>Ga0302262_10001330_pt1 | contig 10436 bp, 13 predicted proteins | sample II_Fen_E3_4_FD_194557 | JGI IMG/M metagenome (GOLD analysis project Ga0302262, IMG submission 194557) | Peat permafrost microbial communities from Stordalen Mire near Abisko, Sweden - II_Fen_E3_4 | ecosystem: Environmental > Terrestrial > Soil > Wetlands > Permafrost | place: Sweden: Abisko...
GGCAGCGATAGCGAACTTCTTCATACGAGTAACTCCTGTTTTTCTGGAAAGTCTGCTGGATTTCTTTTCAGCAGGGTTACCAGAGAGAGTGCGAACGCTATGCCAACTTTGAAACAGACAATAAACTGATATAAATCAATCACTTATAAAATTTGCCATATTCCGGAATCATGCAAAATGCATGACTTTGAAAATCTCTACATGCAAGTTGCGGGTTTTGCCGCAGGCCTAAGGCCATGAATTAACGCGGTTTTTCTTCAAGCCTCATTTGCTGTGAAGCCGGACAAAAAAATACCCCGCGAACGGCGGGGTATTGGCAATCAGCTCATGGATCAGACTTTCGGGGCAACGCCCGTGCAACCTTTGGGCGCGTAGTCCTGATCGACTGTGGTGGCGCACGTCCACCCCGTCAGCGTTCGCGACAAGGTGATGGTCTTATTCAGCACGGGGCCCGGTGCATTCACAAGGGTGCAGACAATAGTGCCAGCACCCTCCGCAGCGTTACCGGTCGCTGTCATTGTGCAGTTAGAGGTGACCGGTGTCCCAGTTACCTTAGCCAGATCCGGATCGTCGCCTTGATTGATGACGTCTTCGAACGGCACCTTCAAGGCCGAAATCTCAGCCAGCCCCGCCGTCACTTTGGCCCGCGCCTGGTATTTGGAGTACGCAGGAATGGCGAACGTCGCCAGAATCCCGATGATTGCGACCACTATCAGTAGCTCGATCAGGGTAAAGCCTCTTTGTTTGTGCATTGACAGCCTCCGTGCATGAGTCGAAATCTCATGATCTGAAGCTGTCGCAGCACAGCCCATGCCAGGCCCCGCGCGCCCTGTTGGCGGGGTGCACGACCGCCACAACACCCTTTCCTACCCCCAGAATCCGCACTATCTGACAGTTTTTGTCACCTCCTCCTTGGCGGCTTGGTCCCGCCGTTTGACTAGGCTATGAGTCGTGTGTCCGGCACTCCGAGGCATGGCATCGCCTCCAACAGCCAGGCCAAACAATGGGCCCTGAGCGGCGCAGACTCCCCGCGGGGCCCAGCCAATGAGAGGTATCTGCGAGGAACACATCGGCATATCCACGATCTATGAGCCCGGGGGTGCCAACACTGCATCCCCAGCCTTGAAGAATTCAACCAGGTCACCAAGGACAGAACATGGCGGTCAAAGCAGCAAAAATCAGTGTGTATGCCTGGGAAGGCACTGATCGCAAAGGCACCCGAATAACCGGCGAGCTGAGCGGACATAACCCGGCACTGATCAAGGCGCAATTGCGCAAGCAAGGCATCAACCCCGGCAAGGTTCGCAAGAAAACCCCCTCGCTGCTCAACCTGGGTAACCACATCAAGGCCCGGGACATTGCCCTGTTCACCCGGCAAATGGCAACCATGATGAAAGCCGGGGTGCCGCTACTGCAGTCGTTCGACATCATCGGCGAAGGCTTCGATAACCCGGCCATGCGCACGCTGGTGGACGAGGTGAAACAGGACGTCGCGGCGGGCAACAGCTTTGCCGCGGCCCTGCGCAAAAAGCCCCGGTATTTCGATGAGCTGTACTGCAATCTGGTGGACGCCGGCGAACAGGCCGGGGCGCTGGATACGCTGCTGGAACGGGTGGCGACTTATAAGGAAAAGAGCGAAAGCCTCAAGGCCAAGATCAAGAAAGCCATGACCTACCCGCTGGTGGTGGTGTTCGTCGCGATCATCGTCACCGGGATTCTTCTGGTCAAAGTGGTGCCGCAATTCCAGTCGGTATTCCAGGGATTCGGAGCCGAGTTACCCGCCTTCACTGTGATGGTCATTGGCTTGTCGCGGTTCATGCAGGACACGTGGTGGATGATGCTCGGGGTGCTGATCGCAGGGTCGTTCGCCATGCGCCATGCCTTCAGGACGTCCCAGGCTTTTCGCGACCGAATGGACACCGGGTTGTTGAAACTGCCGCTGGTGGGCACCTTGATGTACAAATCCGCCGTGGCCCGTTTCGCCCGTACGCTGGCGACCACGTTCGCCGCCGGTGTGCCGCTGGTGGAAGCTCTTGAGTCAGTGGCGGGCGCGACCGGCAATATCGTATTCAAGCGTGCCGTGCAGCGGATCAAGCAGGAGGTTTCGACGGGTATGCAGCTGAATTTCGCCATGCGCACTTCGGGCATCTTTCCGAACATGGCCATCCAGATGACCGCCATTGGCGAGGAGTCCGGCGCGCTGGACGGCATGCTCGACAAGGTCGCGGGTTTCTACGAAGACGAAGTCGATAACATGGTCGATAATCTGACCAGCCTGATGGAACCGTTCATCATGGTGGTGCTGGGTGTTATCGTCGGTGGCCTGGTCGTCGCGATGTACCTGCCCATCTTCCAACTCGGCTCAGCGATCTGATATGCCCTTGAACGAAATTCTCACCCACTACCCGCTAGCCTTTGTCGTCATCACCGGGGTGATCGGCCTGCTGGTCGGCAGCTTTCTTAACGTGCTGATCTGGCGCCTGCCGAAAATGCTCGAGCGCGAGTGGCGCCTGCAGGCCCATGACATTCTCGGGCTGCCCGGCGAAACACCGCTGCCGACCTACAACCTGCTGCTGCCCCATTCCCAGTGCCCGAACTGCGGTCACCGGATTCGGGCCTGGGAAAATATTCCGCTGCTCAGTTTCCTGCTGCTGCGCGGACGCTGCTCGTCTTGCACGACACCGATCAGCAAACGATACCCATTGACCGAACTCGCCTGCGGCCTGTTGTCGGCGTTCATTGCCTGGCACTTCGGTTTCGGCTGGCCAGCCGGCATGACCCTGCTACTGACGTGGGGCCTGCTGGCCATGAGCCTGATCGACGTTGAACATCAATTGTTGCCGGACGTGCTGGTGCTGCCGCTGATGTGGCTGGGGCTGATCGTCAACAGCCTCGGCCTGTTCGTGCCGTTGCAGGATGCATTGTGGGGCGCGATCACCGGCTATATGGCGCTGTGGTCGGTGTTTTGGTTGTTCAAACTGATCACCGGCAAGGAAGGCATGGGCCATGGCGATTTCAAATTGCTGGCGATGTTTGGCGCCTGGGGTGGCTGGCAAATATTACCGCTGACCATCCTCCTCTCCTCCCTGGCGGGTGCCGTGATTGGCTTGATTATCCTGCGCCTGCGCAAGGCAAAAACCTCGACCCCCATCCCCTTCGGGCCCTATCTGGCCATTGCTGGCTGGATTGCCTTGCTCTGGGGTGTTCAAATAACCGACTTCTATTGGCAGTTTGTCGGTTTGAAATGAATACCCCTGTGGAAAAACCCTGGATTCTCGGCCTCACCGGCGGCATCGGCAGCGGAAAAAGCGCGGCGGCCCAACATTTCATCGACCTCGGCGTACATGTGGTCGACGCCGATCATGCCGCCCGTTGGGTGGTCGAACCGGGGCGGCCGGCGCTGGCGAAGATCGTCGAACACTTCGGACCGGATGTGTTACTCGCCGACGGGCAACTGGACCGCGCCGCGCTGCGCAAACGGATCTTCGAGGTGCCGGAAGAACGTCGCTGGCTCGAAGCGTTGCTGCATCCGCTGATCGCCGAGGAAATCGCTCGACATCTGGCGCTGGCAAAATCGCCTTATGCGATTCTGGTTTCGCCGCTGCTGATCGAGTCCGGGCAGTACGCCATGACCCAACGGGTGCTGGTGATCGATGCCCCCGAACAGCTACAGATCGAACGCACGCTGCTGCGTGACCAGACTAGCGAACAGCAGGTCCAGGCGATCCTCAAGGCCCAATCCAGCCGCCAGGATCGCCTGAGACATGCCAACGACGTGGTGGTCAACGACCGCGACCTCGCCTGGCTGCACAGCGAGGTTGAACGCCTGCATCACTTTTACCTTACTTTGCGTGGAGGCCAGTCATGAGCCAAACCCCAACCGTCGAATGCCCGACTTGCGGAGCCCCTGTCGAATGGAGTCCCGAAAGCAAATTCCGCCCGTTCTGTTCGGACCGTTGCAAACTGATCGACCTGGGGGCCTGGGCGTCGGAAGAACACAAGATTCCCGTGGCTCCCGATGCCGAGGACGAGTTGTTCAGCGGCGACTTCGATCCGCGTCACTGATGCCCGTCGTCAGGGCCGCATGAAGCCGTAGTCCTGACCGTCGTCGAGGTTTTCCGCCAGGAAATGCAACTCGTCGGCCAGATCCTCCGCACTGCGTACGGCCTTGCTCTGCTGCACCACGGCACTGAGCAAGGCGCGCAGGCTCAACCCAGGATCAAATCCTTCCGCTTGCGCCGAATCCAGACTCTGGCGCAATTCCTGCCTTGCCCACTCATAAACACTCATGACGAAACTCCTGAAGGTTTTGCCGAGCATGGGATCACCAGCGCTTTCAGGGTTTGATGTGAATCAAGGCTTCGGATCGTCGTCCTTCCAGGGCGCCGAAAGGTAGCGCGTGCGGTTGAAGGTCTCCAGCCATTCCGGGCAGAACACCACCAGAGCACTGACCACCATGCCGTTGATAAAGGCCTCGGGAAAAATCAGCAACCACAGGTAACCGACAAAATCCTCCAGCCAGTACGGCATCTCAAAACGCTCGTCGAACCACAACAGCCAAAGCGCCAGCAGCAGACACAGCAACGCCGACAGTGCCGCGGCAAAAAATCCGGAAACGAAGATATACACAAAGGGATTTCGTGGCTGCGCGCGTTCCACCAGGATCGCGCAGCATTCGGTCACCAGCACCGGCAACAGAATCAACAACGCGCCGTTGACCCCGACCGCCATCAAATCCTGTCGCCCGAGCGACACCAGCCCCAACTGCGCCACCAGTCCGCCGATGATCGCCAGCGGCCAATCCAGCAACAGCGTTACCGCTGTCATGCCAATGAAGTGATAGGACACGCCGGTATCGAAATCCCGCCGCACCAACCACAACATGAACAGCGCGAACACCGTGCCGAACAGTAAATGCTGGCGACGGCTATCGGTGAACAGCTCAACCCACGGCGCACGCCAGATCGCCCAGAGCAATACCGGCACATAAATCAGCCAGCCGACTGTCAGACTCTGAGATGACAGCAGCTCGGCCCCGATCATGGGCGAGACGTCTCCAGCGCCTCACGCAACTGCGCAGCCGTGGCGTACTCGTGCTGCGCCACCAACTGGCCGTCCTTGAGCTGTAACCACAGCACGCTATCCACAGCACCGGGATACTTCGGTGCAACGCGGCCCTCGCGATCCAGCATGACCCGGTAGGAATAATCGCGCATGGCCGGCACGGCGAACATTTTTGCGATCAGCCGTGGCATGCGCTCGATATCCGCGAGAAATACTGCATGACGGGCCTCCAGATAGCCTTTGGGCTGGCCCTGCAACGCAGCATTGACCAACTTGGCGCCTTCCATGCTGCGCGCCACCAGCAGCGTCTGAGTGCGATTGTCGAGGGTAAAGGCCTGATCGAACTGATCAAGCAGCGTCCATGGCGCCAGTCGCTCACCCACTTCCAGCGCATGGGCCCACAGTGGCAAAAGCCCGAGCAGTAACACTGACCAATACTTCACGTTCAATTCCTCGCTCAATCGCATGGGTAGTGGCAAGCAGTTTACACCGGCGCTTCCCGGTGCCCAGTCACGCTGTTTACCGCTTAACGCTTTCTGCTTGTCGCAATTGAACGCTAAGCTTGGGCCTATGGATGACTCAGATTACTTACGCTTGCTGACCATCGCGGCCGAGCAAGCCAACGCGTTCCTGTCCAATGCCCGCAAATGGGAGCGTGAGCGTTGGGTCTGCCAGCGCCTGCTGCAAGGCTTGAACATTCCTTATCGTGCCGACGAATTCGCCCCGGCCGGCGAACCGCCGGACGTGTTGTTTCGCGATGCCAGCTTCGAGGTGTTCTTCGTCCTCGACGAAGGCCGGCGCCTCAACGACGAATGGCGCGATGAGCTGCAACGCCGCCGCAGCGCATTCTCCCTGAGCCAACTGGTACGGCGCGAGGCCAAGCCGCGGCGCATCCCGGCCAACGAATTCTTGCTGCGACTGGCGCCGACCTTGCGCAAAAAAGCGCATAACTACAAAGAACGCGGCATGGATCTCGGCGACCTGGACATCATCGCCTTCGCCAGCCTCAAGCGCGAAGTGCTGGACCTCAACAGCCATTTCCCGCCGCCTACCGAATACCTGCGCCAAGGCTGGCGCTCGTTGTCATTGGTCGGCCCGACTTTCGCCCGCGTGCTCTTCGCGCATCCGGATGCACCGGACTTCCTGCGCAGCAACCTGGGGCGCAGCATCGTTTTCGACGTCGGTATCAGTCTGTGAGCCCATTGCAGGAACTGATAGCTGATGTCCCGCAAATCGGTCGCGTACGCTGGATTGGCGTGCGCCCGCAACCTCATGTGCCGATGATCGAACTGGAAGCCGTGGAAGCGCGACTGGAGGCTGGCTTGACCGGTGATCGAGCCCGGCCAGGCGTACGCAATGCGCGGCAAGTGACGTTGATCCAATGGGAGCATCTGGCGGTGATCAGTTCGCTGATGGGCCGCCCGCACGATAAACCGGTGCTGCCTGATGAGTTACGGCGCAATCTCGTTATCAGCGGTATCAACCTGTTCAGCCTCAAGGGGCGTCGCTTCAGAATTGGCCAGGCGATTTTCGAAACCACTGGCTGGTGCCAGCCTTGCGCACGCCTGCAAAACAACCTCGGCCCCGGGACCTTTCAAGCCGTTCGCGGACATGGCGGAATCACCGCCCGAGTGTTACAAAGTGGAATCATTCGCCTGGACGATACGGTGAGCGTCGAGCCCATTCCGGACAGCGGCTATGCTCCGTTCAACGTTCGTTAAATCGACTTGTAACCTCTCCGCAATCAGCAACGTCTACCCCTGACGAGGCCCGATATGACCAGCCGCCTGAACCCCGACGACCAGAAGCATGTCGAAGAGTACCTGCATCTGTCCCAGCACCGAGTCGAGCGCCGGCCCTTCCGGCCGTGGATGCTCCTTGTGCTGGTGTTGGCAGTGACCATTGGTCTTGGCCTTTTGAGCCGACTTATCAGTTACCTGACGCTATGAGCCGCTTCGCGACTGCACCGATTTCTTTTAGCCTTGTGAGATATCCCCATGACTCATCGTATTGTCATCGCTGGCGGCGGCGCCGGCGGTCTGGAGTTGGCTACCCGTCTGGGTAAGACTCTGGGTAAACGCGGCATCGCCAGTGTAATGCTGGTCGACGCGAACCTGACCCACATCTGGAAACCGCTGTTGCACGAGGTGGCGGCCGGTTCCCTGAACTCCTCCGAAGATGAACTCAACTATGTTGCCCAGGCCAAATGGAACCACTTCGAGTTCCAGCTGGGACGCATGAGCGGGCTCGATCGCGCACAAAAGAAAATCCAGTTGGCCGCCACTTATGACGAGGCCGGCCTTGAGCTGGTTCCGGCGCGGGAAGTGGCTTACGACTCGCTGGTGATTTCCGTCGGCAGCACCACCAACGATTTCGGTACCCAGGGTGCAGCCCAGCATTGCCTGTTCCTCGACACCCGCAAACAGGCCGAGCGCTTCCACCAGCAATTGCTCAACCACTACCTGCGTGCCCATGCCGGGCAGACCGACAAGGTTGAACAGATCAGCGTTGCCATCGTCGGCGCCGGTGCCACCGGGGTCGAACTGGCCGCCGAACTGCACAATGCCGCCCACGAACTGGCAGCCTATGGCCTGGACCGGATCAAACCGGAAAACATGCACATCACCCTGATCGAAGCGGGACCACGGGTTCTGCCTGCGCTGCCAGAGCGAATCGGCGGGCCTGTGCATAAAACCCTGGAGAAACTCGGGGTCAATGTCATGACCAACGCAGCGGTCAGCGAAGTGACGGCAGACAGCCTGATCACCACCGATGGCAACGTGATCAAGGCCAGCCTGAAAGTCTGGGCCGCAGGGATTCGCGCACCGGGTTTCCTCAAGGACATCGATGGCCTGGAAACCAACCGCATCAATCAGCTGCAAGTGCTGCCGACCCTGCAAACCACCCGTGACGAAAATATCTTCGCCTTCGGTGACTGCGCGGCCTGCCCGCAACCGGGTACCGATCGCAACGTGCCGCCGCGCGCACAAGCCGCGCATCAACAGGCCTCATTGCTGGCCAAGTCGCTGAAACTTCGGATTGAAGGCAAGGCATTGCCTGAATACAAATACACCGACTACGGCTCGCTGATCTCGCTGTCGCGTTTTTCTGCTGTGGGTAACTTGATGGGCAACCTCACTGGCAGCGTGATGCTCGAAGGTTGGCTGGCGCGGATGTTTTACGTGTCGCTGTACCGCATGCACCAGATGGCGCTGTACGGGCCGTTCCGCACGGCAATGTTGATGCTGGGCAGTAAGATCGGGCGTGGCACCGAGCCACGGCTCAAGTTGCACTGATACCGCCCGACCACTGTGGGAGCGAGCAGGCTCGCTCCCACAGTTTTATCCGAGAACATTACACCCGGAAGCGCCGCACCATCCCCTGCAGGGCATTCGCCAACTGCGACAGCTCATGGCTCGATGCACTGGTCTGATCGGCCCCGGCGGCCGAACGCACAGACAGGTCACGGATATTCACCAGGTTGCGATCGACCTCGCGCGCCACTTGGGCCTGTTCCTCGGCTGCACTGGCGATCACCAGGTTTCGCTCGTGAATCTGATGCACCGACGCCGTGATGGTTTGCAGCGCCTCACCTGCCTTCTCGGCCAGCAACAACGTGCTGGCGGCACGGGAGGTGCTGGCGTTCATGGCCTCCAGGGCCAGGCTCGAACCGTTGCGCATACCCTGCACCATTTGTTCGATTTCCTGGGTCGATTGCTGCGTGCGATAGGCCAGCGCGCGCACTTCATCGGCCACCACCGCAAACCCGCGACCACTCTCACCCGCGCGCGCGGCTTCAATCGCAGCATTGAGCGCCAGCAAGTTGGTTTGTTCGGCAATGGCGCGAATCACATCCAGCACCTTGCCGATATCCTGGGATTGGTTGGCCAGCGATTGCACCAGCTCACCGGTGCTCTGCACGTCGTCGGCCAGTGCACTGATCGAACTGGCGGTTTCGCTGACCCTCTCCTGCCCTTGATGCGCTGACTCACTGGACTGGCGAGTGGCATCGGACGTGGAGACTGCGTTGCGCGCGACCTCTTCCACGGCAATGGTCATTTCATTGACCGCCGTGGCCGCTTGCTCAATCTCGTTGTTCTGTTGTTGCAGGCCCTGAGTGCTATCGAGGGTCACGGCGCTCAATTCATCGGCCGCCGTGGCCAATTGCGTGGCTGACCCGCTGATGCCCTGCAGGGTTTCCCGCAGGTTTTGCTGCATGGTCGCCAACGCTTTGAGCAAACGACTGACTTCGTCATTGCCATGGGTTTCGATCGGACGGGTCAGATCACCCTGAGCCACATGTTCTGCAGCGCTCACTGCTTCACTCAACGGACGCACGATGCTGCGTGTCAGCAACATCGCCAGGCCAACCGTGGCCAATGCCGCGAGGGCGATGAATACGCTCACGATGGTGCGTGAAGTGTCGTAGTGGTCTTTGGACTTGTCGCTTTCCGCCGCGACTTGTTTGGCGAACAGCTCAGCCAGATCACTGAGCTGTTTGCCGGAACCGTCGACCACGGTCTTCATGTCCACCAGCAACAATTTGGTCAGTTCGTCGCGACGCCCCTGTTCAGCCAGGGTGAACGATTGGGCAATGCCAGTGCGATAGGCCGCGAAGGTACTTTTGAACTGCTCGTACAGCGCCTTGCCTTCAGCCGTGGTAACCAGCTTGTCGTAGGCGGCAATCTTTTCGCTCAGTTCCTTGTCGCGGGTATCCATTTGGCTGCGGTATTGCGCAATGTTCTTCGGATCCTGATCCAGGGCCATCCGCAGGGAAATCGTGCGAATGCGCAGCATGATCTCGCGAATCTCGTCACCGCCACGAATACTCGGTAGCCATTGTTTTTCCACCGCCACTTCACTCTCGCGGATGCTCGACATTTGCCCCAGTGCAAATATCCCGAGCAGCGCGACAAGCACCGCAATCAAGGCGAAACCCAACGCAGCACGGGGGGCAATATTCAACTGTCGAAGAAACATAACGAGTGCCTTTCTTGTTGTGGGCTTGAGCGGGGGCTGTGCCCCGACAGCTCGTTATCGGCAAGTTGTACGATGACTTGAAGCGAAGTGTTTTTTTGCAGACAAAAAAAATCCCCGTATCTTTCGATACGAGGATTTTTAATATGGTCGGGGTAAGGGGATTCGAACTCCTGACATCCTGCTCCCAAAGCAGGCGCGCTACCGGACTGCGCTATACCCCGGTAAAAAAAAGGCACCTTTGAAAGGTACCTTTTGCGAACAGCGCTTTTGGCGTCTGATCTTAAGATTTGATTCCAGCGTTAACTGGTTTCAAAAATGGTGGGTCGTGTGGGATTCGAACCTACGACCAATTGGTTAAAAGCCAACTGCTCTACCAACTGAGCTAACGACCC
>Ga0302262_10001331_pt1 | contig 10431 bp, 9 predicted proteins | sample II_Fen_E3_4_FD_194557 | JGI IMG/M metagenome (GOLD analysis project Ga0302262, IMG submission 194557) | Peat permafrost microbial communities from Stordalen Mire near Abisko, Sweden - II_Fen_E3_4 | ecosystem: Environmental > Terrestrial > Soil > Wetlands > Permafrost | place: Sweden: Abisko...
CCGAAACGAATCGCGTCGTCGATTTCGCCCGTAGTTGCCACCCCGTCGTTGACCAGGTGCAGGGCTTCACGCCAGAGCGCTTCAAGCAAGCGGTCGGCAATAAAGCCGGGGACTTCCTTGCGCACATGCAGTGGACGCATGCCCAGGGATTCATAGACTTTGATCGCCGCCTGAGCCGCTTCCGGCGCTGTGTTGACGCCGCCGACCACTTCCACCAGCGGCAGCAGGTACACCGGGTTGAAGGGGTGACCGACCACGCAGCGCTCTGGATGAGTGGCGCCTTCATAGAACTCGCTGGGCAGCAGGCCCGAGGTGCTGGAGCCGATCAGGGCATTGGGTTTGGCGGCGGCGCTGATCTTGCCATGCAGATCGAGCTTGAGGTCCAGTCGCTCGGGGGCGCTTTCCTGAATGAAGTCGGCATCACGCACGCATTCTTCGATGGTCGCAACGAAGCGCAGGCGATCTTGCGAAGCCCCGGCCGCCAGGCCCTTTTGCTCCAGGGCCGGCCAGGCATTGGCCACGCGCTTGCGCAACGCCGCTTCGGCACCCGGCGCCGGGTCCCAGGCCACCACGTCGAGGCCGTGGGCCAGGGCGCGGGCCACCCAGCCGCTGCCGATCACGCCGCTACCCAGGGCGGCAAAGGTTTTGATGTCGGTGATAAAAGTCATGGTTCGTTCCTGAAATTTATTCGGTGGGAGATCCCGCTGTGCCCCTGACACAGCGATGTCGCGCAGTAAACACAGGAATAATGTGGGACCGGCTTTAGCCGGGAGGACGTCTTTGAGGCTGGCGCCGCCTTCCCGGCTAAAGCCGGCCCCACAAAATATCTTTCCAATTCAGCTGGCTATGTGTGTTTGACGAGAGCGTCCGTGATCAGCTGCGCTTGGTCAGGCCCATCTTCACGCGGCCTTCGGCCGGGGTCATGACCCGCGCACCCAGGCGGCTGAGGATTTCGCTGGCCCGTTCGACCAAGGCGCCGTTGCTGGCGAGTACGCCTTTATCCAGCCAGATGTTGTCTTCCAGGCCGACCCGCACGTTGCCGCCCAACAGTACCGCTTGCGCGGCCATCGGCATTTGCATGCGGCCGATGCCGAAACCGGCCCAGACCACATCGGCGGGCAGGTTGTCGACCATGGCTTTCATGGTGGTGGTATCCGCCGGCGCGCCCCACGGAATGCCCAGGCACAGCTGGAACAGCGGGTTGTCGAGCAGGCCCTCCTTGATCATCTGCTTGGCGAACCACAGGTGGCCGGTGTCGAAGATTTCCAGCTCGGCTTTGACGCCCAGCTCTTGAATGCGTTTGGCTCCCGCGCGCAGTTGCGCCGGGGTCGAGACATAAATGGTGTCGCCGTCGCCGAAATTCAGGGTGCCGCAGTCCAGGGTGCAGATTTCCGGCAGCAGGGCTTCGACATGCGCCAGGCGCGCCAGCGGGCCGATCAGGTCGGTGCCCGGGCCGAAGTCGGTAGGGCGTTCGCCCGGCCCGATCTCCAGATCGCCGCCCATGCCGGCAGTCAGGTTGACGATGATGTCCACGTCCGAATCGCGGATACGCTCCATGACTTCGCGGTACAGCTCGACATCACGGCTGAACTTGCCGGTCTGCGGGTCGCGGACGTGGCAATGAACCACCGTCGCGCCAGCCTTGGCCGCCTCGACGGCCGCAGCGGCGATTTGCTTGGGCGTGATCGGGACCAGGTGGCTTTTCCCGGTCGTGTCGCCAGCACCGGTCAGTGCGCAGGTGATGATGACGTCATGGTTCATGGGTTCGGTTCCTTACAGGCTTGGCTGGGTTTGGCTTTGTTTTGATGGTGCAAAACTACGCAGCCATCAGCCTGCGGAAACGCACAGCGGCGACCAGCTCTTGCACAGCAGCGACCTGCTCTCTTGTCTGCTTGCGGGAACCAGCGTATCTGTCTGTTTACGCTGGCCCCGCGCCCGCCCATAGCCACGCCGAGAATGCTCATGTCCCAGGATTTCTACTTTCTGCTCATGCCCGGTTTCTCGGTGATGGGCTTTGTTTCTGCGGTCGAGCCGCTGCGGGTGGCCAATCGTTTTGGCGGTGAGCTGTACCGTTGGCATGTGCTGAGCATCGATGGCGGGGCGGTGATCGCCAGCAACGGCATGTCGGTCAACGCCGATGCCGCGTTGGAGCCGCTGAAAAAGGGCGCGATGCTGTGGGTGGTGGCGGGTTTCGAGCCATTGAAGTTCTACACGCCCGGGCTTGAGCACTGGTTGCGACGGCTGGATAGCGAAGGCGTGACCCTGGGCGCCATCGACTCGGGCAGTTTTGTCCTGGCGCAGGCCGGCTTGCTCGATCACTACCGGCTGACCATGCACTGGGAGGCCATCGATGCCTTCCGCGAAACCTGGCCCCGATTGCAAGTGACTCAGGAGCTGTTCGAAATCGACCGTCGGCGCATCACCTCGGCGGGCGGTACGGCATCCATCGACATGATGCTCGACCTGATTGGCCAGACCCACGGCCCGGAGCTGGCGATCAAGGTGTCCGAACAATTTGTGCTGGGGCGCATCCGCCCGCGCAAGGATCACCAACGCATGCAGGTCGCCACGCGCTATGGCATCAGCAACAAGAAGCTGGTGCAGGTGATTGGCGAGATGGAACAACACACCGAACCGCCCTTGAGCACCCTGGCACTGGCCGAAGGCATTCAGGTGACGCGCCGGCAACTGGAGCGCCTGTTTCGCCTGCACCTGAATGACACCCCGAGCAACTTCTACCTCGGCCTGCGTTTGGAAAAGGCCCGGCAGCTGTTGCGCCAGAGCGATATGAGCGTGCTGGAAGTCAGCATCGCCTGCGGCTTTGAGTCGCCGTCGTATTTCACCCGCAGTTACCGGGCGCGGTTTACCCAGTGCCCGCGGGAAGATCGACGCAGCACCGCGCTGACCCGCTGATCTGGAAATCGATCTTGTGGGACCGGCTTTAGCCGGGAAGACAGCGTGTCAGATGATAAAGCCATATCGACTGTACCGGCCTTTTCCCGGCTAAAGCCGGTCCCACACCATCCCACATTTATCTGATGTCTTTGTGCCGTCGCGATTTGCCTGTCGCTTCGGCCAATGAGACACTCACGCAGCTGTGAATAACTCTCAATTGATTCCGCCAAGTACACCCGCCCATCTCCTGCTGATCGAGGACGATGCGCAATTGCGTGTGCCGCTACTAAGCCACCTGCAGCGCAGCGGCTTTCAGGTCACTGCCTGCGCGCGCGGCGATACCGGTCTTGAGCTGGCCCAGGCACAACGCTTCGATCTGGTCCTGCTCGACATCATGCTTCCAGGGCTTGACGGCCTCGGGGTGCTCGCGCGTTTGCGTGAACAACAAGGGATTCCGGTCATGCTCATGTCGGCCCTCGGCGCCGAGCAGGATCGCATCAGCGGTTTTACCCAGGGCGCCGATGACTATTTGCCCAAACCCTTCAGCCTCGCCGAGCTCGATGCACGGCTCGGCGCGTTGCTGCGGCGTGTGGCGCTGGACCGGCGCGGCCCAGCCGCCCCACCACCGACAACGACTGGCCTGTTGCGCTTCGATCCGCTTCGGCAGGATGTGTTCGGCGCCTGCGGCCCGGCCGGGCTGACACCTTCGGAATACCGGCTGCTGGAAACCTTCCAGGAACATGTCGGCCAGCCTTTGAGCAAAGTCTTCCTCTACCAGCAGGTGCTGCATCGTAATTACACCCGCCTCGACCGCGGGCTGGATGTGCATGTGTGCAATGTGCGGCGCAAGCTGGCGGCGATTGCTGTGCATGATGTGCAGATCCAGGCCGTGCGCAATCAGGGCTATGTGCTGGTCTGGGCGTCACGGGGATGATTGGTCGTCGCCACTCGTTGCTGTGGAAACTGGCGCTGTTGCAGGTGTGCTTCTGCCTGGTACTGGTCTGGACGGTATGGATCTGGGGGCAGCGGACCGAGCGCAGCACGTATTTCCTCGAGATGTCTGAGCGGGCGATGCTCGAAGGCTACGCCGCCCAGGCCGAGGCCATCGCGCAACAGGGCGATCCCGAGGTGGTCGAGCGTTGGCGCCAGCAGATGATGCAGCAGGAACAGACCTGGTTCGTCGTGCTCGATGGGCGCCTGCAAAGCCTTGGCACTGCGCAACTGAGCGCCGAGGAAGCCAGCCACCTGACCTACATGCGCAAGCTCGACTGGCCCATGAGTCGACGACTGCAGGATCAACTGCCCTATGTCAGCATCGAATTCCCGCATCAGCCGGGCAGCGGGCGATTGGTACTGCAACTGCCCGAACGCCTGCTGCCCGGTGGCCTGACGCCCTGGACCCATGTGCTGTCCCACGGCGTGGTTCCGGCCTTGCTGGCGCTGGTGCTGGGCTTGATGCTGTATCGCCATCTGGTGGTGCCGCTGACCGACCTGCGCGAACGGGCCAATGCCTTGCGTGCAGACGATCTGGACAGCGGGTTGGGCAGCCATGTCGCGTTACGTCACGACGAATTGGGCGAACTGGCCCAGGCCTTCGACCATATGGCCACGCGCTTGCGCCAGAGTCTGGAGCAACAGCGGCAGATGCTCCGCGCCCTGTCCCATGAAATGCGTACGCCTTTGGCGCGTTTGCGCATCGCCAGTGAAAGCCACTTGCCGGCCGAGCAATTACAGCAGCGGCTGCAACGGGAAATCGACGATATGCAACGTCTGGCCGACGACAGCCTCGACCTGGCCTGGCTCGACACCGAACGGCCGCGATTGCCGGCCGAAGACGTGCTGCTGTTGTCGGTGTGGGAGGCGTTGTGTGCCGATGCCTGCTTTGAAAGTGGCTGGACGCCGTCGCGGCTGGTCTGCGAACTGGGCACCGATTGCGTGGTGCATGTGCATCTGAACAGCCTCGCCCAGGCCCTGGAAAACCTGCTGCGCAATGCGATTCGTCATTCCCCGGGCGACGGCGTCGTGCGCTTGCGTGGCGAGCGGCAGGGCGCGCATTGGCTGATCAGCCTGGAGGATCAAGGGCCGGGCGTGGCCGAACAGGACTTGCAGCGCATGTTCGAGCCGTTCCGGCGACTGGACGGTGCTTGTGGCAAGGGCTTCGGGCTGGGCCTGAGTATCGCGCGCAAGGCCATCGAGTTGCAGGGTGGGCAGTTATGGGCGAGTCGGCTTGAACAAGGGCTGAGCATGAATCTGCGTTTGCCTGCCGCCGCAAATGTTTAGAAAGTTAATGCGCTTTACTCTCAATTAGCAGTCATTATCATTCGTGATCTTCTTTGCCTGCCGCGCACCGTTGCGGTCCGATGTTCCTGGAGATCACTGATGTCTGTGCGTCTGTCACCCCTGCCGTTATCCGCCTTGCTGCTGTCAGGTTGCTACCTGTTGCCCGGCGCTGCCCACGCCGACACGCCTGGCGCTTTGGAACTGCCCAGCCAGACCGTGTTGGCCACTGCCGAAGAGGAGGTCAAGCAGGCTCCCGGCGTGTCGATCATCACCGCCGAGGACATCAAGAAGCACCCACCGGCCAATGACCTGTCGCAGATCATTCGCACCATGCCCGGGGTCAACCTGACCGGCAACTCCAGCAGCGGCCAGCGCGGTAACGGCCGGCAGATCGACATTCGCGGCATGGGCCCGGAAAACACCCTGATCCTGGTTGACGGCAAGCCGGTCGGCAGCCGCAACTCGGTGCGTTACGGCTGGCGCGGCGAGCGCGACAGCCGTGGCGACAGCAACTGGGTGCCGGCCGATCAGGTCGAGCGCATCGAAGTGTTGCGCGGCCCGGCAGCGGCGCGTTACGGCAATGGTGCGGCGGGCGGTGTGGTGAACATCATCACCAAGCAGCCGGGCAAGGACACCCACGGTTCGGCGACGGTCTACAGCTCGTTTTCCCAGCATGCCGAGGAAGGCGCGACCCAGCGCATGAACTTCGGCCTCAATGGCCCCTTGAGCGACAGCCTGAGCTATCGGGTCTACGGCAACATTGCCAAGACCGACGCCGACGATGCCGACATCAACGAAGGCCACCAATCCCTGCGCACCGGCAATCAGGCTGGCACGCTGCCCGCCGGTCGCGAAGGTGTGCGCAACAAAGACCTCAACGGCTTGTTGAGCTGGAAACTGTCGCCCCGCCAGACCCTTGATCTGGAAGCCGGTTTCAGCCGTCAGGGCAACCTCTATACCGGCGATACCCAGAACACCAACACCAACGCCACGGTGAACAATTTGCTGGGCCATGAAACCAACCGCCTGTACCGCGAGACCTTCTCGGTGACCCATCGCGGCGACTGGGATTTCGGCACTAGCCTGGCGTACCTGCAATACGAGAAAACCCGCAACACCCGGATCAACGAGGGCCTGGCCGGTGGCACTGAAGGGATTTTCGCCAACAGCGATTTCTACACCACCACTCTTGATGACCTGACCGCCCATGGCGAGGTCAATCTGCCGCTGCATCTGGGGCTCGACCAAGTGCTGACCCTGGGCTCCGAATGGGTCGAACAGAAACTCGACGACCCCAGCTCCAATACCCAGACCACCACGGCTGGCGGCACAGTCGCCGGGCTGAGCAGCAGCAACCGCAGCACCAATGCATCTGCGCGGATTGCCTCGCTATTCGTCGAAGACAATATTGAACTGTTGCCGGGCACCAAACTGACGCCGGGCCTGCGTTTCGATCATCACGATATCGTCGGTGACAATTGGAGCCCCTCGCTGAACCTGTCCCAGGTCCTGACCGAGACCCTCACCCTCAAGGCCGGCATTGCCAAGGCTTACAAAGCGCCGAACCTGTATCAGCTCAACCCCAACTACCTGCTCTACAGCAACGGCCAGGGTTGCTATGGCCAGACCACCAGTTGCTACCTGCAAGGCAATGCCGATCTCAAGGCCGAGAACAGCATCAACAAGGAACTGGGTATCGAGTACAAGGACAACGGTTGGCTGGCCGGGTTGACCTACTTCCGCAACGACTACAAGAACAAGATCGAATCCGGCCTGAGCCCGGTCGGCACGGCGGTTGGCGGCACCGGCAGCACTGCGCGGGCGAGCGTCTTTCAGTGGGAAAACGTGCCCAAGGCGCTGGTCGAAGGGCTTGAAGGCACCCTCAAGGTGCCGCTGGCCAGCGATCTGGAGCTGAACAACAACTTCACCTACATGCTGCAATCGAAGAACAAGGAAACCGGCGACGTGCTCTCGGTGACGCCGAAATACACCCTCAACTCGATGCTCGACTGGCAAACCACCGAGGCCCTGTCGCTGCGCCTGAGTGTGGCCTAGTACGGCAAGCAGACACCGAAAAAATACGATTACCACGGCGCCCGCGTCACCGGCACGGCCAATAACCAGTTGTCGCCCTATGCGCTTACCGGCATCAGCGGCACTTATGCCCTGAGCAAAAACCTGAGCCTGGCTGCCGGGATCGACAACTTGTTCGACAAACGCCTGTATCGCGAAGGCAATGCCCAAGGCGTGACCAATATCGAAGGGGCGGGTGCGGCGACCTATAACGAGTCCGGGCGGACCTTGTATACCAGCCTGACTGCATCCTTCTAAAAAACACTGCTAATGCCCCGTAGGAACAGCTTTAGCCGCGAAGAAAGCGCCACGGCCGCTCGCGGCTGAAGCCGCTTACAGGATATGGCGAGTCAGATAACCGGAAACCTGCATGAACATTCTTCTATACCTTGGCCTGGCACTCTTCAGCGCATCGGCCGTGGCCAAGCCACCCGCTGATGAAAAAATGAACGGGCAGATTCTGCAGCGCCAGGACTTGCCCTATCGCTTCGAGCAACACGCCCTCGACTCAGCCGACGGCCAGCGTCATTACCGTCTGTGGGTCGGCGTGCCCAGGCGGGCGGCACCGGCCAAGGGCTATGCCGTGGCCTATCTGCTGGACGGGAACGCCGCCATCGGCGCCCTCGATGCTGATCTTTTGCAGCAACTGGATCAGGGCAAGCCGCCGCTGCTGGTGGCAATCGGCACCGATACGCCGCAGCGCATCGACCGTACTGCCCGCACCTATGACTACACGCCGCAACGTGACGTGCCGATGCAGAACGATCCGCTGACTGGAGAGCCCAGTGGCGGCGCCGATATTTTTCTCGACCTATTGCAGCAGCGCATCAAGCCGGACATTGCCGGCCGCTATCCCGTAGATGAACAGCGACAAACCCTGTGGGGGCACTCCTATGGCGGCCTGTTGGTGTTGCATGCGCTGCTGCGCCGGCCGGGGGATTTCCACAACTATGCGGCGGCCAGCCCGTCGTTCTGGTGGGGCGACGGCGCGATTCTGGATGAACAAAAGGGCTTCGGTCAGCGTCTCAATGGCCAGTCATTGAACCTGCTGTTGCTGCGCGGCGACCAGGAACCGTTGGTGCCGCCACGGGCGAGGGTGACCCGTGTCAACACCGATACGGCGACGCAATTCAGCGAAGCGCTGGCGCGCAATGTCAGCCTGAAGGTGCAGTACCAATTGTTCCCCGGCCTCAGTCACGGACCGATGCTGGCGCAGTCGCTGAGCTACACCTTGCAGTGGTTGGCGAAGCAACCCTGATACCGCCTGCTTGCTGTTTATTTAACGGCAATGAAGTAGCTGCGATAAACAGGTGGTTATTGTTTGCCAAGCATTTCCAGCAGTTTCGGATAGAACTGTTGCGGCGCCTGCAAGTGTGGAGAGTGCGCAAGATCTTCAAACTCCACCAGTGTTGACGTGGGAATGCGTTTGGCAGCGGCGCGGCCCAACTCGGTGTAATTGGCCAATTTGGCTTTAGTCTCGGCCGAGGCACCATGGCTGATAGCGGTTTTGTCGATAAGGCCGATAAACAATGTGGTGGGCGGTTTTAGGTTTGCAAATTCATAAACGACGGGCTCGTTGTAGATCATGTCGTAAGTGAGCGCTGCATGACGGGCAATCACCGGCAGGCCCGGACCGCTGAATAATCCGGCCTGCATGTCCACCCAACGATCGAACTCAGGCCGCCACTCGCCGTTGTAATGTACCCGGCGTTGATAATCCTTCAATCCTTGGCGAGTGAATTCCAGTTCTTCGGCGTAATAACGGTCGATGCCTGCATACGGAACACCCAGGGCTTTCCAGTCCTCCAGGCCCAAGGGGTTGATCAGTGCCAGTTGCTCGGTTGCGTCGGGATACATCAGTGCGTAACGGGTAGCCAGCATGCCGCCCATGGAGTGGCCGATCACTGTGCTGCGGGTAATGCCCAGGCTTTGCAGCAGGGCATGGGTATTGCTGGCCAGTTGCTGAAAGCTGTATTGGTAACCGTCTGGCTTTGTGGATTTGCAGAAACCGATTTGATCCGGGGCAATGACGCGGTAACCGTTATCGCTCAAGGTTTTTATCGTATCGCTCCAGGTGTCGGCACAAAATAACTTCCCGTGCATCAAGACGACGGTTCGATTCTTCGGCGTACTGCCTTGGCTGGCCGGTACATCGATATAAGCCATCTGCATTTTTTGCTGTTGTGAGTTGAAGTGATAGCGTTTGACCGGATACGTATAGTTGAAGCCTTCAAGCTCGGTGCCGTATTGAGGTTGGTCTTTTACCGTTTCGGCATTTGTGCTGGAAGTGAATGCCAGAAATGCGCCAGCGATGATGAACAGCGGTGCCTGAATAGGGCTTGAACGATTGGTCATTAGCGTGTCGAACTGCTGCGGCGAGCGAAAGTGCTGGGGGGGAGTAATAGAGCGTATGCTGCGAAATTACCAAATCGCCTATGTTGCAAGATTTTTAAAAATGTTGCCTGCGAGTGACAGCTTGCTCGCAACAGGCGATCACCCTGAAGGCCATCGCCGCTGCATTAGTTCGACCTACTTGCCTTTCATCAGGCCCGCACACGCCGCCTTGTAGGCCTCATGCTGATATTTGTTCAGTGAGGCCGGCAGGGCGAAATTGTGTTTCTTGTTTTGCGCGTTGATGGTCTGGGGCGAGAGCAGGGTGACCTCGCAATCGGTCAGCAGCTGAAAAACGGTCTCGATCTTGAACGTGGTCGGGCCGCCAGCGAATTCGCCTTTCTTGCTGCGTTTCTTGATCACGACATGGCTGATGCCGTTTTCGCGTACGAAACTGGCGATCTGTGCTGCAAAAGCCTTGACGTTGGCGGACTCGTCATCCTCCTCAAGCGCGATTTTCTTGATCGCCAGGGGCAGGTGGCCGATGCCCTCCTGCTGGCACGTGGCGAGGGCGAAGATGGCTTCACTGCCTTTGATTTCTATACCGCAAATGATCATGGGAGAGCCTTGGACGCTAACGGAATGCATAAGCGCCTCAGGTTAGCTCATTGTGCGGTCATTCTTGCAATACCGACTCCAGATACTCCGAACGCTCATCGCTGGTGTGGGCGATGCAGTCATTCATGGCGATGGTGTACGCCGGGCTGCCAGCGGCAGACGGGAATACCTCGACCGCGCAATCGGCATCACGCAGCTTTTCCCAGGCCTGCCGGCCGGCCTTGAGCTTGTTGA
>Ga0302262_10001333_pt1 | contig 10429 bp, 7 predicted proteins | sample II_Fen_E3_4_FD_194557 | JGI IMG/M metagenome (GOLD analysis project Ga0302262, IMG submission 194557) | Peat permafrost microbial communities from Stordalen Mire near Abisko, Sweden - II_Fen_E3_4 | ecosystem: Environmental > Terrestrial > Soil > Wetlands > Permafrost | place: Sweden: Abisko...
CGGTCGGAGTCGCGCTCGACTTTACTGGTTGTAAATGAGCATTCCGATCGGACTCGCGCACGAGCCTGTTTTCAACGCAGCATCACGCGCGAAGCCCGCAGATACATTTCGTACAGAGCCTAATAATTAGCTACCTGAGTAGCGGTGTCGGTCAGGTTTTCAATACGTTGCGCTTCAAACCCATCCACCACCCACTTATACGCCCACCCCCCACCGCATCCCGCCCCGGCAACAAACACGGCATATCCCGCAACCTAATCCACGCCTCGTTCTGCCAATGCATCACGCTCAGCTCGCCGGTTTGCCATTCCAGCACCCCCGGCGTCGGGCTGTTGTGATCGCTGCGTGTATGCGCCTCACGCAAGCGCGGCAGCACGCTGTAGGTCAGCCATTTGCGCAGGGGTTGGTGTTCCGGGTGGCCGTGGTAAACCAGCAGCGCATACAGGCCCGACTCGCTGACCATCAGCGTCTCGCGCGTTTGGCCGTAGTAGTCGAGCGTGACGAGGCGGCGTTCGTCGGGGGCGAGTTTGTTGGCGAAGCGGTCTTCGAAGTGCTTGTCCATCAGGCGGCCAAGGTCGCGCAGGCAGAACCACGGCTGACGCTCGATCAACAGGGCGTGCAGCCTGAGGCTGTGGCGGGTGAAAACCTGGGGCTGCAGAGGTGTTTCCATGGGCGCTGTCCGGGTTGGTTTTTGAGGGACCAAAGGCGTCGGGAGCTAAGAACACCTACAAGTAGTGCCGGCATATTCCCCCGAAGGGTCTTGTATTAGCCGACTCCCGACATTACGGACGTGCAAAGGCAGTTTACGCCTGCGATAACTATTTATCGCAGGCGTAAAAAAACCGCAGTCTTTCGTGGCGGGTGACGCTTGTACAGAGTTCTTAGGCTCAGGGGCGGCATGATTGGCCCGTGACCGTTTGGCGTCAATCCGTCGAGTTGTATGCGGATGTAACCATCGGCCTGCTGTGCGCGGCCCGCTTTTGCTAAACTGCCCGGCCTTCGAGGAGCTGCCATGAATTACCGCCATGCCTTCCACGCCGGCAACCACGCCGATGTGTTCAAACATTTAGTGCTGTCGCGCTTGATCGCCCTGATGGCGCGCAAGGAACAGCCATTCGCCTATCTCGACACCCACGCCGGCCTTGGTTTGTATGACCTGCAAGGCGATCAGGCCACGCGCACCGGTGAGTGGGTCGAAGGCATCGGCCGCCTGTGGGACGCCGACGACCTGCCCGAGCTGGCCGCTGATTACATGGAGGTGCTGCGGCGCATGAACCGTAAAGAACCGGGCCTGCGTTACTACCCCGGCTCCCCGGAACTGGCCCGACGCCTGACGCGCTCCCAGGACCGCGTGCTGCTCAACGAGAAACACCCTGAAGATGGCCAGTTGCTCAAAGACAACATGAAGGGCGACCGCCGCGTGGCCGTGCATTTGGGCGAAGGCTGGCACGTGCCACGGGCCTTGCTGCCGGTGGCGGAAAAGCGCGCGGTGATGCTGATCGACCCGCCGTTCGAGCAACCGGACGAAATGAAGCGCTGCGCCGTGGCCCTGAAGGAAACCATCGGTCGTATGCGTCAGACCGTGGCGGCGATCTGGTATCCGGTCAAGGATCAGCGCCTGCTCAAGCGCTTCTATCAAGACCTGGCCGAAACCGGCGCGCCGAAACTGCTGCGCGTCGAGCTGCACGTGCATCCATTGGATACCCCCGCCAGCCTCAACGGCTCGGGCCTGGCCATCGCCAACCCGCCTTGGGGGCTTGAGGAAGAACTGCGCGAATTGATGCCGTATCTGGCGAAAAAGCTGGGGCAGAGCCAGGGTGGCTGGACGATGGATTGGTTGATTGCCGAGTAAGAGTGTTTGTAATACAGGGTGTTTGAATTCTATTAGCGTCATTCGCGATAACCACTGACCTGGTTATCGCGGGTGCTGATTTCATTAGTTGGCTAGTTATGCTGTTGTGTGAGTCTTTATCGCCATTGAATCTTTTGGCCGGTGCTGCATCGGCTAGAGTCATTGTTGTGATTCAGGACTCATTGTGGCAACAGGGTGGCCAACATGGAAACAACGGCCGGGCAAATACCGGGTTATTACGCAACCGCTCTAAAGCGCGCCAAAGCATTTAAATTCAGGCCGGGTATCAAAGCATTATTACTACCCATAGTGGTCGAAGCGAATCATGAGGCGGGCGGCCAGTTTCTTGAGCCTTGTGCTGTTCCGGCCAAGGGCGCCACTGTGCGGATTGTCGCGTATGACGGGATGGCTCAAGGGCAACAGGTTGAGTTGGCCTGGAAGGGTAAGGTCAACTATGTCGCCAGTTTGCAAGTAGAAGAGGCTGGGCGTTATCTGGACTTTATTGTCCCCGCGCAGGTCGTGCTGGATAACAGCACGCCAGGTGCTATTGGTTATTGCGATATTAGCTACACGGTGACGCGGGGTGAGGGTGAGAGTGAACGCTCACCGGTCGGCCGCATTGGTATTACTGAATGGGTCGCTGCGAACCCGGCGCCGGTTATACCGCAGGCGCCCAATGGCGAATTCAATCCGCACGACATCCCTGAGCCAGGTCTGAAAATCGAATACCCGCGGCCTGTGCAGTGGGGCGCGTTCTGGATCAGCTATGCCCGTGACGGGCAAGTTATTGCCTCGGTGAGCTTTGGTGTCGGCGAAGATGAGACGTTTGTTTATATGTGGCGGATCATGCTGGATCAAACTGAACCGGGTGGCGAAGTGCGGACCAATTATTATGCGCGCAATGAGGATGGTATTTATTGCCAGTCCTTGCATGCCGTGTTGCAGGTCGTGGGATAGCTGAAGGTTGGTTTCGCACCGGATTGCGGGTGGCAGATATGAAAAATGAAAGTGTTAATAAAGGATCCGTTGGCCGAGCCGTGAAACAAATGGCCGGGAAACTTATAAGGCCCACTCAACGGGCACTCCTTGGCCCGACGGTAATGGAAACAGGCCCTGATAGTCAGTGGCTATACCCTTGCGCTGTCGCCGAGCGGGGCGCAGTGGTACGTATTAGTGTATTTTCCGGCATGTATGTGGGGCAGGAAATTACTCTGGTCTGGGAAGGTAAAACGGTCTACAGAATAAAAACGTCAGTGGTGGATGTAGAGCATTGCATTGATTTAATCCTGCCCAGAAAGGTGCTACTGGATAATGTCATTCCCGATGGAAGTGGCGTATGTGATGTTTACTATGAGGTCAAGGTGGGCGATATTCTGCAACGCTCTTCCGTTACCCAGGTCTATATCCCTGATCGCCTGGTGTCGAATCCTCCTGTTACCGTGCCCGAGGCCGTGGGCGGCGAGTTCAATCCTGATGAAGTGCCTAAACCGGGTCTGAAAATTGAATTTCCGAGACGGGTGGATTGGGCCGCGCGTTGGAGCAGTTATGCACCCGATGGAAGTTTGATTGCTACGGTATCGTTCGCTGTGCATGAGCATGAAGAGTTTGTGTACATGTGGAGATATATGCTGGATCAAACCGAGCCAGGTGGCGATGTCTGGATTAACTATCATGCGGCGAATGACACAGGGTTGTTGGTGGATTCGTTGTATACCGTGTTGCGCGTGGTGAATAGTCAATCACGCTCCGGCAAACCTTTCGGGCTGCCTGCTATTACTGGCGTCGTGGACAGTAAAGGTAAGCCAATACCCCACAACGGGACCACCGAAGATACCGTACTGACGCTCTCGGGCATTGGCGTGACTGACACAGTGGTGATCATCGAGGATAACAACACGCCCGTCGCATTGGCCCGGGTGGATGAAAACGAGGAGTGGATGGCGTCAGTTGCAGTGTTGCCAGGCAGACACAGCTACACCGTTGCGCAGTCGCAAGCCTGGGTCATTACTGTGATCGTTGCAGGCGAAGATTTTGAAACAGGGGCAGTGGGCGTTATTCCGGCGAATACCGCTCGGGAGTTCCCCGCGATGTTCGTCACGCCTAAAGACAAGGATGCCAGCCTGATAATAGATTCCATTGGCGCGCCGTTTGTTACAGGCAAGGCTATTTCATTTGCCGATCAAAGCTCAGCGCACTTTTTGTTTAAGTCGCCGGTCAATAAAGTCACCTTTGGTGCTTTTGCCATGGCAAGTGCTCCTGATGTCGTGCCGCCCATTCTTTCCTGTTTTGATGAGCAGGGCGGCCTTATATTTGAACGGAAGCTGGATTTCGGTTTTGATTTTTCAGCTTGGCATGCAGCTGTCAGTCCTGATCGAAAGATTAAAGCGATTGAGTTGACCGTGAACCCGGGCACCAGCGCGTTTGTTGTCGATAACTTTACGTTTGCCTGATCGTGGAAACAAATGGCGGCAGGCAAGGCCGCCGCCGATGCGCAGGTAGACATTTGCAATGACGCGGCCCCTCTAATCCCGCGGCGCGGCACAGGGGGCCTTCCCGGCTAAAGCCGGTCCCACCAGAGCCAGGCGGATCCCGGCATACACTTAGTTATTCGCCAGACTCGGCGGCATGCACACACCGGTGCCGCCAATCCCGCAATAGCCCTGCGGATTCTTCGCCAGGTATTGCTGGTGGTAGGCCTCGGCGAAGTAGACGATAGGCGCTTCTTCGATTTCGGTGGTGATTTCGCCCAGGCCGGCTTTGTTCAGTTCGGCCTGGTACACGGCTGCGCTGGCTTTGGCGGCGGCGAGTTGTTCCGGCGTGGTGCAGTAGATCACCGAGCGGTATTGGGTGCCGATGTCGTTGCCCTGGCGCATGCCTTGGGTGGGGTTGTGCAGCTCCCAGAACAGGGTCAGCAGTTCGTTGTAGCTGACTTTTTTCGGTTCATAGACCACCAGCACGACTTCGCTGTGGCCGGTCAGGCCGGAGCAGACTTCTTCGTAGGTCGGGTTGGGCGTAAAGCCGCCGGCATAGCCGACGACGGTGCTGACCACGCCTTCTTTCTGCCAGAAGCGCCGTTCCGCGCCCCAGAAGCAGCCCAGGCCGAAGATGGCGAAATCCACGTTGCTGGTAAACGGGCCGAGCAGCGGGTTGCCGTTGACGAAGTGGGTTTCCGGGAGGGCCACATGGGTTTCACGGCCCGGCAGGGCTTGTTCTTTGGTAGGCAGGACGTTTTTGTTCACAAGGATTTCCGAGCGCAGGGCCATTAACCAGTTCCTCAGGGGTCGCCAGAATGGTGGGGTGGGCTTTTGTGGGACCGGCTTTAGCCGGGAAGGCAGCATTACAGGCGATAGAGAGGTATCGAATGTACTGGCCTCTTCGCGGCTAAAGCCGCTCCTACGGGGGCTGTGTTTGCTGTTGGGCGATAGTGTGCCCGAAACATCCGGGCACAGGAAAGGGCTGTCAGTCCGACGGGCCGCGTGGGTAGCGGCGCAGCTTTTCGATCAGCTCTTCGCCGGGGATCGGCCGGTCGAACAGGTAGCCCTGGCCGACGTCGCAACGATGACGGCGCAGGAAGGCCAGTTGCGCGGCGGTTTCGATGCCTTCGGCGACGACCTTGAGCTTGAGGTTGTGGGCCATGGCGATGACCGCCGAGGTGATTTCCATGTCGTCCTGGTCATCCGGAATATCGCGGATAAAGCTGCGGTCGATCTTGATCACATCGATGGGGAATTTCTTCAGGTAGCTGAACGACGAGTAACCGGTGCCGAAGTCGTCCATGGCCAGGGACAGGCCGAGTTTTTTCAGCGAATCGAGTTGCTGGCGGGTGTCTTCGGTGGCTTCGAGCAGCAGGCCTTCGGTCAGTTCCAGCTCCAGGAGTGACGGGTCGAGCTGTTCTTCCTTGAGGATGGCGGCAATCGAGGCCACCAGTTCCGGGTCGGAGAACTGTTTCGGTGAGACGTTGATCGCCACTTGCAGCAGGCCGAAACCGGCGGCGGTCAGGGCCTTGCTCATGCGGCAGGACTCGCGCGCCACCCATTTGCCGATGGGAATGATCATGCCGGTTTCTTCAGCGACGCTGATGAACTGGTCCGGGCGGATCATGCCCTTCTCGGGATGGTTCCAGCGCAGCAGCGCTTCCATGCCCAGCAGGCGACCGGTGAGCAGGCACAGCTTGGGCTGGTAGAAAACTTCCAGCTCGTTCTGGGTCAGGGCGCGGCGCAGGTTGTTCTCGACGAACAGCTTGTAGCTGGCCTCGGCATTCAGGGCTTCGGTGAACACCTGGACCTGATGCTTGCCGTTGGCCTTGGCCTTGTGCAGGGCCAGCCCGGCGTTGCGCATCAGGGTTTGCGGGTCGCGGCCATGCAGCGGCGCGCAGGCCAGGCCGACGGAGCCGGTGACGCTGATCAACTGGTTGTCGACGAACATGGGTTTGTCGAGTGTCATCAGCACCTGGCTGGCGATGCGCTGGCCAGCGTCGAGGCCGGTGTGATCGAGCAACACGGCGAATTCGTTACTGGCGAAGCGCGCCAGCACATCGGTGGAGCTAAGGCTGTTGCGCAAGCGACGGGCCAGGCTGATCAGCAGCTTGTCGCCGGTCTGGTGGCCAAGGCTGTCGTTGATGCGCTTGAAGTTGTCGATGTCGACCAACAGCAGGCTCATGGGCGTGTCGCTGTCGCGGGCGAAACGCTCGTCGAGATTGCGGATGAACGCCGGACGGTTACCCAGGTTGGTCAGGTTGTCGGTGTAGGCCAGACGCTCGATGCGCTGCTGCGCGAGTTTGCTCTGGGTGATGTCTTCGTAGATGCCGATGTAGTGGGTCAGTTCGCGGTTGTCGCCATAGACCTTGGAGATCGACAACTGGCCCCAGTACGGTTCCAGGTTTTTGCGGCGGCTCTTGAATTCGCCCTGCCAGCTGTTGCTGGTGGCCAGGCTGGAGTTAGCGTCCAGCAGCAGTTCGCTGAGGTTTTCCAGGGCAGGCAGCTCGGAGAGCTTGTGCCCGTGGACCTCTTCGGCGCTGTACTGGGTAATGGCCGTGAAGCTGGGATTGACGTATTCGACGATACCGTCGCAATTGACCAGCAGGAAGGCGTTGGCGCTTTGCTCGACTGCACGCTGGAACAGGTGCAGGGCGCTGGTGGCGGTGCGCCGGTTGTGGTTGTTGATGACCTGGGCGAAATGGTCGGCCAGCTCACCGGCAAAGGCGATTTCATCGGCCTGCCAGGGGCGCGGGGTGCCTTTCTGTTCCAGGCACAGCACGCCCACGACCTGGCCGTCGATGCGAATACTGGCGTCGAGCAGGGCGGTGGTATCGGCGGGTATCGCATGTTGGGCAATTTCCCGCGTACGTGGGTCGTGTTCGATGTCCTGGGTGTCGATGGAGCGGCTGTTGTGCAGTGCTTCCAGATAGCTGGGGTAGTGGCTGGCATCGATCGGGCTGGCAACTTCGTATTCGCCGGTCTCGCGACTGAAGCCGGCAATCGGCTCCAGTATCTGGCCGTTGAGGTTCCATACCCTGGCACTGGCGATCTCGTAGATATCGCAGGCGCTTTTGGTGATCAGCTCGGCCGCTTCCTGCAAGGTATTGGCGCTGGTGTAGCGATGCCGCGCCAGACGCAGGATCAGGTCTTGCTGGGAGCGCACGCGCTCCAGTTGTTCGAGCTGTTCGTCCTGGACGCGCTGGTTGAGTTCCAGGGCGACTTGCAGGCGGGAGTTCTGGGTTTCCAGATTCGCTTCGGCCGCCAGTTCACCTTCGCTGAACAGGCCGTCGACGACCATCAGGTAGCCACGCAGCAAGTGGCGGTTGTGCTGTTTATAGGCTTCACCGATTTCCAGCACGCCCAGAGCGCCGCGCGGCGTATGCAGGGTATAGCGCACGGTGTAATGCTGGGCGCTGATCAGTTGCTGTTGCACGGCGTCATGCAGTTGATAGCGGGTTTCGGGCTCCATCAGGCTGGCGTAAGGCGAGCCGACCAGAGCGCATAACTCGACTGCGGGCAGGCCAAACTGTTTTTCGCAGTTGGCATCCAGATAAAGGAGGGCCCAGTTGGCTTCATTCAGCCGTTCGAAACGCAGCATGCCGAGCCGCGAGGGCACCGGCAATTGCGTCACTACCTCGGCAGCCGGTCTTCCGGCGGCATCGGGTTGGCTTTTCATGAACAAACTCGCTTTCGGAATTCTGGTCGCGCGAGGGCTGAAGCCCGTTTCGAGGTCGCGTGTGGCAAGGTTGCATCATGCGGGGCGGGCTGACAAGCCAGTACAGTGGCTTAGTGCTATAAATCTGTCGGCCTTTTGCGCCAGATCTAGAGTACCTCCGGTCGGAGGCTGATGGCATAAGGCCTTTAGCGGTGCGCGTCGTTATGTCGCTCCGGTCAGGCCGATTATTTATTTCAAAAAAAAAGCCCCGCCTAGTGGCGGGGTTGAGGTTCGAGCGTGGCAGCTCGGTAAAACAGTGAGTCATGTGGGACTGACATTTGGGACCCTTGTAGGACCGGCTTTAGCCGGGAAGGGGGCCTAAAGACAATGAATCTTTATGGATCTTGCTGGCCTCTTCCCGGCTAAAGCCAGCCCCACAGAAGCCAGTCCCCCACAAAGCCAGTCCCACAGATGTTGCTTTACAACAGGATCGTCCGGATATCAGCCAGCAGGTCGCTCAGGCGCTTGGTGAAGCGTGCGGCGGCGGCGCCGTTGATGACGCGGTGATCGTAAGACAGCGACAGCGGCAGCATCAGCTTGGGCTGGAAGGCTTTGCCGTCCCAGACTGGCTGGATGGTGGCCTTGGACACGCCAAGGATCGCCACTTCCGGCGCGTTGACGATCGGCGTGAAGCCGGTGCCGCCAATGTGGCCGAGGCTGGAAATGGTGAAGCAGGCGCCCTGCATTTCGTTGGCCGACAGTTTTTTGCTGCGGGCTTTCTCGGCCAGTACAGCGGCTTCGGCGGCCAGTTCCAGCAGGCTTTTCTTGTCGACGTCCTTGATCACCGGGACCAGCAGACCTTCCGGGGTGTCCACGGCGAAGCCGATGTTCACGTACTTCTTGCGGATGATCGCTTTGCCGCTTGGTGCCAGGGAAGCGTTGAAGTCCGGCAGTTCCTTGAGCAGGAAGGCGCAGGATTTCAGCAGCAATGGCAGGATGGTCAGCTTGACGCCGGCTTTTTCGGCCACGGCTTTCTGCGCGACGCGGAAGGCTTCCAGGTCGGTGATGTCGGCCTGGTCGAATTGCGTGACGTGCGGGATGTTCAGCCAGCTGCGATGCAGGCCGGTGGCGCCCAGTTGCATCAGGCGGGTCATCGGCACTTCTTCGATTTCGCCGAAGCGGCTGAAGTCGACTTCCGGGATCGGCTGGATGCCCATGCCGCCGCTTGCGCCGTCGGCTGGAGCGTCCTTGACCTTCTGCATCATGGCCTTGACGTAGACCTGCACGTCTTCCTTGAGCACGCGACCGTGTGGGCCGGTGGCCGAAACGGCGCTCAGCTCGACGCCGAATTCACGCGCCAATTGACGTACAGCCGGGCCCGCGTGGACCTTGGCGCCGTCTTTGGCCGGGGCTTGCGGTGCGGCGGCAGGCGCTTCTGCTTTTGGCGCAGGGGCGGCAGCCGGTGCCGCTTCAGCCTTGGCCGCTGCAGCAGGTGCGGCAGCCGCTTGAGCGGGAGCAGCAGGGGCAGCAGCGCCGGCGACTTTCAGTTTGAGGATCAGGTCGCCGGTGCCGACTTCATCTTCAAGCTTGACGCTGATGCTCTCGACCACGCCAGCGGCTGGAGAAGGGATCTCCATCGAGGCTTTGTCGGATTCCAGGGTGATCAAGGATTGATCGGCTTGGATGCTGTCGCCGACCTTGACCATCAGTTCGATGATCTTGGCCTTGCCCGACGAGCCGATGTCCGGTACGTGGATGTCTTGCACGGTGGCCGCAGCAGGTGCGGCGGCAGGTGCAGGCGCGGCAGCCGGTGCAGCTTCGGCCTTGGCTTGCGGTGCAGCGGCAGCCGGTGCGGCAGCGGCTGCCGGAGCAGCGGCGGCGTCGCCTTCGACTTCCAGTTCAAACAGTTCATCGCCTTCTTTCAGGCGGTCGCCCAGCTTGACCTTCATGACCTTGATGACACCGGACTTGGGCGCAGGGATTTCCATGCTGGCCTTGTCCGATTCCAGGGTCAGGATGCTCTGATCGGCTTCGATGCGATCGCCGACCTTGACCATCAATTCAATGACTTCGCCTTCACCGTTGCCGATGTCGGGTACACGAATCAGTTCACTCACAATGTCTCTCCTTCGGAGAACCTGTTCACTCTCGACTGCGCTGGTGCGGCAAAACAGCGTCGGATGCTCATTTACGTGGGTAAATTCCGCATCCTCGGCTGTCTTGCGCTGTGGGGCAGCGCGCTATGCGATCCTGGCCAGACTCTTAGCAGTCCAGTGGGTTACGTTTTTCCGGGTCGATGCCGAACGTGGCCATGGCTTCCGCCACGACTTTGGGTTCGATATCGCCACGGTCGGCCAAGGCTTCGAGTGCGGCCAGCACGATGAAGTTGCGGTCCACTTCGAAGAAGTGGCGCAGCTTCTTGCGGCTGTCGCTGCGGCCGAAGCC
>Ga0302262_10001335_pt1 | contig 10425 bp, 7 predicted proteins | sample II_Fen_E3_4_FD_194557 | JGI IMG/M metagenome (GOLD analysis project Ga0302262, IMG submission 194557) | Peat permafrost microbial communities from Stordalen Mire near Abisko, Sweden - II_Fen_E3_4 | ecosystem: Environmental > Terrestrial > Soil > Wetlands > Permafrost | place: Sweden: Abisko...
GAGCTCCGGGTTCACGAGGGGATCTCGAACGTATCCGAAGTTGCATTCCGGGCACCGCCGTACTTCGAACGGCAGACGCGAAAACTGCCCCACCTTGGTCCCGATCGCGACGCTCCGCGTGCCGCACACCGGGCAGTCGGTACCGCGATCGATCCGCTGGGGTGCCGCCGCGAATGGTTTGCGGGCTCGCCCGCGGCGCGAGAACATGAGGCTCGACAGGCGGGTGACAGGCCTAGACAAGAGGACTTGTTCGTTATCACGGGCCCGGTACCGAGGCCAGCGGCCAGCACACACAACGCGGGGGCGCGCGAGGCCACGTGCGGTGGGCTCCAGATGGTTCGCTCTGGCGCGACGCACGCGCTGGCACAGCACGGCTGCGAGATGCGCCGCCGAGCCAGGCGATCTTCGCGCGTCGATCACGTGGGTCTGCAGCGCTGGAGGCGTACGCTGTTGGGCTGCTGCGCGGTCGTGCAGGACTCGGCCGGCTCGGCGCGGCCCGTAGCTGCAGGACAGGGGGTAGATCGCGCCTGCGCAAGGCCCGCTCCCGGCGCAGGCAGCCACCGAAACTGACGAGGATTCGGAAGAGACTGCAGTTTACCTGTGGACAACGCGGCCCGTGCTGATCGACCGCAGCGCTTCCGTTGACGGACCCGGATCGTGCAACGTTTGACACCGCTCACACAGTCGAACAAGCGTCGTGCGCCATGCCCGGTCGATGCTGTAGATGCCCGCGTTCATTGAAGAAACATCTCGAGACCGCAGCTGCAGGGCCAACCGGCACGAGCCGCAGCGACGCTCGATGGGAGCCACCGTCCGCCGTCGTCGACGAACCGGTGGTCGCGGGGATCGGTGGCCAAACCCCCGATCCCGAGGTGGTTATCCACATGTTAGCCACACCAGGGCGGAAGGATGCTGTGGGGCGACGTGCCGCCAGCGGAGACGGCGCCAACGGTACATGCCCGCACCGTCGCGCCGGCGGGCGTTGCGCCGCCCGACTGCCTCGGCGCCGCGGATCTGGGCGGTGGATCCCGAGCCACCGCCCCTCGCTTCGTTGCGCCTCCCCGAGGTGCGTGCGGTAGCCGTTTGTCCGGGCGCCGTGCGCACGGCGCCTCGCGGTCCAAGGTCTTCTCCTCGGCCGAGCTACGAGAGCGGACGCCGGAGCTCGACCAGGGCGCGCTGCTTGGTGCCGAGGGCATAGCTGTGACGGGTCGTGCCGGGAGGAAGATCCGCGCGGGGCACGGCTTCGAAGCCCAGGACGCTGCCGCCGAGCCGCACGCAGGTGAGTCCCAGGGCGAGCCACTCGCGCAGGTCGAAGGTCGCGCGCGACAGGGCGACGTCGTAGTCGCGGGGGACGTGGTCGTCGATGCGGTCGGCGCGCGGGTCGAGGTTGGACAGGGCGAGCTCACGCGCGGCCGTCCGGAGGAACGCGTGCTTCTTGTGGACCGGCTCGAGCGCGGTGATGTGGACGTCGGGGAGGCAGATCGCGGCGATGACCGAGGGGAGGCCGCCGCCCGCGCCGACGTCGAGCACGCGCAGCGGCGAGGTCTGCGAGGCTGGCTGGGTGCGCAGGTAGGGGACGACGTGGAGGCTATCGACGATGTGCTCGATCAGATCCGGCTCGGTGCGAGCCGCCGAGAGGTTGATGCTGCGATTCCACTTCAGAAACAGCCGCAGGAACGCGGCGAGCGCCGGCTCGAGGGTCGCTGGCAGGCCCAGCGCGGCCAGGGTCGAGGACAGCTGCGTCACGCGAGCGCCTGCGTCCACGGGCGTGAGCGGACGCCAGGGAGTCGGACCCGGGGGACGCGGATCGTTGGGGTCGCGGTGCGGCGATCGAGCTCGGTCACGGCCGGATCGATGCTCGCTGGTGCACGGCAGGGCAAGGCAGCGGTCCCGAAATCGGGAGCGCGGGCGGCAGCGGGCCCCATTTTGGGCGGTTGCGGGCCAGGAACCGGGGGGGCCCGTTGCGTGACGTCTGGCTTACGATCCCGAGCAGTGGTGGTTGGGGCCCGGAAGCGTGGGGTGATCCGACGGCTGGGAGGGCGGGAGCCTCGGATCGAGGGGTAGGGTAGACGCGCATACGGCAGATCGCCGGATCGCGCGCGGCCACGGTTCTGGCGACGGTTTGGTTAGTTAGATACGATCTGCACGCCGAGTCTCGGTTTTCGTGTCGAAGCAAAGTTTGCTCCTGGTCGACGGAGACACTCGCAGCCTGCGAGTGCTCGAGGTGTCGCTGCGCAAAGCCGGGTTCATGGTCACCGCGGCGACGTCGGGGCAAGATGCGCTCGGCAAGCTCGAGCTCCACGCCCCGGATCTGATCATCTCGGAGACCGCGTTTCCGGATGGCGATGGCTTCGACCTGCGGCGGCGAGTTCGTGCCCGGCCTGAGTGGTCCGAGATCCCGTTCATCTTCCTGACCGCGGAAGCGGCGATCGAGAACAAGATCCGCGGGCTCGAGCTCGGCGTCGACGATTACCTGACCAAGCCGATCTACATCCGGGAGATCGTGACCCGGATCAATATTCTGCTGCAGAAGCGGCAGCGCGTGCAGTTCGAGGAGCGGCGTGATGGCCGGACCCGGTTCACCGGTCGCGTCCAGGACATGCCGGTGGTGGACGTCATCCAGACGATCGAGATCAGCCGCAAGTCGGGGGTGATCCAGTTCGTCGGGGAGCGCGGGCGGCAGGCCGCGATCTATTTCCGCGATGGCCGCGTGATCGATGCCGAGGCCGGCTCGCTGCAGGGCGAGGACGCGGTGTACCGGCTGCTGACGTGGAGCGAGGGCGAGTTCGAGGTCGTGTTCCGCACCGTGCGGCGGCGCGAGGTCATCACGATGAGCTCGCAGGGGCTGCTGATGGAGGGCATGCGGCGGCTCGACGAGTGGTCGCGGCTGTTCGAGCAGCTGCCGCCGCTGACGCATCGCTTCGAGGTCGACACGACCGAGCTGGCCGCGCGGCTCGGCGATGTCCCCGATGACAACAACCAGATCTTGCGCCTGTTCGATGGCAAGCGGACGCTGCTCGAGGTGATCGACGCGTCGGATGTCGGTGACCTCGAGTGCCTGCAGGCGATCTCGCGGCTGTATTTCGAGGAGCTGCTGATCGATCTCGATCACGATAAGGCGCCGCGCCGCGACACCGGGAGACCGCTGCCGACCGTCGGGCTCGATCCGCGCATCGACGATGACATCGCGCTCGCGCCGATGGAGTCGCAGGTCGGCGCGGCGGCGGAGGACCCTGAGATGTCGAGCGGGTGGGAGGACGCCGCGGCGGTGGCAGGCCGCGACGAGGGTGACGCGGCCCAGGACGCCGGCGAGGCGGAGCTCGGCGGCGAGTTCGATGAGCCGGCGGGGCCGTTGCTGGGCGGGTATCGCCCGTCGAGCTTGCGGCTGATCGACGAGGCGGTGGCGGCGGCGCAGGCGATCGAGCCGTCGCTGTTCGAGGACGGAAACGCGGGGTCCGCGACCGGGCTTTTCCACCGCAGCAACGGCGTGCACGCCGAAGCCGGCGGTCCCGGCGTGCACGTCGATCCGGCGCCGCCGCGGAGCGCGCGGCCGGTGACCCCGGCGCCGCCGGTGATGCCGCGGCCGGCGCGCGAGGAGGCGGGGCTCCGGATGATCGGGTCGCTCGGCCGGGACCGCGCGGAGGCGTCGGGCGAGCTCGCGCCGCTCGGCCAGGCGCGAGCGCAGCGCAGCGAGACCGCGCGCGAGCTGGTGACGATCCTGCCGCGCCGTGCGACGCGCGAGATGCCGGCGGTGACGGTCGAGGTGTCGGACGCGCTGGCGTCATCGACGCCGCCCGAATCGATGGTGGTGCAGCCGCCGATCGCGCAGGCGGTCGAGCTGCCCGATCAGGCGATGCCAGCGGTGCCGCGGGTCACGCCGGCGGGTAGCGGCGTGCGCTCCGTGAGCCGGTCGCGCAGGCTGTTGCGGAGGGTTCGCTCCGCCGACGGCAGCGGTCCCGGGGTCGGCGCGCTGCTGCTGATCTTCCTGGCGGCGGTGCTGGCGGTGACGGCGGTGGTGCTGCGGCTGCGCCGCCACGCGCGGCCAGGAGCGCACCTCGACACGACGCTCGCGCCGGCGCGGGTCTCATCGCCGGACCTGCCTGCGCCCATCGCGGCGCCCAAGACCGCGGATGTGCCGCCCGGCTCGCCGCGGACGATCGCCGCGATGGGGACGGAGGAGGGACCCGACGACGCGGTGGTGGCACCGCGCGCGCCAGGATCGGGGGCCGCGCGGACGGTGGAAGGTGCGCCGGGCGCGCGCGTGGTACCGCCGGCGGGCTCCGCGGGGCCGCGCGAGCCCGGCGCCGGAGCTGGCGACACGGTCGCCGAAGCGAAGACGCTGTTCGACAAGGCACGGGACGCGTTCGCCGACGGCGCGTTCAGCCGCGCGTTCGAGCTCGCGGAGGCCTCGCTCAGGCTGCGCAAGACGGCGCGGACGTATCTGCTGCGCGCCCAGGCCGCGCAGCGGCTCGATCGGATCGCCGAGGCGCTCGCTTCGGTGGACGCGGCGGCGCGGCTGGCGCCGGAGTTCGCGACCGTCTGGGAGCTGCGCGGGCGGATCCTGTGGGCGGCGCAGCGGCGGGACGAGGCGCGGGCGGCGTTCGAGCGATTTCTTGCGCTCGAGCCCGACGATTCGAAGGCCGCATCGGTGCGACGTCTGCTAAACGAGCCGCGATGATGCGTGTGCTCGGGATCGAGAGCTCGTGCGACGAGACCGCCGCGGCGGTCGTGGAAGACGGCCGGGTGGTGCGCTCGGACGTCGTCGCGTCGCAGCATGAGGTCCACGCGCGCTATGGCGGCGTGGTGCCCGAGCTGGCGTCGCGCGCGCATATCCTGAATGTCGTGCCGGTGGTCCAGGCCGCGCTCGACCGGGCGGGCGTCGCGCTGGGCGACCTCGACGGGATCGCCGTGACCAACGCGCCGGGGCTGATCGGGGCGCTGCTGGTCGGGCTGCAGACCGCCAAGGCGCTGGCCTGGGTGACCGGGCTGCCGCTGGTCGGGGTGCACCACCTCGAGGGCCACCTGTCGGCGGTGTTCCTCGAGGCCGAGCCGCCGCCGCTGCCGCACCTCGCGCTGATCGTGTCGGGCGGCCACACGTCGCTGGTCCGGGTCGACGGCCACGCCGAGGTGGTCGAGCTCGGCGCGACCCGCGACGACGCCGCGGGCGAGGCGTTCGACAAGGGCGCCAAGCTGCTCGGCCTTGGGTATCCGGGCGGCGTCGTGATCGACCGGCTCGCGCGGACCGGCGACCCGCGGGCGATCGCGTTTCCCCGCGCGATGACCGGGGCGCAGCATGGCGCGGAGTTCTCGTTCAGCGGGCTCAAGACCGCGCTGTTGCATCACGTCCGGGCGCATGGCGTACCCGAGGACCAGGCGCTGGCCGATCTGTGCGCGAGCTACCAGGCGGCGATCGTCGAGGTGCTGGTGCGCAAGACCCGGGCGACGGCGCGGCTCGCGCGGCTCGGGCACGTCCAGATCTGCGGCGGCGTGGCGGCCAACTCGGCGCTGCGCGCGGCGATGGTGGCGGCCGGCGCCGAGGATGGGTTTCGGGTGTACGTGCCGCCGCCCGGGCGCTGCACCGACAACGCCGCGATGATCGCCGCTGCCGGGTATCACCGGCTGGTGCGCGGCGAGCGCGCCGGGCTCGGGCTCGACGCCACGCCGAGCGCGCCGCTGCCGAGGCGCGCGTGACCGTGGGCGATGCGCCCAACGGCAACCGGCCCCACGCGCTGCGCGAAGATCCGTTCCCCGACGCCCGGGTCTTGCTCGCGCGCTACCAGCTGCACGCGAAGAAGGGGTTCGGCCAGAACTTCCTGATCTCGGAGCGGGCATTTCGCGCGATCGTCGACGCGGCGGTGCAGAGCGACGACGACTGGATCGTCGAGATCGGCGCCGGCCTCGGCACGCTGACGGCGCGGCTCGCGGAGCGGGTTCCGGAGGGCAAGATCATCGCGCTCGAGCGCGATCCGGACATGATCGCGGTGCTGCGCGGCGAGCTCGCCGGCGTCGACAACGTCGAGATCGAGCCGATCGATGCGCTGCGCTACGATCTGCGGATGGCCGCCAGGTGGCGCGGCGACCGGATCACGGTGTGCGGAAACCTGCCCTATCACATCGCGGCGCCGTTGCTGTTTCGCGTGCTCGAGGCCCGCGAGGTCGTGCGCTGCGCCGTCGTGATGGTCCAGAAGGAGATGGCGGACCGCATCGTCGCGCCGCCCGGAGGCAAGACGTACGGCGCGCTCGGCGTCATGATCCGGACGTACGCCGATGTGTCGACGGTCGCCAGGGTCTCGGCTGGATCGTTCGTGCCGCCGCCCAAGATCGACTCGACGGTGCTGAGGCTCGTGCCGCTGGCCGGCGGCCAGCCCCGCGTGCCGATCGCGGATCCCGCGCATTACTCGAACGTGGTGCACGCGGCGTTCGGCCAGCGCCGCAAGACGCTGCGCAACGCGCTGCGGGCGGTGTTCGCCGAGGCGGCGGTGGACGGCGCGCTCGCGGCGACCGGGATCGACGGGGTGCGGCGCGGCGAGACCCTCGAGATCGCCGAGTTCGGCCGGTTGGCCGCGGCGCTGCCGGCGGACGCGGCGCTGGCCACGCGATGACAGCGCCGGCGGCCCGGCGGTGGTAAGCCAACGCCGCGATGCCTGAGCTGCCCGAAGTCGAGACCGTCCGAAGGACGCTGGCACCGGCGGTCGGAGGCCGGATCTCGTCGGTCTGGACGAGCGGGATGGGGCTGCACATGGCGCGGACGCCGCCGCGCGCGGCGCTGCGCAAGCTGGTGGGCGCGCAGATCACCCGCGTGCGTCGCCACGGCAAGTACCTGCTGCTCGACACCGATCGCGAGGTGGCGATCCTGGTCCACCTCGGGATGACCGGCCGGCTGCGGATCCACCGCGCGGCGGATCCGCGCGTCGCGCACACACACGTGGTGCTGGGGCTCGGCGACCGGGAGCTGCGGTTCATCGACGCCCGGCGGTTCGGCCAGTTCGACGTGGTGGCCCGCGGCAAGGAGCGCGACCATCCGGCGCTGGCGGTGCTCGGGCCCGACGCGCTCGACCAGGCGATCGACGTGCCGGCGCTGCTCGCCACGGCGAAGGACAAGCGCACGACGCTCAAGGCGCTCGTGCTGGATCAGCGCGTGATCGCGGGGGTCGGTAATATCTACGCATCGGAGGCGCTGTGGCGCGCCAGGCTGCGGCCGACCCAGCGCACGCACAAGCTCACCGCGCCGGCGGCCCAGCGCCTCGCGGCCGCGATCCGCGAGGTGCTCGAGCGCGCGCTCGATAACGGAGGCACCACGCTCAGCGACTTCGTCGATGCCGACGGCGCCGCGGGCGAGAACGCGGACTACTTGTGGGTCTATGGTCGCGCGGGCCGGCCATGTCCCCGGTGCAAAACGGAGATCCGGCGATCGGTGCTTCAAGGCCGGGCAACGTACTTCTGTCCAACGTGTCAGACCCCGTAAGCGGTCTATCGCGCCGCCGTTGCTGTTGGTGAGGCGGTTTGCCCGTGGGCTCACCGATAGGATAGTGTGACTTCGGGAAAACCTACGAAGCTCGCAGACCTAGCGCCCGCATGAGTATCGACGACACCGATGAAGACCTGATGGTCCGGTACCAGCGGGGAGAGGTCCGCGCGTTCGAGGTCCTGCTGACCCGGCACCGCAGGGCCATCTACAACTTCATCCTTCGGTTCGTCGGCGATCGCGAGACCGCGGAGGACCTGCTGCAAGAGGCCTTCCTGCGCGTCATCAAGGGCGCCGAGGCTTACAAGCGACAGGCCAAGTTCACGACGTGGCTGTACACGATCGCTCGCAATCTGTGCGTGGATCAGACCCGGCGGCGCAAGCACCGAAAGCACGCCTCGCTCGATGCGCCGATCGACGCGACCGACGACAGCGGCACGCTGCTGGACGTGATCCCTTCGGGCGAGATGGCGAGCGACCGGGTGGCGGCGAACAAGCAGCTGCACGCCACGATGCAGCGCGCGATCGAGGAGCTCTCCGAGGACCAGCGCGAGGTGTTCTTGATGCGCGAGGTCCTCGACCTGCCGTTCAAGCAGATCGCCGATGTGGTCGGGGTGCCCGAGAACACGGTGAAGAGCCGGATGCGCTACGCGCTCGAGAAGCTGCGGCTCGAGCTCGACGAGTACAAGGAGGTCGCGAAGGCCGCACCATGAACGGCTGGCGGGTGGGACCCCGTGGCGGCTCGAGCGCGTGCCGCGGCCGCCGCCGCTGGATCACGCCGGACCGAAGGTCACGGCACGCCCGGGTGGCCGAACAGCTCCGCCTGCGGGCCGACAGGGCGCACGCTGCCGATCAAGTCCTCCACGTAGGGGTGCGGCCAGCTGAGCCTCGCCTCCTCGGGGAGCCGGCCGTAGCGTTCGCAGTGGGCGCGCAGCCACTTGCGGGTCGCCGCGTTGGAGTAGCCGCCGCCGGCGATCGGCCCGAGCTCGGCTTCGTAGCGCGCGCGGATCCGCGCGAACCGCTCGTCGCGCTGGACCTTGGCGATCACGGAAGCGGCGGCGACGGAGGCGTGCCTGGACTCGGCGCGATCGTGCGATTCGAAGTGGGCGTAGCGCTGGCCGAGCGCGGCGAACATGCGCTGGCCGTCGGCGATGATGCGGTGGACGGCCGGCGCCTCCTCGATCAGCTGGGTCGCGAGCTCGCGCTCGAGCACGTTGAGCTCGTGGCGGGCGACGCGCTGATCGATCTCGGTGTGCTCGACCTCGATCAGCGCGACGAAGCGGGCGCGCTTGCGGATCTCGCGGGCGAGCCCTGCGCGAACCCGGTGGGCGTCGTCGCCGGCTCCGTAGTGCTTCGAGTCGCAGAGCCCCGCGCGGGTCAGGGCCGCGGCGCTGCGCGAATCGAGCACGACGGCGGCCATCACCATCGGACCGACCGCGGGGCCGCGGCCCGCCTCGTCGATGCCGAGCGTGAGGCGGATCCGGGGAGCCGAGCTCGCGCCGCGGGGCTTTGCCATGCCGGCAGATCTAACCAAACGGTCTGACGAAAAGGAAGCCGGAACCGTTTCGGCCTAGAGCCGCGCTTCGGCGATCTCGAGCGCTCGGCCGATGCCGACCTCGAGGTCGAACGCCTGAACGTCGATCACGTCGGCCCAGTGATCGAGCCGCTGGGCGAGCGCGGTGAGCGCCTCGGTGGCGGCGCGGGCGAGCGGCTCGCCGAGCTCGCGATCGAGGTCCGGCGCGTTGCGGGCGAGCGCGTGATAGACCGCGTCCTCGGCGAGCTCGAGCCGCGGGACGTCGTTGCGGAAGAACGCCTCCACGTAGCCGCCCTCGAGGTAGCCGCGCAGGAAGGCGCGCGCGCGATCGAACACGCGCGACAGCGCCAGGCCGACCCGGTCGGCCGCGGCGCGCTCGAGATCGCCCACGACATCGACGCCGAGCGCGGCGCCGAGCGTCCGGGCGGCGGCGTCGGCGAGCCGGGCGCGGGCGGTCAGCTCGGCGGCGACGCGCTGGCGCCCGGCCTCGATCGTGGCCTCGAAGCCCGCGGACAGGAGCGCGATCACGTAGTCGCGATCGGCGGCGGTCGCCGAGTGCGAGGAGAACGGCAAGCGGCGCGGGCGCACCAGATCGAGGACCTCGCGCGCGGCGCGGCGGTACAGCGCGGTGGTGGCATCGGACAGCGCCTTGCGCTCGGCGAGGACGTGGTCGGCGGCGAACTCGCGCGCGGCGGCGAGCAGCTGGTCGCGGCCGGCGCGCGCCTCGCCGGCGGCGTGGGTCGCCTGGCCGTGCAGGCCATCGGTGATCGCGCGGGCCGAGGTCACGATGGCGCGCAGCGCGCGGGCACAGGCGTCGCGCTTGAGCTGGCGGGCTTGCTGGAAGAACCGGTGCTCGAGCGCGGCTTCGAGCGCGCCCCAGTTGCCGTCGCCGGGGCCGCCGGCCGGCCGGCCCGCGGTCTTCCAGGCCAGCGCGGGCCGGGCCGCGAACGGCACGATCGCCTCGACCAGCTCGCCGAGCTCGCCGGTGATGAACTCGACGACCTCGCGGGTCTCGTCGGCGGTGAGCTGGTCGGCCTTGTTGAGCACGCCGAGCACGCGCTTGCCCTCGTCGCGGATCGACGCGAGGGCGCGCTTCTCGCTCGCCTTGCCGCCCTGCGCCGCGGTGAACACCCACACGATCGCGTCGGCCCGGGCGATGAAGCTGCGCGCGGTGGCCTCGTGCTCGGGCTGGATCGAGTTGAGGCCCGGGGTGTCGACGATGTTGATCTTCTCGAGCTGGGGCAGCGGGACCAGGATCTCGACCCGGTCGATCGCGCGGGCGTCCTCGGGGCTGAGGCTGCGCAGCCGGGTCATGAGCGCGTCCCAGCCGAGCTCGCGGGTGGCGCCGCCGGCGGTGAGCGAGGCGTCGTTCGAGGCCTGGATGATCCGGCCCCCGCGGTCGCGGCCGTAGCGCACGACGTTGATC
>Ga0302262_10001338_pt1 | contig 10412 bp, 9 predicted proteins | sample II_Fen_E3_4_FD_194557 | JGI IMG/M metagenome (GOLD analysis project Ga0302262, IMG submission 194557) | Peat permafrost microbial communities from Stordalen Mire near Abisko, Sweden - II_Fen_E3_4 | ecosystem: Environmental > Terrestrial > Soil > Wetlands > Permafrost | place: Sweden: Abisko...
CGAGTAAAGGCGTGGGGAGGGGGGAAGAGGGCGTGACGAAATGCCGCTATTCGGCTCCAGGCTGGCTAAAACGTCGCCTGTAGCGTGGCAAGTGATTGAATCAAGAGAAGTGTTTCAAATAAAGAAGGTCACAACCGCCGGCTACAAAACAACTCGATAGATGGTTGAGTTTTTCATCGCCCGGTCGTGCGCGTGAGGGGCATGCAGGACTGACCTGAGCCAGGAAGAGGTCATTTGACCCCCTTCGCGACCCCAGTTGGTCCTGCCCACCTTGCCTGCCCCGGCCCTCATCGGGGGTACTCCCTGTACCCCTAGGTCACGCGCGGCTGGCCCAGATTTGGCGGTATTCGGGTGCTGACTGAAGAAACTCATTGACCCGCGCTTGCCCGTCATTGCCAGCCATGGCTGCGGCACTGCCGCCCAGTAACAGGACGGCGGCCAGTGTCTGCCAGCGAGTCAGCATGATCAGCCTCGACCGCGACGGCCGAAGAAGAACGACACTACGAACATCACCAGGAACACGATGAACAGGATCTTCGCGATACCGGTTGCCGTGCCTGCGATACCACCGAAGCCCAGGACGGCAGCAACAATGGCGATGATCAGAAACGTGATAGCCCAACTCAACATGATGAATCTCCTTCTTTCTTTGCGTTTTTTTAATCAGGTAAGCAACAGAGGGATCAGAAGACCCAGCTTTGACGTTGCGGCATTTCACCCGCTTCTTTGGCGGCCGCCTGGTTTTCTACAGAGGCGAAGCTCACTGCCGCATCCTTGGTCGAGGGGGCGGTTAGTGCGGTGAACGAGGTGTGGTGAATCAAGGACACATGGCTGGCCGGAGCGGCCTGGGTGGCCGAGGTCCAATGAACGATCTGCTGGACCACGATCAGCGTGATCAGCAATGCCAGGCTGAGGAACAGGCCCTGCTGGATATGCATCGGCGAAAAAACCGTTTTGGCGAAATGCAGACCGTTCATCAGAAGCTCCTTCCACCTCAGTGGCATTCAATCTTGTTGTGGCCGATACATCCCGGCCTTTCTTGAAGGAGACAGTGCAGCCTGCATGCCAGCTTGTTTGGAAGGTAAAAATTCAATTAAATCAAATAGTTATATTTATCGTCGGATTATTCCCGCGAGCATCCTGCACGATTACACATTTATAGTCGGGCGTTTTGCATGATCGCGCGTGAGCTGATTCAGCACTGCGCGAAGGCTGTTTAAGCGCTCTGTGCGCGTTCTGTTGATCGGTGGCGCAAAGCTGACGGTTTTTCGAGGGTCTTGACGGCAATTTCATCGGATCAGAGGGATATGCGTAGAGAGTTCCCCTTCATCCTTCAGAATCAATCAGAATAAACCATGCAACTTGCCCGATTTTTCCGGGACTAACCAAGATCAATTACTTAGGAGCGTAGGAAAAATGGAAGAAGCCGCTGAGATTCAGGGCCGTATTCTGCTTGTGGATGATGAGTCCGCGATCCTGCGAACATTCCGTTATTGCCTGGAAGATGAAGGCTACACCGTCGCCACTGCCAACAGCGCCGCGCAGGCCGATGCCTTGCTGCAACGCCAGGTGTTCGACCTGTGCTTCCTCGATTTGCGGCTGGGTGAGGACAATGGCCTGGAAGTCTTGGCGCAAATGCGCGTGCAAGCGCCGTGGATGCGGGTAGTCATCGTCACGGCGCACTCGGCGGTGGATACGGCCGTAGACGCAATCCAGGCCGGTGCGGCCGATTATCTGGTCAAGCCATGTAGCCCGGATCAATTGCGCCTGGCCACGGCCAAGCAGCTGGAAGTGCGGCAATTGTCCGCGCGCCTGGAAGCGCTGGAAGGCGAGGTGCGCAAGCCCAAGGACGGGCTCGATTCCCACAGCCCATCAATGATGGCGGTGCTGGAAACCGCGCGGCAGGTCGCCAATACCGACGCCAACATTCTCATCCTCGGTGAGTCCGGCACCGGTAAAGGCGAGCTGGCCCGGGCCATTCATGGCTGGAGCAAGCGCTCGAAAAAATCCTGCGTCACCATCAATTGCCCGTCGCTGACTGCCGAGCTGATGGAAAGCGAACTGTTCGGCCACAGCCGGGGGGCGTTTACCGGCGCCAGCGAGAGCACCTTGGGGCGGGTCAATCAGGCCGATGGCGGGACGTTATTCCTCGATGAGATCGGCGACTTCCCCCTGACGCTGCAACCCAAACTGCTGCGCTTTATTCAGGACAAGGAATACGAGCGGATCGGCGACCCGGTGACGCGCCGTGCCGACGTGCGGATTCTCGCGGCCACCAACCTGAACCTGGAAGACATGGTGCGCAACGGGCGTTTCCGTGAGGACCTGCTCTACCGCTTGAACGTCATTACCCTGAATCTGCCGCCGTTGCGCGAGCGCAGCGAGGACATCCTGACCCTGGCCGACCGCTTTCTCGCACGCTTCGTCAAAGACTATGTGCGACCTGCCCGCGGGTTCAGTGAGGAAGCCCAGGCCGCGCTACTCAACTATCGCTGGCCCGGCAATATCCGCGAGCTGCGCAACGTGATCGAGCGCGCGAGTATCATTTGCCCGCAAGAGCGGGTAGAAATCAGCCATTTGGGCATGGCCGAGCAGCCGACCAATAACGCACCCAGGGTCGGCGCGGCGTTAAGCCTGGATGAATTGGAAAAGGCACACATCGGCGCAGTACTGGCCACCAGCGAAACACTGGATCAGGCAGCCAGGACGCTGGGCATCGACGCTTCGACTCTGTACCGCAAGCGCAAGCAGTACAACCTGTGAACCGTCGCCCATGAAACTGGCGATGAAGTTGCGGACCCGGCTGTTTCTCAGCATTTCGGCGCTGATCACCGTGGCCTTGCTGGGCTTGCTGTTAGGGCTGGTCAGCGTCGTGCAAATGGCCAAGACCCAGGAAGCGCTGATCCAGCAAAGCTTCCAGACCCTGGATATCGGGCTCAAATTGCGCCAGAACCTGGGCGATCAATTGGTGATGATGCTCAAGGGCCGGCCCGACAGTGACGCGCTCAAGGAAAGCCAGGCGCAATTTCACGACCTGCTGGGCGTCGCCATGGAGTACGAAACCAACAACCGCCTGCAAGAAGGTTTCGCCGAGGTGGCCCAGGCGTACAAGAGCTTTCTCGACACCTACGAACAGTCCGGTGGCGCGGCCCATGGCCTGCGCGACAACGCGACGCTGAGTAACAGTTTCAACGCCCTGCGCACCAGTCTGCTGGCCTCGCACAAAATGGCCCTGGATAGCATCGGCGAGGCGGAAAGCCACTCCCGCAATCGGGCGCTATGGATTGCCGGGCTGCTGGGCCTGGTCGGGATCGCGGTGCTGTGCATCGGCTTCATTACCGCCCATGCCATCGCCCGCCGTTTTGGCGCCCCCATTGAGGCGCTGGCCAAGGCGGCGGACAAAATCGGCCAGGGCAACTTCGAGGTGACGCTGCCGATTTCCTCGGCTGCCGAGATGAACCTGCTGACCCGGCGTTTCGGCATCATGGCCGAAGCCCTGCGTCAGCATCAGGCCACCAACGTCGATGAATTGCTGGCCGGTCAACAACGCTTGCAGGCGGTGCTCGACAGTATCGATGACGGCTTGCTGATCATTGATCGTCAGGGTCGTCTCGAGCATCTCAACCCCGTCGCTCAGCGTCAGCTCGGTTGGGACGAAGAGCGTCTGGGTCAGGGGTTGGGCGACGCCCTGCAGCGGCCGGAAATAGATATTCAGTTGCAACTGGCGCTGCGTGGCGGCACGCCTGAACAGATTCCCGAAGACCTGAGCATTGAGGTGGACGGTGAGTCGCGGCTGCTGACCTACAGCCTGACGCCCGTCAGCCATACCAAAGGCCATATCCTCGGCGCGGTGATGGTGTTGCATGACGTGACCGAGCAGCGTGCCTTTGAGCGCGTGCGCAGCGAATTCGTCCTGCGTGCCTCCCATGAGCTGCGCACGCCGGTCACCGGCATGCACATGGCGTTTGGTTTGTTGCAGGAGCGGGTGCACTTCCCCGCTGAATCGCGGGAGGCGGATCTGCTCACCACGGTCAATGAAGAAATGCAGCGGCTGATGCAACTGATCAACGACCTGCTGAACTTCTCTCGTTACCAGAACGGTCTGCAAAAGCTCACGCTGGGGCCCGTGTCCATCGACGAACTGCTCGAACATGCACGTGAACGCTATGAGAGTGCCGCGCAGGATCGCGGCATTGTGCTCATGATCGAGATCCAGGGGGCCTTGCCGCACCTGCATGCCGACCGCGCGCAACTGGATCGTGTGCTGGAAAATCTGCTCGACAACGCCCTGCGTCATACGCCGGATAATGGCTTGATCCGTCTTCAGGCCCGGCGCCACGCTGAGCGCGTGATTATCAGCGTCGAAGATAACGGTGAAGGTATTGCCTACGGCCAGCAAGGGCGGATCTTCGAGCCTTTTGTCCAGGTCGGGCGCAAGAAAGGCGGCGCTGGCCTGGGGCTCGCGCTGTGCAAGGAGATTGTTCAACTGCATGGCGGGCGCATGGGGGTTTACTCAAGACCGGGGCAAGGCACGCAGTTTTATATGGCGCTGCCGGTCTGACGGTCGGCTCATGGGTAATACAAACATGTCGGACCGGCTTTAGCCGGTCATAAAAAAACATGTAAATCAGTTGGTTAGGTGTATATCAGGCAACATCGTCCGTGCGTTTTCCGCTTTGCTTGCGGCGGACGCCCGTCACCAGCTCCTTGAATTTATTTGCCGTCAAGGGCCGGGCAAACAGCCAGCCCTGGCCGTAGCGTACGCCCTCGCTCCTGAGCAGTAACGCCTGCGACTCGAATTCGATGCCTTCGGCAATGACCCGCAATTGCAGGGCATGGGCCATGCGAATGATATGGGGCGCAACACCGCTGCTGGCGGCGTCATGGCCGAGGGCGTCAATGAACGCCTTGTCGATTTTCAGGCAGTCCACCGGCAGCGTCTGCAAGTACGCCAGGCTGCAATAGCCGGTGCCAAAGTCATCGATCAACACCTGATGCCCGCGGTCACGCAGGGTTTGCAGGTGATTACGGGCAACGACAACATCGATCAGGCCGCGCTCGGTCACCTCAAAGGCAATTTGCCGGGCCGCCACTTTATGCAAGGCCAGCAAGCGCGCGGTGACCCGGCCAATCCGTGGTGCCATGACATCGCAGGCCGCCAGGTTGACCGAGATGTACAGCTGCGGATGGGCGCGCAGCAGTGGCCCCAGTTGCTCCAGCAATTGTTGCAGGACGAAATCGGTGATCTGGCGAATCTGCCCGGTATTTTCCGCCAGCGGGATGAACAGATCAGGGCTGGTCAGGGTGCCGTCCGGGCGCCGCCAGCGCACCAGGGCTTCGGCACCGACACACACGCGGCTGTCGAGATCGAAGATCGGTTGGTACAACACTTGAAACTCGCCGCGGCGTAGTGCGCCATGCAGTTCGCCACCCAGGGAACGACGTTGCCGCGCCAGTTGCAGGACCAGCGCACCGATGCACAACGCGATCAGGACGCTGACCGGTACCAGCAACCACCAGGCCCCGGTGATTGTCTGTTGCAGGCTGCTGCGCGGGGTAATCACCACCAACTGGTATTCGGGGCTTTGCGTCGGCATCCGATAAATCAGCTGGCTATCGGTGCTGATCAGGGTTTGCGCGCCGCTATTCGACCAATCCGGCGTCGGCGGCCAGGGCTGCGCCGTGCCAAGCACCGGAATGGCTTTATGACCGTTATTGAGGACGACCAACAGGCTGCCGCCGGCCGGCAGGTCCACCACATCGGTCAGATGGCCGCGCGAGGTCGATACCCGGAAATCACCACGGCCCAGCATCAGGGCGGCGAGGTTGTCATCCGGCTGGGCCGAGGTATTGAGCCAGTAATCATAAATGGGGCCACGGATATCCGGAGCCCTGGGCTGGGCCAGCATGCTTTGTCGCGACCCGCTGGAGCAGACCTGGCCCTCGCCGACATAGGCCGCTTCATAGATGAAGCGGTAGCTGAAAATCGCCTGGCGCAGGCGGTCGAGCATCTCGGCGTTGCACTGGCGCAACGGCTGCGCCTCCAACTGATCGAGGCCGGCGCGCAATTGCGCGAACAGTTGTTCAAGGCGGATCAGGAAGCGCTCGCCCTGAGCGTTCATTTGCTCGCTTTCATTCTGTCGCGCTTGATGCACGGCCAGCCCGAAACTGCCGCACAGGAGCAGGGCGGCGCTCAACAATACGGCTGACAAGGCCAGCGGCAAAGGACGGGAAATGAAGGCGCGTAGCGTGGTTGCAGCATTGGACATCGATGGGGATCCCGGTGAGCACCCATCAGGTATAGCAAGTGCCACGGCAATCGCCTGCCCGCACGGCGGATTTAGACGGCTTTACTCGCTTTTATTCAGCACTTTCAGGATTGCCGCGCTTTCTACGTCGGGTTCGCCGTCGAAGCGTTCCGGGCGATAGTGCATCTGGAAGGCGGCCAACACATGATGAGACGCAACATCCCATTCGCCGGTCTGCGGTGTGGCGTAGCCCAGCCGTGCCAGCTGTTGCTGGAACCATGCCGGGCTGGGGATTTCGTCGATCATCATTGCTTGCTGCCGGGCTACCAGCGCTTCGTCTGGCCAGATGCCGATGCCTTCCCGGGCCAGCCGCTTCCAGGGAAACAGCGGGCCTGGATCGAGCTTGCGCAGCGGGGCGATATCGCTATGGCCGAGGACGTGGCGCGGGTCGATATGGTTACGCTTGATAACATCCTTGAGCAGTACGATCAGCGCCTGCACCTGATCTTCGTTGTAGGGATACCACACCCGTCCGGTTGGCGAGTCGGTGTAGCCCGGGTTGACGATCTCGATGCCAATGGAGCTGGAATTGAGCCACGTGCGGCCTTCCCATTCACTTTCCCCGGCGTGCCAGGCGCGGTCGTTTTCATCGACCAGCTTGTAGATCGTCGCCGGGGAATCACCGACCAGGTAGTGGCTGCTGACTTCGCCGTGGGTCAGCAACTGCAACGAGCGCTCCAGCGATGCGGAGGTGTAGTGGACGATGACAAATTGAATCCGGCTGTCGTGATTATTGGTCGTCAGGTAACGACTGTCATACCGGGTAGTGGTGACGCACGAGGTCAGCAGAAGGAAGAAAGTCAGGGAAAGCAGCAGTTTCATGACGTACCGGGCCAGGCGGGCAGAAAATGCAATAGCATAACGTAATGCTGGAGTGGCGTTGCATATTGACTGTATCGGTAGTGTGTCTGGCTGTTAACCCTGCTCGACCCGGTTACGGCCGTTTTCCTTGGCCCGGTAAAGCGCCTGGTCCGCGCGCTTGAGCGCCACGTCCGTGCGTTCGCCCTGGCGTAAGGCGGTTACGCCGACGGAAACAGTGATGGTCACCGGCTCACCCTTGAAGTGGAACGGGCAGGCTTCTACGGCCGCGCGCAGTTTTTCCAGATGCGCCAGGCCCGTGCCAACCTGGGTATTGGGTAGAAGCATGACGAACTCTTCGCCACCGAAACGGGCCATGAAATCTTCCGGGCGCAGGCGCTGTTTCAACTGGCTGGCGATGATTTTCAGCACTTTGTCGCCGGCCAGGTGGCCATAGCCATCGTTGATGCGCTTGAAATGGTCGAGGTCAAAGATGCAGATCAGCAGGCTGCTTTTGGTTTTCTGCCAGCGGTCGGTCTCTTGTTCCAGTCGCTCGCCCCAGGCGGCCCGGTTGGGGAGGTTGGTCAGCGGATCGATCAGGGCTTTTTGCCGTTGCTCTTCCAGATGGGCGCGGAAGCCCAAGGCCTCCTGCTCCATGGTTGCCACTCGAGAGGCCAGGCCTTGCAGTTTGGTCGCGACTTCCTGTTCGCGGACATCGCGTTGGCGCTGATGCTGATCCATGGTGCTGATCAGGGCTTCCAGGCGGCTTTCCAGGACATTCTTCAGGCTCGGCAGGTCGGAGGCGTCGAGGACGCTGGTTTGCAGGCCGCCGACTTGTTCGCGCAACTGATTGTTAAGGTCGCGAGAGGCCGCGTGTTGGTCGGCGTGATCTTCGCTGGCGGCTTGCAGGCCACTCTGGAATGACTCCAGACGCTCGTTAAGTTGCTTGAGGTAAGCCTCGAACTCACCGTGACCACTGTCGGTAATTGCCAGCATCAGGACTGCCAGATCGTCGAGGATCGGCAGCAATTCATACCAGTTCAGCCCATGTTCAAGGCGCAGTCGCATGGCTTCGGCTTGCGGGCGATGATGCTCGGGCAGGACCAGATCGTTGAGCAGTCCGAGCAAGGTTTCTTCGATATGCGCCGCGACCGAGCTGTAACTGGGCTCGGGGGAGGTTGGCAGGGCGAACTCGCCTTCGCTCTCCTCATCTTCCTGTCCGGTTTCATCCTCGACAGCGGCGTTCGACGGATCGGGCCGGAAATCAAACTCCACCATGGGGGTGGGCGCGAGCATGAACTCGGTATCTACCGGTGCATCAACTGCGACTGGCGGTGCCTCGGGCTTCACAGGGGGCGGGGCGGCAGCAATGACGGGCGCGGGCGTTGGCCCGGCTGCGAGGGGCTCGGCGACTACGACAGGCTCGGGTGTTTCGACGGGCGTAGGTGGCACAGCGGCCACGGCGCCAACGGGTGGCGCGGTTTCTGTGGCGGCGGTGACAGTAGCTATGGGCGCCGGTGCCGCCGCTGGAGCTGCGGTCGGGGGTGCAGGCGTAACAGGGTCCTCATCATCATTGGCCGCGCGGGTTGTGGCAGTCGCCGCCTGGGCGGGCGCCACGGCAGTCGTTGGCGCAGGCGTTTCGCCATGTTCTTTAGTACCGAATAGACGTTGCAGCAGTCCGGGGCGTTCGGTCTCGTCCTTTTCCAGAGAGGTCAGCGCCTGCCCCTGCAAGCCGCTCAGCTCACTGAGCAATAGCGGCAATTCGCGGGCCTGGCCGGCACGATCTTCAAGGTCTTTGGCGAAACGTTTGAGCGGCTTGCTCACGTCTCGCGGCAGGGGCAGGGTTTGCAATTGCGCGACCAGCGCGGCCAGGGCGCTGCTGATTTGCCCGACCCGCACTTCGCGGCGCTGTTCGGAGTCGAGCACGGCCTTTTCCAGGCGCGGGATAAGTCCGGCGAGGCCGGCGTCCATATCGTCCTTGCGCACGATCTCGCGCATTTCCTTCATGCACTGGTCGACGGCCTTGTCGGTGCCTTCGGCCGCCAGGCTGCTGCGCACCAAGCCGCGCCGCAACAGGTCGAGGCGGGCATTCCAGCGTCGCTCCAGCTTGTCCTGTTGTTCGATGCCCTTGAGGTATTTCTCTTTCCAGCGCTCGGCTTCTTCGCTCATGCAACGGGTCCGACAGGGTTACCTGGCACAGGCAGCGAGTCCTTGCGCAGCGAATCGGGGAGGCGAATCTCCACGGCTACGGGCAGGTGATCGGAAATGGGTTGGGCCAGCACCGCAACCCGTTCAAGAGTTAGTGTAGGGCTGAGCAAAATATGATCAAGGCAGCGTTGCGGGCGCCAGCTGGGGAAAGTCGCTTCGACTTGCGGTGCCAGTAGCCCGAGGTCGCGCAGCGGTGAGTATTCCAGCAGGTCAATGGCATGGGTGTTCATGTCGCCCATGAGCACCTGGTGCTTATAATCGCCGATCATGTCGCGAATATAGGCCAATTGCAGGGTCCGGGTACGTGCGCCCAGAGCTAGGTGCATCATCACGACGACCAATGCTTCGGGGCCTTCGCCGAAGCGCACGAGAATCGCACCCCGTCCGGCGGGCCCTGGCAGCGGATGGTCTTCCAGTGCGGTAGGGCATAAACGGCTGAGCACGCCGTTGCTGTGCTGGGCAAAGCGTCCGAGATTACGATTGAGCTGTTGATACCAATAGGGGAAAGCCCCGAGCTGGGCCAAATGTTCGACTTGATTGACGTAGCCGGACCGCAGGCTGCCGCCGTCGACTTCCTGCAAGGCCACCAGATCGAAATCATTGAGCAGGTGGCCGATCTTTTGCAGATTATTGGCCCGGCCCGTGTGTGGCAGCAGGTGCTGCCAACTGCGGGTCAGGTAGTGCTGATAGCGTTCGGTGCTGATGCCGACCTGAATATTGAAGCTGAGCAAACGCAACCGACCATCTGCCGGGAGTGTGCTTGTTTGCAGGTGGTGTTCGTTGACCTGTGGATCAGGACGGCCAACGACACGCTCGACACGCCAGCGTCGCATGGCGGCGTTACTGCTTCGCTGCCGCTCGCTCTTTGGCTATAAGGTCATCAGCCAGTACCAGGGCTTTTTCCGGGCCGCCGGCAGAGGTGATGTCAAAGCGGTATTTGCCATTGACGATCAGCGTCGGTACGCCAGTGATCTCGTACTTCTTGGCCAATTCCTTGTACTGGGCGATCTTGCCTTTGACGGCGAACGAATTGAAGGTTTCCAGGAACTTGGTTCTATCGATGCCCTGGGTGGCGACGAAATCAGCCATGTCGTTCGG
>Ga0302262_10001339_pt1 | contig 10406 bp, 10 predicted proteins | sample II_Fen_E3_4_FD_194557 | JGI IMG/M metagenome (GOLD analysis project Ga0302262, IMG submission 194557) | Peat permafrost microbial communities from Stordalen Mire near Abisko, Sweden - II_Fen_E3_4 | ecosystem: Environmental > Terrestrial > Soil > Wetlands > Permafrost | place: Sweden: Abisko...
AGTTCGGATTGGGATTTGATCCCGAGTTTGCTGTACATGTGTTTCTTGTGTACCCGTACGGTCTCCACCGAAATATCCAGCTTGCGCGCAATCTCCTTACCCGAGCAGCCACTGAGCATCAAACGTCCGACGTCCAGTTCGCGGGCGGTCAATTGCGCGCCCTTGAGCTGTTGCACCGATGCCTCCAGGCGGGTGCGCCAATCCTGGTCCTGCACACTCGGTTCTGCCGGTGCCGGGCCATCGTTCAATTCAAACGGCAGACGCTGGCGCAGCAAGGCCACCACCCACGGCTGGATCAACGATAGCAGGGCCAGTTGCCCGGCACTAAAGCGCTGGGTAGAGCCCAGCGACAGGCACAAGGTGCGGTCGCTATCGAGTTGGCAATTAAACTGGATTTCATCGGCCACGACATTGAGGCGAAAGTAGCGCTGGTAATACTCGGTCAGTTCAAAGTGCTCCGGCGCCACTTCGGCGAGGCGAAACAAACCACTTTGTGAGCGCTCGCGGCTGGCGATATAGAAGGGGTCGAGCAGGTACAAGCCCTTGAGGTAATCCTGGAACAACTGGTCGGGGCTGCCATCTTCGGCCGGGCTCTCGGCAAAGACCTGCGGGCGTTGGTCGGCGCTGAACTGCAGGGCCACCCAACTATCGAAGCCGACGTACTGATTGAGCAGGCGCACCAGTTGGGCCCAGAAGTTCGGGCGGTCCAGCGCTTCGATCAACTGCGCGACCGAGCGATGCCAGGCAATGTCCTGCAATGCGATTGTCATCGGTCCTACCCCTTTAGGGTTAACACAGCTGCGTAATACCCCGTAACACTTGCTGATGCGCATACTGCCTGCCGAGCCGCTGATCAGGCCAGCATTTATTGTGCCGGACCGGCTCCCGTTCCGAACAAGGAGAACCCATGAAGGTCGAACTCGCGCAACTGGCAGGCCAGGATAACCACACCGCCTACAACCTGCAGCGCGCTTTGGCAGCGATTGCTGCCTGTGACAGCGATACCCGGTTGATCGTATTTCCGGAAACCTACCTGATGGGCTTTCCCTCGATCGACACCGTGGCCCAGGTGGCTGAGTCGGTGCAGGGGCCGACGGTGCAAGCGGTGCAACAGGCCGCCCGCCAACAACAGATCGCCGTGGTGATTGGCTTCGCCGAAAACGACGGTGGCAAATTCTACAACACCACCCTGCTGATTACCCCGGACGGCATCGCCTTGCGTTATCGCAAGACGCACCTGTGGCCTTCGGAGCGCGGCGTATTTCAGGTCGGCGACCGCTTTGCCACCTGTGAGTGGAACGGCGTACGCGTCGGCCTGCTGATTTGCTACGACATCGAGTTCCCGGAGACCGCCCGCGCCATCGCGCAACTTGGCGCGGATCTGATCATCGTCACCAACGGCAATATGGACCCCTACGGGCCGACTCACCGGACGTCGATCATGGCGCGCGCCCAGGAAAACCAGGCGTTCGCCTTGATGGTCAACCGGGTCGGCGCGGGCACCGGCCAACTGGTGTTTGCCGGCGGCAGTGCCCTGGTCGACCCGTTCGGCACCCTGTTGCAGGAAGCCGGGCGCGAGGAATGCCAGTTCAGCGTCGAGCTGGATTTCAGCCAGTTGGCGGCCGCCCGCAAGGATTACCGCTATCTGAACGACCAGCGTATACGCCTGCCAGGCGACGTCATTGAACACGCTGACGGTCGCCGTGAATTGCTGATCCCGTAATACCCGGCCACTGGCCGGCCCTGCATAACGCGTGGGTCGGTCAGTGCCGCACCTCATAAAAACAGTGTTGTTCCGCCGAATTTGTCTCTGCCATAAAACCAATAATTCCGGAGTAAGCGCTCATGGCTCATCTGCAACGCACCCTTTCACTAGGGGCGGTGGTGCTGTTTGGCATCGCCTATATGACACCGACTGTTGTCCTCGCTACATTTGGCATTCTCGCGACATCCACCAATGGCATGGTTCCGGCGGCGTACCTGGCAGCACTGATTCCGATGCTCTTCACCGCCATGAGCTACGGGCATATGGCCAGGGCGTTCCCGGTCGCCGGTTCCGCCTACAGCTATGTGCGCAAGGCCATCAGCCCGAAGCTCGGCTTTCTCGCGGGCTGGGCGGTATTGCTCGATTACCTGTTCCTGCCCATGGCCATCTGGCTGATTGGCGCTGCGTATCTGGGCTCGGCTTTTCCGGCGGTGCCACAGCCGGTCTGGGTGCTGACGTTCATCGTCATTACCAGCGTAATCAATATCGTCGGCTTGAAGCTGGCCCATACCGTCAGTGCTTTGCTGATGATCATTCAGATGCTGGTGCTGGTGGCATTCGTCGTGCTGTGCATCCATTACATCGGGGGTGACGCCAGCAAGCCGTTGTGGACCTTGGCGCCCTTCATTTCCGGTGATATGAAAATGCCGCTGATCATGAGTGGTTCGGCGATTGCCTGTTATTCGTTCCTGGGCTTTGACGCGGTCAGTACCATGACCGAGGAGACCCGCGATCCGGTCCGTACCATACCCCGCGCCATCATGCTGATCACCTTGATTGGCGGTTTGATTTTTGTCGCGACTTCGTACTTTGTGCAGTTGGCCCACCCGTCGATCGTGTTCGAGAACTCCGACTCGGCCGCCTACGAAATCGCCAAGAACATCGGCGGTGACCTGTTCGTCAGCTTCTTCATGATTGGCATGGTCGTCGGTCAGTTCGCCTCGGGTCTGGCGGCACAGGCCAGCGGTTCGCGGTTGTTGTATGCGATGGGCCGTGACGGCGTGTTGTCAAAGACGTTCTTCGGCCGCGTCAGCGAACGTTTCGGTACGCCGATCAATAGCATTGTGCTGTGTGGCGTGGTGGCCTTGATGGCACTGAAACTGGACGTCACCACCTCGACCTCCTTCATCAACTTTGGCGCCTTCCTGGCTTTTAGCCTGGTTAACCTGTCGGTGATTTTTCACTACTGGATCGGTGGCAAAAAGCGTGGGCTGCGCGAGCTGATACTGTTCCTGATTTTCCCGTTGATCGGCATGGTCGCCGACTTGTGGCTGATGATCAGCCTCGACCGGATGGCGATCATTCTCGGCCTGGGCTGGTTGGCCGCTGGCGTGATCTACCTGGCCTGGCTGACCGGTGGCTTCAAGCGCCAGCCACCGGAAATGCATTTCCAGGAAGCGACCTGAGGCCTAAGCCGACGGTTTGCCCTGCCTGACCTGCTCGGCCAGGGCATACACCTCTTCGCGACCCTCACGGCTGGTCCAGCGCAAATGCTGGATCAGCTGTTGTTCCTTGGGGTTCAGTACCACCGGCCCTGCCGCGGGCAGGCTGGCGCTGATGGCTTCCTGCAACGCGTCCTGCAGCATCGACACATAGCCGGACAGCATCGAGGGATTGCACAAGGCATCGGTCTTGTTCACGTAACTGTCGAGCAGGCGCAACGAGTCGCGAGCTTCGATCAGACGTGCATAGGCGTGACGGGGAAGTTGATAACGATCAGGTTGAGACACGGCAGAACCTCCTGGTAAATATTTAACTGTTCATCTGCCTAGCCAGGAGCCTGTTGTCCCGGCCGCTGATATGGCAGCGGCGGGTCCGAACATTAGCCCCATGTGACCGCCCAATCAAGTTTCTGAATGTTGCAATTCGACGCAATCGATTGTCGAGGGTGAACAAGTGGGTGTTACGTTATAACAAGTTTAAACACCCCAACCCCGGAGGCATCATGAAGGCTGATATCCATCCTGCGTACCGCACTGTGCTGTTCCACGACACAGCTGCTGACGTTTTTTTCCTGATCGGTTCGACCGTCGATACCGACCGTAGCCAGGCGCACATCGATGGCAACACTTACCCTTACCTGGCACTCGATGTGTCCAGCGCTTCCCACCCGATGTATACCGGGCAACAGCGCAAGACCACCACCGAAGGCCGTATCGCCGGCTTTAACAAACGCTTCGCCAGCTTTGGTTCTGGCGCCGTGCAACAAGACAACGCCACCGCGCAATGATTCACCGCGTATTCCACGCCCCGACGAAGCTGATTATTCGTGCGGGGCGTGGAATTTTTTTTGCCCCGGTTCTGACAATCGGCGGCGCGCGCCACTGGACTAACGACGCAAATTGCTTTTAGCTCTGCGACCTGAAAAACAGGAGTGGTCGCTGTGAAAAAGTCTGTCGCCATCGTTTTCGGTGGGCAATCTTCCGAGCATGAAGTGTCGTTGCAGTCGGCGCGCAATGTCATCAATGCGATTGATCGCACGCTCTATGAACTGACCCTGATCGGCATCGACAAGAGCGGCCGCTGGCTGCGTTTCGATGAAGCCGATTACCTGGTCAACGCCAGCGATCCTGCGCGAATCAAACTGAGCAATGCCGGCCGCTTGCTGGCGCTGTTGCCAGGCAGCCGCGGCGGCCAGTTCGTCGAGGTCGAGGCCGCGCTTGAGCTGCCGCGTATCGACGTGGTGTTCCCGCTGATTCACGGCGCCTTCGGTGAAGACGGTTCGCTGCAAGGCCTGCTGCGCCTGCTGGCCATTCCCTTCGTTGGCCCGGATGTGTTGGCCTCGGCGGCCTGCATGGACAAGGACGTGACCAAGCGTCTGCTGCGCGATGCCGGCATCGCCGTGGCGCCATTCGATGTGCTGCGGCGCGGCCAGACCGTGGCATTCGACGACCTCGCCGCGCGCCTGGGCTTGCCGCTGTTCGTCAAACCGGCCAGTCAGGGCTCTTCCGTTGGTGTCAGCAAGGTCAGCGACGAGGCCGGGTTCCATGCGGCCCTGGCGTTGGCCTTCGAGTTCGATCACAAAGTGCTGATCGAGCAGGGCATCGTCGGGCGTGAAGTGGAATGTGCGGTATTGGGCAACCACCAAGCCGAAGTCAGCGTGTGCGGTGAAGTCATTGCCAATGACGAGTTCTATGCCTACGACACCAAATACCTCAACGATGGCCAGGCGCGCATCGCGATTCCGGCCCAGTTGGCGCCTGAACTGAGCGCGCGGGTTCGCGAAGTGGCCTCGCAGGCCTATCGGGTACTTGAATGCGCGGGGCTGGCACGGGTCGATTTCTTCGTCACCGAGGCCTCGGCGATCATCATCAACGAGGTCAATACCATTCCCGGTTTCACCTCGATCAGCATGTACCCCAAGCTCTGGCAGGCAAGCGGGCTGAGCTATCCGGCCTTGATCGAGCGCTTGATCAATCTGGCGCTGGAACGCGCCGATGAGGCGCGCCAGCTGAAAACGGAGATCTTTGCATGAAGCTGATCAGCATCGCCGCAGCCCTGTTGATTGGTCCGGACGAGCGTACGCTGCTGGTGCGCAAGCGCGGCACCGAGGCGTTCATGCAGCCGGGTGGCAAGATCGAAGCGGGCGAGGCGCCGGTGCTGGCATTGGCCCGGGAACTGGAAGAAGAACTGGGCCTGCGCATCGATCCGCAACAGGCGCTGTTTCTCGGCGAATTCAGCGCACCGGCGGCCAATGAACCGGGCTTTGAAGTGCATTGCCAGTTGTTCGAAGTACGCACCGACGCCGAAGTGTTGCCGGCGGCGGAGATCGAAGAGGTGATCTGGATCGGGCCTCACACCCAGTCGCATCAGGTGCTGGCGCCGCTGACCGAGGATTTGATTTTGCCGCTCTATCGGCAGCGGTTATTGGCCTCGAATTGACGCAACTCCCCCATAGGAGCGGCTTTAGCCGCGAAGGCGGTATTTCAGGCGATGAATTTGTATCGAGTTTACCGACGGCTTCGCGGCTAAAGCCGCTCCTACAGCCGGTGTTGCATTCACCTCACCGCACTCACCCCATCGAGGGTCGAGAACGAGGTGTCCTTGGCGGTTAGCAGGAAGTCGCGCATGTACGGCGCATCGAGCATATCGGTGCGGATGGCGGCATACAGCGTGGCAAACAAGCCTTTTTCCCCCAGCCGCTTGGCCTTCACATAGCCCCGTGAGCTGTATTCATGCAGCGCCCAGTGCGGCATGCCGCAGACGCCCCGGCCGCTGGCGACCAGTTGCATCATCATTACCGTCAGCTCCGAGGTGCGCACCTGCGCCGGTTCGATATCGGCCGGTTCCAGGAAGCGCGTAAAAATGTCCAGGCGATCGCGTTCCACCGGGTAGGTGATCAGAGTTTCGCTGCTCAGGTCCTGGGGCACGATATAGGGTTTGTTGGCCAGTGGATGCTGATTGGCCACCGCGAGCATGGCTTCGTAGGTGAACAGCGGCACATAGCTGATGCCCGGTAATTCCAGCGGATCGGAGGTCACCACCAGATCCAGGTCGCCACGGGCCAGGGCTGGCAGCGGCGCAAAGGCAAAGCCCGAGGCCAGGTCCAGTTCCACCTCGGGCCAGGCATCGCGAAACTGATCGATGGTCGGCATTAGCCACTGGAAGCAACTGTGGCATTCAATCGCCATATGCAAGCGCCCGGCGACACCTCCGGCCAGGCGGGCAATATCCCGTTCGGCGCTGCGCAGTTGCGGCAGCATCAAATCGGCCAGTTGCAGCAGACGCAACCCGGCGCTGGTGAAGCGCACCGGCTTGGTTTTGCGCACGAACAGCTGCATACCCAGGCGTTCTTCCAGCTCTTTGAATTGATGGGACAGAGCCGATTGCGTCAAGTGCAGGCGCTCGGCGGCTTCCACCAGGCTGTCGGCTTCACGCAGAGCGTGCAGGGTCTTGAGATGACGAATTTCCAGCACCGGCGGCGCTCCATGAAAAATATTGAAGATCAACGCGAATACAATGAGTTTGTCTCATGTGTGTCGGGCTGTCGATAATTGCGCCATCTTTTATCGGGAGTATTTGTCATGGCTCTGGCCCACACGCCTGAAACCTCGCGCACTGGCGCCAACCTGCAATCCACGACTGCCTGGACCCAGGAATTCGCCTGGGCCGGACAGATTCCCGAGTTCTTGCGCGAACAGCCGTTCAGCCTGGAATGGCAACAACCGCTGTTCGACGAGGTCGGCCAGGCGCTGGCCCAAGGGCAGAAAATTCGCCCGGCGATTATTGGCCCGTTGACGTATCTGTGGCTGGGTCAGGTCAAGGAAGAGGGTTTCGACAAGCTCGATCTGCTCGAGCGCCTGCTGCCACTGTACGGCGAAATTCTCGGACGCCTGGCGGCCGAGGGCGTGGAGTGGGTGCAGATCGATGAACCGATCCTGACCCTGGACTTGCCGCAGGCATGGAAAAACGCCTTCGAGCGCGCTTATCACATCCTGCAATATTCGCCGTTGCAAAAACTCTTGTCGGTAACCGGTGGCGGCCTGACCGATAACCTCGGCGTCGCGGTGACACTGCCGGTGGCCGGCTTGCACGTCGATCTGGAAAAAGCCCCGCACACTCTGCCTGCGGTGCTCGACCGCCTGCCGACCTACAAAGTGCTGTCCTTCGGCGGCCCCTGCGACCTGGCCTTGCTGCAACGTGCTCAGGAGCGCTTTGCCGACAACCTGTGGCTGACCGCCTGAATAAGGCTCTTGTAGGAGCCAGCTCCCACTGATCGACCGCTGATCCCGCTTCATCAAACTGTCACGCAACTGTGGCAGCGCGCTTTGTGAAACATCATCAAACTTGCGCCCTACTGGGGATTTTGTTTTTTGGTGTTTATTAATGCGCGTACTTATTTTTCTGGCTGCACTGTTGTGCGGCCTGCCGTCTTTTGCGGCCGCTCGATGCGACGTTAACGTTCCAACCGAATTTGCCAACCTCACCGACGTACACATTGCCTACCAAAGCATTGGTCGCGCCACGGACCCGACCTTGCTGTTGGTCATGGGCCTGGGTGGACAGTTGATTCATTGGCCGGATGAGGTCGTGGTTGCGCTGTGCCAGCAAGGTTACCGGGTCATTCGCTACGACAATCGCGATGTCGGCCTGAGCACCTGGGTGCAGCCGCCGGACAGCGCCAACCTGACCTTTGAAGTGCTGCGCTACAAGCTCGGCCTGCCGGTGGCCGCACCGTATTCACTGACTGACATGGCCGAAGATGCGCTGGGCCTGATGGACAGCCTGCACATCGAGCAATTCCACGTACTCGGCGCCAGCATGGGCGGCATGATCGCCCAGCACCTCGCTGACCTGGCGCCCAAACGTGTCGAGAGCCTGACCCTGATCATGACCAGTTCCGGCGCCGTCGGCCTGCCGATGCCGAGCCCGGCGTTGCTGCAATTACTGGCCCGACGTGGCGCGCCGACCCGCGAAGCGGCGCTGGAGCAGCAGGCCGATTTACTGGCCGCGTTGGGCAGCCCGGAGGTCAAGGATGATCGGCAAGTGCTATTGCATCAGGCGGCCGTTTCCTACGACCGTGCCTTCAATCCGGACGGGGTGAAGCGCCAGATCATGGCGATTCTGGCCGAGCCCAGTCGCGTCGCCTTGCTTGATCGCCTGCATGTTCCCGCGCTGGTGGTGCATGGCACGGCAGACCCGCTGCTGCCGGTGATGCACGGCATCCATGTCGCCGCCCACCTGCAAGGCAGCCAGTTACGCTTGATTCCGGGCCTGGCCCATCGTTTTCAAGAGGCCTTCAAGGCACCCTTGCTGGCGGCGGTATTGCCCTATCTGCGCGCCCAGCATGACGACGGGCGGCCCATGGCGCAGTTGTAAGTCTCAATCACTGGGGTATCGTGGGCCTTTACTTGCCTGAGTGAAGGTTGCCATGAGCACTCCCCTGAAAATCGATTTTGTCTCCGACGTGTCCTGTCCTTGGTGTGTGATCGGCCTGCGCGCCCTGAATCAGGCCCTTGCGCAACTGGGCGATGAGGTCCAGGCCGAGATTCATTTCCAGCCCTTCGAACTCAACCCCAACATGCCCGCCGAAGGTCAGGACCTGGCCGAGCATATCTTTGAGAAATACGGCTCGACCCCGGAGCAATCCAAAGCCAATCGCGAGAACATCCGCGCGCGTGGCGCCGAGCTGGGGTTCACTTTCAAGGACGGCGACAAGCGTATCTACAACACCTTCGACGCCCACCGCCTGCTGCACTGGGCGGAAACCCAGGGCAAGCAACAGGCGCTGAAAGAGGCATTATTTGCCGCTTACTTCAGCGAACATGCCGATCCGTCGGATCATCGTCTGTTGGCCGATCTCGCCCAGAAAGTCGGCCTGGACCGGGTGCGCGCCGAGGCCGTGCTTGCCAGTGGCGAATACACCGTCGAAGTGCGCACTGCTGAACAGCTGTGGATCGCCCGCGGGGTCAATTCGGTGCCGACCATCGTCTTCAATGACCACTACGCGGTATCGGGTGGGCAGCCGGTGGAGGTGTTTGTCGGGGCCATTCGGCAGATTCTCAGTGAGGGCGGGGTAGCAGGATGATGCGATTTCAATGAGGGCGCCTGCAGGCGACTATACGAGTTGCCCGCAATAGCGGCTTTCAGCGTTGAAGAATGCCGATCATGGCCTTCAGCTATGGTGTGCGCGCATGTGGTGACTCAGGCTGCCCATATTTGTAAAGCGTCGTTCACAGCCTGGGATAGTGCATTTGTGAGGTTTTTCCCCTGTATGTAGACGCATATGAGTATTCAAGCTTTGTTTGCTTGAAAGGACGTTTCCACACCCAGGAAAAGTGCAATTAAACGAGGCTCTGGCGTCGCGCGTAGACGCGTGGATGGCCATGTGGATTTTTAAATTGCCCTGCTGTGAGAAGCTTTTCCCGCAGCCAGGGCTCACGCAAGCAAACTGTTTAAGACCTGTATGCGTTAATTGGTGCCTCGTTAAATTGCCCTTTAGTGAAAAACTCATATTGCACCCAGGGCTAGTGCAGAGGTGAGACTTCTCTCCCATATGTGTGAGCATGTGTTTTTTTAAGGCATCCGCAGCGGCAAAGCTTTTCGCGCATCCTGGAGTCGTACATTTGAAACTTTTGGGGGGCCCCATTGTTCCTGCTGGCGACGTACTTGCTTTTGGTGCTACATAAATCCAGGGCGGCTCTGGCGTGGCAACAGTGGGTATGCGATATAAAAGTCCTGCGCTAGTGCCGGGTTGTTCTGCGGGACTTGGCTCTGGCAGGTCGAGGTCCTCAATATCATCAGGAAAGCGAAGGCTACTGGAGATGGAGGCTACCGACGGAGCCGGGGATGGAGGTGCCGGATGCGCAGGTATACCCGCGTCAGCCGTTAGCTGGTGCCGAAGCTCCTCGGGCACGGAGATGTGTGTATCCAGAGGAATCTCCCTAGTCTCGGTCAGAAACCGGATAAAGTCGTCGTCCTCATCATCCGACCCCACCAACCCATCCCGATCCACCACCGTCACCGGGTTATTGCCGACAAACCCAAACAAATTCAGCCCATCCGCCGCCCCCGACGGATCCGGATTAATCCAGCGATGCAGCCACGGCGCCAGGTAACGATAACCGTAGTAATACAAGCCCGTTGCATCGCGCTCTTTACCGCTATAACGAATCGTCTTGAATGACACTTCCAGTGCATT
>Ga0302262_10001342_pt1 | contig 10398 bp, 8 predicted proteins | sample II_Fen_E3_4_FD_194557 | JGI IMG/M metagenome (GOLD analysis project Ga0302262, IMG submission 194557) | Peat permafrost microbial communities from Stordalen Mire near Abisko, Sweden - II_Fen_E3_4 | ecosystem: Environmental > Terrestrial > Soil > Wetlands > Permafrost | place: Sweden: Abisko...
CGCCAAGGCCCAGGTCAAGTACCAGGTGACCCGCACCAGCGGCGAAAACGAGGGACAGATCGAGGCCCGTGCCGCCGACCTCGGCGTCGGCCGCGAAGCGCGCGAAGTCAAGGACATCGAGGGCAAGATCGACGAGGATCAGTTCGGCGCCTATCTCGACGCGCTGACCCGTCCGGAGGAAGGCGGCGCGCGCGCGTTCGATAAGCTGCGCTACGTGTTCACCAAACCTGAGGGCGCAATTGCAAATCTGCGATTCTTCGCAAAGAAGCTCGCGGAGGCTAACCTTCGCGAGCTTCTTACCGTCGAAGTGTTTGATACTTCCGGAATATCCCACACCGCTCAGACTTCGGAACAGGCTTTTGCTCTTCTGAATCAACTTCTAGAAAAACGGGCTGCTCCATGAGACATCTCCTTACTGCCAGTGTCGCTGGCGCTGATCCTCTCTCTCTATTCGATCAGATCGCAAGCTGGCCTGAGTTTCGTGACGAGTTGCCATCGAGCGCCGACATAGGGCATGACGAGATTGCGCCAGGAGAATGGCGTTTAATACGAACAGCAAAAACCTCCGGAATCGCTTTCTGGAATGGCTATAGAAAGCAACTAGGGATTCGCCCCAAAAGCGATCTGATCACCATTGAGATACCGCAGTGTTTCGACCAACTACGCGATGTTGTCGGCCGCGTAACGCCGTTGCCGTTCTGTCTGTTGGCGTTTGGCAAGCTATGGCTTGACGCATGGAAGCTAGATGCAGGCTACCAACGCTGGGGCTTCGGTCGCAGCATCATCGATCACGGATGGGGCTGCGCGTTTCGTGGAGTCGGCCACGATCGGCTCGTGTCGCGTCGCTGGCTCGACTTCGGTCCCTGGCGCGTGATCCGCCGTCCTCACGACACCACCTTCATCCAGTTTCACGACCTTGCGATCACTGACCCTGCCGAAGCCTACGCACAAGCCAAGGTCGGCCACGAGCGAATGGGGATCTCGCCATCGGGCGGCTACATCGCGTGGCACTACGAGAATCTCCTCAAGGGAGCGGACGCAGTCAGCGGCCTGTATCAGCCCGCGACTCGAACCCTGGAGATCGTCGTCGGCCCAGGCAACGAAGTCAAGCAAGGCCAAATGATCTGCCAATGTGCACGTCGACTGCACCATCGGATCAAGCAGCCTATCAACGACCGCATCGATCATGTGGCCTATGTCTTCATGGACCGCGGCGATGCTCAGGCGCATCTGCACGAGCTGTGGCTACGCGAGCTGCAGTGCTGGTACGTCGACGAACGCGGCAAGCATCGCCTCGACGCGGACTACCATCCAACGCCCCAGCCACCCGCCTGGGTCGCGAACCTGAAAGCCAACGCGGTCAACGATGTGTAGCAACGGCGAGGCCGCGCGATCGTGAATGTCGTGTCGATCGCGCACATGGCTCGGTAGCCGCTCCATTGACGTATCCATCACCACAAGGACTATCCTGTCGTCGTGCAGGAGCTGACCAACGCTGCGATCGGCGGGCCGAGCGGGGGCACCTGATCGCGCGATCGTAGCCGACACACTGTTTACGCCCTCACCGAACGGCAGCCTGCCGACCCTGGTGAGCGTCGACCAATCTCGGGACCCTGCTGGTGTGGAACAGCGCGTTGCACACCCTGGATCTCGGATCGCTCACCACCGCGACCTTCATCAGTCTCCTGGGCCTGCCGCTGGCCGATCTATCGGGACTGCACGCGCTGGCCAAGGTCACGGTGCTGGACCTGAACGGGCTGGACTCGCTCCAGGATCTGCACGGATTGGAGTCGCTCCGCAGCATCGTCTCGCTGAGCCTCCAGGACAACGTGGCGCTCGGCTCGCTCGACGGGCTCGACGGCCTGACCGAGCTCCGCGGCTCGCTGTTCGTCGCTGGCAGCTCGGCGCTCACCAGCGTCGCCGGCCTGTCCAGCCTGAGCCACATCGGCGGTTCGCTCGAGCTGACGACCAGCGCCTCGCTGGCCGATCTCGTGCTGCCGCAGCTATCGTCGATCGGCGGCGCGCTCGAGATCACCGACCTGGACGGCTTGACCAGCTTGGCCGGACTCGGCGCGCTGACCTCGGTGGGCGGTGACCTGGTGATCACCGACAACCCGCAGCTGAGCGACGCGCAGATCGCGGCGTTCCGGAGCCGGCTCGGCAAGTAGGCAGCCGGAGGACGCTGCTCGGGAATCCAGCGGGCCTACAGCACGTCGCTGAGCTGGGCCTGGGCGACGATCAGGTTGGCGTCGGTGGCGAGCAGCAGGTGCGCGGCGACCAGCCGCTGGGCCGCGGCGCGGACGACCGCGACGTAGCCATCGTGGTCGTGGTAGCGCTCCTCGAGCGACAGCCGCGGGTCGTGGTTGGCGAGGCGCTCGGCGCGGGTCCGCGCGAACGGCACGAAGCTGCCGGTGTTGCCGCACAGCTCGTTCTCGGAGAAGCCGGCGGCGCGCAGGTTCCAGCCGGTGTAGGTGCCGAGCGGCGCCTGGAGCGCGACCGAGCGCAGGCCGTCGACCTCGTTGCCGTCGCTGTCGACCCGCGGCACGAGCACGCGGTAGGCGTTGCGGGTGCAGACCTGCGGCGGCTCCTGGACCAGGCCGGACATGTGGAGAGCATCGAACCTCGCGCCGTAGTCGACCGGCGCGAGGCCGTCGACCAGGCCGGCGTAGCGCACGCCGGCGAGGGTCGGGAAGCCGGTCGAGCGCTGCGCGGGGTCGACCAGCGTCTGGTCGGCGAGGCTCGGGATCCGGCTGGTCGGCGGCTCGGTGCCCCAGGTCGCCCAGGCGCGCAGCGCGACGAGCAGGGCGCGCATGCCGTGCTGGTTGGGGTTGGGGTTGCTGAGCTGCTGGCAGATGCCCTTGGCCGGGGCGCTGGTCGGGACGTGCTGGGTGCTCGCGAAGTGAAACACGCGGACTTCCGGCGGCAGCTCGAGATCGCGGCGGCCCTCGGCGTCGGTGGTGTTGAGCGACATCCGCGCCTGCCAGTACTCGGTCGAGCTCACCGTATTGATGATCTTGGGGCAGCTGTGCGTGCGGCGGCACGCGGCGAGGATCACGTCGTACGGGCCGGCATGGCGGCCGAACGAGCCGTGACGGTCGTCGTGTCCGCCGAAGCCGTCGAACTCGTCGTCGCGGTCGTCGCGGTCGTCGCGGTCGTCGTCGTGGCGGTCGTAGCCGCGGTCCTCGCTCGCCGCGCCCGCCGGCACCTGGGGCGCCGGGTAGAGGTGATCCTCGTGCTGGCCGTAGGACCGGCCCGGCTGGCCGAACCGCACGTTGAGCGGAATCGCCGCCGTGGCGACGTGCGGGTTCATGCCGTCGAACACGACGCGATCGTGCTCGTCGCGGTTGAACCCGAGCAGGACGAACGTGCGCAGGTAGCGGCCGGACTGCGAGGTGCCGTGGCTGAGCACCGTGTGGATCGCCCCGGCGAGCGGGTTGGAGGTCCCGGCGCGGTCACAACGCGCGTGGCGCAGGAACGACATGAGGTCGCGCGTCGCGGCGAACCCGAGGCCCAGCACCGTCGGGTTCTTGGCGGTGTAGACCAGCTCGTAGATCTCGTTGGGGCTGAAGCCATCCTGGAGGCACAGCTGGGTCGTGCTCGGCGTGCCGGGGAACGCGGCGCTGGTGCAGTCCGCGAACGCCCAGCGCGACGACGGGATCTCGACGCGAGGGTCGGACTCCTTGACGCGGTGGGTGAGCACGGCGCGGCGGGTATCGAGGCTCACCGTCTCGTAGCTGGCGGTGTTCATCCCGCTGTTGGCGCCGCTGCTGAGGTTCTGGGTCGAGGTCGGTGCGCTCACGATGTACTCGCCGCGGACCTGGCCGGTGATCACGCCGCCGTCGCGCTGGTGGGCGACCGGCACGGTCATGGTGAGTCGGCCATCGCCGGCCACCACGTCGCCCTGCCAGCCGCTCCACACCAGCGTGTAGCCCTCGCGCTGCAGGAAGCCGTCGCCGGCCGAGGTCGGCTCGTTGCCGCCGGCCGAGCCCATGTTGAACACCGAGAGCATGTTCTTGTTACCGCGGTTGACGACGTCATAGAGGATCGTGCCGTTGCCGCGCGCCGCGTCGTGCGGAGTCAGCAGGTAGACGTCCATCGAGTACTCGACCATGCCGCGGGCGTTGCGGGGCGCGAGCTCGATGTCCTGGATGACCGCGTTCTGCGCGTCCTTGGGATCGACCTCACCGTAGGCGCGGCCGACCAGCTTGTCGTAGGTACCGACGCTGCCGAACGAGGCGCCGCCGAACGCCGGGGACTCGACGCGGGTGATCTGGATGCGTGTGATCTCTGCCTCGGCGGTTCCCGTAGTCCCCGCCACCAGGGCCACGGCGACCAGCGCGCCACACGAGACCGACCTTGAAAGAACCGAGTGCTGACTCGTCATGATGAGTCCGCCATTGCACACACCGTGCGCGAGCATCCCAGCTCGGGTGACAGCTCATTGCAATCTGCGACTGGCGCCTTGGATCGACGCATAGGTACTCTGAACAACGAGGGGTTTCGCCGGCCATCGGTCCGCGACCTGCCACGCCGTGGCGCGCGCTCCCGCTGGACCCAACGCGCGCGCGCTGGACGCGGACTCGACCGTGAACGCCGCCGCGGTCAGGATGGACGCCCGCGGGACCACCGGCGCCGATCGAGGCTTGTCGTCGAGCAAAGCCCGCCTCGAACCGCGAACACCGGCCCGAGATCGGGTCGCGCGGCGGGCCGGGTCATCGCGGGCACCCGGTGAGGTCGCCGCTACGCGAGGGCCTTCGCACGCGCGACGCACGCGATCAGCAAGGCTCTGGCCGCGGGCCGATGATCGCGAGTTGCGCGAAGCCGGGTCTCGCGTGGCGCGCTGGCACTGACGATGTCCGGATTCGGTCCGGTGACGCTGGGTGCCGCACCACCGCCGCGACGCCGGCCCCGGGTCGCGGCGCGCCAGCCGCGGGTCAGCGCAGGGTCTCGCGCAGGCCGTCGACCAGCGTGGTCTCGGCGACGACGCCGAGCGCGTCGCGCAGGCGATCGACCCGGGCGACCGACTTCTGGATCTCGCCGGCGCGCGCCGGCGCGTGGTCGATCGTGGACTTGCCGCCGCACAGCTCGCAGAGCGTGCGCGCGAGCTCGAGCACCGTGATCTCGCGGCCGGTGCCGACGTTGGCGACCACGCGGCTGTTGCCGTCGTGCAGGCCGGCGACGATCGCGCGCACGACGTCGCCGACGTAGACGAAGTCGCGGGTCTGGCCGCCATCGCCGAAGATCGTGAGCGGCCGGCCGGCGCGCGCGCGGTCGGCGAAGATCGAGATCACGCCGGAGTACGGGCTCGATGGATCCTGGCGGGGCCCGTAGACGTTGAAGAACCGCAGCCACGTCGCCGGCACGCCGTGCACGGCGGCGTAGTAGTCGAGCGCGAGCTCCGAGGCGAGCTTGTCGATCCCGTAGGGCGAGACCGGCCGCGTCGGGGTGTCCTCGCCGACCGGCATGGTCGTGACGTCGCCATAGACCGCGGCCGACGACGCGAACACGACCTTCTTGACGGAGCTGGCGCGGGCGTACTCGAGCACGTGCAGCGTGCCGCCGTAGTTGACCTGCATGTCGACCAGCGGATTGGCGACCGAGTGGACGACCGAGACCTGGGCGGCCAGGTGGACGATGCGCTCGACCGGACCGCGCCGGGCCGTGATCGGCGCGAGCGGGGCGAAGATGCCGTGCGAGACGTCGCACGCGACGATCTCGAGACGGTCATTGCCGGCGTGCTGCGCGAGGTTCGCGCGCTTGCCGGTGCGAAAATCGTCGAGCACGACGACCTCGTGGCCGGCGCCGAGCAGGCGGTCGACCGTGTGCGAACCGATGAACCCGGCACCGCCGGTAACGACCGCGAGCATGCGCCAAACTATACATGGCTGGTGCTAGGTTCGGGCCACCCATGAAAGCGATCCAGATCGAGAAGTTCGGCGGCCCCGAGGTGTGCAAGCTCGTCGACGTGGCGATCGGCGAGCCCGGCGCCGGTGAAGTCCGCGTGAGGCACCACGCGATCGGCATCAACTTCATCGACGTGTATCACCGCACCGGGCTCTACCCGCTGCCGCTGCCGCTGACCCTGGGCACCGAGGGCGCCGGCGTCGTCGAGGCGGTGGGCGCCGGTGTCACGCATCTCGCGGTCGGCGATCGCGTCGCCTACGCGGCGCGCGGCCCCGGCAGCTACGCCGAAGCGCGGTTGCTCCCGGCGTTTGTCGTCGTGAAGCTGCCCGACGCGATCAGCTTCGAGACCGGCGCCGGCATGATGCTCAAGGGCCTCACGGTGCAGTACTTGCTGCGCCAGTCCCGGGTCGCGCTCCCGCCCGGCGAGCCGATCCTCTGGCACGCGGCCGCGGGTGGCGTCGGTCTCATCGCCTGCCAGTGGGCGAAGGCGCTCGGGCTCCGGCTCATCGGCACCGCCGGCACCGATGAGAAGTGCAAGCTCGCCGAGCAGCACGGCGCGGCCTACACGATCAACTACCGGCGCGAAGACGTGGTCGCGCGCGTCCGCGAGATCACCGGCGGCAAGGGCGTGAACGTGGTCTATGACGCCGTCGGCAAGGATACCTGGGAGCGCTCGCTCGACTGCCTCGCGCCGCTCGGGCTGCTCGTGAGCTTTGGCAACGCCTCCGGGGCGGTGCCGCCCGTCAGCCTCGGCGTGCTGGCGGCCAAGGGCTCGCTGTACGTCCAGCGGCCGACGCTGGGCAGCTACAACGCCGATCGCGCGAGCTCGCAGCGCATGGCCGACGACCTGTTCGCCGTCGTGGCGTCGGGCCAGGTGGTGATCCCGGTCGATCGCCGCTATCCGCTCGCCGAGGCCGCGCAGGCGCACATCGATCTCGAGGGCCGCGGCACGACCGGCGCCGGCGTCCTCCTGCCTTAGTCCTGCACGACCCGCCACAGCCGGCCGAGCAGGATCTCGACCGCCACGCGGTTCTCGCCGCCCTCGGGCAGGATGAGGTCGGCCCATCGCTTCGTGGGCTCGACGTACTCGAGGTGCATCGGCCGCACGGTCGCGTAATACTGATCGCGCACCGACTGGAACGTCCGGCCGCGCTCCTCGAGATCGCGCCGGATCCGCCGCATCAGCCGGATGTCGGCGTCGGTATCGACGAAGATCTTGATGTCCATCTGGTCGCGCAGCGCCGGCTCGCTGAACACCAGGATGCCCTCGACGATGATCACGCGCGCCGCGCGGACCGTGCGGGTGTCGCGCCGCCGGGTGTGGGTCGCGAAGTCGTAGATCGGCACCTCGACCGGGGTGCCGTCGCGCAGCTGGCGGAGCTGATCGACCAGCAGCCCGCTGTCGAGCGCCGACGGGTGGTCGAAGTTGACCCCGGCGCGCTGGTCCGGCGGGAGGTGCGAGAGGTCGTGGTAGTAGGCGTCGTGTTCGATCAGTGCACAGCGGCCGGCCGGCATGGCATCCGCCAGCTTCTGCGCGAGGGTGGTCTTACCCGACCCCGTCCCACCGGCGATCCCGACAACGTACGGACGAGCTGACATCGAGCGCATCCTACTGGGTGAGGCGTGGCAGCGCGACGCGCGAACCTGCCTACGGCGGGCGCTCTGCGACAACTTCTGCGTGCGTCGGCGCGCGATGCCGTCTAAGATGCGGCCGAATGTCTCCTACCCAGACGTACGTGGAGAGACGCGTGGCGGTCCAAGCGAAAGATCGGGCGTATGCATCAAGCATGCGAGGCACGGCAGTTCCGCCTCACATCCGAGGCCTAAATTTAGGCGCGACAGTTGCTTATTTCTCTCAGCACAGGCCGCGGAGGGTCCCATGATCAGATTAGCGATCGCAGAAGACCACACGATTGTTCGCTGGGCGTTGAGAGAAGCGCTCAGCAAAGCTGACGACATCGAAGTCGTCGGTGAAGCCGGCACGGCAACCGAGACCCTCGACATGATCAGGCGCGAGCGCCCCGACGTGTTGATCCTCGACATAAGCCTACCCGATCGCTCGGGATTCGACGTGCTCGGCGAGATGCGTCCGATGGACACCGCGCCATTGGTCGTCGTCCTCACCTGGCACACCGAACCCAGTTACGCGGCCCGCGCCATCGCGGCCGGAGCGCATGGGTACGTCAACAAGGCGGTGGCGCCGGAAGAGCTGCTGGCCGCGATCCGCGCGGTCAGCCGCGGGGAGCAAGTCATACCCCCCGGGGTCGAGGAACTACTCAGGACCGGCGATGGCCACCCGGCGAGCGCGCTCACGGCGCGCGAGCAGCAGGTCATGGAGATGCTCGCGCGTGGGCTCACCAACCGCGAGATCGCCGAGCACCTCGAGATCAGCATCAAGACCGTCGATACCCATCGCGGCCATGTGTTGAAGAAGCTGGGGCTCCGCAACAACTCGGAGCTCACGAGGTTCGCGGTGAAGCACGGCTACACCGCGCTGTAGCCAGCGCCGTTGCGCGACGGTCCTCCCCGCGGTCACCGTCGTTCGGGTCGCACGGGCTGCACCCACGCACGTTTGCCATCCTCGCGCGTCACGACGGCGCGAAGATAACCCGCGCCCGGAAGGGCGCGTTTCGCCGTTGTACCGGCGATCGATTCGACGCGCCGGGCATTCTCGATGAAGTCGATCGTGTAACGCCCGGCTGCGGCCGGATCGACCTCGACCACCAGCTCGTTGCCCTCGACGGCGGCGCGCTGGAGCACGACTCCGTTGGAGGCGTAAAATCTCCCGTTCGCAAGAGCGTCGAGGATCGACTGCGGGTCGCGGCGCGCGCGGACGACGACCCAGCCGCCACCCGGAGGGTATTTCCCGCGACCCTCGTAATCGTGTGCGTCATCGGACGCGGTCCCCCACAGCGTGGCCCCATGGGTCAGCGCGGTATCCCACAGCGCTTCGATCGAGGGGTGGAATGCATCACCGGCGTTCCATTTCGAGAACGCGCTGTTGGCGACCTCCATGAGGCGCACCCCCCGCCCGGCGAGCTCGACCAGCAGGTCCGGGTTCATGCCCCACAGCCACTGCGGATGATTGATCTGCGCGAGGCCCCCCAGGGCGGCCTGCGCGTTCAGTGCTGCGCGATACATATCGAGCCGCGCGTGGCTGCGGCGCTCGGCCCACTCGAGCCGGCCGCCGGGCCGCGCCGTGGGCCCGAGCAGGTTGACGTGGATGCGGCAGTTGCCGCTCGGATCGCCGACCGGCAGGCAGCCGATCGGGTTGTGGGTCAGCTCGATGCCCGAGAACACGATCAGGCCGTTCTGGGGGGCACGCAGCGTCGGCTGGCCCCGCGTGTCGCTCGCGGCGTCGAGCTCGCTGACCCGGTTGTGATCGGTCAGCACGATGAAGTCGTAGTGGTGCTGATCGTACCAGGCGATCACCTTGGCGTTCGGCTCGCCCGAATCACCCGAGGCGCGGGCGTGGACGTGGGTCGAGCCCTTGAGCCAGACCTCGCCGCCCTCGGCGCGCGCCGCGCCCGCCGCGCGCGTGGTGGTCCGCAGGCTCGCCAGGTGCCCAAGGCTCGTGATCCCCGGCACCGTATCGGGCCCCTCGCTCGACGCGAACTCGGACATCCCCTCGGGGTCCAGCGGGTCGACCGGCGGGCGATCCGGGGCGGCGTGGGCGGCCGGCGCATGGAGCGCGACCGGCTCCCCCGGCGGCGGCATGTCGGGACCGGCGCAGGCCAGAAGCACCACCAGCGCGCGCCTCACGGCGAATCCTCGTCGCTGCTGCCGGCGCGCCGGGCCGGCGGCGTCGACAGCCCGTCGAGCGCGCGCGCCCCCGCCGGCGTGACGCTGGTGACCACGCCCCACGCCGCCTTGCGCCACTGGGTGCGCAGCGCGAGGAACATGCCGAGGTTGTCGGTCAGCATCCGGCGCTCGACCGGGTGCGACGGGCCGGCGTCGCGCGTCTCGCCGGGATCGGCGGCCATGTCGCCGATCAGCGGCGTCCCGCGCGGCCCGACGCGGACCTTCCAGCGGCCGATCCGCATGGCGTGCGCGTACTCGTACTGCGAAGCGTAGGACGGCCGCGCCCAGCCCCGGCCGACGCCCTGCGCGAGCAGCTCGAGCGGGGCGCCCTGCGGCCCGTCGGGCGGCGGGACCCCGAGCGCGTCGAGCACGGTCGGCATGATGTCCACGCCCTCGGCGCCCTCGTCGATGGTCGCGTCGGCCGGGAACCGCGACGGATCGTGGATCAGGAGCGGGACGCGGGTCAGCGAGTCGCGCAGCGAGCCGCCGTGGCCGCAGCGCTGGTCCTCGAACAGCTCCTCGCCGTGATCCGCGGTGATGATGAGCATCGTCTGGTCCCAGATCCGCCAGTACTTGAGCTGGGTGACCAGCCGGCCGACCTGGACATCGTGATAGCTGATCGCCGAGTCGTAGATCGCCCGCAGCCGCTCGACGTCCGCCGGCGGCGGGATCACGCTGCAGCCCATCGAGCCG
>Ga0302262_10001355_pt1 | contig 10339 bp, 8 predicted proteins | sample II_Fen_E3_4_FD_194557 | JGI IMG/M metagenome (GOLD analysis project Ga0302262, IMG submission 194557) | Peat permafrost microbial communities from Stordalen Mire near Abisko, Sweden - II_Fen_E3_4 | ecosystem: Environmental > Terrestrial > Soil > Wetlands > Permafrost | place: Sweden: Abisko...
CGGTGGCAGACGCGGCACGGGCGAGCGCCGCAGCGGCGAGATTTCGGGATCGTCCGGCGAGACCTCCGGCGCGTATTGCCGCCACGCCCAGCGCATGAACTCGGCGCCGAACCCGTAGCCCGTCTCGTCGTACGATGGATGCGCGCCGGACGGATGATCGGTCACCGGGTACAACAGCATCTGCGCGCGGATCCTCGCGGCGTCGCCGGCCGCCGCGAGCTGGTTGGTCACGACCGCTGCCAGGTTCGCCCCGGCGCTGTCCCCCGCGATCCCCAGGCGGTCCGGGGCTGCGCCCCAGGCCTGCGCATGCCGAGCGGCCCAGTCCACCGCCGCGCGAGCATCGTCCACCGCCGCGGGATAGCGATGCTCGGGCGCAAGGCGGTAGTCGACGAGCAGGACCCCCACGGAGGCGGCGTGCGCCAGCAGGCGGCAAAACGGGTCGTGGGTCACCACGCTGCCGGCGACCCAGGCGCCCCCGTGCAAGTACACGAGCAACGCGAGTGGCGGACCGGCGACGCAGGCAGGTAGAGCCGTCCGGCGAGCGACGAACCGAGCGCGACGTCGTGCGCGATGACGTCGTTCGGTAGCCCGGCGATCTGCGCGCGGCTCTGCACCGCGTCGAGGAGCTGTGCGCGCGTCGCCATCGCGCGCTCGAGATCGGTCCACTGGCAGGGACCGCCCCCAGCCGCATCCAGCGTTGCCCGGCGATCGAGAAAGTCGCGCAGGGCTGGATCGATGGGCTTGCGTTCTCTCATGACGGAGCGATCACCGGCGCGATCCAAGTCGCCTCGACTCTCGCTGCTTTCACAGCTGATTTCAAGCGCGCCCGGCTCGGCGTTCGCTACACATGAACGCCTTGACCTGCGGTCATAAGCCGGCGCATTCACCCCTCCGCGCGTCGCGTCGCGCGGATCTCCTGGCCACCAGCCTATGCGACTTTGTTTCGCATGATCATGGCGCTGGCATCGCCGCCCAGCGGCCCCGAAGGCACGATGCCCGACGCGCTCACGCCCTCACGCGCTCAGGCCCGTATGGGTCATCAGGCTTACTTCAGCGCCTCAGCGGCGCTCGCGACGACGACCGCCTGATTGTGCCAGCGGCGCAGGGTGTCGAGATCGCCGCACGCGTCGATCCGCGCCTCCTCCTCTGCGGACCGCGCGAGCCCGCGCAGTGCGAGCACGTGACGGAGGCTCGAGCGTGCCTCTTCGATGCGTCCCTCGACCCGCCCCTCGACCCGCCCCTCGACCCGTCCCTCGACCCGCCCCTCCATGCGCCCCTCGCCGACCAGCTTGTCACGCATCTCCGGCGAAGACTCCACCGCCCACTCGGCGATCATACGCTGGCGAGCACGGACGACGGGATCGTCGGTCTTGGGGAACACGTAGCTCCTGAGGTCTTCGTGGGCCGCGGTGCTCATCGGTAGATATGCTAGCACGCGCAGCAGCCACTCGATCGGCCGGCGGGTCTTGACCCAGCCGACGAACGTGTCGAGCGGCCGGCCGGAGCGCGCGATCAGAAACGGGATCAGCTCGGCGGCGAGCGGCAGCTCGTTCGCAGCGATCCACAGGAACCCGAACGGGGACGGGTTCACACGGTAGACGCCGGTCGCCACCAGCTCGAGCGTCCGCCGCTCCGAGAGGATCGCCGGGACGTGGGGCGCCACGATCCACAGCGCCTCCTCGCCGTCCCAGGGTGTCGTGGACTCCTCGCGGCGCTGCACCTGACGGGCGTTGCGCCGCAGCACCGCCCGGTCGATCGCCAGCATGTCGAGATGGTCGCCCGGCATCTTGATCTCGAGCACGAGCTCGCTCGGTTCCTTGACCATCGACCACGGCGGTGCGAGTGGCGCGAGCAGCGCGGGCGCGTGCACCAGAAGCAGGCCGTCCAGGCGAACCTCCGACATGTTCAGCTCGGGCGCGAGCTGCCAGGCGGCGGCACCGTGCGTCACGCTCGCAGTCTCCAGCGCGAACGTATCCTTGGCGAACTGATCGAGCTGGCCCACCGCGCGCAGGATAGGCGAGGTGCGGAAGTCGTGGCTACGGGATACCGCGCACCGATCGCGAGGCACCGGCCGATCGCGCCGACGCACGGGCACGCCCGGCGAGCGTCACGCCGCCCGAGCGTGGTGATGCTGCGATACGCGGGGAGAGCGAGCTGGTGTGGCGACCGGCCATCGCGCCGCAGCGGTTCGACGATGCCGGCGCCGCAGTGGCGTCGACTGGCTGCGGCGGGGCCGGCCAAGCGCGCCAAGGTGAGCCTCTCGACCTGGATCGCCGATGCGAACGCCGCCCGGGGTGCGCCGGGGGCGACCACGACAAGCCACGCAACACCCCTGTCGTGGTAGGCGCCACGTGCTGCCTGCCCGGCGAAGCCGGGCTCGTCGATCGCCGCGAGTGGCGTGGCTTGCGCTCACGGGCCGAGGCGACCGAGCGTGATCTCGAGGTCGACGCGCAGGCCCTCCGCGCTCGTCTCCCGGTGGCTGTCGCTGAACCACTGGATCACATCGGTCTTGGGTGGATCGAGCTCGGCTTTGTAGATCATCGAGCGCACGTCGATGCCATGCGCGGCAGCGCGCTGCTTGAGCTTGGGTAGCTCGACTCGCGCAGCCTCCGGAGCGGTATCGGTGCCCTCGGAGACCACGAGGAGGAGCTTGTACCCGGACGGCGTGTGTTCCAGCTCGGTCAGCGCGACGCCGAGCGCGCGAACCAGGTCCTGGCCGAGGTTCCCGTCATAGTCGGCTTGCGTTCCGAGCGCGCCGCCGGTCAGGTTCGCGATCGGCCCCATCGGCACCCGGACGATCGGACGGTCGGCGAACGACACGGCCATGCCGAGCGAGCCCGGAGGTGCGGTGTGCGCCAGGTCGGCCTTGTCGAGCGCGGCTTTCATCGCATTGAGCACGCCGGTCGTTCGCGGCGTGCCGAGTGGCAGCTTCTGGTTCTCGGAGTTGCCGATCCAGAGATCCTCTCCGGAATAGACGATCGCGACGGCCGCCGCGGGTGGTCCCTGCGGTTGCTGCTTGGCGCACGCCGCGCTGCACACCAGCGCGCCCAGGGCCGCGAGCCGATCAACGGTCCGTGTTCCGCATCGATCCATAGGACTCCTGCTGGCGATGAGCTGGGCCCGCGCTCAGCTCTTGCCGTGGGGGTGTGGCTTCGTCGCGACGTCCTCGCCCGCGGGCTTGGCGGCGCCGCCGTTGACCAGGACGTGGCTGTACTCGTGAAGGATGTCGAGGTTGGGCACCTTGACATAGGCCGTGGCGTACCGCGAGTACACGTGCTCGACCTCGAACTCCCCACCATCGACTGGGTAGATGCGCCCGCTCTCGCTCCGGATCGTGCCTTTCATGCCTGCGCGGACGTTGCTGTGAGCGCCGCCGCTGAACGTGATCTGGACGTAGCCGCCCGAGATCATCACCGAGATGATCCGGCCATCGATGTTCTGTCCCGGTGGCGGCTTCGCGCTCGGGTTGAGAACCACGTCCTTGGCGCCGGCGAGCTGGGCCAGCGTGCAGTTCTTGACGTAGCCGCGCGCGTGCTGTGGGTCCGATCCGGCCTCGTTCGCGTACGCCACCGCGAAGTCCGCGAGCACGCCGCCCATCTCGCCTTCGACGTAGCCCTCGGTGAACGACTGCAGGCCGTCCGCGCTTCCCTGGTCGAGCTCGACGAACAGATCATTGCCCGCCTGCTCCGCGCTGACGATCCGGACGCGAACATCCGACGCCGCGTGCTTGGCGCCGCTGGCCTTGCGCTGGTGCGCCGACGCAGCGTGGGCATGCTTGTTGTCCTCGTCCTTGGCCTCCATCACGTCGGCCATATCGGTCGATGCCGCGAAACGGCTCTCGTGCTTGCGGTGCTCGGTATGCTGGTCTCCCATCGGATACTCCATTCGTCGTTGTGATCAACTGCGCCCCTTACCCAGCCCGCGGCCCATCGCGAGGTATTCGCCGCGCGCGGCCCGCTCGAGCCGCGCGTGGGTGATCGCGGCGTTCTCGGCGGCGGCGAGAAACGCGGCCGAGAGCACCGCGTTGCGGATGTTCGCGCCGGTCATCTCGTCGAACTCGGTCGCGAGCACCTCGAGCCTGAGCGCGCCCTGGATCGGCGCCTGCACGGCGAGCATGCGCTCCCACATGCGCTGGCGCTCCTCGAGATCGGGAGGCCAGAACGCCACGCTCGCCGCCAGCCTGCGGCGCAGCGCCGGGTCGATGCTCGCCTCGAGGTTGGTGGTGAGGATCGAGACTCCGCCGAAGCTCTCGATGCGCTGGAGCAGGTAGTTGACCTCGAGGTTGGCGTAGCGATCGGTCGCGCTCCGGACCTCGGTCCGCTTGGCGAACAGCGAGTCAGCCTCGTCGAACAACAGCAGGGCATGACCGGCCTCGGCGCCCTCGAAGATCTTGGCGAGCTGCTTCTCGGTCTCGCCGACCCACTTCGACACCACCTTCGAGAGATCGACCTGGTACAGCTCGAGGTCGAGCTCCCGCGCGATCAGGCCGGCGACCATGGTCTTGCCGGTGCCGGGCGGGCCGCTGAACAGCGCCGCGACGCCGACGCCCTTGGGCAGCTTCGACGAGAAACCCCAGTCCTCGAGCACGCGATGGGCGTGCCGCACGCGCGCGATGACCGCCATCACCTGGTCGCGAATGTCGGGCGCGAGCACGACATCGTCCCAGCTCTGGCGGACCGGGGTGCGGACCGCGAGATCGCCGAGCCGCTCGGCGATGTTGGCGCGAACGCCCTCGATGACGTGGCTCGCGGTGACCGATGCGGTGCCGGCGAGCAGCCGGGAGGAATCGACCGCGCGCTGGATGCCCCCCGCGCCGAGCCGGTAGCGCATCGCGATCTGGTCGAGCTCTGGCTCGACGTAAGGCGCGTCGTCACCCAGCGCGCGATTCCACAGCGCGCGCCGGGTCGCGACCTCGGGCACCGTCCAGCGCACCCGCGCGAGCGGACGCGTCACCGGGACCGCCAGCTCCGGGCGGCCGACGGTGACCGCGCATGGGCCGGGCATCGCGTCGATGAATCGACCGAGCGTGCGGAGCAGGGTGTGCACGCTGTCGTCGGGCCCACCGAGCTCGTCGAGGTCGGCGATCAGCGGGACCGCGTCGCATAGCCGACACTCGCGGCGCAGTCCGACGAGCGCGGCGTCCAGCGCGGCGGCGCCGTGCGGGACCTGGTGGAGATCGAGCACGACGACCTCGCGGCCGAGCGCAGCGGCGGCGGCGGCGACCGCGGTGGACCGGCCGCTGCCGAGCGCGCCCTCCACGATCACCAGCGGCGCCGGCAGGCTCGCCAGCAAGCTAGGCAGCGATGCCGCGACCTGCGCCTGGTGCACGTCATGGATGGGCTCGTGCGGCAGCACGGCGAGCCGCCCCGCGCCCCCCATGGCGCCATCGGGATCCTCGTCGCCGGCCAACCAGGTGATGGTGCGCGGGGGCGCGATCAACGCACGGGCGGTCGTCGCTTGCGCCTCGGAGCCCCACATCAGGATGTGATCGGCGATCAACGGGTGCGGCCCGAGCAGGCGAAGGCTGAGCATGCGCGCGGCGCTGTGGCCCAGGCCCGCGATGAGCGCGAACGTCGAGAGCGAGAGGCCGCGTCGCGCTTCGCTGCCGCCCAGCACCTGGATGTGGGGCAGCACATATGGATCGGCGGCGATCGCGACCGCGGTCCACAGCAGATCGAGGTCGTCGCGCTCGAGGCCGAGCCGAGCGACGAGGGCCGCCGCGCGGCCATTGCGCCGCAGTCCGCTCAGCGTCTCGTCGGCCGCGGCGAGCTCGTGGGCGAGCCGGGTCGCCGCTGCCTCGTCGGGCGAAGCCGAGATCCGCTCGACCGCGAGCATCGCGCGGAGCCGGACGCGCTCCAGCTCGAGCTCGAACCGTCTCGGGTCGGAGCCGATCAGCGCTGCGCGTGGCGCGCCGACGGGCGCGTATTGGGGAGTGGGCATCGAACGAACCGCCATCTTACGGACACGGCGCTAGCTTGTCCCCCCGGATGTGACGTTGGGTTAGGTAGGATGTCTGCGTCGCTACGAGATCTTCCTGGTACCGCGTGCCGAAATGTTCCGATTGTTCTGAGACGCTCCGGCGTCGCAGTCGATCAGGTGCGAACGCGGTCATTGGGCCGGCGCCGGCAGCGGCGACATCGCCGGGACGTCGATCGCGAAGCTCTGCGCGAGCGGCGCCGCGGCGACGTGCGCGGGCTTGCAATACACCTTCAGCAGCGCGAGATTGCTCTGCAGCCGGCGCTGAAACTGCGGATCCGACAGCTCACCGGTGATCGGGAGCGCGCAGATCGAGTAGTCGCCGGCGACGAGCTCCGCGAACTCGGGGGTGGGCTTGTCGGCACCGAGCCAGAACTTCGTACCCTGGAGCGAGCTCTGCAGCACGCCGTCGATGAGCTGGCGGCCGGTCGCCAGGTTGACGGTGCCGGCGAACAGGAAGACCTGTGCGGCGTCGACCTTGTCGCCGGGGCGCGGCTTGATCTGCACCGCGACGGTGACCTCCCCGATCGGCACCTCGATGTTCGCGGTCGCCTGCTGCCCCGCGATGACGTTCACGGTGAGGCTGGTCGACTTCACCGACATCACGGTCTGTTGCATCGCGTTGAGGACGTGGCTCCCCTCGGACACCTTCGACATCACGAACGTGCCGTCGGCGCCGGTCCGCGCGACCTGACCTTGCGTGGCGCCGCCCGGACTCGATTCGGTGATCGTGGCGTCGGCGACCGGCTGGCCCTTGCGCGTGACCTTGCCGGCGATCGATCCGAAGCCGCGAACCACCAGCGAGAACGCCGGCGGATCGACCTCGCCCTCCGGGACGGCGACGGCGACCGACCGGCCGCGCGCGGGGTGCTCGGCCATCACGCTGGTCGGCGTGGTCGGCACACCGGTGATCGCGAATGCGCCGCGGCCGTCCGCGATCGCCGAGCGGACCCCGGACACCTCGTCGATGTTCGTCTGATCTGCGGAGTCATCGGCGACCGCCATCAGGATCGCGCCCAGCTTGACCTGTGCCCCGGCGACCGGGGCGCCCGCCGCGTCGACCACCACGCCGGTGACCCGGCGGCCGCGCGGGACGGTGACGGTGCCCAGATCGGTGACCTTGCCGGGCTCGATCTTGACGTCGCCGCGAACGAGCTCGGGGAACTCGAGGCCGCGAAACGCGACGTCGTAGCTGCCGGGCTCGATGTCCTCAACGCGAAATCTGCCGCCGATGACGGGGCTCGCCGATTGCTGCCCGATCGACACGCTGGCGACCGCGGGCGCGGCCCCTGAGCCGAACAGCGCCAGCTGGCCGATCAGCGTGCCCGGCGCGCTGAGCACGATCCGGACGCCCTGGTCGCCGGTCCTGGCGGCGGTCGACTGCTGGCCCCACACGCCGCGGCCGCTCGCGCCGCGCGCCGCCCACAGCCGGTAGCTCCCGTCCGGCAAGCCGTGGATGGTGAACCCGCCGTCGCCGCCGGTGACGGTCGAGCTGAGGCCGGCGACCGCGAGCCCCTCCGTCGATGCGCCCCGCAGGATGTCGGGGAACGCGTTGACCGCGACCTCCGGCACCGGCGCCCCCTTGTCGTCGACCACCGTCCCGGCGATCGTCCCGGCGACGTCGAGCACGAGCTCGAGATCCCTGCGCTCGGAGCGGTCCGAAAGATCCGCGTCGGCGATCGCGCTCGCCGCGGCGTCGGATTCGGCGCGCGCCTGGAGCTTCACCCGGGGCAGCCCACGGACCTCGAAGCCACCGTTCTGATCGGTCGTCGTCTGCCGGGCGGCGGCCTGGATCCGCGGGCCCGTGGCGGCGACCCGGACGGCGGCGAACGGCACGGGCTGGTGGCTGGGATTGACCACCTTGCCGGCCACCACGCCGCCGGCCTTCATCACGATCTCGACGTTGCCGACCGGTCGATCGGACACCGCGATCTGCGGCGACCGCGCTGGCGCGTGCTCGCCGTCGACCGCCACCAGCGCGTGCGCGCCTGCCGCCAGCGCGGCGATCGTGAACCCGCCCTGGGCGTCGCTGGTCGCGCTGCCGGTGTCGATCTGGCCGCCCCACGGGCCATCATCGATCGTGATGCGCGCGCCGCCGATCGGCTTGCCGGCCTCGTCGCGAACGCGCCCCGAGACCGGATATCCTCGCCGCAGGCGCACGGTGACCAGGGCGGTGGTTCCGGCGGCGCCCGCCGTGGCGAACGCGCTGCCCGGGGCAAAGCCTGGGGCGCTGGCGACGATCGTCAGCCATCCTGGACGCACCGGGGCGAGGCGCGCGGTGCCGCCGTCGCCGGTCTTCACCGGGCGGGGGCCTTGCTCCTCGCTGTCGCCGAGCTTGACCTCGGCCTCCTTGATCGGGTGGCCCGCCTGGTCGACCACGGAGACCGCGATGCCGGCAGCCGCCGCGATCCGGATCACCACCGGGTCGCTGTGCGCGGTCAGCTTGAACCGCACCGGGCCGCCGAGCAGCTCGCCGCGCGCGGCCGAGATCGTGTAGCTGCGACCGACCAGCTTGTCGAACGCGAACGTGCCGTCATCCTCGGTCTTCGCGGTTCTCGCCGGCACCGCGGACAGCCAGACCTCGGCGCCGCCGACCCCGTGACCGTCGGGGTCGATGACCTGGCCCTCGAGCCGCAGCGGGCCCTCGGGATCTGCGTCGAGCGACCAGTGCACCGCCGCGCTGCGAGGGGCCGGGCCGCCGGTCGCGGGCGGAGCGGTCGGCGCCGGCTTGGCAGCCGCAGCCACGACGCGGTCGTGGGGCTGCCGCAACGCCACATCGCCGCGACTGCGCGACACCATCAACCAGACTCCAGCGACGACGGCGGCCACCGCGAGCACACCCATCACGATCTTGCGATTCATCTTGTTCCAGCGCGCAGGATGCGCGCCGCTATCGTAGCTCGCCGCGCCGCGCGCAGCCCGGGATCCCGATCGATCTCGTGGTCGGCGAGACCGTGCCAGTATCGTGACGCCTCGGTATCGCCGGTGCACTCACCGCCGTGACTTGGCACATGGTGGCAAAGGCGTTCCAGGCCAAGAACTCCGGACCGGCTCGAAGTTCCGATGTGCCGGCGTACTTGCGTGGTCCGCCTTCGCACGCCGACACTGCGGGCATGACAAGGGCCTTGGCGTTTGTGGTGATCATGTCGTCGTGGGCGATCGCGGAGGCACCGGCGGCCGCGCAACCCGCGGTCGCGGGGCAGGCCGGCGAGCAGCCGGCCCCCGGGTTCACGGTGATCGATCGCATCGATGGCCGATCGGTGCTCGGCATCGAGGCCTCGTATCTCGCGCCGCACATGCCGGAGGGCTCGACGCAGAGCGCGCCCACCGTGCTGCGGTTCGCCGCGCACTTCCGCTACATCGACCCGGCGAGCGGCGTCGGTGGCTATGCGCAGATACCGTTCGTCTACGCCGGCCCGGGCGATGGTGCCTTCTCGCCGACGATCACCGATGTTGGCTCGCTCGAGATCGGCGCGGTCTACGCGCCCAAGCTCTCGGCGCCCGGCGTCGACATCGTCCTGCACGCCGGGCTGGCACTGCCCACCGGCGAGCCGGGAACCGAATCCCTCGTCGGCACCGCCGCGAGCGTGGCGGCGCTGCCCGAGCTGTACGATGCGCTGCCTCGCGCGCTCACCGGCAAGCTTGGCGTGTCCGTGCTGCTCCACCAGGCGCCGTTGTTCGCGCGCTTCGATCTCGGCCTCGATGCGAACTTCTCCAACGACGCGGACGGCAGCGGCACTCGTCACCTGACGGTCCCGCAGGGCTATCACTTCAACGCGGGTGTGGGGTTGGACTTCGGCGCTGCAGCCGTGATGCTCGAGTCCGAGAACTTCACCTTCGGCGCCGAGAACAACCAGGATGGCGAGACCCTGAGCGAGCTCGCGCTGGGGGTGCGGATCGCCGGCCGCGCCGCCTCGCCGTACGTCACGGCCGTGCTCCCGATCGAGGACAACACCTCGAATACGATCGACGTCGCGATCACCGCGGGCGTCGATTTCAAGCTCTGAACCAACCGAGATCGCGACCACACCCACCCGGATGGGGAGGAGGTGGCGTGAATTCTCGCCCCGGCGGCCGCGGGCACTGCATATTCGCCGGCATGCCGGCCTCGACGATCGACATCGCAACTCCTGCAGGCAACTGCCAGACCCAGATCTTCAGCCCCGATGGCACGGGTCCGTGGCCCGCGGTCATCCTGTGCTTCGACGCCGGCGGTCAACGCCCCGCGATGTCGGAGATCGCACTGCGGATCGCCAAGCTCGGCTATCTGGTCGCTCTCCCCGATCTGTACCACCGCGTCGGCTCGATCTTCGACATGCTCCCGCCCGGCGCGCCGCGCGATATCACCGGCATGCTGTCGGTG
>Ga0302262_10001358_pt1 | contig 10311 bp, 9 predicted proteins | sample II_Fen_E3_4_FD_194557 | JGI IMG/M metagenome (GOLD analysis project Ga0302262, IMG submission 194557) | Peat permafrost microbial communities from Stordalen Mire near Abisko, Sweden - II_Fen_E3_4 | ecosystem: Environmental > Terrestrial > Soil > Wetlands > Permafrost | place: Sweden: Abisko...
TCGCTGCCCCCGCATGTGATGATGGGCGCGCTGCGGCGGTTTGATCGGCATAATCAGCAACTGCTGCTCGACGATACGCTCAGCCCGGCAACGGCCCGGTTCCAGATCGCGCTGCAAATCGCCTATCAGGAATGCCGGGCGGATATTAATGCGCTGGTTCGCGAAGGCGGATTTACCACGCCCAACATCGCCAATCTGGTTCGCCGCACACTGGCGGGCTATGTCGCCGCCGCGATCCTGATGCCCTATGATGCCTTCGCCCGCGCGGTGGAGGATCGCGCCTATGATATAGAGGCGGTCAGCCGCCTGTTCGGCACCAGCTTTGAACAGGTCGTCCACCGCTGCACCACGCTGCACAAGCCGGGGGTGGAAAAGGTGCCGTTCTTCTTCCTGCGCGTCGATGCGGCGGGCAATATCTCCAAGCGTTTGGATGGGGCGGGCTTTCCCTTTGCCTCGCATGGCGGGTCTTGCCCCCTGTGGAATGTGCATGATGTGTTTGCCACGCCGGGCCGGGTGGTCACCCAATGGCTGGAGTTGCCCGATGGCCAGCGCTTCTTTTCCATCGCGCGCACGGTGGAGGCGGGCGGCGGTGGCTGGGGGCGGCCGCGTTTCCTGCGCGCGGTGGCGCTGGCCTGCGCGGCGGAGCATGCGCCGCGTCTGATCTATGCGCAAGGGTCCGATCCGCGCCGGGTCGAGGCCACGCCCATCGGCGTCTCCTGCCGCCTGTGCCACCGCCCCGATTGCGCGGCGCGCGCCTTGCCCCCCATCGGGCGCGAGGTGATCGCCGATGATTACCGGCGCGGCGCGGCCCCCTTCGGCTTGGCGGAGAGCTAGGCCCGGCCAGCAGAAATTCGCGCGCGCCTATTTCTTTGCCCCGCCGCCACACTACATTGGCCGCAAACGCCATCCCCCCGATGGCGCAGGAGACGCGAGACATGATCGAACACCGCCCCTTCGCCCAGCTTGGCCATGCCAATCATGGCTGGCTGGATGCCAATTATCATTTCTCCTTTTCGGATTACCGCGATCCGGCCCGCATGAATTGGGGCAATCTGCGCGTGTGGAACGATGACACCATCGCGGCCCAGACCGGCTTTCCCCCACACCCTCATCGCGACATGGAGATCATTACCTATGTCCGCACCGGCGCGATCACGCATAAGGATAGCCTTGGCAACGAAGGCCGCACCGTGGCGGGCGATGTTCAGGTGATGAGCGCGGGCACGGGCATCACCCATGCCGAATATAATCTGGAGGACGAGGCCACCACCCTGTTCCAGATCTGGATCATGCCCACCCGCACCGGCGAACAGCCCGGCTGGGGCACGCGCCAGTTCCCCAAGGGCGAACGCTCAGGCCAGCTTGTCACCCTCGCCAGCGGCTATCCGCAAGATGGCGAAGCCCTGCCGATCCGCACCGAGGCGCGGCTGGTGGCGGGCACGATCCGCGCGGGCGAGACGGTGGATTATGCGCTAGGCGCGGATCGCAAGGGCTATCTGGTGCCCGCCACCGGCATTATCGAGGTCAATGGCCAGCGCGCCCATGCCCGTGATGGTCTGGCGATCGCCGATCTTGATGTGATCACCATCACCGCGATCGAGGACGCCGAAGTGGTGCTGGTCGATACGCTTTAAGCCGCTTGCCTAGTGACAATTGCTTACACTCTGCCTGCTTGACTTTGCCCGCCCATCCGGCGACCCATAGGCCCAACACGGACCGGCGCATTTTCCCGGTCCGTTTTTTTCGAGGAAGACATAATGCGCAAGATTTCGATGATGGTCGGCGCGCTGGCGCTGGGTATTGCCGTGGTGGCTCAGGCCGCAACCCCCACCGAGACGGTGGAAGCCCGCAAGAAGAATTTCAAGGACATTGCCGGCGCGATGAAAGCTTCGGCCAATTCCTTCAAGTCGGGCACACCCGATGCCGCGCTGATCAAGACCAATGCCGCGATTATCGCCAGCTATGCCGACAAGATCCCGAGCTGGTTCCCCGCTGGCACCGCCGTGGGCGTGGGCAAATCGGAAGCCAAGCCGGTGATCTGGACCGACAAGGCCGGTTTCGCCAAGGCTGCGGGCGATTTCTCGGCTGCGGCCAAGGCCTATAAGGCGGCGGCGGATTCGGGCGATCTGGCCGCGTCGGGCAAGGCGCTGGGCGCGCTGGGCGGCACCTGCAAGGGCTGCCACGACACATTCCGCCAGAAAGACTGATCCGAGCCTAAAGGAGGCCACGCATGACCTCACCTGCCAAAACCATCATCCGCCTGTGGGATCTGCCCGTGCGGCTGTTCCACTGGGGCACGGTGCTGCTGGTGCCGGCCATGTGGGCCACCTATAAGGCGGGCAAGCTCGACCTGCATATCAAGCTGGGTCTCGCGCTGCTGTTCATCGTGGCCTTCCGCATCGCGTGGGGCTTTCTGGGTGGGCAGACCGCGCGCTTTGCCAGCTTCGTGAAGGGACCGGGCGCGATTGCGGCCTATTTGCGCAGCGGGCGCGGCCCCGATGGCCTGCCGGTGGTGGGGCATAATCCGCTGGGCGCGCTCAGCGTGCTGGGGCTGATCGGCCTGCTCGCGGTGCAGATTGGCCTTGGCCTGTTTGCCAGCGATACCGATGCCACCGCTTCTGGCCCGCTCAATTACTGGATCAGCCCCGCTCTGGCCGATACGCTGACCGAGCTGCATGAGGTGGGGTTTAACCTCATCCTGCTGCTGGTGGCGGTGCATCTGGGCGCGATCATCTATTATGCCGTGGCCAAGAAGGACCGCCTCGTGCCCGCGATGGTCACCGGCAAGAAAGCCTATGACGCCCCCGTGGCCCAGCCCAAGAGCGCGCCACTGTGGCGTTTGGCGCTGGCCTTGGCCTTGGCTGGCGCGCTGACATGGTGGGCGGCGAACGGCGGCCATTTTGTGCCGCCGCCGCCCCCCGCCTATGATGTCAGCTATTAAGGCGCCGGATCGGGATAAAGCGCGTAAACCTCGGCAATCGCGGCCAGCGCTTCGGGCGGCAACACCGTCAGGCTGCCATCAATGTCGCGCTCCAGTTGCTCAAGGCTGGTCGCCCCGATGATCGAGCTGGTGACAAAGCTGCGGCTAGTGACAAAACCCAAGGCCAGCGCTTCGGGCGTCAGGCCAAAGGCCTGCGCAATGCCGATATAGCGCGCGGTGGCCTGCGCGGTATTGGGCGCCAGATAGCGGGTGAACTGCTTGGCGACATCCGCGCGCGACCCCTTGGGCGTCACCCCGCCCAGATATTTGCCCGACAGATAGCCCGCCGCCAGCGGCGAATAGGCCAGCAAGCCCACCCCCTCGCGCAGCGCGAATTCCGACAGCCCCACCTCAAACACCCGGTTGAGCAAACTATAGGCGTTCTGGATCGAGGCCACACGCGGCAAGCCTTTCTCGCGATGCAGCCGCAACGCTTCGGACACACCCCAAGGCGTCTCGTTCGACACGCCAAAGCTGCGGATCTTGCCCGCCTTTACCAGATCGCCCAGCGCGCCGATGGATTCCTCCAGCGACACCGTCTCGGGCGCATCCTCCAGCGCCTGCAAGCCCCGCGCGCCAAAGATCGGCGCGCCGCGATCAGGCCAATGCAACTGATACAGATCGAGATAATCGGTTTGCAAACGGCGCAGGCTGGTATCAATCGCCGCCTCGATATTCTTGCGGTCCAGCCGGTTGGCCCCGCCCCGGATCGGCACAAAGCGCGATGGCCCCGAAACCTTGCTGGCCAGAATGATCTTGTCGCGCCGGCCGCTCTTGGCAATCCATGTGCCGATAAGCTCCTCGGTGCGCCCCAGCGTTTCCTCGCGCGTGGGGGTGACGGGATACATCTCGGCGGTGTCGAGGAAATTGATGCCGCGATCGAGCGCGAAGTCGATCTGGGCATGGGCCTCGGCCTCGCTGTTTTGCGAGCCCCAAGTCATGGTGCCAAGGCACACGGCGCTGACCGACAGGCCGGTTTGTCCAAGCGGGCGATAATCCATGGGAAGCAATCTCTGATGTTGGAAGGATGCCAGCCCCCTAGGTAGGTGTCCGCGCCCGCCCGCGCCAGAGGCCCGCCGATGAGAAATGCTGATAAGCCGCGCGCATCGCTCAACAGGGAAAGGACAAATTGCCCCGCCCCAAGAAAACTCTACTGGATCGGTAAAGATTGCAGCCTATATTGACAGGGCTATCGTATCCGGGAAGGCGCAATCTGGCATTGCCCGCTCGCCCGTCCAATGAGGAGTGCATTCGATGAAGGCCGATTCCATTCTCGCAACGATTGGGGGCACGCCGCATGTGCGCCTCTCCCGCCTGTTTCCCGATCATGAAGTCTGGGTAAAGAGCGAGCGCGGCAACCCCGGCGGCTCGATCAAGGATCGTATCGCGCTGGCCCTGATCGAGACCGCCGAAGCCGATGGCACGCTCCAGCCCGGCGGCACGATCATCGAGCCAACCTCGGGCAACACCGGCATCGGCCTCGCGCTGGTAGCGGCGGTGAAGGGCTACAAGCTGATCCTCGTCATGCCCGAGAGCATGAGCATCGAGCGCCGCCGCCTGATGCTGGCCTATGGCGCCACGTTTGATCTGACCCCGCGCGAAAAGGGCATGAAGGGCGCCATCGAACGCGCCAAGGAACTGGCCGCCGAAATCCCCGGATCGTGGATCCCGCAGCAGTTTGAAAACCCCGCCAACCCGGCCATCCATGCCGCGACCACCGCACAGGAAATCCTCGCCGATTTCGCCGATACGCCGATCGATTATGTGATCACCGGCGTGGGCACCGGCGGCCATATCACCGGCGTGGCCGAAACCTTGAAGCCCGTGTGGCCCAACCTCAAGGCCTATGCCGTCGAACCCACCCTCTCGCCCGTGATCAGTGGCGGCCAGCCCGGCCCGCACCCGATTCAGGGCATCGGGCCCGGCTTCGTCCCCGCGAACCTGCACACACAGGCGATTGACGGCGTGATTCAGGTGGACGCGGGCGATGCCAAGGAATGGGCGCGCAAGTCCGCCACGGTCGAAGGCATCCTCGTGGGCATCTCCTCGGGCGCCACGCTGGCGGCCATAGCGCAGAAATTGCCCGAACTTCCCGCGGGCAGCCGCATTTTGGGCTTTAACTATGACACCGGCGAGCGCTATCTCTCGGTGCCGGATTTCCTGCCGGAGCCATAATGCCGCGATGAAAAAAGCCCTGATTATCCGCCACGTTCCCTATGAGGGCGTGGCGGGCTATCGTGCCCCGATCGAAGCCTCGGGATACCACGTAGACCGTATCGATGTTGCCGACCCGGATTTTTCCTGCCTCGACCTGCGCGAGCCTGATCTGCTGATCATGATGGGCGGGCCGATGGGCGTGTATGAACAGGATCGCCATCCGTGGATCGCCTGCCAGATGCGCCGCCTCGCGCTGCGGCTTGAGGCGGACCGGCCCACGCTGGGCGTGTGCTTTGGCGCGCAGATGATCGCGGCGGCGTTGGGCGCGAAGGTCTATGCCGGGCCGCGCAAGGAAGTGGGCTTCCATCCGGTCAAACTGCATCCCCACGCCAAGACCAGCCCGCTGCGCCATATCGAGGGCGTGCCGGTGCTGCATTGGCATGGCGACACGTTCACCCGGCCCGAGGGCGTGGAATTCCTCGCCTCCAGCCATGTGTATGATCATCAGGCCTTTCGCCGGGGCAAGAACATCCTCGGCCTGCAATTCCACGCCGAAATGGGGCTGGACCCGCGATTCGACGCCTGGATCGAGGAATGGCCCGAAAGCGTGGTGGAAGCGGGCGGCACCGAGGCGGATCTGCGCGCCGCCCATGCCGAGCTTGGCCCCAAGGCGGTGGCCGCCGGGCAGGCAATGATCGCGGAGTGGCTGGAAGGATTGGATTAAACCGCTCCAACGGCGCCTTTACGCTTGCGCGGCATGCAACCGCGCTTGCGCTCACCCCCTATTTTGCCAAACGCGGGCCTCCTCTATGGGCGCAGGGACAAATTGTCCTATACCATAATAAGGAATCCCCCCTTTGATCCCAGCCCGCCATGCCGCCGCTCGCGCCCTGCTCAACGATCCGTTGACCAACAAGGGCACCGCCTTCACCGAGGCTGAACGCGACGAATTCGGCCTGCATGGTTTGCTCCCCCCCGATGTTGGCACGCTGGAAGGCCAGATCGAGCGGCGGCGCGGGGTGCTCGAAAGCATGGATAGCGATTTCCACCGCTACACTTTCCTGCGCGAGCTTCAGGATTCGAATGAGGTGCTGTTCCACGCCTTGGTGCAAAGCGATCTGGAGCGGATGCTGCCGCTGGTCTACACCCCTGCCGTGGGCGAGGGCTGCGAGCGCTTCAGCGAAATCTGGCGCCGCCCGCGCGGTCTGTTCCTGTCCTATCCCAACCGCGCCCGCATCCGCGACATTCTGGCCGATCCCGCGCTCGATCGGGTGAAGGTCATCGTCGTTTCCGATGGCGAGCGTATTCTCGGCCTTGGTGATCAGGGCGCGGGTGGCATGGGCATTCCCATCGGCAAGCTGGCGCTCTATACTGCCTGCGCCGGGGTGCATCCGGCCGAAGTGCTGCCGATCCTGCTCGATGTGGGCACCGATAATCGCGCCCGTCGCGAAGACCCGCGCTATGTGGGCTGGCGCGAACCGCGCATGCGCGGCGCCGAGTATGACGCCTTTGTCGAGGATTTCGTCGAGGCCGTTGCCGAGCGTTTTCCCGGCGTGCTGCTGCAATGGGAGGATTTCGCGGGGAAGAACGCCTATGATCTCCTCGCCCGCTATCGCCACCGGCTGCTCAGCTTCAACGACGATATTCAAGGCACCGCCGCCACCGCCGTGGGCACCCTGCTCGCCGCCGTGCGCGAGACAGGCATTGCCCTGCGCGATCAGCGCGTGGTGCTGTTTGGCGCGGGCGCCGCGGGCAGCGGTATTGCCGAAATGCTCGTCCGCGCGATCCAGTCCGAAGGCCTCACCGAAGTCGAAGCCCGCGCCCGCCTCTGGGCGGTGGACCGTGATGGGCTGATCCTGTCCGACATCCCCCGCCTGCCGCCCCAGCAAGCCCCGCTCGCCCATGATCCCGCCGATATTGCGGGCTGGGTCCGCACCAGCTCTGGCCCGATCACTTTGGCCGAAACCATCGCCAATGTGCGCCCCACCGTGCTGATCGGCGCCTCGGGCCAGAAAAACGCCTTTGACGAAACCATCGTGCGCCTGATGGTCGAGGCCACGCCGCGCCCGGTGATCTTCCCGCTCTCCAACCCGCCCTCGCGCTGCGAAGGCCATCCGGCGGATATTCTGGACTGGAGCGAGGGCCGCGCCATCGTCGGCACTGGCAGCCCGTTTGGCACACCGGGCATCACGCAGGTCAACAATGTCTACATCTTCCCCGGCGTTGGCCTAGGCGCTCTGGCCGCCCGCGCCACACAGATCACCGATGGCATGTTCATGGCCGCCGCGCGCGAATTGGGCGCCATGGGCAGCGATGGCATCGGCTTGCTCCCCGCGATCACCTCGCTACGCGATGTGGCGCTCAAAGTTGCGATTGCCGTGGCCGAACAAGCGGTGGCCGATGGCGTGGCGCTGGCCGATCCCCAATCGATCAGCCCCGATGCCATCGCCGCGATGATGTGGACCCCCGCCTACACCTGATCCGCCGGGGCCGGGTGCTGTTCACGCACGTCCACCACCCGGCCATCGAGCATCGTCACGCGAATATCCGCCAGTTCGGCGATCCCCGTGTCATGCGTCACACAGACTACCGCGCGCCCCTGCCGATGCGCCAGATCGCGAAACAGCTCGACCACGCGCGCGGAGTTCACGCTATCCAGATTGCCCGTCGGCTCATCGCCCAGCACCAGCCGGGGATTGTTGGCCAGCGCCCGCGCAATCGCCACCCGCTGCCGCTCGCCGCCGGACAATTTCTCGGGCAATTTCCCGCCCTTCTCGCCCAGTCCAACATCTTCCAGCAAACGCTGCGCCCGCGCCTGCGCCTCCCCCATCGATAGCCGCCCCAACCGGCGCAATGGCAGCATCACATTCTCGAAAGCGGTGAATTCGGGCAACAGGAAGTGGAACTGAAACACGAATCCGAAATGCTCCAGTCGGATGCGCGCCCGCTCATCGCCACTGGCCTGCGCCAGATCGCGCCCATCAAACAGCAAGCGCCCCCCCGTGGGCCGGTCAATCAGCCCCAGCAGATAGAGCAGCGAGGATTTCCCACAGCCCGATGGCCCGACAATCGCGGTAAACCGCCCCGGCATCACCGCCAGATTGGCATCGGCCACCAACAGCGCCGGCGGATCACCCGGCAATTCGCGCCGCAGATGTTCGGCCACCAGGACAGGATCGCTCATACCGCCCCCCGCAAAATATCCACCGGGTCCACCCGCGAAGCCTTGCGCGCGGGCAGCCACGCGGCAAACACCCCCGCCGCCAGCGAGGCCCCCGCCGCGATCAGATATTGGCGCGGCGACCGGTCGAGCGGGATATGCTGATTATCCCCGCCCACCCGGAAATTCAGCCCGCCCAGCACATTCATCAACACCCAGCCCAGCGCCCAGCCCAGCAGAATGCCAATCACCGCCAGCGCCATGCCCTCAAACACAAACACCAATTGCAAATCGCCCTGCGAAAACCCCATCGAGCGCAAAATCGCAATATCGCGCCTTTTGTCGGCCACGCTGTTCGACACGGCGGTGTAAATACCAAAGCTGGCCACCAGCAAAATGGCCGAAACCACCGTATACATGATCACATTGCGCGTCAGCAGCAGCGCGAGGAAGTCCGCCGATCTCTCCTGCCAGCTTTCCGCCTTATAGCCATATTGCGCCTCCAGCCGCGCCGCGACAATTTCCGCAGCATAGGGATCGGCCAGCTTCACCCCGATACGGTTGATGATGAAGGGACGCCCCAACAGGCTCTGCGCCTCGCGCAGCAGCATATAGCCATTCGAGCCGCCCAACTGGCTGTTGCCCTTCTTCACCAGCCCCACAATGCGCAGGCTCTTGGTGGTGCCATTGGCGCTGGTCGCGGGCACGATGTCGCCCATCGTGCGCCCCAGCCGCCGGGCCATATCCTCGCCAATGATCACCCCGCCCTGCACCTTTTCGAGGTTATCCAGCTCGCCCACGCGCAATTTATCGGCGATATTGCTGACCTTGGCCTCGACCCCCGGCTCGATGCCGATAATCCCCAGCGGCTCGTCGCGCCCACCCAGCCGCAAGGTCACCGCGCCGGTCAGGCTGGGCGATCCGATCCCGCCGGGGGTGGCATTGGCGCTGGCCAAAATTCGCTGCCAATCCTTCAACCCGCGCACCTCGTTGCGCACCTTATAGCCATGCAGCTCCACCGCGCCCTCGGGCCAGACCCGCGCGCCGGGCTGGGGCAGGGGGCTGCGCAATTCGTCGGAGATGATGATATGCGGCGCCACATCGATCAATTGCCGCACAAAGTCATTCTGGCTGCCCACCATTAGCGCGGAAACGGCAAGGAAAAATCCCACCCCCACCGCCACGCCGCTGGTCGCCACCAGCGTCTGGCGCTGGCGCACCAGCAAATGGCGGCTGGCGATATGCAGGATCAGGGCGAGGCGCGCGAACATTTTAGAGCCGCACCCGCTGCCCCGCCGCCAGATCGGCGGGCGGGTTGATCACCACCGTCTCCCCTGCGCGCAGCCCGCTCACCACCTCGACCGCCTGCGTCCCGCTCGCCCCCTTGCGAATGGCGCGCGGGCTGGCGCGCCCATCGGCCACCACCCACACGCGGGCGGCATCCGCCGCCGCCGGGGCGGGCGCCGCCACCACCGCGCTGGTGGGCACCAGCACCGCCTGCGCCCGCTCACGCGCCACGATATTGATCTCCAGCGTCAAGCCCATCGGCAAATCCACCGCCTGATCGGGCAACAGCCGCACGCGGAACGCGCGCACTGTGGGATCGCCCCCCGGCGTCACCTCGGCCACATGCGCGCGGATCACCCGCCCCGGCCAAGCGTCAGACGACATCAGCGCCGCCTGCCCCACCCGCACCCGCGCAATATCGCGCTCGTCCACGGTGGCGGTGATGCGGATCTTGCGCGGATCGCCAAGCTGAAACAGAATTTTGCTCGGTGTGGCCAGATCGCCGGGATAGACATCGCGCTTGGTCACGATCCCATCGGCATTGGCGCGCACCACCAGTTGGTCCAGCCGCGCCCTTGCGCTCGATCGCGCCGCGCGGGCGGCATCGGCGGCGGTGGTGGCATTGTCGCGCGCCGCCCCCGTCACCCATCCATCCTTGAACAGCGCCACCGCGCGCCGCTCGACCACTTCGGCCGATCGCACCTGCGCCCCGGCCTGATCGAGCAAG
>Ga0302262_10001359_pt1 | contig 10310 bp, 8 predicted proteins | sample II_Fen_E3_4_FD_194557 | JGI IMG/M metagenome (GOLD analysis project Ga0302262, IMG submission 194557) | Peat permafrost microbial communities from Stordalen Mire near Abisko, Sweden - II_Fen_E3_4 | ecosystem: Environmental > Terrestrial > Soil > Wetlands > Permafrost | place: Sweden: Abisko...
TTCCTGAAGGCCGAGGGCGTGGAGGAGGTCTACCACCTGAAGGGCGGCATCCTCAATTATCTGGAGCAGATCCCGGCGGAAGACAGCCTGTGGGACGGCGAATGCTTTGTGTTTGACGAGCGGGTAAGCATTGGCCACGGCCTGACGCTGGGCAGCCACACGCTCTGCCGCGCCTGCGGCTGCCCCGACAGCGCCTGCGTGTGCGATAAGGAGTAAGGGGCGTCTGGTTGCGGAACCCTTCCGGGCCCCGCAACCAGACCAGTTTTACGATCAGGAGAACTTGCCGGTGAGCGACACGCCGATCCAGCGCGGCTTTTGGTAGACGGTGATGGTGCTCCAGCCCTGATCCTCGCGCTTTACATCGAACAGGTTGCGCACGATCAGGTTGATATCGAAGCGTTCATCCCGGCGCCCAATGCCCAGCGAAAGATCCGTGATCCCATAGGCATGGGTCCAGCCATAGGACGAAAGCGCGGCGTCCACATTCTGCCTGGAGGTGAAGGTGAAACCCGCGCTGCCATGGAGCAGCAGGTTGTCGAGCACCGGGCGGCGATAGCTTGCCGTCGCGTTGAACTGGAACCTGGGCGCATTGGGCAGGGTATAGCCGCTGATATCACGATATTTCGTGGCCAGATTGCCGTTTTCCGAAGGCTGGCCAGCGTTGGTGTAGGTGACGTATTTGGCGTCCGTATAGGCGCCGTTGAGGCTCAGGTTGGTATATTTGATGCCATTATACTGGATTTGCGTTTCCAGCCCCTGTGTCCGCACCTTGGGGACGTTGCCGGTGATGCTGGTATAGACCGACGTGTTGTTCACCGCCGTCTGCACCGGATCGAGGACATAGACGCTCTGCTGGAAATTCCAGATTTCGGCGCGATACAGGTCAGCGTTCACCACCAGCTTGCCGTCGAACAGGTTGGCGCGTGTGCCGACTTCATAGGTCAGCGTGCGCTCCTTGGCGACGAGGAACTGCTCCGGGCCGCTGCTCAAGGCCAGGAAGACGGGAAGCCCCGGTTTCTCGCCATATTGCAACGTCGCATAGCCGTTCAGATTCTGGGTAAAATCGTAACGCCCGCTCAACTGGCCGGTATAGAGGTTGCCCTCCCACGGCTTGGCTTTGGTCAACTGATAGAGAGTGCCGATCGTGGAGGAGCGGACGGCTCTGGCCTGGGTGATCTGGTTTTGTTGGGCGGTTGTCAGGTTGGCGTAGGATGTGCCGAAATACTGCTGCGCGATGGCATTGTTGTTCGCGGTTCCGCCGCCCAATTGCACGTTACCGCTGCTGACTGGATCCAGCAAAGAGCCATAGCCTTCATCAAGCAGGGTCTTGCCCTCGCTCAACTCGCGCTTTTCCCGCGTAAAGCGGCCACCGGCGGTGAAGGTCAGCTTGTCAGTCGCATGCCAATCCACTTGCGCGAAAGCCGCCTTGCTGATGTAATGCAGGTAGCTCTGATCGCCGATATAGAGGCGGTCGAGCGAATTTTCCATCAGCAGATTGCCAGCGGAGGTGGTGCTCAACGCATTATATTGCGCAGCCGTCGTTTGATAAGCCCCCGCGTCGGAGCCATAGCGGCCCGTGCGCATGAGCGACCGGGAATCGCTCTCCAGGAAGAACAGGCCGGCGGTATAGTCGATCTTGTCGTTGAAGAGCTTGCCCTTCAGCTTGGCTTCCTCGGTGAACTGTTCATAGGTGGTGATGTATCCGCCATCCGAACTGATATCGAAAGGCGTGCCATCGTCGTTGCCAGCCAGGAAGTAGCTGTTGTTGAACGAGGACACGAAGGAGAGCGTGTGCTTGCCCAGGTTCCATTCCACATCGGCCAGGGCGCCATGGCCACCCGTGGTGATGGGCAGGTTGGCGTTGAGCGTGGGATTGGCGCCGTAGTAACTGGATGCCTGAATGGCGGTCTGTTGCGTGAACCAGCTACGGCTCAGCTTCGCCAGCGGCGTGGTGGTGGCATCATAGGCTGCGCCATTTGCATAGTTGTGAGGCGTCAGTTTGTAGAACGACAGGCCGTTGCTATATTCGCCGCCATTGGGCGAAATATCGTATTTCAGGCGAATGCTCAGATTGGACGCGGGCGTGACCAGCAACTGGATACGGCCATAGGTGCGATCGACCTTGGGGAAGCTTTCATAGCCCTTCACATCGACATACTGGTTCCACCAGTTGCCCTGCCGCACGTCGCGCGAGGCCGTGATGCGGAAAGCCAGCAGATCGTCGATGATGGTCCCGCCACCCTCGAATTCGGTGCGCAAGGCATCGTTTTGCCCAACGGTCACCGTCGCGCTGAAATCGGACTTGAAGCTGGGCAGGCGGTTGACGATGTTGATCTGGCCGACGCTGGTCTGACGCGCGCCGGTGGTGCCTTGCGGGCCCTTGACCACGTTGATCTGCTCGATATCGAGCGTGTCGGTGAGATCGGCAAGCGCCAGCGAGGCATAGGGCACGCCATCCACCGTGATGCCGACCGAGGGGTCGATGGTGTCGCTGCCCGCGCTGGCGGTCAGGCCGCGCATCGAGAAGCTGCCGGTGCGCGCGTTGCCGTCGTTCCAGCGCACGTTGCCAAGGCGGCTCAGCGCGTCGGGCAGGCTGACTTCGTCGAAGATTTTCAATTCGGCCGGGGTGACAACCGAGATCGCCTTGGGCACTTCGCGCAGGGCGGTCAGGCCATCCGACGGGGCGGGTTTCCTGGCGCCCTTCACCAGAATATCGCGCTTGTCGGCTTGATCATCGGCGGGGCGGACTTCCGAGCGCACGGGCGTTGTCGTGACCAGCACCGAGGCAGCGGCGGTGTCGTCCAGCTTGGGATGCTGGCCCAGGGCGGCCAGTTGCTGGCGCAGCGCCTCGACTTCCTTCTTCAGCGCCGCGTTTTCGGCCTGCGGATCGCTGCTGGCCGTCTGGGCGCGGGACGGGCTGGCCAGCAGGCCCAGCGCCATCGCGACGCCCAGATACAGGCTGGTGCGGGTTGCATGGAATCGCGCGGGCCGCGCGGGTTCAAGGGTCTTCACGGTCGATATCCTCCTGTTGAACACAGCCGTCCACGCGGCGGATCCGTGGGATCGCCGTGTCGACCATGTCGCGACCGGGCGCGTGACGTTCACCCGGAGTTGGCAAATGGAATGGGAGGCCCTGCCGGGTAGGCACAGGCCGCAGGTTCTGGCGGTGAAATCGGGGGCGCCCGGCCAAGCGGGCTGCGGCGCCCCCGACAGGTTTAGCGGGAGATCACCGCCGCGCTGGAGGGAACGCCAACCGCGCCGCCGCCAAAGCCGCCATTGTTTTCAACACAGCTACGCTCGATCCATTCCACCGCAGGCGCCGCGCCCGGATGGTTGGCCAGCTTCACCTCGAAATGCCAGCCGTCGGGCTTGTCCGCCGGGGTATAGCGGCGCACCGGGATGGTGGCCGTCCACGGACGGGAATAAACGGTGGGATCGGTGACGGTCACAACATAGTTGAACCGCTTGCCATCGGGCTGGAAAATGAAGCGCTCGACCGCCGAGGCATTCTCGCTGAAATAATTGCCCGCGCGATCGAACAGCGCCTTGCCGTTGACGTTGGTGGTATCGACCACCAGCGTGTTGCCTTCCCAGTGCCCACGCGAATCACCCTGCCACAGCTTGATCGAGGGATCGAGATGGGCCGATCCATCGAGATGGACGATGCGCCAGCCCGAGTTGAACCAGAAGAACACCACGCCCTGATACTGGCGGATTTCAAACCCGTGCCAGGTAAAGGTCTTGGGCACGCCAGCCGGGGCGCAGCGGGCCAGCGGCTCGACATAGCCCGGCTTGATAGGATCGGTGGCGTGCTTGGCGAAATCCTGCTGCAACAAGCGCGCGGCGGGCAGATAGGGCAGCTCGCCATCGGCGGGGTCGCTCACGCGGCTGGGCGCGTGGGGGCGGTCGGGGTGCGCCTTGCCGCCCTGCGGGTCGGTGAAATTCTGGTGGTTGCCGATCGTGTTCGACCAGAACCCGGCAACATCAGGCTGACCATCGGGCGTGCGGGCGCCGGTCCAGGCGCCCGAGGCGATCGGGATGATCGTCGTTTCACGCGCGATGCCGCCGCCCTGGCGGGGCTGCGCGGGCTTGGCGGGCGCGGCCTCGGGAACCTGGGCGATGACCGGCGTGGCGAGGGCCAGGGCAAGCCCACCCCATGCGATCCAGGTGAACTTTTTCGTCATTGTTGGCCATCCTTGTGCGGATAGTGGTCAGCATATTCGAGGGTGAAGCAATAATCCTCGATCAGCTTGAAATTCGCTTCGCGCCGGTTGAGCTGAATGGCGATCGTCCAGGGCTTGCTATAAACCTTGGGATCATCCAGCGTGGCGGAATAGGCGATGGTGTTGGCGTCACGGAACGTCCAGCGTTCGACCACATGCAACTGGTTGCTGTGATAGTTGCCCGCCCGGTCCAGCCAGGTATCGTCGTTAAAGCCGGTGGCATCGACCACCAGCGTATCGCCTTCCCAATGCCCGCGCGAATCGCCCAGCCACAGTTCGGGATCGGCATCGACCGGATGCAGCGAGCCATCGGTGTGGATGTCGCGCACCTGATTGCCGAACTGGTGCACCAGCGTGATGCTGGAGGGGCGTTGCAGGATCTGGAACGGCGCGTGGTAATAGACGCCGCGCGGCACGCTCAGGGCATAGCAGCGCAGGCGCGGATCGTCCGTGGCCCGGTGTTCGAAATTGGCCTGACGCTTGGCCAGCGCTTCGGGCAGATAGGGGATATGTCCGCCTTCCACCACGCCCGGGCTGGGCGGCGCATCGCGGCGACCGGCGTGCGGCTCAAGGTCGTAATCGGCCTCGCTCAGCGTTTCCCAGATGCCCGAGAAATCGGGATGCCCATCCTTCGTCCGGGGGATGCCGGTCGTTGCGGTCTGGGCGGCTTTATGGACGGCGGCGGTTTTGGCCGCGCCCGATGCCGCGGCACCGGCGGCGAGCATCGCCACCAGCGCCGCCATGGCAACATTCTTTTTCAGAGAACCAGCCATGGATCAGTACGCCCCGTTGCCAGCAGGCTTGCCCGGCTCGTCAGGGGCGCTACCGGTCCCGATCGAACGGCCATTGGCCAGCGTGGTCTTCGTGGCATGGCCGAAATTGCCGCCATTCTTGGACCGGTAACCCGCCAGGGTGATCACCACGCCGGGGCGGAAATCATCCTTGGTCAGACCGGCGTTTTCCAGGCTGGCGGGCGTGCCAAACTCAAAACCCCAGTTGGTGACGGTGCCATCGGCGTTCTTCACGTCAACATAGATCCAGCTGTGCGGGTTGACAAAGCGCAGCTTGGTGACTGTGCCGGTGACCTTCACGGGCTTGGTCGCGTCAAATTCGGCGGCAAAGGCGTGGTGTGCCTGCGAGGGCGTCGCGGCCAGACCCAGCGTCGCAAAGGCCATCACGGCCGCCGCCTTCAAAATCAGCATTTTCACGATTCTAACCTCTTTCCTGATGTCTTTGAAACGAAGTGTTGGGTAGGAAAGGGGGCGCTTGCGCCGGTCGGCACGACCCCCTCCCCGGCCTACTTGCCAGCCCGGTCCGGCCCGGCGGTCAGCGTCTGGATGCGATAGACCGAGCCACGGCCCACAACGTAAAGGCGCGAGCGGTCCTTGCCGCCAAAGGCGAGATTTTGCGGCTGACGCGGCAGCTTGATCACGCCCAGCGCGGCGCCGGTGGCGTCGAACACTTCAACGCCCGCATTGGTGGCGACGAACACGCGGCCATCCTTGTCCACCGCGATGCCGTCGGCGCCGCTGCGGCCATTCTTGAAACCAGCCAGCTTGGTGAAGTCGCGGCGGCCGGTCAAGCTGCCATCGGGATTGACGGTAAAGGCGATCAGCGTTTCGCCCGCCGTGTTGGCGACATAGACGGTCTTTTCATCGGCGCTCAGCGCCACGCCATTGGGGAAGGCGATGTCGTCAGCGATCAGCTTGACCTTGCCCTTGGTGCTCACCCAGTAGAAGCCGGTCTTGACCGGGGCGGCAGGGGCCGCCGCCGCGCCGTCCTTGGCGGCCTGCTGCGCGCGCTGCGCCGCGCCGGGGTCGGTCACATAGAAATTACCGGTGCTCGACCGGGCGAAATCGTTCGGGCGCACAAAGCCGGTGCCCTTGGGACCGGTGGTGATCACCTTCCTGACCGGCTCCAACTGGACCACGCCCACCGAACCTTCGGCGGTGTTGAGCGCAAAGATTTCGCCCTGTGGGCCAACCGTCAGCGCATTGGTGCCGCCGTCCTTGGCCAGATAGGTCGAGATCGCGCCATTACCGGCGATCTTCACGATGTTGTCGGCGCGGTTTTCCGCGAACAGGATCGAGCCATCCTTGAGCCCGACCGGGCCTTCGGTGCCCTTGAAGCCTTCGCGCACCACGCCAACCAGCGTGCCGCCCTTGACCACGCCCGGAATTTCAGGGGTCAGCACCTTCTTGAGCCAGGCGGTGCCGCCTTCCTTCTCGTAATTTTCCACGCCAGCGGCGCCCACCACGTTCAGGCCCTTGGCGGCAAGGATTTCAGCGCCCTTCTGGCCACGGCCAGCATGGTTCGACACGACCACAAGCTGGCGATCCCTGGGGATCGCATCCACAAAGCGGTCCAGTTCGGACACCTGGATCGACAGATAGACCGGGAATCCGCCAATCTCGCTCACCTCGTCCGGGCGGCGCACGTCGATGAAGATCACCTTGTCCGGCTGCGCCAGCAGCGCGTCGATCTGCGCGCGGTTGAGCACGGGAATCTTGGAAGGCGCCTCGGCGCCAGCGGGGGCCACCGGCGCCTGCGCCAGAGCGATCGAGCCGCCACCGGCCAGCGCCATCAGCATGGCGGAGGCACCCAGCGTGGCACGCGCGGCAAGAATAAAGGCGGCCCGGTTGGCGCCTGAAGCGGACTTGGTCATGGATTCCCCGATAAGCAATGTTGAACTCACGATGACGCGTGAAATGCCTGCCCCTCAAAGACAACCAAGCTTTTCAGCTTTGCTTGCTCTGTTTTGTAATAATCGCCACAAACCGGCAAAAAATAAGGCGGCGCGAACTTGCCGAACCGCCCTATCGCGCATGAGAAATTCTTTGCTCAGCTAAAGCCAATCCATCGACCACCCAGAATGACGGTGGTCCAGGCGACAACCGTGCCAATGGCCAGCAGTTGCGCGAAACGGTCGCCCTTGTCCTGCACTGGCCCGCGCGCCCTGGTGATCAGCACCAGCAGCAGGAACAGGCCCGCCACCGTGCCCAGCAGGATGGACCCGAAGACCAGAATCCGGGTGCTGATAAACAGCCAGATCCCCAGCGAAAGCAGCGACAGGCCGACCGTAGCGAGCGCGTATTGCAGCCCGCGGCTGCCCCCGCGCAACCGCCCCGACAGCGCGAAGCCGAGCGTCACCGCCGCCGCCAGCGCCAGAAGCTTGACCACGAACGAGCTGTTGTCGATCAGCGTGAGAACGGTGGCAATCGACATGAAAATGCCGCTCGCTATGCCGCCCAGCGTCGCCCAGCGCAGCCAGGGGCGGGTCGCCCGCTCCACCTCGGCCGGCGTGACATCAAGCAGCGCCACCCCCAGCACGCGCAGCGCCAGCACCAGCGTCGCCCCGCCCAGCGTGGTCAAAAACAGCAGATGCGCGGTTTCCACCACGGAAAATATCCAGAGCGACTTGTTCAGTTCCTGGATCGAGGGATTGTTCAGCACGGCCTCGGCCAGCGCGCGCGCGCCCGGAACCGTATTGCCCAGCGAGGTAACTTCCGGAGCGCTCACAGCGACACCTCCTTCCCGATCTTCGCAAGGGTCGCATCACGACCATTGCAATCATCCAGCGTCACGATGACGGCCGACGGATTGGGGCAGCTATAGCGCGCATAGGCCATGCAACGCCCCGTCGCGATCACCGCCACCCACACCAGCAGCGACAGCAGCGCCAGGCGCCGCTCCGCCGCCGGAGCGCGCGGGGACTTGTCCCAAGCGGCCTCGTTGGCCTTCACACGAAGCTGGAAGAAAAACACGTTGATCCCCGCCAGGATCAGAAACACCACCTTCAGACGGAAGGCAATGTTGTGATAATAATCAAACGGTTTGGAGAAAAACAGCAGCAAACCGGTGGCAATGATCACCACAAACCCGCCCACGGTGATCGGCAACAGGCTGCGGTTCACGCGCGAGAACGGCGTATTGGAAAACACCAATCCCAGCAGGCGCAGATCCAGAAACAGCAGGCTGCCCGCAAAGACGGCCAGCGTCAGGATGTGCGTCGCCTCCAGCAGCATCCACCAGTGGACCGAGCCAAGCAGCTGCGCGCTCCACGACGAGTAGGCGTCCAGCTTGCCCGAGGCATCAGGTTGCGCCCCCAACTGGTATTGTAAGTAAGCCATCCAATACGACAACATCTTGATAGTCCCCTGATACGCGGCAAAGGCCCGCGCGGCGGGGGAGGGCAAGCCTCCCGCGCGGGATGTCCAATTCAGGCGTGAGCCGATAGGACGGCCTGTCGGGGACCGGAACCAACGTTTCGATGCAAGCATATGACCGGGACGATTAAGCCCCGCGCCCGGCAGAGGCGGGGCGCCAGCGCCCTTCATGGCGCGCCATGTCTGGATTGGTCGCATGGATCGAAGCAAATGTTGTTTGCTGGCGGGCGGCATTCTCCATACCAACCGCCCATCCTGATCCACGGGGCTGTCGCCTGGGGGAATGGGCTCTGGTGATCACGTAGCCAGCCCGCCGGAGAATGATCCGGGGCCGCTGATCAATTTCCAACGAACCAAGGAATGATGATGACACATCGCAAACTGGCCCTGTTCGCTTCGCTGGCGATGCTGGCCGGTTCCGCCGCGCTGGCCGCCCGGCCCGCGCATCCCGCCGGCCCCGCCCGCTCGCGCCTGCCGCTCAAGGAATTCATGGGCCATGTGTTCCAGCGCAATGCCGAACAGGTCTGGGCATGGACCGCCGAGGAGGAGGACGCGCAGGGCAGCCATTCGGGCCGCCCGGTCAGCGATCAGGATTGGGAAAACGCCGAAAGCGACGCGCTGAGCCTGACCGAGCTGACCTATGCGCTGGAAGGCTCCGCGGCCACGGGCCTTGATGATCCGGCATGGCGCCGCCACATCGCCAGCGTGCGCAGCGCCGCCAATGCCAGCGCCCATGCCGCCGACGCGCACGACTATCAGGGCCTGCTGAAAGCGGCCAATGCCCTCAACGCCGCCTGCGTCTCGTGCCACCTGCGCTTTGCCCCCGCGCTGGAGGTCGTTCCCACGCTGCCCAAGGGCTTTTAAGGCCTCGGGCGCCGCTGCCTCCCCGCGCTAAATGTCCTGGCTGATTTCGATGTCATGCAGGCAGGCCGTCATCGCGGTGAGCCAGTGGCGCGATCCGGTGGCATCGGTGTTCTCCCCCGCCCGTTCCAGACCCGCGCCGATTTCCGTCAGGCGCTCAAATCCGAACATGCTGCCCGCGCCGCAGAGCTGGTGGCCCAATGTGGTCACCGGCCCGAAATCGGCGTGATCAAGGCCGCTTTGCATGGTGGCCACATTGGCCCGGCATCGGAACAGGAAACGCGCCACCATGCTGGCCTTGACCGGATTATGCGAGACGGCAATCGTCCCGTGGTCGCGCAGCGCGGGGCTCCGGCTTTCCCGGATCGCCCGCAACAGGACCGCCTGCTTGATCGGCTTGGTCAGAAAGGCGGTGCAGCCAGACGACAGGCACATTTCCCGGTCGCCCTTCAGCGCCGATGCGGTAAGCGCGATGATCGGGGTCGCGGCCCGCCCATGGGCCGCCTCCCACGCGCGGATCGTGCGCGTGGCGGTCAGGCCGTCCATCACCGGCATCTGCCGGTCCATCAGCACCAGATCATAGTGCCCGGCCTTGAACATGGCGCAGACCATCGCCCCGGTCCCGGCGATTTCGACCACATAGGGCGTGTGTTCAAGATAGGCGAGGATGATCGTGCAATTGTCGGGCGAGTCCTCCGCCAGTAAAATCCGCATGGCGGGCAGGCTCTGGTCCGGATCCATATCGACCGGCGCCGCCGCAGGATCATCGGCCGCGTTCCACACGTCAAAGGGGACCAGGATCGAAAAGGCGCTGCCCACGCCCACCTCGCTCTCGACCCAGATGTGCCCGCCCATCAGTTCGATCAACTGCCGGCAAATCGTCAGGCCCAGCCCCGATCCGCCAAACCGCCGCGTGGTCGATGTGTCCGCCTGGGTAAAGCGCTCAAAGACGCCCTCCAGCTTGTCCACGGGAATGCCGATGCCGGTATCGGTGACCGTGAAAAGCAGCAGGGGCGATGGCGCCACCGGCTGCCCGACCGCCTGCTTGACAGTCACCTCC
>Ga0302262_10001360_pt1 | contig 10310 bp, 6 predicted proteins | sample II_Fen_E3_4_FD_194557 | JGI IMG/M metagenome (GOLD analysis project Ga0302262, IMG submission 194557) | Peat permafrost microbial communities from Stordalen Mire near Abisko, Sweden - II_Fen_E3_4 | ecosystem: Environmental > Terrestrial > Soil > Wetlands > Permafrost | place: Sweden: Abisko...
TTGGCGTCTTGCCGCTGCTGCTGGTGTGGAGCCGCCCGGAGCAGCCGCTGTTTCTGGCCATTACCGCCGCGATCCTGATCGCCAGCGGGGGGTGGCGATCGCCCGGCAATCTGTTCGCGCCGTTTCATGGCATCGATTATGCCAGCGGCGCGGCCACGCCGATTGCGGCATGGCGGCGGTCTTTGGGCATTCTGGCGCTGGGGGTGATCGCGCTATCCTATCATTTCAAGGCGGTGATGCTGGTGCCCGCCTTTGCGCTGAGCATCGTGTTTGCCAGCCGGGGGCAGCGCACCTTGGCCGCGCGCGGGGTGGCGATTGCGCTGTTGCTGCTGGCCACGGGCGGGGCGGCGAAATATTGGGTGGCCCGGCTGGAATGCCCCGCCGATCCGATCATCGCGCAGCAGCATGCCCATGAAAACCTGTTGGGCCAGCTTGCCGTGGGCAGCACGCCGCCGCTGGTGGTGGCGGGCAAGCTGATCGAGAATTACAAGCCGCACAAATATATCGATATGGCCGCGCCCGTGGTGCACCCGATGTCGCAATGGTTGCCCGCTGGCCGTGTGTCGGATGACGAAATGCATGGCTGGCAGGGGGGCATGGCGGCGATCTGGGCGCTGGCGCTGGCGGCGGCGACGGTGGCCACGGGCTTGATGGCGTGGCGGGCATGGCGCGAGCGGATAGTGCCGCCCGAAACCGTGCTGGCGCTGGCGTTGTTTGGCACGATGTCTGTGTGGTGCGTCAGCCAATTGGTGCGCCATGTGTATGAGACCAGCTTTGTGCTGCCGATGGGTATGCTGGCGATTGTGCTGGCGCTGTCGGCGCCTTGGCGATCGGACAAGCTGCGACAGGCCACAGCGGTGCTGGCGCTGGCCTTTGGGCCGCTGATGCTGCTGAGCGAGATGCTGGTAATGGGCTATTACGCGCCGCCGCTGATGGAGGCGGCGGGCGAGCGGGATATTGTGCCGCATCAGGCGTGGTCTGTGCCGGTGTTTGGCTATCACCAATCGTATCAGGATATTAGGGCGGCGGCGCGGGCATGCCACCTGCCCTATCCGCGCGACGCCAAGGCGGTATTGATCGATGATGTCACCTATTTCGCCTATATGCAGAGCCATCTGCCCGAGCATGAATTGGCGATCCTGATGCCGGACAAGCGGGGATCGATCCATGACCCGCTGACCTATCTGCGCGAGCGGGGGTCATCGGGCGTGTTGCTGCGTTGCGCGCGGCTGGCGCCCGATCTGCGCGCGCGGGCGCATCAGGTGGGGGCCTATTGCTGCCTGGCGCCGGGCGATTGAGGCCTGTTTCCGCATAACCCCTTAGCCATGCCGCAAGAGGGGGGCCACCATAGTGGTGTAGGCAAAGGGCATGAGCGCGCATGACCCTTCCCTCTCCCGCCGATCTGGCAAAGGACTCCTAGGCTGGTTGCGCGGCGATAGCGCCGAGCCGGTGCAGCCACCGCCCCCCGCCGAGGAGAGCGAGCGCAGCGTTGACCCACGGCGCATCGCCCACGCGCAACTGTTGACAGATATTAGCGATTTTCTGCTCAACCATGATCTGGAGATCAACCCTTTCACGCTGGCCGTGGCGCATGATTATCTGACCGGTAGCGATGGGCAGATGATGCGCCATATCGATCAGCGCATCCAATCGCGCGAGGCGCTCTCGCTGGAATGGCTGGAAACCACCGCGCGCGAGGGCAAGGGTGATTCGGGCGAGATGCTCAGCCGTCTGATGAGCCGCCTTGAATCCAATATCGAAGCCTTTGACCGCACCAGCATCGCCGCAAAATCGGCGGCCAGCGATTATAATGTCGCGCTGACCGCGCATGTCGGCGATCTGGATCGCAGCACAGCGCCCGAGGATGCCGGCACGCGCGATGATACCAACCGCATGGTGCATGAGCTGGTCACGCTGGCGCGCACCATGCTCGATCGCACCGCCAATCTGGAACAGGATATGGCGCGATCCATGCTGGAAACGCGCGCATTGCGGCGCAGTCTGGAGCAGGCAAGGCGCAGCGCCGAGGAAGACCACTTGACGGGCCTGCCCAATCGCCGCGCCTTTGAGCATCGCTTTACCGCCGAATTTTCCGCCGCGCGCGCGGCGGGCGAGCAATTGTCGGTGGCATTTTGCGACATCGACAATTTCAAGCGCATCAATGATTCGCATGGGCATGAGGCGGGCGACCGTGTGCTCAAAAGTGTGGCCGACAGCCTGTCTCGCATTTCCGATGACCGATGCCATGTGGCGCGCCACGGGGGCGAGGAATTTGTGGTCCTGCTGCGTGGGCGATCGCTGCATCAGGCGTGGGAATTGCTCGATGATGCCCGCGCCGCGCTGGCCGAGCGCGATATGGTCAACCGGGCCACCGATACGCCCTATGGCAAGATCACCTTTTCCGCGGGAATCGCCGATGTGTTTGCCTTTCCTGATCCACGCAGCGCCCTGCGCGCGGCGGACAGGGCGCTGTATCGCGCCAAGGCCGAGGGGCGCAACCGGGTGATGGTGGCCGATCCCGGGGTTGATGTGACAACACATGCCAGACGGTAAGCGTGAAACTACCTATTTTAACCAACACAGAATCCTAGGCCTAACCTCCGATACTTGTGCCTATGTGAAAAAAGGACGGTCGCTCCATGAATATACGCACCAAAATGATGTGGCTGACCATCGTCGCTGCCGTATGTCTTGTGCTATCCTCGGCGTTTAGCCTGTGGGATTTCAACCGCACCATGCGGCGCGACATTTCCGATTCCACCCGGCGCACGGTCGAAACCGCCTATGGTTTGCTCGATTATTACCACAAGCAGGAACAAGCGGGCCAGTTGAGCCGCGCCGAGGCGCAGACGCGCGCGCTCGCGGCGATCGGGGCCTTGCGGTATAACAAGGCCGATTATTTCTGGGTCAATGACATGAATGCCGTGATGCTGATGCATCCGATCAAGCCAGAGCTGAACGGCAAGGATGTGACCACCAAAACCGATAGCAATGGCAAGCGGATGTTTGTCGAAATGGTGCAAGTGGTGCGCGCCAAGGGCGAAGGTTTCGTCGACTACCATTGGGACAAGCCCAGCGGTGAGAAATCGGTGCCCAAGATCAGCTATGTGAAGGGCTATGCTCCGTGGGGCTGGCTGATCGGCACGGGCGTCTATGTCGATGATATCAATGCCGCGCTGTGGCAGCAGGGCGGGGTGCTGGCGGTGGTCTCGGCGCTGAGCGTGCTGGCGGTGTTGCTGGTGGGGCGCAGGATCGGGCAATCGGTGGTGGTGCCGGTCGAGGTGTTGACCCAGCGCATGGCCGGGCTGGCGCAGGGGGATGCCGATAGCGCCGTGCCCAATCTGGACCGCACCGATGAAATCGGCGGCATGTCGCAGGCGCTCGAAGTGTTTCGCCGCGCAGCGCTGGCCCAACGCGAGGCCGAAAAGGATCAGCAGGTGGCCATCGCCACCGTGGGGCAGCATCTGGGCGAGCTGGCCAAGGGCAATCTGGTCGACCGCATCGGCGCTATCCCCCCCACCTATGCCGCGCTGCGCGATCATTACAACAGCGCGGTCAACCGGCTGAGCACCGCGCTGCTTGCGGTGTATGACAACACATCCTCCATCACCGAAGCCGCCGATGGCATTCGCGATGGCTCCGCCGATCTGGCCCGCCGCACCGAGCAGGAGGCGCTGGCGCTGGAGCGCACGGTGCATGATCTGGCCGATGTGACCGGCGAAGTGCGCGGCGCGGCGCAGAATGCGGGCCATGCCAGCGAGGTCGTCAGCGCCACCATCTCCGATGTGCGTGAAAGCGGCGCGGTGATGGAGCAGGCCATGGTGGCAATGCACGGGATCGAGCAATCCTCCTCCGATGTGCGCAAGATCATCGCGCTGATCGATGGGATAGCGTTTCAAACCAATCTGCTGGCGCTCAACGCCGGGGTCGAGGCCGCCCGCGCGGGCGAGGCAGGGCGCGGCTTTGCCGTGGTGGCCGAGGAAGTGCGCGCGCTGGCCCAGCGCAGCGCTGTGGCTGCCAAGGAGGTGGAGAGCCATGTGCTGACCTCTGTGGCGCAGGTGCAATCGGGTGTCGGGCTGGTCAGTGATGTCGAGGGGCGGCTGGGGCGCATCATCGAGCGGGTCGAGCAATTGGGCGAGCTGGTGACCGGGATCAGCCAATCCGCGCAGCGCCAGGCCGCCAGCGTGGGCCAAGTCAACGAAGCGATGCGCGGCATGGAGCTATCTACCCAGCATAATGCCGCCATGGCCGAGGAAGCCACCGCCGCCTGCACCAGTCTGGCTCGCAACGCCATGGTGCTGCGCGGCGAGGTGGAGCGGTTTGAGCTGGGCAAGCGCCAAAGCCACGCGGCAAGCTGGAGCGAGGCGGCTTGATATTCTAGGCCGGGGCGGGACAAAAAGACCTGCCCCGGTGGCCTTGTAACCGCCATATTCCCCTTTAGTATCCACTGTATTGCAAAGGCCAAGCCTGCAAGCAGAGGAGACTAGGGAATGGAGAAGCCGCGCAACATTCATATCGCGGTTGTGGCCATGGCCGCTTTGGGCGCCAGCGCCGCAACCGTCGATGCGCAGCCTGTCTATGCGCCACCGCCCGCGCCGCCGCCTGTTGTGATGGCCCCGCCAGCGCCCCGGATTATGGTGGCGCCGCCCGCCCCGCCCCCTGCCCCCATCAACCCGGCGGACCCCACACTGTTCAAGGCCTGCGACGGCTATGGCGCGCCCAATGAGAATGGCGATGGCATGACCGAGATGGCGAATGGCTTTCTGGGCCTGTTCGTGCCCGAGCCGACATCGGGCAACACATCGCTGGCCACACCGGTCTTCACCAGCAGGGGGATTGCCGCCTGCGATGCGGCGCTGGCCAATGCCACGCGCCTGTTGCCCATCTATCACCTGCGCCGCGCCAATTTGTTGCGCGCGCGCGCCATTCACAAGCTGAGCGGGGGCGATACGCCCGGCGCGCGGGCCGATCTGGATGCCGCCGATGTCGAGGGCGCGTTGGCCAAGGAGCCGCTCTATGATCGCTCGATGGGGCTGGGCAGCCGTTTCCTCCGTGCCTATCTGGCGCTGCAAGCCGGGCGCAAGGACGAGGTGTTGACGCTGGTGCAACAGGCGCAGGCGATGCGGCCCTATGTCTACCGGGTGCAGCAAACCGGCAGCGTGCTCGCGCTGGTCGCCAGCCGCGATGGCGCCGCCTATTATGCCACGCTCGATCGGCAGGCCGCGCTCTATCCCGAAGTTCGCCGCAGCCTGATGCGGATCGCCGCCGACCGGATGGATTGGGACAAGGTGATCACCATCCGCCAGATGATCGATCTGACCCCGCCCGCCCCGAAGCAAGGCGGGTTTTTGGTGCAGAACTATGACTGGGTGGTGGCGGGCCTGTTTGTCGATCGCATCGGGCTGGATGAGCTGACCGCCTTTGCGCTGGCCGCCAGCGGCAAGAATGCCGAGGCCAAGGCGCTGATGGCCGAGATTGCGCAGCGGCTGGAGCCGCTCAACGCCGATTTGCCCAAGACCGCCGAGGGTTTTCAGCCCCCCCGTCTGGAACGCTACATCCACGCTAATTTGCGCCCGCTACTGCCGCGTTTCAAGCAGGGGCTGGAGAAGACCCAGACGTTGATCGATCAACTGGCCATCGCCCGCAGCGGCAATCAGGAAGCCTTTCAAGCCGCGATCAAGGCCAATCCCCTGCCCTCCGACGGACGCGGCCTGTTCCTGCTGCGCAGCCTGCGCGATGCGACCACTGGCCCCAAAGCCGAGCTGGACGCGCAGATCGCGGCGGGGCGGAATGGGCTGGATACGCTGGCGCAGACCACCAAGATCAATCTGGCTGCGCTCTATGGCGCGATGCCCGCCGCCGAAACTCCGGCGCGGCTGCCCAAATACAAGACAGCGCGCAATTTTCTGGGCGAATATACCGGCAATGGTTTTGAGATCAAACAGGATGGCCCGGTTACCAAGGTCAATTTTGGCGGGGTGAAGGCGCCCGAGGCGGTGGTGGAGGAGTTGGCTTTGCTCAAGGCCGCCGAGATCACGCTGGCCGCCGGGCATGACCGCTTTGCCCTGCTCGACAAGCGCATCACCGGGCGCACCATGACCCAGACCGGCATGTATGGCGGATGGACCCTGCCCGAAGGCTATGTGGCGGATTTGCGCATCGTGCCCTTTGACGAAGGCGCCCCGGTGAAGGGCTATGAGGCCTATGCCGCCAAGGCGGTAATAGCGCGCGAGGTGATCGCCGCGCTGGGGCCGGTGTATCAGATTGATGCGGCGGCCCCCAAGCCATAAGAAAAAGCCCGCCACCATCGCTGGTGACGGGCTTTTTTGATAGGGTTGCGGGGGAGCGGTGAGGCTCCCCTGCCCCGGATCAGTCGTCCGACTTCAGGAAAGCCGGGATGTGATCGGGGTTGCCACCTTCGCTGCGCTCGCGACGGGGACCACGATCGCCGCCTTCACGGCGGGGGCCACGGTCACGGTCGCCATCGCGACGGGGGCGGCGGTCGCCACCACGGTCAGGGCGATCGCCACGGTCGGCCTTAGGCTCGCGCGGCGGGCGGGTGTCTTCCAGTTCGCCACCGGTTTCCTGATCAACGACGCGCATCGACAGGCGAACCTTGCCGCGCTGGTCGATTTCCAGCACCTTGACGAACACGTCTTGGCCTTCCTTGACCACATCGGTCGGCTTTTCCACGCGCTCGTTCTTCATCTCGGACACATGGACAAGACCGTCCTTGCCACCCATGAAGTTCACGAAAGCGCCGAAATCGACGATGTTGACGACCTTGCCCTTGTAGATCTTGCCGACTTCGGCTTCTTCCACAATCCCGAGGATCCAGGCCTTGGCGGCCTCGATCTGCGCGGTATCGCTGGAGGAGATCTTCACGAGGCCTTCATCGTCAATGTCGACCTTGGCGCCGGTGGTGGCCACGATCTCGCGGATCACCTTGCCGCCGGTGCCGATGATGTCGCGGATCTTGCTCTTGTCGATCTGGATCGATTCAATGCGCGGAGCATGTGCCGAAAGCTCGGTGCGGGCTTCACCCAAGGACTTGAGCATCTCGCTCAGGATATGCGCGCGGCCTTCCTTGGCCTGGCTCAGAGCCTGCTTCATGATCGCCTGCGTGATGCCGGCCACCTTGATGTCCATCTGCATCGTGGTGATGCCTTCAGACGTGCCGGCCACCTTGAAGTCCATGTCGCCCAGGTGATCTTCGTCACCCAGAATGTCGGACAGCACGGTGAACTCGTCGCCTTCCAGAATCAGGCCCATGGCGATGCCCGACACCGGGCGCGCCAGCGGCACGCCAGCATCCATCATCGAGAGCGAACCGCCGCAGACGGTGGCCATCGAGGAGGAACCGTTCGACTCGGTAATGTCCGAGAGAACGCGGATGGTGTAGGGGAAGTCTTCCTTGGTCGGCAGCACGGGGTGCAGAGCGCGCCATGCCAGCTTGCCATGGCCCACTTCGCGGCGGCCCGGGGCGCCAAAGCGGCCCACTTCACCCACCGAATAGGGGGGGAAGTTGTAGTGCAGCATGAAGTTTTCATAGCGCAGGCCATCAAGGCCGTCGATCATCTGCTCGGCATCCTTGGTGCCCAGCGTGGTGGTGCAGATCGCCTGCGTTTCGCCACGCGTGAACAGAGCCGAACCATGGGTGCGCGGCAGGAAGCCGACGATCGATTCGATCGGGCGGACCTGCGTGGTGGTGCGGCCATCGATGCGGGTGCCTTCCTTGAGGATGGCGGTGCGCACGATTTCGGCTTCCAGCTTCTTGACGACCTTGCCCGCGACCATCTGGGTCTGGGGAGCTTCATCAGCGAAAGCGGCCTTGGCCTTGGCGCGGACATCGTTGAGCGCATTGGCGCGCGCCGACTTGTCGGTCAGCTTGTAAGCGGCGGCAATATCCTTGCCGACCAGCTTCTTGAGCTTGGCCTTGATGTCGGCGGTGTTGTCCGACAGATCGATCTCCCAAGGTTCCTTGGCGGCCTGCTCGGCCAGATCGATGATCAGGTTGGTCACCTTGCGGATTTCGTCATGCGCGAAAGCCACGGCGCCCAGCATCTCGTCTTCCGAGAGTTCCTTGGCTTCCGATTCGACCATCATCACAGCGACATCGGTCGCGGCCACCACCAGATCGAGACGGCCCGTGGCCACTTCGCTCATCGAGGGGTTGAGCTGATATTCGCCATCCTTGAAGCCCACGCGCACAGCGCCGATGGGGCCCATGAAGGGCACGCCCGAGATGGTCAGCGCAGCCGAAGCGGCGATCATCGCCACAATGTCAGGCTCGCTCTCGCCGTCATAGCTCAGCACCTGAGCGATAACGTTGATCTCGTTGTAGAAACCTTCGGGGAACAGCGGGCGCACCGGGCGGTCGATCAGGCGGGAAACCAGCGTTTCCTTTTCCGTCGCGCCGCTCACGCTTGAAGAAGCCACCGGGGATACGGCCAGCGGCGGAATACTTTTCCTGATAGTGAACGGTGAGCGGGAAAAAGTCCTGCCCTTCCTTCACGCTCTTGGCGGCGGTCACGGCGCAGAGCACCACGGTTTCGCCATAGGTGGCCAGCACAGCGCCATTGGCCTGGCGGGCGATGCGGCCGGTTTCGAGGGTGAGGGTCTTTCCGCCCCACTCCATCGATACGGTTTTGACGTCGAACATGTCTAATCCTTCAGCCCTCGCGCCCTATTGCGGGAGGGGTTTGCTGCCGGGGATACCGTCCCGGTCCGGTGTGGGGCACTTGTTTCACGCCCCTAAGGCCCCGCCGAATTGCGGGAAACCCTTAAACTTGAAAATCCCAGATGCGCAAACAGCCCCGAAACGGGGCCGCCATGCGCTCTAGCGAAACGCTCTATAGGGGAAAGGGCAGCCCCATGCGAGTGGGAACTGCCCTTATCCTCATAGCAAAAGCGCCCCGGTTTTGCCGGAGCGCTTTGGTCAGTGCAATTACTTGCGCAGGCCCAGCTTGGCGATGAGCGCATTGTAGCGCGCCACATCCTTCTTCTTCAGGTAAGCCAGCAGCGTGCGACGCTTGTTGACCAGCTGAAGCAGACCGCGACGCGAGTGGTTGTCCTTCGCGTGGATCTTGAAATGTTCGGTGAGGTTCACGATGCGCGTGGTCAGGATCGACACCTGCACTTCGGGCGAACCAGTGTCGCCGGGGTGCTGGGCGTTGTCAGCGATCAGTTCCTGCTTCTTTTCAGCGGTAATCGTCATAGTCTCTACTCCGCGACATCCACAAGGTTAAACCCCCGCTCGACCATCGCCGAGCCATCCGTGATCTGCATCAGCGCCACCGGGATCTCGCCCAGCTTCGCGCAATACAGCCCATCGGGGTGGGGCTGCCCGGAAAGAACGCGGCCCTGACGGACCGCCCTTGCTTCTTCGGGCGAGAGGGAAAGAGCCGGGATGTCGACCAGCCCTGCCTCCAGCGGCAAGAGTTTGTGCTCAAGGGGCGCGCCCTTGCCGATTTCGTTCAAGGAGTCCAGCGAAATCGCTTCAGCCAAGCCGAAAGGCCCCGCTTTCAGCCGCCGCAGCATGGTCACATGCCCGCGCGAACCAAGGCTGAGGGCAATATCGCGCGCGAGGCTGCGGATATAGGTGCCTTTCGACACATGCGCGCGCAAGGTGGCCCAATCCTCGCCCGCGTCGAGCAGATCGAGGCTGTGAATGCTCACCGCGCGGGTGGGCATATCGGGCGTTTCGCCCCGCCGCGCGCGATCATAGGCGCGCACACCATCGATCATCAGCGCGGAATAAGCGGGCGGCACTTGCTCAATCGGCCCGGTGAATTGCGGCAAGACACTGGCGATTTCGGCCGCGATCGGGCGCGTGTCGCTGGTGGCGATCACCTTGCCCTCCAGATCAAGCGTATCCGTCTCCGCGCCAAACCGCACCGTGAACTCATAAACCTTGGCCGCATCGAGCATCCGCCCGGTCAGCTTGGTCGCCTCGCCCAGCGCAATGGGCAGGATGCCGCTGGCCAGCGGGTCGAGCGTGCCGCCATGGCCCACTTTGATCCCGCCCTTCAGCTTCATGTTATAGCCCGCCTCGCGCAGGTTGCGCTTGACCGCGCTCACCGCCTGCGTGCTGCCCAGTTCCAGTGGCTTGTCGAGGATGATCCAGCCATGCAGGCTCATGCGTAGCCCCCGCGCGCTTGCGCGAAATGCTTGCGGCACAGCGCGACATAGCGATCATTGCCGCCGATCTCGGTCTGATCCCCCGCGATCACGGCATGGCCATCGGCATCCACCCGCAGGTTCATCGTCGCCTTGGCGCCGCAATGGCACACGCCTTTCAGCTCCACCAG
>Ga0302262_10001361_pt1 | contig 10297 bp, 12 predicted proteins | sample II_Fen_E3_4_FD_194557 | JGI IMG/M metagenome (GOLD analysis project Ga0302262, IMG submission 194557) | Peat permafrost microbial communities from Stordalen Mire near Abisko, Sweden - II_Fen_E3_4 | ecosystem: Environmental > Terrestrial > Soil > Wetlands > Permafrost | place: Sweden: Abisko...
CAAACCACGCAACCGGTCACCAGCGCTGCCGCGCCCGCTGCGGTCTGAAGACATAACTGGGCAACGAGGGCCCGAGACAAACGGGCCCTCGTTTGCACTTTCCCTGAACTAATCTCTTATCCAGCCTGACGTCAGTTAGATCAGCTCTACTCCTTAACTGATCGGATAAGAACAATAATGAAAGACCCTTATGCCTTTGGTTTTTACAGTGCCTGTTTCGCCCTGCTAGTGGTAGTGGGCGCGAATATCTATGGCACGATCACCGGCGGCGGCGCCGATGCAACGACGGCGGCGCATCAACTGATCCACTCCGTCTCGGCCATGGCCGAGGCCCTGGCTGCCGTGGCGATTGCCGGGATCGCGTTTCGCGCCTACGGAACCTGGAAGGATGAGACGCGGCACCATAAGGCGCTGACGATTATCTGGGATGCCAATGTCGCGTTCCGGGAAATCGAGATGGGTTTCAATGAATGGTTTTTCGGCCCCAATGCCGGCGGCAAGTCTGAAGGCGAGCAAATAAAGATCAATACGTTATTAAGTACCAGCCCATTGGGTATAAGCCTGAGGAACTTCAAGAAGCAATGCATTCTGCTGGACAAGATCGTGGTCAAGGATCGCTGGGAATGGGTCAACTACGCCAATGAACTGGATATGTTGGCGCGCGCCTTGAGCGTCGACGCGTTCCGGCCAGCCAGCAAAGGCAAGATCTCCAATACCCTGATCGACTTCATGTATTCGCGGGAGGGGGAAACCCTGCAGCGGACCCAGAGCGAATGGGAGATGTTGATGCAGACCATCGAGCAAAAACTGGCCCATCTTGAGGTGGTCTACGGGTAACCGGGGCGAAACAGCGAAGCAACGCGCGCCCAGCCTTAAATCCCCCCGCCCCTAAACCTGGCACGATTCCCGCTGTTGTTTTCCCATTGCGTTGTTGAACAATCTTTGGGAAATCTTTTTATGCACCCCGCCCGGGAAAACGACCTGTCCCTCGCCGATCGTGTGGCCATCGAATTACGCGCCGACATCATCGGCGGGCAATTGCTGCCTGGCATGGCCTTGGTCGAAAGCGAACTGGTCAAGGCCTACAGCGCTTCGCGCAATACCGTACGCGAAGCACTGCATCATCTTGGCCGCGAGGGGCTGACACGCTATGTGCGCAATAAGGGCGTGATGGTCCGGCGCATGACGGTCGCCGATGTGCGCGACATCTTCCAGGTGCGCCGCACCCTTGAATTGCAAGCCCTGGGCGGCCGCCAGCCGCTGTCTGAGTCGCGCCTGGCCTGGATGGCCGATGCCATCGAAGCCGCCGGGCTGGCGCAGGAGCGCGAGGACTGGCAGGCGTTTGGCACCCACAGCTTGCGTTTCCATCAGCACATCGTCGGCTTGCTGCGCAGCCCCCTGCTCGACGAGTTCTTTACCCAGGTCGCCGCGCAATTGCGCCTGGTGTTCTCCAGCGCGACCAGCGAGGAGAACTTCCAGAAACCCTGGCTCGACCGCGACCGGCAGATCCACGAATTGCTCAGTGACGGTCGCCAGCAAGACGCCCACGAGGCCATGAGCCTTTATCTGCATGACTCTGAACACGAACTGCTGGCTATCTTCAGCCGCACCGGCAAACCCTGAACGAGGATTCACCATGTACAAGGACTATCCCGCCGCTTATCAGGTCAGCAAAGGCAGCGCCTTGCAGGTCGACAAGGCGTTTTATGAGCGTGTCCGCGAAAGCAAAAGCCAACGCACGCTGATTGAGCAATTCGAGGTGCCGATCCGTACCGGCCGCGCCTGGAAGGTCCCGGCCGGGCACGTGTTTCGCGTGACCACGCCGGTCGGCCCGCAGGTCGGCGACTTCAACGTGTGGAACGCCAACGACCCGCGCGAGCGCCTGTGGGCGGCGCGTACCCGGCAGTTGCAGGGCGCCCATGTCAGCACCTATGACCGCCTGTGGTCGAACCTGCCGTTCCTGCGCCCGCTGGTCACCATCACCGATGACAGCCTGGCCAGCTACGGTATCGACGAACATGGCGGACGCCTGCATGACTTGCTCGGCACCCGTTGCGACCCCTATGTGAACCGCATGCTGACCGGCGAGGACTTCCATCATCACTGCCACTCCAACCTGACCCGCGCCGTGCTGCCCCATGGCCTGACCGAATTCGATGTGCATGACGTGTTGAACATCTTCCAGTGTACGGGCCTGAACCATGACGACATGTACTTCATGAAAGCCTGCCCGGCCAAACAGGGTGACTACCTGGAGTTCTTCGCCGAAATCGATTTGCTCTGCGCCCTCTCCACCTGCCCTGGTGGCGATTTGTCGTTGCCCATGTGGGGCCCGGATGCCCAGGACCCGCTGACCGTGTGTCGCCCGCTGGGGGTGGAAATTTATCAATTGGACGAAGCCTTGTTGCAGGGCTGGCAATCCCCCGAGCGCGCGGCATACAAGGGCCTGCATGGCTTGCAGATCGCCAAGGCAGAATGGGAGGTTTGATACATCGATAACCCCGTAGGAGCCGCCATCGGAGACGGCTCCTACAAAAGTAGCGGCGCATGAGTAGAGGCCTTATCCTGCGCCTTTCCTGCAAGGACGCTACTCATGAAACACATCGCGTTATTAGCCCTCAGCCTGAGCCTGGGCGCCTGCGGCAATATCGTCACGGTATTCCAGGGCGATATCGCCACCAGCAAACAATTGCTGGATCACAAGTCTTCCTGCGGCGCGGTGCCGCGCGTCTACAGTGGTGTGATGTTCGACTTCTGCATGCTCTACGCCACCCCGCCGCAAGACGCTGACCACAACCCGAACTACGGGCCCGGCCAAGTGACCGGGCTGTTCATCGATCTCGCCTTCTCCGGGGTAATGGACACCGTGGTTCTGCCCTACACGATCTATCGCCAATCCGCCGACGGCAGTATCGAAATCAGCCGACGCAACTGGAAAAGAGAGAGCTGAACCCTATGCAGCGTTTGACCCTGACCCTCGCGCTACTGGCCAGTGGCAGCCTCGCCCATGCCCAGCAACCTACTTCTCATCTGGACAACGTCCAACAAAAGGGCCAACTGGCCGTCTGCACGACCGGTGACTACAAACCGTACTCATCCTTGCGCCAGGACGGCGAGTACGAAGGCATCGATATCGAGATGGCACGCAACCTGGCGAAAAGCCTCGGCGTCAGCGTGCAGTGGGTGCCGACCACCTGGAAAACCCTGATGCCGGATTTCCTCACGGGTCAGTGCGATATCGCCGTGGGTGGTATTTCCGTGAGCCTGGAGCGGCAGAAAAAAGCCTTCTTCAGCAATACCCTGGACATCGACGGCAAGATCCCGTTGGTGCGCTGCGAAGATCAATCGCAGTACCAGACCCTGGAGCAAATCAACCGCGCCGAAGTGCGCATCGTCGAACCGGCAGGCGGCACCAACGAAGCCTTTGTCCATGCCCATGCCCCCAAGGCCCGCCTGGCGCTGCATGACAACGTGACGATCTTCCAGCAACTGCTGGATAAAAAAGCCGATGTGATGATCACCGATGCGTCCGAAGCCCTCTACCAACAGAAACGCCTGCCCGGCCTGTGCGCGGTCAACCCGGGCAAATTCATGCAGTACGGCGAGAAGGCTTACCTGCTGCCGCGCGATGACATGGCCTGGAAAAGCTATGTCGATCAATGGCTGCACTTGAGCAAAGTGACCGGCACCTATCAGCAGATTGTGGCCGAATGGCTGGCGGTGCCAGAACAGTAACGTTGGCCTTGGCAGGCCGTGGTCGCGCGTTGTCTGACCTTGTACTACGGTGTATGACACCTGATGACATTGGAGGATGCGGTATGACAATGCTCTCCCTGCGCCTGCCGGATGACCTGTCCGGGCTGCTGGCGGCCCTGGCCAAAGCCACCGGGCGCAGCAAGTCCTATCATGCGGTGGAGGCCCTGCGCGAATACCTGGCCAGGGAAGCCTGGCAAGTGGCGCAAATCGAGAAAGCCCTCGAGGAGGCCGATGCCGGCGACTTTGCCAGCGAAGCCGAAGTCAGCGCCGTCATGGAAAAGTGGCTGGACAATGCACGTTGAGTGGCTGAAAACTGCGCTGAACAATCTCCATGAAGAAGCGGCTTATCTGGCCCGGGACAACCCGCGGGCAGCGGCGGAGTTTGTTGCGGCCATCAGGTACCGCGTCGAGCAATTGGCGCGGCTCCCGGAAAAAGGCCGCGAAGGCCGGATCAGCGGGACACGTGAATGGACGGTGATCGACCGGCCTTATCTGATTCCCTACCGGGTAAGGCAGGGTCGCTTGCAGGTGCTGCGGATCATTCATACGCGCAGGGCATCAGGATAGCCATTGTGAAAACCAGCAAAACCATCACTCGCGCCTTCTGCGTCGAGCTGCAACGGGAGTTGTCGATCACGGCGGCACGACGGGAGTACTTTTCCCTGGAGCCACCGCGCCAGCGCTTTGAGTTCCTTTGCTCGAGCGAAGCCTGCCGGGCCTTGGGCGCGAAGATCACCGGGGTGCGCTATGACGTCAAACCCCAGGACAACCCCACCTTCGTTGCCGCGCACTTTCGCGCCAACCCCCACTATGCCCATGACCCCGGCTGCGAGTGGGTTGACAACGACGCCGAAGCAGCCCCTGCGCCGCTTAACGAGAGCGAAGGTGAAGCCCGCCTGCGCAAGGCTCGACGCAAGCTGGACGACTACATCGACGTGTTCGACCCGACTCTGCGCGCCCCCGATAAGGACAAGGAAAAACCCAAAGCGCCAGCCACCGGCGCAGAAGCCAAACCCGCCCCTACACCCACCATTGAACGGTCGCTCGCCAGCAGCGCCGCCACGACAGCAATGCGCAGCGAAACCCGCAGCAGCAATCTGGAGCGTCTGGTGGACGCTTATCGGCAGGCCAAGGCGCAGCTCACCCCGGAAGACTTCAACCTGCTCAAGTTACGGGTATCCGGCCAGGGCGAGCTGACGTTGCGCTCGTACTTCCGTCATATCAAGTACGCGCAACTCGGTGATAACGGCCGAATCGTTTATGGCGGCGGACTGGTCGAGCGCTATGGCGCGGGCTTCAAGTTCAAGTTCTTCGACCGCCTGAACGGCAAGTTGGTGACGCTGTATGTGTCACCGGCGCAGATGCAGGCCTATCGCTCCAGCCGCTACATCAGCGAGCTGCTCAGCCATGCCGACGAGGTGAAGTTCTTTACCGTCTATGCCTTGGGCACGCTGGAGGAGAGCCCGTCGGGCAAGAGCATCAGTGTGAAAGTGGACGACTTGCGCCATCTGGCGATTGTCCTGGGGCCGGCAAAAACACCGGGCCAGACAGTGCCGGTTTAACGCGAAGCCTCCACGGCTTTCAAGGCGTTCAACGATGCGATTTCCACCTGGCCGTACTTGAGCACCACGATGCCTTCGGCTGCCATGGCCTTGAGCTCCAGGGCCAGGGTCTGGCGGGTGATGCCGAGCATCATGGCCAGTTCATCCTGCGTAACATTGAGCACCTGGCGTTCATGCGTGGCCAGGGTGGCGTCGCCACGGGCCAGATGTTCCAGGCGCCGGGCGATACGCGCACGGGTCGAGCGCAGCATGGCGTCTTCGAGCATGGTGTAGACCAATCGCGTATGGATGGCCTGCAACAGCGCCACCGCCCGGGCGAAAGCGGCATCACACATCAAGCGTTCAAACACCGGCGGATCGACGCACAGCACCTCGGCTGCCGTCAGGGCGCTGACATCATGAATGCGTGGCAAACCATCAAGCAGCGAGGTTTCGCCGAACCAATTACCGGCCTCGAACAGGGTCAGGATGGCTTCCCGGCCGTCTTCGCGCAGGGTCGAGACTTTCAGCGTGCCGTGGACCAGGCCGTAGAAACACCCCGTCTCATCGCCCTGGCGCGAGAGAAATTCGCCAACGCCCAGGCGCTGCACACGACTGTTGGCCAACAGCTCGCCCTGAAGGCCCGCACCTAGCCCGGCAAACCAGGGATGACGCTTCATCTGTGTCAACAGGATGTCCATGTTCAGCCCCGCTCCAGCGCGAAGAATGCAAGATACCTTGCAGTGTCGTTGCGCACAAAAGCCTAGGCTGAAGACAGCGATTGTGGGAGCCCACAAAACCGACTCCATCCATAACAATAAGGAACACCCTGATGAACATCCCGTCACTCAAAGACCTGGTCAGCCCCGAAGAATGGCAATTGCGTTGCGATCTGGCCGCCTGTTACCGGCTGGTGGCGTTGCATGGCTGGACCGACCTGATCTTCACCCATATCAGCGCCCGCCTGCCCGGCGATGATCACCGCTTCCTGATCAATCCTTACGGCATGCTGTTTGAAGAGGTCACGGCATCATCGTTGATCGTGGTCGATCAGCAGGGCAACAAGCTCAATGACTCGCCCTTCAACGTCAATCGCGCCGGCTTTGTGATTCACAGCGCCATCCATGCGGCCCGCGAAGATGCCCAATGCGTGTTGCATACCCACACCCGTGCCGGGATTGCCGTGAGTGCGCAGAAGTGCGGCGTACTGCCGATTTCCCAGCAATCGACTTTCGTCCTCGCTTCGCTGGGTTATCACGACTATGAAGGCGTGGCGATTCGCGACGAAGAGCGCGTAAGCCTGCAAGCCGACCTGGGCACGGCGAACTTCCTGATGCTGCGCAATCATGGGCTGTTGACGGTCGGGCGCTCGATTGCCGAGGCATTCCTGGGCATGTATTTGTTCGAGAGTACGTGCCAGATCCAGCTGTCGGCCCAGGCCGGAGGCGAGCTGACTCAGGTGAATGACGCAATTGTCGAGGGCGTCGCCCACGTCATGAAAGTGCAGACCGAAGGTCAGGGTGCCGCGTTTGTCTGGCCAGCGCTGCTGCGCAAGCTGGAGCGAATGGGGAGTGACTACCGCAACTGAGTGACCGATGAAAACAATGTGGGACCGCCCGGCCGGTCCCACCGTTGTATACCTGAGGCCGAAATCAGACCTTGACGATCCAGCCCGCTGGCGCTTCGATGTCGCCGGACTGCACGCCCGTCAGTTCCTTGTAGAGACGCTGAGTGATCGGCCCCACTTCGGTTTCGCTGTGGAATACGTGCAGCTTGTCCTTGTAGGAAATACCGCCAATCGGCGTAATCACCGCAGCCGTGCCACAGGCACCGGCTTCACTGAATTCGTCGATCTTGTCGATGAATACGTCGCCTTCAACGACTTTCAGGCCCAAACGGCTTTGGGCCAGTTCGATCAGCGACAGACGGGTAATGCCCGGCAGCACCGACGGCGACTTCGGTGTCACGAAGGTGCCATCAGCGGTGATCGCAAAGAAGTTGGCCGAACCAACTTCTTCGATTTTCGAGTGGGTCTGCGGGTCGAGGTAGATACAGTCAGCGAAGTGGTGTTTCTTGGCTTCGGAGCCGGGCATCAGGCTGGCGGCGTAATTGCCACCGACCTTGGCCGCCCCGGTGCCGTTGGGCGCGGCGCGGTCGTAGCTGGAGATCACGAAGTTGTTCGGCTTCAGGCCGCCTTTGAAGTAGGCGCCCACCGGGATGCAGAAGATCGAGAAGATAAACTCGGGCGCGGTACGCACGCCAATGTTGTCACCCACGCCGATCACGAACGGACGCAGATACAGCGCGCCACCGGAACCGTATGGCGGGATGAAGCGTTCGTTGGCCTTGACCACCTGCTTGCAGGCATCGATGAATTGCTCGGTCGGCACGTGTGGCATCAACAGACGCGAACAGCTGCGCTGCATGCGCTGGGCGTTCTGGTCGGGGCGGAACAGGTTGATCGAGCCATCCTTGCAACGATAAGCCTTCAAGCCCTCGAAACACTGCTGGCCATAGTGCAACGCAGTAGACCCTTCACTGATGTGCAGGACGTTGTCTTCGGTCAGCGTGCCTTCCTGCCAGGCGCCATCACGCCAGTGCGACAGGTAGCGCTTGTCCGTCTTGATGTAATCGAAACCCAATTTGTCCCAGTTGATGCTTTCGTGACCCATAACACCCTCTTTCATTTAGCCATTGCCTGGATGAGTCAGGCCAAGAACCGATTCTGCCAGATCGACTCGACATCGGCGTGCAAACAGGCAAGCAAGATAACCTGTAACGAAAAAATTCGCTGCACGCAGACGACTCAAAGGTCATGAAAAGACCTTCGCCCTCAGACCTTGAACTGCAACACCAGCTGATTGAGGCCGACGGCCAGTTGCGACAACTCGCTGCTGGCCGCCGACGTCTGATTGGCCGCTGCGGCGCTTTGCGCGGAGAGGTCGCGAATGCTGGTCAGGCTGCGGTCGACTTCGCGGGCCACTTGGGCCTGTTCTTCGGTGGCGGCGGCAATGCCCAGGTTGCGCTCGTTGATCTGCACAATGGCGGCATTGATTTCCACCAGCGCCTGCCCGGCGGCCTCGGCCACTTCCAGGCTGGCTCTGGCGTGCTCACTGCTGCTGCTCATGGCACTCACCGCCTTGCCCGCGCTGGCCTGAATCGAGGTGATCATTTGTTCGATTTCAGCGGTGGACTGTTGCGTACGATGAGCCAACGCCCGCACCTCATCGGCCACCACCGCAAAACCACGCCCCGCTTCACCGGCGCGGGCCGCTTCAATGGCCGCATTGAGGGCCAGCAGGTTGGTTTGATCGGCAATGCCGCGAATCACATCAAGCACGCCACTGATGCCTTTGACCTGCACCGCCAGGCCATCGATCTCCGTCGCCGTAACGCCGACCGCACTGTGCAGCTCGTCGATCACTGTGACGGTTTCCGCGACCCGCAGGCGGCCTTTTTCAGCGGACTGGCTGGAGTCCTTGGCCGCGCTGGAGGCGTGGGCGGCATTGCGCGCCACTTCCTCGACAGCTGCGCTCATCTGGTTAATCGCCGTGGCCGCCTGATTGATTTCATCGTTCTGGCGCTGAATGCCGCGCAGGGCGTCTTCGGTAACGGCGGTCAACTCCTCGGACGTGGACGCCAGTTGATTGGATGAGTGGCCCATATGCGCGATGGTTGAGTGCAGGTTTGTCTGCATGACGCCCAGCGCTATCAGCAGGCGTCCCGGCTCATCATGACCGTCCGGCTCGACCGGGTGGCTGAAGTCATTGGCAGCAATCCTTTCGGCAACGGCCAGGGCCTCGGCGATAGGCGTTGTCAGGCTGCGGGTAAACCTGGCGGCGAGCAGCAGGGTCGCGATCAACGACGCGATAATGGCGATGATCGTGACAGTGCGGGCCTCCTTGTAGGTGGCCATGGACGCCGCAGCCGCGGCTTGGGTCTTGGCGTCGGTCAAATCGCTGGCCCGGGCAATGACCTTGGCCAGGCGATTGGCGGCTTGCGTCTGCTCACCATCGGGTGCGCTGAGCGCATTGACCAGGTCATCGCGGTTCTGCTTGGCGGCATCGACGAAGCGGCTGTGAATACTCAGGTAACTGGTCAGTGCCGCCTGCAATTCGCTAAAGATGGACTTGCCTTCATCGGAGTCCAGCAGCGGCTTCATGAGATCGACATGGGTTTGCAGGTCAGCACTCGCCTGGCTGATTTTCGCGCTCACCGCTTTATCGCTTTCCGGCGTCTTGGCCAGACGCAGCGAGGTGTTGTAGAGGCGCATGCTGATTAAATCGGCACGAATATCGTCAATCCCTGACACCGATGGCAGCACGTTGTTTTCCAAACGCTCCTGAGCTCTTTTCAGATCGGTGGATTGCAAGAGGGAAAATATCCCTTGGGCAACCACCAGCAGGGCGAAGAATCCAAAACATACCAATGCACGTGGGGCGATGTTCAGCGATCTCAGATTCACGAGAGGCGACCTATTTTTGCTTTAAGAGCACGAAATATACGCCTGAATCGATTCTTCTAAAACAAAAATAGATGGCACAAGGCCATCTACTTATCGACGCATAGTGAGGAATAGTTTTTTATCGAGCGGATGCAGCCAAGGCACCCTGCCGTACCCGGATGTACTCCAGCAATGCTGGCAGGTCGTCGCTGCTCAGGGTGCGGGCCAAGGCTTTGACCTCGTCCATGGGCCAGTCCCACCAGGCCGCACCGAGGAGCAATTGGCGCACATCTTCCTCGAAACGCCAGCGAATGAACTTGCAGGGGTTGCCGCCGACCACCGAAAACGGTGCGACGTCGCGGGTGACAACCGCCCCGGCCGCGACGATCGAGCCATGGCCGATGGTCACGCCGGAGAGAATCATTGCCCCGGCACAGATCCAGCAGTCGCTACCAATCACCACATCGCCCTTGCTCGGGGCATAGTCCTTGATGTCTTCCAGCCCCTTGACCATGGCCGGGAATGGATAAGTCGTGAGCCAGTCGGTACGGTGTTC
>Ga0302262_10001365_pt1 | contig 10271 bp, 8 predicted proteins | sample II_Fen_E3_4_FD_194557 | JGI IMG/M metagenome (GOLD analysis project Ga0302262, IMG submission 194557) | Peat permafrost microbial communities from Stordalen Mire near Abisko, Sweden - II_Fen_E3_4 | ecosystem: Environmental > Terrestrial > Soil > Wetlands > Permafrost | place: Sweden: Abisko...
GCTGTTGGCGTTGATCTGCCTGCTGCTCTGGCGCTACCGCAGTTGGGCCAGCACCTTTGTCAGCTGGCGCCGCGTGCGGGTGAAAGCGCCGCGGCGGGATATTCCCGAGCAGATGTTCGGCCTCAATGTGAGCAGCGCCAGCCTGCCCGAAGACGTCGCCAGCCGCGCCGAAGAACTTTGGGCCAGTCATCCCCGCGAAGCCCTCGGCCTGCTTTATCGGGCCCTGCTCAATCGTTTACTGACCGACTATCGCCTGCCGCTGAAAGAGGCCGACACTGAAGGTCAGGTCTTGGCCCATATCGCCGGACTGGCCCAGCCACCCCTGGATGCCTTCAGCCGCAGCCTGATGGGTCACTGGCAAAACCTCGCTTATGGTCATCAGCCGCCGCCACAGCAGGCCCGCCAGGAACTCTGTGACGGCTGGCGCAATCTGGACAAGCCGAGGGCCCCGTCATGACCCGGCGTACCGGCATGCTGTTGGGTTTACTGATTCTGGCGTTGCTGGGGCTGGCGGCCTGGCACGGCTATGACACTATCGAGCGCGTTGACACCCGCGTCGATCAAGGCCCTTCGCCCGAAGCGCGGAGCAACCCGTATCTGGCGGCGCAGAACTTCCTGCGCCAACGCTCGATTGCCGTCAGCGTCATCAGCAATATCAACCACCTGCCCGACCCTGCCCCGGAACTGCCCGCCAAGACCCTGATCCTGCTCGACAGCCGGGAAAACATGACGCCGACCCAGGCCGATGACGTCTTGCAGTGGGTACTGGCAGGCGGGCATCTGATTTTTGTCGCCGAACAACTCTGGGACGAGAAAAAAGGCCGTAGCGGCGACCTGTTGCTGGACCGCCTGCACCTGCGCCAATACCTGAGCAAAGACCTGCAAAAGCAGGACTTGCAGGAGAGCAACCAGCGCGTACGGCCGATGATTCCCATGCGCGCCGCGCCGATCTCCGACACACCGAATCTGCCCTGGCCGGAACTGACCCGCCTTTATATAGAGAACGAAGACGCGCCCGCCTATATCGGCTTCGATACCGCCTTCCACCTCGACGATCCGCAGGACATGGCCCAGGCCTGGGCCAACAGCGCCACCGCCACCCATATGCTGCAACTGAGCCATGGCCAGGGCATCATCACCGTGGTCACCGACGCGGACCTGTGGAAAACCCGCGCCATCGGCAAATATGACAATGCCTGGCTGCTCTGGTATCTGACCCAGGACAGCGAAGTGACCCTGGTGCTGAACACCGACCACGCCAATCTGTTTGCCCTGCTGTTGCGCCACTTCCCGTTGGCCTTGCTGATCCTCGGCCTGCTGCTGGCGCTGACGCTCTGGCATGCTGCCCCGCGCCATGGGCCCATGCAGCCCGCACCTTCGCGGGCACGCCGACAGTTGAGCGAACACCTGCGCGCCAGTGCCGATTTCCTGCTGCGCCACAGTGGTCAGCAGGTCTTGCTGCGCGGCTTGCAACAGGACATCTTGCGCCGCGCCCGACAACGACATCCCGGCTTCGAACAACTGGGCGTGGCCGATCAGTGGCAAGTGCTGGCCCGTCTGACTCGCCAGTCCACCAGCGCCGTCGGTCAGGCCATGCGCCCGAGTCCGGCCAAACGGCTTTCCAGCGCCGACTTCACCCGCCAGGTTGCCCACCTGCAACTCCTCAGGAATGCCTTATGAGTGATCACCCGACCGAACCGCTATCCACTGTGGGACCGGCTTTAGCCGGGAAGGCTTATTCCCGGCTAAAGCCGGTCCCACAAAATATGCTGACGCCCGGTCGCTACGTGTTTTTAAACCAGAGCCCGACACCTGTCGCCGACGAAGTCATTGAAACCGTGGCGCCGGAACCCACCGCCCCGCCCCATCCCGCGGCCAGCAATCCGGCCCAGCAACGCCAGCGCGCCAGCCACCTGGCCCAGGCTATCCGCCACGAACTGCGCAAGGCGGTGATTGGCCAGGATGCGGTCGTCGATGATGTGCTCACGGCCCTGATTGGCGGTGGCCATGTCCTGATCGAAGGCGTGCCGGGGCTGGGCAAGACCTTGCTGGTGCGCGCCCTGGCCCGTTGCTTCGGCGGTGACTTCGCACGCATCCAGTTCACCCCGGACCTGATGCCCAGCGACATCACCGGCCATGCCGTGTATGACCTGCAAACCGAGCAGTTCAAGCTGCGCAAAGGGCCGCTGTTCACCAACCTGCTGCTGGCGGATGAAATCAACCGCGCCCCGGCCAAGACCCAGGCCGCCCTGCTGGAAGCCATGCAGGAACGCCAAGTCACCCTGGAAGGTCGCGCCCTGCCTATCGCCCAACCGTTTATGGTGTTGGCGACGCAGAACCCGATTGAGCAGGAAGGCACCTACCCGCTGCCGGAAGCCGAGCTGGACCGCTTCATGCTCAAGCTGCGCATGGATTACCCTCAAGCCAATGAAGAACTGGCCATGGTCCGCCAGGTCACCCGCTCCAGCCGTGCCGACATGCTCGATGTGCAGCCCTTGCGTGTGCTGATGCACGCCCGCGAAGTGCAGGCCCTGCAACGCATTGCCAGCGAGCTGCCATTGGACGAACAGGTACTCGATTACGCTGTGCGCCTGGCCCGCGCCACCCGCACCTGGCCGGGCTTTACCCTCGGCGCCGGCCCCCGCGCCTCCATCGCCCTGGTACGCGGAGCGCGGGCCAGGGCGTTGCTGCGCGGCGGCGAGTTCGTTATTCCCGACGATGTCAAAGGCTGCGCCCTGGCGGTCTTGCGCCACCGGGTGCGCTTGTCGCCGGAGCTGGACATCGAAGGGCTGTCGGTGGATCAGGTCCTGCGCCAGATGCTCGATCAGGTTCCGGCGCCGCGCCTGTGAAACAACTGCTCAAGCCCTCGCGCAGCCTGCTCGGCATTCTGACCGCGCTGCTGGGCCTGGCCGTGCTCCTCGGCAGCCTGTCCGCGCTGGGCATCGCCGTGCCGGCAAAGGCCCGCACCGCACTGGTTACGGTGCTGATCGCAGTCCTCTTGCTGGGGCTGCTCGATGCCGTCTGGCTGGCCCGTCGGCCCTCGCCGCGCCTGCAGCGGCAGATGCCGGGCAGCCTGGCGCTGGGACGCTGGAGCGAAGTGCGCCTGGAGCTTGAGCATGACGCCACTATCGCGCTGACCATCAGCCTGTTCGACCACGCGCCAGTGGGCCTGGAAACCGAGTACCTGCCGCAGACGCTGACGCTGCACCCCGGCCAACGCGGCGGCCTGGGTTATCGGCTGCGCCCCGTCAAACGCGGGTTGTTTCAATTCGAGCGGTGCGAAATCACCCTGCCTAGCCCGTTGCGCCTGTGGCAAGCACGGCGCTACCTGACCGTCCCCGGCACCACCCGCGTGTACCCCGATTTCGCCCGACTGTATGGCGGCCAGCTCCTGGCGGTGGATAACTGGCTCAGCCAGATCGGCGTTCGCCAGCGCCCGCGCCGCGGCCTGGGCCTGGAGTTCCATCAACTGCGCGAATTCCGCGAAGGTGACAGCCTGCGGCAGATCGACTGGAAAGCCACCGCCCGCCAACGCACGCCGATAGCCCGGGAATACCAGGACGAACGCGATCAGCAAATTGTCTTCCTGCTCGATTGTGGCCGCCGCATGCGTAGCCAGGACGGCGACCTCAGCCACTTCGACCATGCCCTCAATGCCTGCCTGCTACTCAGCTACGTGGCCTTGCGCCAGGGTGATGCCGTCGGCCTGTGTACCCTGGCCGCCGAACAACGACGCTACCTGGCCCCGGTCAAAGGCCAGAGCCAACTCAACCGATTGCTCAATGGCGTTTACGACCTGGAGTGCAGCCAGCGGCCGGCCGACTACAGTCAGGCGGTGCGCGAATTACTGGTCCGGCAAAAGCGTCGGGCGCTGGTAGTGCTGATCACCAACCTGCGCGATGAAGATGACGAAGAATTGCTGGCCGCCGCCAAGCAACTGGGTCGCCAGCATCGGGTCCTGGTGGCCAGTCTGCGCGAAGATGTGCTCGACAGCCTACGCCAAAAAACCGTGCAAACCGCCGAAGAAGCCCTGAGCTACTGCGCGACCATCGGCTTCCTCAATGCCCGTGCCGGCCTGCACGAGCGCCTCGGCGCCCATGGCATCCCGGTATTGGACGTGCGTCCCGGTGAATTGGGGCCACAGCTGGTCAGCCGTTATCTGAGCTGGAAAAAGGCCGGCACGTTGTAGGCGAACGCCGAAAGGCCGGAACACATGATGGGTGCATCCCATATTTTGGGTTTGCTCCCAAACAAGGAATGAAAAAGCCCCGGTGTCATCGCTGAACCGGAGCTTTTTAGTCAGCGGTTAGCCTTAAACCATTGGGTCGCCAACGTGCAGGAGCTTCATGCCGTTGGTACCGCCTATGGTGTGATAGCTGTCGCCCTTGGTCAGGATAACCCAGTCACCTTGCTCGACCAGACCGCGCTTGAGCAGCTCGTCCACGGCCGATTGGCTGACCTGGCCCGGTGGCAGGTTCGCCGGGTCGAACGGCACGGTATAGACGCCACGGAACAGCGCGGCACGGGCCTGAGTGGCACGGTGTGGGGAGAACGCGTAGATCGGCACCGAGGAGCGGATGCGCGACATGATCAGCGGGGTGTAGCCGCTCTCCGTCAGGGCAATGATCGCTTTCACACCGGGGAAATGGTTGGCCGTGTACATCGCCGCCAGGGCAATGCTTTCGTCGCAACGGGTGAAGGATTCACCGATGCGATGCTTGGAGTTCTTGCCGGTCGGATGACGTTCGGCACCCATGCAGATGCGGGCCATGGCCTGTACCGCTTCAATCGGATAGGAGCCAGCGGCGCTTTCGGCCGAGAGCATCACGGCGTCGGTGTAGTCGAGCACGGCGTTGGCCACGTCTGACACTTCGGCGCGGGTTGGCATCGGGCTTGAGATCATCGATTCCATCATCTGCGTCGCCACGATCACCGCCTTGTTCAGGGTGCGTGCGTGAGCAATGATTTTCTTCTGTACACCGACCAGCTCGGCGTCGCCGATTTCCACGCCCAGGTCGCCACGGGCAACCATGACCGCATCGCTGGCGCGGATCAGGGCATCGAGCACTTCGTCGTTGGCCACGGCTTCGGCGCGTTCGATCTTCGCCACCAGCCAGGCAGTGCTGCCGGCTTCTTTGCACAGCTTGCGTGCGTATTCCATGTCACCGGCATCGCGCGGGAAGGAAACGGCCAGGTAGTCCAGGTCCATTTCGGCGGCGAGCTTGATGTCTTGTTTGTCTTTTTCCGTCAGGGCCGGAGCAGTCAGGCCGCCGCCGCGACGGTTGATGCCTTTATGGTCTGACAGCGGGCCACCGATCAATACGGTGCAATGCAGTTCATCCGCTGTCTGCGTGTCGACGCGCATGACCACGCGCCCATCGTCGAGCAGCAGTTCGTCACCAACGCCGCAATCCTTGACCAGATCCGGGTAGTCGATACCGACGATTTGCTGGTTGCCATCGCTCAGCGGGTGAATGGTCGAAAAGGTGAACGTATCACCGACCTTCAATTCAATGCGCTTGTCGGTGAATTTGGCGATGCGGATTTTCGGGCCTTGCAGGTCACCCAGCAGGGCAACGAAACGACCGTGACGTGCAGCAATATCGCGGATCAGCTTGGCGCGAGCCTTGTGCTCGTCCGGCGTTCCATGGGAAAAATTCAAGCGGGCAACGTCCAGACCCGAAAGGATCAGTTGCTCGATGACTTCGGGCGAGTTGCTGGATGGGCCAAGTGTGGCAACGATTTTGGTACGGCGAACGGTCATGCAAAAACTCCTGAATTGAAGCGCAGCGAGAGGCTACTACTGTCTTTGGCTGTAGTCATTCATCCTTTGCACTACCTTGCAGACGATTGGCAGTCAATCAGCCCTGAAGAAATGGCCGCGCAGGCCGATAGCGTGCAGAGCACAGGAGAGTCCCATGCGTATCGTGATGATTTTAGTATTGCTGGCCGCAGTCAGCGGTTGCACCCGTTGGTCGATGAATTCGAACCTGAACAGCGCCTATCGCGACTATGAGCGCGGGGATTGCGACGGCGTGATGCTGGAGCTGTCCAAGGTCGACCGGCAGAGTCGCGCGCGGCGTTACATCCAGCCGGAGGTATCGATGTTGCGTGGACAGTGCCTGGAGCGGCAAAAGTTGTTCGTCGATGCGGCCCAAACGTATCAGTTCATCATCACTCAGTACCCCTACAGCGAATATGCGTTTCGGGCACGCGCACGTCTAGATACGCTGTCGCAACTGGGCCACTATCGAGGTAATGCGCCAGCAGCGGTCACCAGTCCGGCGCCTTTGTAACGTAAAAGTCGTTTTACACTCAATTGGATGACCGGTCATGAATTTGAGTGGCTTGCAGCCATCTATGCGCTACGCTTTGTAAAGTGGGTGAGACGAAGGAGCATCATCGATGCCCGAAAACACCCTCGGGGATTGGCCACGTTTGGCGCGTGGCGGGTTCAAAAGCATTAGCGCGACCATGCTCAATGGTCCACGATGGCGGTTCCTACATGCTCAAACATCGACAAATAGAAAGGCATCAGCTTCCTTATTTCCTTCAGGTTTCAAACTGCCATACCGGTAAGACGCTAGGCTTCCTGGGCAATATTTCCGAACAAGGCCTCATGGTGATCAGCGACCTGCCATTGCTGGTCGGCGCCGTCTTTTCCCTGAGCCTGCAAGTACCTGGCGGCAGCAGCGGGCGGCGGACCGTGGAAATCGATGCGCAGTGCCTGTGGTGTCATGAAGATGAAACACCCGGTCATTTCGACTCTGGTTTCCATCTGACGCTGGCGCCTGGCGAGTACTTCGAGTTGATTGATGCCTTGCAGCATTACTTCAGCTTTTACACCATCGGCGAGTCGGCTTAGAACGGTCTGCAATAACGAGATAGATGAGAGCCAATTCATTGGCTCTGTCTGCATTAAGTGTTGCGCACGAGGTATCGCGAATTCAGTGGGAGCGGATTTATCCGCGAAGAAGTCTGCACAATCATGACCCTTTCGCGGATAAATCCGCTCCCCCATGAGGCGCTACAAGGACTCGACCTGCCCGATAAACACATCCGCCAACACCTGATTACGCGGCGCACCCGAAAGATACAGGCGCTTGGCAAAGGTCTCGACGCGGCCGGGGCTGCCGCATAGCAGGGCCATGGTTGACCGCGACAGCAGGCGCAAACCGTCCAGCGCCGCGGGTAATTGTTGCGGAGTAATCAAGTCAACCGTCAGATTGCCATGGGTCGCGGCCAAGGCGTTCAGTTCGTCGGCCAGGTAATGCTCGCCGACGTCGCGGGCCAAATGAAGCAAGCGAATCGGGCCTTGATGCTCCTGACGCAGCGCCTCGCGCAGCAAGCCCCACAACGGCGCCAGACCGGTGCCCGCCGCCATCAATAACAGCGGCCGTTCCTGCCAGTCCGGGTCGTAGCGCAGGGCTCCGCCACGCAGCTCCCCCAAGCGAATGGCATCCCCCGTCTGCAGTTGCCGGGCAGCATCGACAAAGGCGCCAGGCTGGCGACACTCCAGATGAAACTCCAGCCAGGCATCCTCCCCCGGCAGACTGGCCAGGGAATACGGGCGGGCAACACCGGTCGCCGTCCATAACACCAGATGTTGCCCGGCGCGATAACGCAACGCGCGTTCGGGTTCAAGGCGCAAGCGCAACACCGTAGGTGCCAGCCAATCACAGGCGACGACACGGGCAGGCAAACCATCGCGCAGGGGATCGAACACCTCGACCGTCAGATCGTCGACCACCCGGCACTGGCAGGCCAGCCGCCAGCCCTGCTCGCGCTTGCCGGCATCCAGCGCATCGGGCTGGGCATCGAGGGGCTCGCCTGCCACGCAACGCACCAGGCAGGCGTGACAACTCCCCGCCCGACAGCTGTAGGGCACGGCAACACCGGCCTGGTTCAAGGCATCGAGCAGGTTACTGGCGGGCGCGACCGACCAGTGCCGCTCACCGACACGCAGTTCAGGCACTGATGTTTTCCCAACCGGCCACGCAACGATTGCGCCCGTCACGCTTGGCCCGGTACAGCGCCTGATCGGCACGCTGCAAGGCCGAATCCAGATCGTCATCCCTGGTCAGCAGCGTCATGCCCGCCGACAGCGTCAGCCCCACATCGGACACCCCTTCCAGCTCAATCGCGGCAAAGGTCTGGCGTACGCGTTCGCAACACTCACTCAGTTGCTGCTCGGAACAACGAGGGATCAACAGCACAAACTCTTCGCCTCCATAACGCGCCAGGATGTCGTTCTCACGCAGGCTGTCCCGGGTGACCGTGGCAAACGCCTGCAACACCCGATCACCCACCGCATGGCCATGGGCGTCGTTGATGCGTTTGAAGAAGTCCAGATCGATCAGGGCCAGGCCGTGAGTCTGCTCATCGTCAAGCCCGTGCAGCTCACGAGAGGCCATGCGCAAGAAATAGCGGCGATTGTACAGATTGGTCAGTTCGTCGGTGGCGGCCAATTCTTCGAGCTGGCGCATCATGCCGCGCAAGGTTTCCTGATGCGCCTGCAAGGCATAGCGACGCTGACGCATGCGCCCGCGCTGGGCCTGCACGTAACCGGCAAAGACGCTCAGCCACGCCAGCATGACAAACAGGGAACAGGTCTGCACCAGCACAGGGCCGAGGGGTGCCGGCTGCTGCGCCATCAGCCACTCGCGAACATTGATGCCGACAAAGCACAAAAACACGATGATGGCGCAGCGGGCAAACACCCTGGCCTCAAGCTCGAACAGCCCGAACAGCAGGACCGGCGCATACAGCAGCAAAAAAGTACTGCGCGAATGATCGAGCCAGGCCAGCAGCCAGGTCAGCCAGCCTATCGCGAGCAACACCTGAAACTCGGTCAGGCTGGGATCGGCGAAGCGCTCGTTCCAGCCGCTGACAAAGACCATCAGTAATAACAGCTGCGAGACCACCACCAGGCCACTGTCCAAAAGAGCAATGGACAGCGGTTGGACCAAATCACCGGTATAAATGGCCAGCCAGGTCAACGCCAGGACCACCGCGTAAGTCAGGGCGGCCCAACCGAAACGTTGAAGAATAAGGGACTGCCGGGAGTTGAAGTTCAATCTGCCACGGGTCGTGCTCAAAAGGATTCCTTCCCATAGTGGCACCAAGCCGCCACTGTAGCGCTACGATTGTGGGTTGCCTAGTCACTGCATGCAAAACAGCTCAATCATCAAGCCACCCATAAAGGCACGTCTTCCTTGCCCAGCAGAGCAAACCAGCGAAAAGCCCACAACTTATTTACGGGCTTGGCCTATCTTCTGCAACAACAGTGTCTTGCAAAACCGATGGATGGACCTGAGCCGCCCAAGGGTTATACTGCCGCGCCCTAATTGCGCCCGCCAGGCATGCTTTGGCAGCACTCCAGAAGTGCTTGTATGCCTGGCCAATAAATGTTCCGCCCCATCTTAGAGGAGCGCACTCCCGTGACCGTGATCAAGCAAGCCGACCTGATTGAAAGCGTTGCCGACGCCCTGCAATTTATTTCCTACTACCATCCCGTGGATTTCATCCAGGCCATGCACGAGGCCTACCTGCGCGAAGAGTCGCCTGCTGCGCGCGACGCTATGGCGCAGATCCTGATCAACTCGCGCATGTGTGCGACCGGTCATCGACCGATCTGCCAGGACACCGGGATCGTCACCGTATTCGTACGTGTTGGCATGGACGTGCGCTGGGATGGCGCGACCATGAGCCTGGACGACATGATCAACGAAGGCGTACGTCGCGCCTACAACCTGCCGGAAAACGTCCTGCGTGCCTCGATCCTCGCCGACCCGGCGGGCGCGCGCAAGAACACCAAGGACAACACCCCGGCAGTCATCCACTACTCCATCGTGCCCGGTAACACCGTGGAAGTGGACGTTGCGGCCAAAGGCGGCGGTTCGGAAAACAAATCGAAGATGGCCATGCTCAACCCGTCCGACTCAATCGTCGACTGGGTCCTGAAAACCGTGCCGACCATGGGCGCGGGCTGGTGCCCACCGGGCATGCTCGGCATCGGCATCGGCGGCACCGCCGAGAAAGCCGCGGTGATGGCCAAGGAAGTGTTGATGGACTCCATCGACATTCACGAGCTGATCAAGCGCGGCCCGTCCAACCGTATCGAAGAGCTGCGTATCGAACTGTTCGAGAAGGTCAACCAACTGGGCATCGGTGCCCAGGGCCTGGGCGGTCTGACCACCGTGCTCGACGTCAAGATCATGGACTACCCGACCCACGCCGCCTCGCTGCCGGTGTGCATGATCCCCAACTGC
>Ga0302262_10001366_pt1 | contig 10269 bp, 10 predicted proteins | sample II_Fen_E3_4_FD_194557 | JGI IMG/M metagenome (GOLD analysis project Ga0302262, IMG submission 194557) | Peat permafrost microbial communities from Stordalen Mire near Abisko, Sweden - II_Fen_E3_4 | ecosystem: Environmental > Terrestrial > Soil > Wetlands > Permafrost | place: Sweden: Abisko...
ACGCCTTTTTGCCGCGCCAGTTCGCTGACATAGCTCACCAGGCCTTGCCTGGCGGTGTCATGGATCTGCGACAGACGCATCACTGACACGTTAACGCCGCGTTGCGACAGCTCACGGCCTGCCAGCTCCGAGGCGATACGCGGGTTCGGATGGTCGGGGTTGAAGTAATCCTCTGTTGCCACCTGGCCGGGTGCCGCTGAACCCATGGGCGTGCCGGAGGTGATCAGCAGCGGGCGGCCGGAGCCTTCCAGCGCGGCGCCCAAGGCGAGGATGACGCGATGGTCCTTTTGGCAGTTGTCGACGAAGTGGCTGAAGTCGTGGTCGAAGGCGGTATGGATCACGCCCTCACACTGAGCCGCTGCGTACTGTAGGCCCGGCAAGTCCTCGATATCACCGCGATAAACCTCGGCGCCGATGGCCGCCAGCGCCTGGGCGCCTGCGTCCGAGCGGGTCAAGCCGAGGACTTGATGCCCTGCACTGAGTAATTCCACAGCCACTTGGGAACCGATAAAGCCTGTGGAGCCAGTAAGAAATATGCGCATGGGTCGATGCTCTGCTGGGTGTATTCGGGGGCTGTTGAGGCTCACTCGCTGCGGTTGCGCTTAAACCTCGACAGAGCCTAATCTTGCGCCTGGCCTCTATCCTGTAAAAGCAGTGGCTTTATCAGGGTATAAAAACTAACGGGATCAGCATGACAGATCAGTCAGAGAATGCGCTCGGTCGGTATTTGAAGGATTATCGCGGCCGCATCGACCCCGCGACCTTCGGCTATTCCAGCGCCCGTCGGCGCACGCCGGGCTTGCGCCGGGAAGAGGTTGCGCAACGGGCCAATATCAGCCCGACCTGGTACACCTGGCTGGAGCAGGGGCGCGGTGGCGCGCCATCCAAAGAGGTGCTGAACCGGATCGCCCAGAGCCTGGTGATGACCGAGCCTGAGCGCCAGCATTTGTTCATGCTCGCGTTCGGCCATCCTCCGGAGGTTGTCTACAAGGCGCCCGAAGGGGTGACGCCGCGTCTGCAACGGCTGCTGGACCGCTTTGAAGTCAGCCCGGCCATTATCAAGACCGCGACCTGGGATGTGTTGGCATGGAACCGCGCGGCGACGGTTGTACTGACCGACTACAACCTGTTGCCGGTCGCGCAGCGCAATATCCTGCGGCTGATGTTCTCCAACCCCGGCGTGCGGGCCAAACAGGACGACTGGAAGAGCATGGCGCGTTTCGTCGTCGCCGCATTCAGGGCCGATGCCATACGGGCAGGGGCCACCTCGCAAGTCAGTCAGTTGGTCGATGAGTTGTGCCAGCTCAGCGCTGACTTTGCCGCCATGTGGCGTGACAACGATGTACGCGGCCATGGCGAAGGCAGCAAACGTCTGCACCATCCGAAATTGGGCTTGCTTGAGCTGGAGTATTCGGCGTTTTCGGTGGATGGCCGGCCCGACCTGAGCATGATCGTGTACAACCCCATGACGGCGGCTGAAGAGGAACGGATTCGGCGCCTTATCGAGCTGACTGAATAACCTGTAACTGTGGAACCGGTTAAAACCGGTTCCACGAGACCTCACGCCATTTCGCTCATCTCTGCCAGCGTCGGGTAGTCGGTATAGCCCGACGCGCCTCCGGCAAAGAAATACTCGCGGCGTACTTCATTGAGCGGGGCGTTTGCCTTGAAGCGTGCCGGCAAATCGGGGTTGGCGATAAAGGGCACGCCAAAGGCGACCGCATCTGCCTGACCCGCGCTTAGCCAGGCCTGAGCACGCTCATGGGTAAAGGCTTCGTTGGCAATGTAATGCCCGCCGAATTCGGCCTTGAGCAGCAAGCCAATACTGTCCGGCCCTTCCTTTTCACGGGTGCTGAGGAAGGCGATATTCCGTTTGCCCAGTTCCCGGGCGACGTATTTGAAGGTCTCGGTGGGGTTTTCGTCGCCCATGCTGTGGTCGACGTAGTTACCGATACCGGCGTCGCCCCGTGGCGCAAGGTGAACGCCCACGCGTCCCGCGCCCCACACGCCGATAACCGCATCGGTCACTTCCAGCAGCAGACGCGCCCGGTTGGCATGGGAGCCGCCATATTCGTCGGTACGCACGTTGGTCGAGCTTTGCAGGAACTGATCCAGCAGATAGCCGTTGGCGCCATGCACCAGGACCCCGTCAAAGCCGGCGCGCTTGGCATTTTCAGCCGCCTGGCGGTAATCCTCGATAACTCCGGCAATCTCTTGCAGCTCAAGCGCACGCGGCACTGGAAATTCAACCTTGGGACGAATCAGGCTGACATGGCCCGCCGGCTGGATGGCGCTCGGTGCCACCGGCAGCTCGCCGCCGAGCAGTGACGGGTGAGAGATGCGCCCGACATGCCACAGTTGCAGGATGATCTTGCTCCCGGCTTTATGGACCGCTGCGGTCACTTGCGACCAGCCCTGCATCTGCTCCTCGGACCAGATGCCTGGCGTGTCCGCGTAGCCGACTCCCATGGGGTTGATGGAGGTCGCTTCACTCAAAATCAGGCCCGCGCCAGCGCGCTGGGCGTAGTACTCGGCCATCAGCGCGTTCGGGACGCGGTGGGTGGCACGGCCGCGGGTCAGGGGCGCCATGACAATGCGGTTGGCTAATTCAATGTCGCCCAATTTAACCGGATCAAAAAGAGTGGTCATACAAAGTTCCCGGAACAGTGAAAGTCGAGGCCATTAGAGGCCAATGTAGTTGTTTGATAAGCCATGCCGGTTTTCCTGTTTTTCAGCATGAACTTGCCCCCACGCCCAGTTAATGGGCGTGTTGAAGGTGGGGTGAGTTCATCGACTGTTTACTGAATGCCAGCGTATTGCAGAGCGCGATATCGGCATGACTGAGGAGGGATAAGCCTTTACTGCTTGCCGAGTTTGACCAACAGCGCCTTGGCGGCGGCTTCGGACGAACCGGGGTTCTGCCCGGTAATCAGCAGGCCATCTTCGACCACGTAGGATTGCCAGTCGGCACCCTTGGAGTATTGGCCGCCGTTTTCCTTGAGCATGTTCTCAACCAGGAATGGCACAACGTCAGTCAGGCCAACGGCGTCTTCTTCGGTGTTGGTAAAGCCGGTGACCGATTTGCCCTTGACCAAGGGCTGACCATCGCTTGCCTTGGCGTGACGCAATACGCCCGGCGCGTGACAGACGGCGGCCAGTGGTTTGCCAGCAGCCAGGGTGTTCTCAATCAGGGCGATGGAGTGGCGGTCCTCGGCCAGATCCCACAGCGGGCCATGACCGCCCGGGTAGAACACGGCATCGAAGCCGTCCTGAGCGACATCCTGCAAGCGCAGGGTAGTGCCCAGTTGCGCAGTGGCGCTGCTGTCGGCTTCAAAGCGGTGGGTGGCTGCGGTCTGGAAGTCCGGCTCGTTGCTTTTCGGGTCCAGTGGTGGCTGGCCGCCTTTTGGCGAGGCCAATACCACTTCGGCACCCGCATCCTTGAAGACGTAATAAGGCGCGGCCAGTTCTTCCAGCCAGAAACCGGTTTTCTTGCCGGTATTGCCCAGTTGGTCATGGGAAGTCAAAACCATAAGAATCTTCATTGTGTTACCTCAAGTTGATCAGGTTTTACGTCATTGAGTATCCGCCGGGTGGCGGCCATCGCTTCGTCGAACGGTTGTGCAGTACGGGTGATCTTGGCCATGACGCTTGCGCCGAGCCACATCTGATACAGCTGCAAGGCAATGTGTCCGGGAGGCTCGGACACATTCAAAGAGCCGTCGTGTATACCCTCTGACAATGCCGTGGCCAGGCGTTCAATAATTGCGGCGGTGCCACGATCAAGGGCCAGGCGCATGGCTTCGGACAGATCGGCCACTTCAGCGCCGAGCTTGACCGCCAGGCATTTACCAAACACATCCTCGCTGCTTTGGCTGGTGTGCCAGCGCTGCCAGTAACTCATCAACTGGTCTTTCGCTGAGTGGTTTGGCGCCTGGAATATCTGCTCCATCCAGGCCAGGTAGCTGGCGAAGTAAGACTCCAGCAGTGCCTCGCCGAATGCGTCCTTGGAGCTGAAGTAATGATAAAAAGACCCTTTGGGGATTTTTACTGCCTGCAGAACTTCATTAAGGCCGACCGCCGAGAAGCCTTTCTTGCCGATAATCAGCTGCGCGGTATCGAGGATTCTTTGTCTGGCATCGCTGTGAGCGGTTGTATTCATGAGGGCTGCTTCAGTAGACCAGTCGTCTAGTTCGTTGGAAGAATCTTAGGGGCGGGGAGAAATAGCGGCAATGTCATATCCGCAAGGATTTCGGACATGGCCAAAAAGGGGCGTGCGCACCAAGAAGATGACAGCTAGCATCGGCTCGCCGCAGCCAAAGCAGGCTGCTTGAGAGGTGTCATGCATAGCGTTGCCTTGATTGTTTATCCGAATTTCCAGTCACTGAGCCTGTCCGTCGGTTCGGTGTTCGAGTGCGCGAACCTGATGCGCGGCGAGCCGGCGTACGCCTTTCATCTGGTGTCCGAGACCGGTGGGGCGGTGATGTCATCCCAGGGTTTTTCGGTCAATACCACGGCATTGAGCCCTGATGGCTATGACACCGTTATCGTCAGTGGCGATCTGGAATTTCAATTGCCGCAATTGAGCCTGATTGATTTTGTGCGTGCGGCATCCGCCCATTCGCGGCGAGTGGTGTCGCTCTGTACCGGCAGTTTCGTGCTGGCCGAAGCGGGATTGCTGGACGGCAAGCGGGCGACGACCCACTGGATTTACGCGCCGGCCTTCAAGAAGCGCTACCCGCACATTCGCCTGGAGGAAGATCGCCTGTTCGTAGTCGATGGCCAGGTGTGGACCGGCGCCGGTATGAGCGCCGGCCTGGATCTGGCGTTGGCGCTGGTGGAGAACGACCTGGGGCCTGACATCGCGCGAAAAGTGGCACGCAAGCTGGTGATCTATCAGCGTCGAGGCAGTGAGCAGTCGCAACTGTCGACCCTGCTGGAGCTGGACCCCAAATCTGACCGGGTGCAACTGGCCCTGGTTTATGCCAGGGAAAACCTGCAGGCAGACCTGTCCGTCGAAGCCCTGGCGGCCGTGGCGCGGCTGAGCCCGCGTCAATTCAGCCGGGTGTTCCGCGAAGAAACCGGGCAAACCCCGGCCAAGGCTATCGAAGGCCTGCGGGTCGAGGCGGCCAGAGTGATGATGGAAACCAGCCGCCACCCGGTCGAAGTCGTCGCCCGGGAAGCCGGGTTTGGTGACCGGGAACGCATGCGCCAGGCTTTTCTGCGCGCATTCGGCCAACCGCCTCAGGCGATGCAGCGAGCTTTTTGTGCCGATCAGGCGAACTGATCGGCTGAGCTGTTCGGCGTTGCGAGCCTCAATTCACCCGCACATCGCGCATCAACAGCCCAAAGCGCAAGTCCACTTCCTCCGGGATCGGCAAATACACGATATGGCCGTCTCCCGGTGCCACGTCGATGGGTTCACCCTTGGCGTTCTGCAACTGATTCAGGTCGAAGTGGTAGTTGCCGTCGGGGGTCATCAGTTCCATGTGGTCGCCTACCGAAAAGCGGTTCTTGACCTTGACTTCGGCCAGGCGATCACGCCGTTCGCCGGTCAACTCACCGACAAACTGTTGCTGCTCGGAAACCGAGCTGCCGTTCTGGTAGTTCTGGTATTCGTCGTGTACATGGCGCCGCAGGAAGCCCTCGGTGTAGCCGCGTTGGGCCAGGGATTCCAGGTCGATCATCAAGCTACGGTCAAACTCGCGACCGGCCATGGCGTCGTCGATGGCCCGGCGATAGACCTGGGTAGTGCGGGCGCAATAGAAGTGGGATTTGGTCCGGCCTTCGATCTTCAACGAATGCACGCCCATTTTGGTCAGGCGCTCGACATGCTGCACGGCGCGCAGGTCCTTGGAGTTCATGATGTAGGTGCCGTGTTCATCCTCGAAGGCGGGCATCAGCTCGTTCGGGCGATTGGCTTCTTGCAACAGGAAGACCTGATCGGTCGGTGTGCCGGTCCCTAACGTCGGCTCCTGCTCACAGGTCTGCGAAGGCTGGAAGGTCTGGACAATGTCGCCGAGCTGATTTTCCGTGGCTGGCTGGGCCGAGTATTTCCAGCGGCAGGCATTGGTGCAACTGCCCTGGTTGGCGTCGCGTTTATTGATGTAGCCCGACAGCAGGCAGCGGCCGGAGTAGGCCATGCACAGCGCGCCATGGACGAACACTTCCAGTTCCATGGCGGGCACTTGCTCACGGATTTCAGCGATCTCTTCCAGGGACAGTTCCCGCGACAGGATGATTCGGCTCACGCCTTGTTGCTGCCAGAACTCCACGCTGGCCCAGTTGACGGTATTGGCCTGCACCGACAGATGAATCGGCATCTGCGGGAAATGCCGGCGTACCAGCATGATCAGGCCGGGGTCGGACATGATCAGCGCATCCGGGCCCATGGCAATGACCGGCTCCAGGTCCTTGAGGAAGGTCTTGAGCTTGGCGTTGTGCGGCGCGATGTTGACCACCACGTAAAAACGCTTGCCCTGGTCCTGAGCCTCGCGAATACCCAGGGCGAGGTTGGCGTGATCGAATTCGTTATTGCGCACGCGCAGGCTATAGCGTGGCTGGCCGGCATACACGGCGTCGGCGCCATAGGCGAAGGCGTAACGCATGTTTTTCAGGGTGCCAGCGGGGGCGAGCAGTTCCGGGATCGAGAGGGGCATGGCGGCTTCGGTCGCAAAAGCCGCGCAGGATAAGCGGCTTGTCGACGGGTTTTATTGATCCCGGTCAATGCTTGGTGCGTGTTTTGCTGGCATTTGCGCGGAGCAAAGGGCTGCTGCCACCCATACGTTTTCGGATGTGTACCTGTACCACGCAACCACTGCCTACGGTTTCTCAAAAATTCAATCGTTCCATCTTCAACCCAGAAGCCCGGTATGGGGCGACGCAAGCACGATAGATGTTTCCAAAGATGGTTACTTGAGCTTCGCAACCGATTTGTCCGGGGGCGGCGTCGAGAGCGGCTCGTCAAGCGTGGTGTTGCGGTACAGGGCACCGCCGGATGATCCGATCAGATTCAGGCTGTTCACAAGCGGGGGAGGTCAGAACGGTCAACACCATTGTAGTCGGCGATCTGGAGCATCAGGTCAATGGCGCTTGGCTGCCGGTAGAGCCTGTCGCTGCCGCAACAGAGCCTGCTGAATGACCACTGCGTTCAGCGTTTGCGCATATCGCTTGGGCTCAGGCCCAAACGTTGCCTGAAGGCCGTCGCCATGTGCGCCTGGGAGGCAAAGCCACAGGCCAGGGCAATGTCTGGCAGGTGCTGTGCCGGGTTGCGCAACAGATTCCTGGCCCGGGCGAGGCGCCGGTCGATCAGGTAGCTGTGCGGGCTTCTGCCAACGGCCTGTTTAAACGCACGAATAAAGAAACCTTCGGACAGCCCCACTAATTGCGCCATGCTCCGCACACTGAGCGGCCCTTCCAGACCGGCGTCGATAAACTCATCGAGCAGGCGCAAGCGTTTGGCCGTCATCGACCCAGTGGGTGAGGGCAATGGCTTGGCGGCACGTTGGATGCGCTGCGCCAAGGTTTGTGCCCAGTCCTCCCAGTCCTCCGCTCCAGTGCCGCGCAACAACGCAGCGCGCATGCGCTGTGCCAGCGCAATCGCTTGCGGATCGATGAGATTATTGAACGGGCCGTCTCCCACCAGCGGCGTGTCATCGGTACGGATTACCCGCAGGTATTCCCCGCCCCGGGGGGACGTGGAAAACACGTCACAGCCGCGAGGTATGAACGCCAGAGCGTTCGCTGTGGCTTCAAATGGACGTATCCGGTCGCTGCCGATCGCATGCAGACCGCGCTGGCCGTCGAAAGCAAAACCGATCGAGGCCTGTGGCGCGATGTAGCGGGCCTGATAGGCCGCGCCGGGGAGCAACTCGATCAGCCACGACCCGGCTTCGGCACGGCGGACCGGTTCTAAAAGGATCGATGGCGGCAAGCTGGTTGGGCGAGTCATGAGTGGCATCTTACTCAAGCACAGCGATAAAGGTCAGGTCAGTTTTTTGAAAGCCGGCGACCTGCACCTCTACCTAGACTGGGCAAAACCTCAGAGAGAACAGCTCATGCACGGACTGACCCGCGACGACATCGAAGACGCTGCCCGCCTGGTCTATCAGGTCATGCCCGCCACGCCCCAATACGCCTGGCCATTATTGGCCAAGCGATTGGGCTGCACGGTCTGGGTCAAGCATGAAAACCATACTCCTACGGGCGCTTTCAAAGTGCGCGGGGGTATCACCTTCATGCACTGGCTCAAACACACCCGGCCGGACACCCAGGGTATCGTCACGGCCACCCGTGGTAACCATGGCCAGAGCCTGGCATTGGCCGCCCGGGCTTCAGGAATGCGGGCGCTGATTGTGGTGCCACAGAACAACTCGGTAGAAAAGAATAACGCCATGCGCAGTTTCGGCGCAGAGCTCATCGAGCATGGTCAAGATTTCGACGAGGCCCGCGAGGAGGCGGCACGTCTGGCCCAAGCGCACTCGCTTTATCTGGTGCCGCCTTACCACCGCGAACTGGTCAGGGGCGTGGCCACTTATGCGCTGGAATTGTTCAGTGCGGCGCCAGAGCTGGATACGGTTTATGTGCCCATCGGCTGTGGCTCGGGCATTTGCGCGGTCATCGCCGCCCGCGACGCATTGGGCCTGATGACCCAGGTGGTGGGCGTGGTGTCCAGCGAAGCCGAGGCGGCCAAATTGTCGTTCGAGGCCGGAACGTTGCTGGAAACCGCCTCGGCCAATACCTTCGCTGACGGTCTGGCGGTACGCCGGCCGATTCCAGAAGCCTTTGCGGTCTATGCGGCAGGGGCGGCGCGTATTGTTTCAGTCACTGAGCAACAGATCGCCGAGGCCATGCGTGTGTACTACACCGATACCCACAACCTGGCCGAAGGTGCCGGGGCGGCGGCACTGGCAGCGTTGATGCAGGAAAAAGACCGGATGGCAGGCAAGCAGGTCGCGGTGATTCTGTCCGGGGGTAATGTCGACAGGACGGTGTATGCCAGCGTGATTGGCTGAGCCGGCTGCCTTACGGCCGCAACACTTCATTGCAGTGAGATTATGAATGCCATTATTGCGGTTTTGCCAAATGGCACTAGTATATCTGCCATATGTCTCATAGAGGGGAGGCGCACATGACCACTGCTGCAGAGAGTCTGGAGCCCGCCAAGGCTCCTCCTAAAACGGCCAAGGCCGTCAAAAAGCCCAGGGCGCACGCGGCCAAAGAGCCCGCCCAGGTGGCTTCGCCCAGCGGGCATTACGAGGTTTCGCGTGCTATTGCCACTCACTCGCCCATCATCGCCTTGCTGCTGCCTGACACGGACACGGATGACCGCATGGAGGTTTTCCGGGCTACCAGGCTGGGCTTTTCCCTCGGCTCAGTGATTGATCTGGTTGAATCCGTCGACGCGTTCAAGCGCCATAACGTGTTGGCGAAGATTGTCGGCTTGTCTGATCGCACACTGGCGCGGCGAATGAAAAACAAGGATGAATCCCTTAGTCAGGAACAAAGCGCCCGCGCATTGTATTACGCCGAAGTGCTGGAAAAGGCTCAGGCCGTGTTTGGCACGCGCAAGCTCGCCGAAGAGTGGATGATCAAGCCCGCGCTGGGCCTGGACGGCGAGACGCCCATCGACCTGCTGTCCAATCCGGTCGGCTATGAGCTGGTGACGGATTTTCTCCACCGCCTTGATTACGGGGTCTATTAATGGTCACCGATCCACTTGGCACGGACGTTCACTTCTGGCGGCTTGACCAGGCCCGGCACGCCGCCACCTGGAACAGCGGCGTCGGTGCTGAAGCCTGTGGCGGGCGCTGGAACCCCAAAGGCCTGCAAGTCGTCTATTCCAGCCTCGATGCGGCGACGGCCATTCTGGAGGTCGCGGTACACAAGGGTTTCGAAACCCTCGATGGCGTACCGCACACCCTGACGGCGGCGCGGATACTGGATGCATCGACCATCCATAAGGTTCGGCTGGAGGACATTCCCAATCCCAATTGGCTGATTCCCGGCACCCCAAGCCACAGCCAGCAAGCGTTCGGTGCGAGCCTGCTTGCACGGCATCCGTTTGTTCTGATCCCTTCCAGCGTGTCGCGTCATAGCTGGAACCTGTTGGTGAACCCGGTACTTGCGCGCGGGCTGTATGAACGGGTCCTGCAGGAGCGCTTCGGGCTGGATGGGCGATTGAATCCGCCGAATGCTTGATGTCCTGACGCAGTACGGCGCTCCTCCGCGATTATCGCACTGCAAAGCCCCTGTTTATTTGGCGCGAGCCCC
>Ga0302262_10001367_pt1 | contig 10267 bp, 8 predicted proteins | sample II_Fen_E3_4_FD_194557 | JGI IMG/M metagenome (GOLD analysis project Ga0302262, IMG submission 194557) | Peat permafrost microbial communities from Stordalen Mire near Abisko, Sweden - II_Fen_E3_4 | ecosystem: Environmental > Terrestrial > Soil > Wetlands > Permafrost | place: Sweden: Abisko...
CAAGCCGCGACGCGCACTCCTCCCGGCAAGCTAGGTCCGTCCATCGGGCAGCAGTAGAGCCTGCCGTCAACTGACCAGCCCTACCCACTACCTGAACGGCCCCGTCAGGAGAGGTAGCCCGTCGCGACGGCAATGGCGCTGGGACCTCCACGCCCATCGGTCAGATCGGCAGGTGAGCGGGGTCCGAAAACAATGCGCCCGCCGCCCCGGGTGGTCCTCGCGAAGGAGATGGACGAGACATTCGATCTCTCCCGTGGCGACCAGAACGGACATAACCTCTCTTATCGGTAGTGCCGTAGGCGTTCAAGCGGGCGGCGAGATAGGCGTCTGGCGGTGCATAAGGCTAGTAGCCTAGGCTTACCTCGGGTGGGTCCGTTCCCAGACAGCCAAACGGCCCGTCGACGAAGCGTGCATCGGCGGGCCGCGGGTCACGGCGTCAGGCAACAGAAATGCCCAGAGGAACCGCGACCCCGCATCGTTCGGCCGATCCGAGAATCGGTCGAGTCGTTCGGTCTTTCGTGGCCCCTCCGGGCAAGAACTAATCTAGTCGGCGCGGTCGCTCATGCCAACCGGCTTATCCACGTTCCGGGAAGTTCGAGGCGGCCGGCGGGGGAGCTATCCACGTCTCACGCACACTCGCGGGGCCCGGCCCGCTCCCCTACCGAAGGGCCCTAGAACGGCCGTTCGGCTGGCTTCTCGACCGCCTCGGACGGCAGAGCACGCCGTCGCCGGTGGAGGTTCTTGAACCGCAATCCCAGAACCAGAAGGAATGCCTCGGAGAAGATGGCCATGCTCATCTTCGACTTACCGGCGCGACGTTCCTCAAAGGTGATCGGAGTCTCGACGATACGGGCGCCCGCCAGTCGGGCCTTGAAGGTCGTCTCGATCTGGAAGGCGTAGCCGCCGGCATGCAATTGATCGAGGTCGATGGCGCGGAGCACCGGGGCGCCGATGGCTTTGTAGCCACCCGTGAGATCGCGATACGGCATGAGGAGCACGATGCCGGCGAAGACGCTGCCGCCGCGACTGACGATGCGGCGCAGGATGTTCCAGCGCGGGATGTGGCCGCCCTTCGCATAGCGCGACCCGAGGACCAGGTCGGCCCTGCCGGCGGCCAGAGGCTCGAGCAGCGACGGCAGGAACCGCACGGGATGGCTGAAGTCGGCGTCGATCTGGACGACCACGTCCGCTCCGCGCGCCAGCACGTCGCGGTAGGCGGCCACGTAGGCGCGGCCGAGCCCCTGCTTGGACTGGCGATGCAGGACAGCGATCTGCGGGACTTTGCGGGCCAGCTCGTCGGCCAGCGATCCCGTTCCGTCCGGAGAGCCGTCGTCGACGATGAGGATGTTCGCCTGGGGGACCGTCGCGAGGATCGCCTCCGTAATCGGGCCGACGTTCTCGCGCTCGTTGTAAGTGGGAACGATGATCCAGACACGAGGGCTGCCGTGCGCAGTGGCTGAGGGCGCGGCTGCGATCGGATGCGGCGACTGGGCGGCGGGCGGCATCGACTTCCTGGCTGCGAAGACGGGGTCGCGGCCGAGGATACCCTCTCTCTCCCCTACCCTGCTGACTGAGCGGCCCGAGGGCCGGCCCGCCAGGGCGCCGGACACAAAGAAGTGCCCAGAGGAACCATTTCGATCGGACTGCGGTCCCTCGTGTACTGGCCGCTTTGTCCATCGCGAACAGGAGATCTTGCGACCTCTCGCTCAAACGGCGGACTGCGCTCCGGCCACTGCCGGAACTGCCACCGGCTCCTCTACATCGAGACTTCCGCGACAGACGTTCTGCGATCGGGACCAAGAACCCTTGCGAGTCCAAGATCTTTCACGTAGATCGTTCACCGTTTCTATCAAGATCGCTGAGTCGGTGTCGATCTCGCTGGCCCCTCCGGGCAAGACAAAGAATATGTCGGGCCCCACTCCGGGAGAAGGGGCTTATCCACCACTTTTGGCAGCAGACGAGCCAGTTTTGCGAGTTGTCCACGTCCCGCCAACACGGGTAGGAGCTCCCGGGGTCATGCTGCCAGGCGGTAGAGAACGGGTGTTCTAGTGCTCCCCTACCCCGCCGTGTGGCGGCCGGGAGTGCTGCGCGGTCGTCTGAGCGTGCTCAGGCGTCGTCGGCGGCGGTGTCGCCCTCTCGCAGCGACTCGCGATATCGAGCTGCGACGGCTTCGAGCTCACCGGCGAGCGGCGGGCTGACGCGGCCGCTGACGCGGACGTCGCTGTTTCGATAGTCGAGATCGACGGTGCCGCGCTCGCGGATCCGGGCAATCAGCTCGCCGGCTCGGTATGGGATCGCGACGTCCACGTCCACCCAGAGCGAAGCGAGCAGGGCGGAGAGCTCGGCTTTGAGCGTCTCGAGGCCGTAGCCGGTGACGGCGGAGATCAGAACCGTGCCCGAGATCGCCGGGGCGGGAGTATTGCCGTCGCGAGCGGCGGCTTCGATCAGATCGGCCTTGTTGAACGCGACCAGGCGGGGCTTGTCGCCGGCACCCAGCTCTTCGAGCACGGTCTGGACCGTGGCCCGGTGCTCGGCGAAGTGGCGGTCCGAGGCGTCCACGATCTCGAGCAGGACGTCGGCGCGCGTGACCTCCTCGAGGGTGGCGCGGAACGCGTCAACCAGCTGGTGGGGCAGCTTGTGGATGAAACCCACCGTGTCGGTCACGATCGCCGTCTGGCCTTCGCCGAGCTTGACCTGGCGCGACGTTGGATCGACCGTGGCGAACAGCCGGTCTTCGGCCTTCACGACGACCTGGCCGACCAGCGAGTTCAGCAGCGTCGACTTGCCGGCGTTCGTGTAGCCCACGATGGCGACCGTCGGAATGAGCCGCCGGTCACGGGCGCGTCCGGCGGTGCGGCGCTGTTCGGCGACCTGCTCGACCCGCTCCTTGAGCTTCTTGATGCGATCGCGGACGAGGCGCTTGTCAGTCTCCAGCTGCGACTCGCCGGGGCCTCGGGTGCCGATGCCGCCGCCGGTTCGCGAAAGGTGCGTCCACATACGAGTCAGGCGCGGGAGCTGGTATTCAAGCTGGGCCAACTCCACCTGGAGGCGGCCCTCGTGCGTCTGGGCATGCAGCGCGAAGATGTCCAGGATGAGCCGCGAACGGTCGATCACCTTGGCGTTGACGGCTTCTTCGAGTGCGCGCTGCTGGGCCGGCGAAAGCTCGTCGTCGGCGATCACGATCGTGTAGGCGGTCTCCGACTTTGCGGCGACCAGCTCGTCGACTTTGCCCTTGCCGACGTAGAAGTTGGGGTCGACATGGCGCCGGTTCTGCCACTCCGCTCCGACGACCTCGGCGCCGGCCGTGTCGGCCAGACTGGCGAGCTCTGTTATCGATTCCTCGGCGGTCCAGCCCGGATCGTCCCCGGTGTCGACGGCAACGAGAAACGCCCGCTCTTTGGGCGTGTTGAGATCGATCATGTCTTTGGTCATCACCGGGCAGGATAGCGGAACGGCGATACGCGGCCCGAGTTATGGCAGAGCGTAGCCACGCGTCCAGAAGAAGCCGGCGCCTAAGGACTTGCTGTTCGACGACCAGGTCGACGGGTCCGAGTCGGTGACGGTGTACGTTCCGGCTACCAGCACCACGTCGATCTTCGCCTCCCAGAAGGCGTTCTTGATTCCACCCTGGCCGTCGCTGCCGGTTGTCTGCCATGGGCCGTAGACCTTGCCGTCTGCGCCCTTGAGGCCGACCGTGCCTGTGGCGGGAACGCCGCCCGGGCCAACGTAGTGGTATGTCGTGAGGCCGACAAGGCGCACCGAGCCGGATGCCACCGTAAAGGTGCTAGGCGCGGTTACGCCCGCATGAATGCCGAGAGTGTTGCCGTTGCTGAAGAGATCTGTGGGAGCGGCCGACGCCTGGCTCGACGCCGCAGGTGCGCCCCTTTGGTCCTGCTCTTCCTTTTGCCCCCCGCAGCCGAACGAGGCCGCCATGACCACCAAGACGACCGCGACGGCCGATGCCGATCTTGAGCACGCGCCGGTAGATCGCACTTCCCCATTCCCTCCACGAGCATCACCGCGACGACCCCAGCCCCCGCGCGAATTATGCGCCGTGACGAAAGTGCAGCTGCACCGTCTTTGCAACGACGGCCGGCGCCTAGAGTGCGTCGAGGTAGCGTGACGTCGAGCGGACCGCGTCGGCGAGAGGCAACTCGTGCGTGGCGTCAAGCCAGTTGATGTCGGGTTCGCGGCGGAACCAGGTGGCCTGGTGGCGGGCCAGCAGGACGTTGCGGCGGCCGTCCTCGGCGATCGCCTCTTCGCGGGTGAGGCGGCCGGCGATCAGCGCCAGGCTCTCGGCATAACCTATCCCCGAGAAACTGGCTGAGGTCGGATCGAAGCGGGCGACGAGCGCCTGGGTCTCCTCGACCAGGCCGGCGTCGAACTGCGCCTGGGCTCGCGCCCGAATGCGCTCGCGAAGGGCCGGCGGCTCCACGGCGAGACCGAGCCACAGGACCGGGCGGCCGTAGCCACGAGGCTCGGGGAGTGGCGCGTCTCCCTGCAGTCGGGCGATCTCGAGCGACCTCACAACACGGCGCGGATTGTGCAGGTCGACGGCCGCGGATCGGGTCGGCGCCAGAGTACGCAGCTCGCGAACGAGCGTGGGCAATCCTTGGGCTGCGAGCAGCGCCTCCACGGACGCGCGCACGTCGGGGTCCCAGGGCAGCTCCTCAACGGCGAGGCCACGGGCCACGGAACGGAGATAGAAGCCCGTGCCGCCGACCAGCAGCGCGACGGCGCCGCGATCGGCGATGCCCGCCAGCGCCTCCCGCGCGTGGGCGGCGTATTCGGCGACGCTGAACGGCCTATCCGGATCCACGAGGTCCAGGCCGTGATGAGGTACTCGGGCGCGCTCTTCCGCCGTGACCTTGGCCGTGCCGATGTCCATGCCCCGGTACACCTGGCGCGAGTCGGCGGAGACGATCTCAGTGGCGATTCCGCGCGCGCCGAGCTCTTCGGCAAGGGCCAACGAGAGGGAGGTCTTGCCGCTCGCCGTGGTCCCGGCAACGACGATGAGCGGCGGAAGGCCGTCACGCGAGGACATCTGGCTCGCCGGGCGCCTCTACCAGGTGGCCGCGCAGGGCGAATGGGCCTGCATGCTCGATGTGAACCCTGACCGGTTGGCCGACCAGCGCGGGATCGCCGGCGAGATGGACGAGCTTGTTATGGCGCGTCCGGCCGGCCATCGCGACGCTCCCCTCCCCCGCCGAACCGTACATTTGCGGAACGGCCGACACGGACTCGTCGGCGGCGTCACCGTCTGAGGCGTCGGCGTCTTCGGGGTCGAGATGGCGGCGGGGCGGCGTGATCCGCTCGACCAGCACCTCGACGTCACGCCCGAGCCATTCGCGGTTGCGCTCGAGACCGATCGACTCCTGGCGTGCGAGCAGTTCGTTGAGGCGGCGCCGCTTCACCGCGGCGGGCACGTCGTCGGCCATCCGCAACGCCGGCGTTCCGGGTCGTGGCGAGTAGGCCGCGGCGAAGACCGTGTCGTACAGCAGCTCGTCGAGAACCTCCAGCGTGGCCTGAAACTGGTCCTCGGTCTCGCCGCAGAAGCCGACGATCACGTCCGTGGATACCGAGATGCCGGGAACGGCTTCGCGTATCCGCGCCAGGCGCTCGCGGTAATGCTCGACGGTGTACTGGCGACCCATCCGCTGGAGCATCTCGTCGTCGCCAGACTGGATCGGCAGGTGGAGGTTCTCGCAGACGCTCGGGCATTCGGCCATCGCCTCGATCAGCCGATCCGACAGATCCCACGGATGCGAGGTGATGAACCGAAGCCGCGGAATAGCGGGCAGTCCGTCCGCACCCCGAATGGCGTCGATCGAACGGAGCAGCTCGGCAAGATCAGGCCGGCTCTGCAGATCGAGCTTGCGCCCGCTCGAGCGTTCGGTGCAGATATGGTCGAAGCGTTCTTCCGGCGGCAGATCGTGGCCGTAGCTGTTGACGTTCTGGCCGAGCAGCGTCAACTCCTGGAACCCGGCCGCGGCTATGTCGCGCGCCTCCGCCAGGATGTCGTCGAAGGGTCGGCTCCGCTCCGGCCCGCGCGAGAACGGGACGATGCAGTAGGTGCAGGTCTTGTCGCAGCCGTAGACGATCGGCAGCCACGCCGAGATCGAGGACGAGCGGGCTACGCGGCCCTCGGACAACGCCGTAGACCGGTTGGGCGCAAGGTGATCCGCGGCGCTCACGGGCCGCCCGGAGACGACGGTCGTGGCCGCGGTCGCGGTCATCTTGAGGCCGACCGGAGCCTGCGCGGAGACGAGCGCCAGACGAAGCGCAAGCTCAGGCTCCTCGTCGGGTCGCAGGAACATGTCCACTGCGGGGAAGCGACGCGCCAGGCCGGACCGCTCGGACTCGCGGACGCCGCAGCCGGTCAGCACGACCCGCAGGCCCGGCTTCGCCTGCTTGAGCTCGGCGAGCCGGCCCTGGCGGCCGATGACCTTGGCTTCGGCGTGCTCGCGAACGGCGCAGGTGTTGATCACGATGAGGTCGGCCAGATCCATCGATGGCGCGCGCTCGCAACCGACCGCGAGCAGCTGGCCGGCCATCTCCTCGGAGTCGCTCTGGTTCATCTGGCAGCCGAGGGTCCAGATGAAGAAGCTGGGCGTCTCGTGCGCGCCGGGCCGGAACTCGGAAACGGCCGGATCCACGGCAGGCGGCTCAGCCGATCGCGGCATGTCGATATGACGGAGCGGAAGCGGCGCGAGGACGTCCGGCGGTCGCAGCGTCACGTGGGCGAGCCCTCGCTGAGGATCGTCAGGCGGCGGTGGCCGAGCAGTGCGAAGAGGTTCGTGGCGTCCTCGTCGGGTACGAAAAGAGCGGCGTGCGCCTCAGCATACGTCTCCCCGTCGCCGTGGTAGTCGCTGCCGCCGGTCTGTACCAGGCGGAGTTCGCGCGCCACCTGGCCCAGATCGGCCACGGTATCGCGGTCGAAATGGCGGTAATGGACCTCCAACCCGCCGAGGCCAGAGGCGGCCAGCTCCTCGACGAGCTCGCGGCGTTCGTACGCGTCGGCAAAATGCGCCAGAGAGGGCAGTCCTCCAGCGGCGCGCACTGCCGAGATTGCTTCCACGGGGCCGAGGCCCTCTCGAGGCATGTACGCGGGCTTGCCGCGGACCAGCAGGCGCTGCATCGCGTCGTCGACGCTGGAAGCGAAGTGCGCCGCGACGAGGCAGCGGGCGATCTGCGGCCGGCCGAGGGAAGCTCCGGACGCGGCGCCCTGGCCCGCCAGCATCTCGTCGACCTGGGCGTCGACCGGATACCCGAGCTGTCGCAAGCGGTCGACGATGCGATTGAAGCGCATCAGGCGAAATCCGCGCTGGCGTTCGAGCGTCGCTTCGAAGACTTCGTCGTTGAGATCGACACCGAGACCGAGGATGTGCAGCTCGCCTTCCCAGAGATGCGGGATACCTTTCGCGACACTGTTGATCTCGACGGCTGGGAGCAGTTCGAGCGGCAGCGGCGGCCCGCCCGGAGCGGTCAGTTCGCGAACGCCGGCCAGGGTGTCATGGTCGGCCAGGGCGAGAACCTGGACGCCGGCAGCTGCGGCGGCGGTCACCAGCTCGAGCGGCTCGAGAACGCCGTCGGAGCGGCAACTGTGTGTGTGCAGGTCCACGCGCGACGGATATGGCGGGATCACCGGGTCGCCCTGACTGGCGCGGTAGGCCTTGGAGCGGAAGCGGAATGACCCGGGATCGGACTTGAGGTCGTCGCCGTGGCCGGGATCGGGCCGGCGACCCGCGGCGCCTACCTGCCGGCTGGCGGCGCCGGCCGGGATCCGCCGATCGAACGACACGCTAGACCTCGACGATGCGCTGGATCCGCTCGATCGCGAGCGCTCGCCCGGTGTCCGGATCGACGTCGATCTGACAAGCGTTGAAGACCACCGGCCCCGTGCCCACTTCGAAGCGCGTGGGCAGGCCGTTGAGGAAGCGCGGGATCACGGTCGCGGGATCGAAGCCGATGACGCTGTGGACGGGCCCGCACATGCCCAAGTCCGACTGGTAGGCCGTGCCCTTGGGCATGATCCGCTCGTCGGCCGTGGGAACGTGGGTGTGCGTGCCGACGACCGCGCTGGCTCGGCCGTCGAGGTAGATACCGAAAGCGTTCTTCTCGCTCGTCAGCTCGCAGTGGAAGTCCACCACCCGCACGGACGGGAGCGGCTCGGAGGCTTCGTCCACCAGCCGATCGAAGTCGGTGAAGGGGTTTTCGATGGGCGTCATGTACGTCCGGCCCTGGAAATTGAGAACGGCCACGTCCGTGCCGTCGGCGGCGTGGAAGATGCCCCAGCCGCGACCGGGGACGCCGTCCGTCCCGTAGTTGTGCGGCCGCAGGATGCGCTCGTCGTGTTCGAGCTGCTGGTACATCTCGCGCTTGTCCCAGATGTGATTGCCGGACGTGATGACGTCGATGCCGGACGCGAACATGGCGTCGGCGGTGGAGACGGTCAGGCCCATACCACCGGCCACGTTCTCGCCGTTGGCGGTCACGAGAGCGATGTCGCGCTCATGACGAAGCCCCGGCAGCAACGCCTCCACGGCCAGCCTGCCGGGCTTGCCGATCAGGTCGCCGATCATGAGGATGCGGCAGGCGCGCCGGCCTGCGGGCGTGAGAGGCGGGCCGGCGGACGCGGACACGGCGGCTACTTGGCGTACTCGACGGACCGCGTCTCGCGGATGACCGTCACCTTGATCTGGCCCGGATACGTGAGGCTGGCCTCGATCTTCTTCACGACGTCGCGAGCTAGGCGGGTCGCCGAAACGTCGTCGATCTGCTCCGGTCGAACCAGGATCCGAACCTCACGCCCGGCCTGGACGGCGAAGCTCTTCTCCACTCCCTCGAAGCTCTCGGCGATGGCCTGCAGATCCTCGAGGCGCCGGACGTAGGTTTCCATCGATTCGCCGCGGGCGCCGGGTCGGGACGCGCTGATGGCATCCGCGACCTGGACGATCGGGGCTTCCATCGAGGCGTAATCGACTTCCTGGTGATGGGCCGCGATCGCGTTCACGACCTTGGCCGAGAGGTTGTGGCGCACCGCGATCGCCGCGCCGATCTGGGCATGCGGGCCCTCGACCTCGTGGTCGACCGCCTTGCCGAGGTCGTGCAGGAGCCCGCCGACCTTCGCCGCCTGAACATCCAGGCCCAACTCCGCCGCAATCATTGCCGACAGCCGGCTGGTTTCGACCGAGTGGACGAGCACGTTCTGGCCGTAGCTGGTGCGGTACTTGAGGCGGCCCAGGAGCTTGACGATCTCGGCCGGGAGGGCCGGGATGCCGGCGTCGTAGATTGCCTGCTCGCCGGCCTGCCGCATCACGAGATCGACCTCGGCGCGGGCCTTGGCGACGACTTCCTCGATGCGTCCGGGGTGGATCCGGCCGTCCATCATCAGTTTGGTGAGCGCCAGCCGGGCGACCTCGCGGCGGACCGGGTCGAAGGCGCTGATGACGACCGTTTCGGGGGTGTCGTCGATGATCAGGTCGACGCCCGTGGCCTGCTCGAGGGCCCGGATGTTGCGGCCCTCGCGGCCGATGATGCGGCCCTTCATCTCGTCGTTGGGCAGATGGACGGAACTGACCGTGTGCTCGGCGGTGTGATCGGCGGCAATACGCTGCATCGTCGTGATGACGATCTCGCGGGCACGATCTTCCGCTTCGTCGCGGGCGGCTCGTTCGATCGCCTTGCCGATGCGGACGCCGTCCCGCTCGGCCTCGTCTCGGACCGCTTCCAGCAGCTGGGCTTTGGCGTCTTCGGCAGACATGCCGCTGACGCGTTCCAGCGCCGCCACGTGCTCCTGCTGGGCTTCTGCGACCTGCTGGCGGCTGTTCTCCAGTTCGCGCTCGCGATCCAACAGTTTGCGGTCGCGCTGCTCGAGCATGTCGGACCGAAGGTCGAGCTGCTCATCGCGCGCCAGCAGGCGGGTCTCGAGGCCGGACAGCTCGGCTCGTTTGGCTCGGGCTTCGTCCTCTGCCTCACGCGACAGCCGCAGCTTCTCGTCCTTGGCTTCGAGGATCAGCTCTTTCTGTTGCGCGCGCGCTTCCGCGACAATGCGTGCGGCTTTGTCCTGGGCGCTCTTGATGGCCTGATTGGCGAACTGGCCGCGAGCCAGGAAGCCGACGACCACGCCCACAGCAAGGGCGACCACAGCGGCTGTGGCCACGAGGGCGAATTCCATATGAACTTGCCTCCCGTCCGGCCGATGACGCAGCCGGAGGTACGTGGAAGATTCTTAGGGCGGCCCGAACCGGTCTGGACCCACTCCCGG
>Ga0302262_10001370_pt1 | contig 10244 bp, 7 predicted proteins | sample II_Fen_E3_4_FD_194557 | JGI IMG/M metagenome (GOLD analysis project Ga0302262, IMG submission 194557) | Peat permafrost microbial communities from Stordalen Mire near Abisko, Sweden - II_Fen_E3_4 | ecosystem: Environmental > Terrestrial > Soil > Wetlands > Permafrost | place: Sweden: Abisko...
TGACTGATCAGCCCACCATCATCCTCGTGCCCGGCCTGCGCAACAGCGGCCCCGGCCATTGGCAAACGCTATGGGAAGAGCGGCGCGGCGATTGCATCCGCGCGCAACTGGGCGATTGGGATCAGCCGCATCGCAATGCTTGGGTTAGCAATCTGGGTCTGGCCATTCGCCAAAGCGTCCAGCTTTCGGGTCAGCCCGTGGTGCTGGCCGCGCATAGCCTTGGTTGCCACACCGTGGCATGGTGGGCACAATTGGAACCAGACGCCGCCGCGCTGGTGCGCGGGGCCTTGCTGGTGGCGCCACCCGAGGTCGATTTCTTCCCGCTCGATGATCGCCTCAGCAGCTTTGCCCCCACTGTGTCGCAACCCCTGCCCTTCCCGGCATTTCTGGTGGGCAGTCGTAATGATCCCTACATGGGGCTACATGCCGCGCATCAATTGGCGCGGCGCTGGGGCGCCCGATTCGTCGATCTGGGTCTGCGTGGGCATATTAACGCCGATAGCAAGCTGGGCGATTGGCCGCTGGGGCAGGCATTGCTCGATGAATTGCGCGGCGCGGACCAAGCCGAAGCCAGCCCAGCAGAGCGCCAAGGCCTAGGCAACGCGCACCACTGACCGCTTGGGGTAACTGGTACGGATGGCGGGACTCGAACCCGCACGAGCAAAGCTCAGGGGATTTTAAGTCCCCGGCGTCTACCATTCCGCCACATCCGCATGATGCTCAGCACTTACCCTAAGGCGCGCACCTCAGGACCATAGCCGATCAACTTGCGCTCAAGCCTCTGGCAGATTGGCAGGAAAACGGCAAGACGCGGCTTCGCATCGCCCCATCTTGCCCCCCGACTAGCTCAAACGTTGAGGCGCGCGCGCATTTCCTTGCCCGGCTTGAAGAAAGGCACCCGCTTGCCGGGCACATCCACAGCCTCGCCGGTGCGCGGATTGCGACCCTTGCGCGGATCGCGTTCACGCGTCGAAAAGGCGCCAAAACCACGCAATTCCACCCGGCCACCCTCGGCCAGACGCTGCGCGATTTCATCGAAAAACACATCCACGATGCGCTCGACATCATCAGCCCGCAGTTCGGGATTATTCTTGGCCAAAGCCTGCAGCAATTCAGATCGGATCATAACTCACACCCCCACCAAGATGACATCCATCGCCATCCTTGAGACGCACCCTCACATATTATCACGTGAGGAATCCTTACCGTCCTCACATGGGTGTAAGTTACAGAAGTTCAAGGTTTACCGCAATGCCGCCTTGGGATGAAAACGGAGCTTTTCGTTGGATTATCTTAAGTTTATTGGACCGCTATGGATGATCCGTCCAACAACTCCTCCATTGTCAGACCCAAGCGGCAAATTTTTTCGCGAACATCGGGCCATTCATCATTCAGAAAAGCCCGCTTCTCCGCCTTGCGCAACTTTTCCGCCGCGCCCAAAGCCACAATCATCCCCACGCCGCGCTGGACCTCAACTAAGCCATCCAACTGAAATTGTTGGTAAGCCTTGGCCACAGTCAACGGATTGGCGCCCTGATCCGCGGCCAGATTGCGCACCGATGGCAGCATGGCCCCCTCGGGATAGGTGCCATCGATAATCGCGGCGGCAATCATGTCGCGCAGCTTGAGATACACAGGGCGGGTAGGGCTAGACATACTGCCTCAGTGCCATAATACACCGCAGCAGACAAGCCTGCCAGCCGACAAGATCCCTCTCCCCATCGCAAACTTACGCTTTCTTTCCACCGCTCCGGCGCTAGTTTGCCACGCCATGACGCAAACCACCCCTGCCAGCCCATCATGGTTCGGCCATCCCCGCCAGCTCGCCCGCCTGTTCTCGATCGAGATGTGGGAGCGCTTTGGCTATTACGGCATGCGCGCGCTGTTGATGCTCTATCTCACCAAGCATTTCCTGCTGGGGGATCGCGCCTCGGCGGGGATTTATGGCGGCTATACGGCGCTGGTTTACCTCACCCCGCTGGTGGGCGGATTGGTGGCCGATCAATATCTGGGGTCGAAACGCGCGGTGAAATTCGGCGCGCTGGTGATGGCGGCGGGCTATTTCGCGCTGGCCTTTGGCGGCGCCCCGGCGCAACCTTGGGCCGACTATGCTGGCGCGCGCCACAAGGTCGAGATCGCCAATTTCGCCGACCGCCCCACCAGCGCCGCCAATGAAATCCGCACCGTGATCGAAGGCAAGGAGCGCCTGACCATCAAGGGCCGCGAGGATGGCAGCATCGATCTGATCGACGCCGACGGCCATATCGCCCGCCATCTCCCCCCCGGCGCGATGCAGGAAGGCGCCGACCGCGATCCGTTCTATCTCGCCCTCACCATGCTGGCGCTCTCGGCGGTGGCGGTGGGCAATGGCTTCTTCAAGCCCAATATCGCCACGATGGTCGGCGCGCTCTATGCCCCCGGCGACCCACGCCGCGACGCCGGTTTCTCGATCTTTTACATGGCGATCAACACCGGCTCGCTGATCGGCCAGATCGCCTGCCCCTTTCTGGCTGACCGCTATGGCTGGCCCACAGGTCTTGCCAGCGCGGGCGTGGTGATGCTGCTGAGTTGGGCGCTGATGCATTTCGGGCGGCACCATCTGGCCGACTATGGCGAGACGCCAGTGCGCGAAGGCGGCGATCGCGCAGGGCTGATCTATACGCTGGCGATTGCGGCCATCCCCGCCTGCTATTTCCTGTTCACCAACCTGATGGCCACCCCGGCCCCGGTCGCGGGCGAAGGCTTCCTCGGCTATCTGCTCGGCCTGCCGCTGATGGGCAAGCTGCTCTGCGCCACCTTCGGCCTCAGCCTGCCCGCAATTCTTGTCTGGTCTTGGCGCGCGGGCAGCCGGGTGGAGTTTCAGATGATGCTGGCCGCGATCATCCTGATGGTGTTCAATACCGTGTTCTGGAGCCTGTTCGAACAGGCCGGCTCCAGCCTCACCCTGTTTGCGGACCGCAATGTGGATCGCTCCGTGTTCGGCCTGTTCACCATGTCCGCGCCGCAAACGCAGCAGTTCAACGCCATCGCCATCGTCACCTTGGCCCCAGTGATGGGGGCGCTGTGGGGCTGGCTGGGGTGGCGCGAGTGGGAACCTTCGATCCCCATCAAGTTCAGCCTCGGCCTGATCGGCGTCGGCGCGGGCTTCCTGTTCCTCGTGCTGGGCACGCGCTTTGCGGGGGCGGATTATCAGGTGGGGCTGGGCTGGCTGGCGGGGCTGTATCTCATCCATTCCATCGCGGAACTGTGCATCTCGCCCGTGGGCATGTCGATGATCACCAAATTGTCCATCCCGCGCATTGTCGGCCTGATGATGGGCGCATGGTATCTCTCGCTGGCGATGGGCCAATATGGCGCGGGGATGCTGGCGCAATTGGCCACGGTCAACACCGTGGGCGGGCAAGTCACCAATCTCAAGCTCAGCCTCGACACTTATGTGGGCGTGTTCACGCAGATCGGCGTGGTCACCATCGGCATCGGTCTGCTGCTCTTGGCGCTGGCCCGGCCGATCCGTCGCTTGATGCATGGGGTGAGTTAGTGTAGTAAAACACCATTCTGCAACGGAGGGTGTGATGGAACAAGGTTTGGCCGGGTTGATCGCGGGGGCGCTGGCCTTCGTGGGCAGCCATTTTCTCCTGTCGCACCCCTTGCGCGCGCCGCTGGTGCGCGCGTTGGGCGAAAAAGGCTTCTCCGGGGTCTACAGCTTGGTCGCCTTCGCCACGATGGGCTGGATGATCATCGCCTTCCGCGCCATCCTACCGGGCGCTCTGCCGCTCTGGGATGGCACGGGGGCCGCGCCTTGGCTGGTGGCCAGCGCGCTCAGCCTGATCGGCATTACCCTGCTGCTCGGCTCGCTGCGCGGCAATCCCGCCCTGCCGCAAGTGCCCGGCGCCACCATCGCCGCCGCGCGCGCCAAGGGCGTGTTCGCCGTCACCCGCCACCCGATGATGTGGGGCTTCGCGCTCTGGGCGCTGGGGCATATCCTCGTCTCGCCCACACCGCGCGTGCTGGTGCTGATGGCAGCGATGATCATCCTCGCGCTCGTCGGCGCGCATGGTCAAGATCGCAAGAAAGCCGCGCTGCTGGGCGCCGATTGGGCGCATTGGTCGGCGCAGACCAGCTATTGGCCACGCCTTGCCGCGCTGGGCGGCATCGCTCCGGCGCTATGGGCGATCAGCATCGTGGTATGGTTGGGCGCCACCTATGGCCATATCCATGCCGCGCATGTCTATGCCGGGCTGTGGCGCTGGCTGCTCTGATCGCGCCCTAGCCCAGAAACAACCCATCAAGCTGGCTGGCGGGCACCGGGCGCGAGACCAGATAGCCCTGAAAACTGTTGCACCCACAGGCCGCCAGCCGCTCGCGCTGGTGCTCGGTTTCCACCCCTTCGGCCACAATATCCAGCTTGAGCGCCCGCCCCAATTTCACAATGGCATCCACCAGCCCCTCGGCCTCCTCATTGGCCTCCAGATTATGGATAAAGCTGCGATCGATCTTGATCTTGTCCACCGCAAACCGCTTGAGGGAATTGAGGCTGGAATAGCCGGTGCCGAAATCATCAAGCGCAAGGGAAAAGCCTTCCTGCTTGAGCATGATGATATTGTCCCGCGTCACCCCATCATCGCCCAGCAGCGCGGTTTCGGTGATCTCGATCTCATAGCGCGCCGGATCGATGTGATATTCGGCCACCAGCCGCGTCAGCGTCCCCATGAACATCGGCGACCGCAATTGCAGCGCCGAGACATTGATCGCCACCCGCATCGAAAGCCAGGTCTGCGTTTCGTCAAACACCCGGCGGAACACATATTCGCCCAGATCAAGGATCAGCCCGCTTTCCTCGCACAAGGGCACAAAGATCGATGGCGCAATCGCCCCCTTCTCCGGGTGCTCCCAGCGCACCAGCGCCTCCATCGCGCTGATCTGCCCGCGCGCATCCATCTGCGGCTGATAAACCATGGTCAGCCCATCATGCGCCAGCGCATGGCGCAGATCGGTTTCCAGACTACGCCGCATGCGTAGTGCGGCATCCATGTCCGGCTCAAAGAAGGTCACCCGGTTGCGCCCCCCCTCCTTGGACCCATACAGCGCCAGATCCGATTGCCGCAAAGCCTCCGGCGGCTCGATGTCGGGGTTAGTGATCAGCGTCACACCGATGGACACCCCCACCTCGACCGTGCCAGCCTCCAACTCAAACGGCTCCTCAAACAGCTTGAGCACCCGCTCGGCCAGATGCGAGGCCCCCGCCGCGTTGGTTTCGGGCTGAAGGATCACGAATTCATCCCCGCCCAGCCGCGCCACCGTATCGGAATCACGACACAGCGCGGTAATCCTGTCGGCCACCTGCCGGATCAGCTCATCCCCTGCCGGATGGCCCAGCAGGTCATTCACCTCCTTGAAGCGATCCAGATCGAGGCAATGCACCGCCGTCTCGCCATAATAGCGGCGCGCCATGGCCAGCATCTGGCGCAGGCGGTCAAACATCATCGCCCGGTTGGGCAATCCGGTCAGCGTATCATGAAAGGCCAGATGCCGCGCCCGCGCCTCGCTGGCGATCAGATCGCTGGCGATGGTGTTGCTCTTGCGCATGAAATACCACACGACCAGCGTGAACAGCGAGGCAAAGCACACCAGAATCGCGGGCAGGCGCATGCGCAAATCGGTGGAAGGATCCACCGGCGTCCACGCCAGCCAGCCCAGCGGGCGCCCCCCCGCATCCCCGATCGGCATGGCCAGCCCGGCATCGGGCGCCTTGCCCCCCGGCACCAGCCGCAAATCTTCTAGATGGTGATGCGCCGCAAAGCCCGCCAGCATCGGCTTATCCAGCGCCACCACCGCCTCCACTCCGCGCGAAGCCAACACCAGTTGCGGGCGCCCCCCCGCCTCAACAAACCGATAAGGCGGCACATCAAGCCCCACCGCCGGGCGAATCGCCACATGGCCCGACCCCGTCACCGCGCGCAAAGGCGCCACCAGCGCCTGATCCATCCAGCGCGCATCCCCGCGCGCCACATGCCGCGCCGCGCCATCCTGCCGCATCAGCGCCGATAGCGTGGCGTCATACTGGCCCAGCGCCGCACGCCAGCTTTCCTGCGCCACCGTCAGGCCAAACCCGCGCGAAGCCGTGCCAATTTCCGACATTAACAGATTGGCGGTAAGCACCAGCATCACCAGCGCCGCCACGATCAACAGCGCGACAGGGCGAAACAATCCGGACCGGCGCTGGTCCTGCGTGGCAACACTGTTGAGTTCCATCAGGCCTACTCCGCCAGCATGGCGGAGCAGATCATGGCGCCCCATCGCCCCGAACGGGCGAAAGTTGCGCGTGATGCGATGCTGAATATCCGCGAGACCGACATGCCCGATGGTTTAGCGGCATGCCCCTTGCGGAAGGCTTGGGGTGACTACTGCGTGATTAACCTAGGAATGGCAAACAAGCGATTCAGCATGTTCGCCCTTCACACCTCAGGCAAAGCCCCGCGCCAGAAAGCGCAACGCCAGCCCCGCGAGCAGCGCCGCCCCGCGCGGCATGGCCGCTTCGTCGACCATCATGCGCGGGGAATGGATGCCATTGCAGGCGGCATGATCCGCCCCTTCGCCCGCAACACCCAAAAAGAACATCGCCCCCGGCGCCTTTTCGAGCACATAGGAGAAATCCTCGGCCCACATCACCGGGGCGGGCAAGCGGTGAAACACCCCCGCGCCAAACAAATCCCCCGCCACCGCCGCGCCCAGATCCACCGCGCGCGGATCGCAGATCGACACCGAAAAGCCCTGCGTCACGGTCAATTCCGCGCGCATGCCATGCGCCGCCGCGATTCCTTCAACCAGCCGCGCCAGCCGATCCTGCAACAGCGCGCGATGCGCGGGCGAGAGCGAACGCATCGTGCCGCGCATCGTCGCCCGGTCGGGGATGACATTATGCGTGGTGCCCGCGATGATCCGCGCGATGGTCACCACCACCGGATCATGCGCGTTGAACTGGCGCGTCACCATCGCCTGTATCGCGCCCACGATCTCGCAAACCACCGGGATCGGGTCGCCCGAATCATGCGGGGTGGAGGCGTGGCCGCCCGCGCCATGCACCACAATGTCGATCTGGTCCGCACTGGCCATCAAGGCGCCCGCGCGGCCCTGCACCTGCCCATGGGGCGCATTGGGCATCACATGCAGGGCAAAGGCGGCATCGGGCCATTGCCCCGATCCGCCATCGATCAACCCATCCTCCAGCATGAAGCGGGCGCCATGGTGCCCCTCCTCGCCGGGTTGAAACATCAGCAGCACATCGCCGGGCAAGCTCTCCGCCCGCGCCGCCAGCAACCGCGCCGCGCCCACCAGCATGGTGGTATGCGCATCATGGCCGCAGGCGTGCATCGTGTTCGCGATCCGGCTGGCAAAGGGCAGGCCGGTCTCTTCCGGCATGGGCAGCGCATCCATGTCGCCACGCAGCAGCACCGTGGGGCGATGCCCGCTGGCCGGCGCCGCGCCCCCGCGCAACACACCCACCAGACCCGTGGTCGATGCCCCCCGCCGCCATGCGATCGGCAAGTCGGCCAGCGCGGCCAACACCTTGTCGCGCGTCAGGGGCGTGTGCAGCCCCAATTCCGGCTCGGCATGGATCGCGCGGCGCAAAGCGGTCAGATCGGCGCCTAACCCCCGCGCTTCGTTCAACAAAGCCTGCATCATGCCCGCGTTTTCCCCATTATGGATGAACACCTAACTATCCCCACCTTCACGCAAAAATCCGGGGCAACCGCATTTTTCCCCAGATTTCCTTGGGCAAAGCTGGTTCGGGGGGCGTTTGATCACCATATCGCGGATTTGCTTGGCACAATAGGGTAAATGGCGAAACGCGAACATCCCGCGATTCGCCAAAATCCGGGTGGAAAATGGAGAAATACGTGCTTGTGGCCCATCAAAAGCTGGCGCTAATCGCCAAGGCAACGCTTGTGGAGTTGCCCGCATGACCGCGCCGCTGATTGCCCCGTCCATCCTGTCCGCAGACTTTGCCCGTCTGGGCGAGGAAGTGCGCGCGATTGATACCGCTGGCGCTGATTGGGTGCATGTCGATGTGATGGATGGCCATTTCGTGCCCAACATCACCATCGGGCCGATGGTCGTCAAGGCCCTGCGCCCCCACACGGCCAAAGTGTTTGACGTGCATCTGATGATCTCGCCGGTCGATCTTTACATCGATGCCTTCGCGCAGGCCGGATCGGATTACATCACCTTTCATCCCGAGGCGGGCGCCCATGCCCATCGCACAGTGCAGGCGATCCATGGCGCGGGCTGCAAGGCGGGCGTGTCGCTCAATCCGGCAACGCCGGTCGATGTGCTCGATTATCTGATCGATGATGTCGATCTGGTGCTGGTAATGAGCGTGAACCCCGGCTTTGGTGGGCAAAAGTTTATTTCCAGCCAGCTCCGCAAGATCGAGGCGATCCGCAAGCTGATCGACCAGACCGGGCGCGACATCCGCTTGGAGGTTGATGGCGGGATCGACACCACCACCGCGCCGCTCTGCGTATCGGCGGGCGCCGATGTGCTGGTGGCGGGCACGGCCACCTTCCGGGGCGGGCCGGATCACTATGCCGCCAATATCGCGGCGCTAAAAGGGTTGGGTTAAGGCATGATCGAGGTCAACACGGCTGCGGAGGGCAATACCCCCAACACGGGGCAGGGCAAGCCGCAAGCTATTCCGTTGACCTTGGATGTGAACGAACCGACCGCTATGAGCAAGGCACCCAAAGGGCAGGTGGTGGAGCCGGGCCGCGCGCTGGCGCTGGCCGATTTCACCCCGCCCAGCCTAAGCACGGGCGAAAGGCTGATCCGCCTTGCCTATCGCATGGGCGTTTCGGGCGGGGCGCTCGCCGCCCCCTTCCGCAAAGCCACCCGCCCCCGCATGCTGGCCACCGCCGCCAACCCCATCCCCGGCGATCGCGCGGCGGGCATGGCCCTGCGCGCAGGGCATTTTCTGGTGCATGGGCTGAAATTGCCCTTGGCCCAGATCGACTTTTCCGGCGCGGCGCGGCTGGCCCCGCCGGTGGAGCGGGTGCTGCATGGTTTTCACTGGCTGGCCGATCTGGAAGCGGCTGGCCCGCGCGAACAGGTGGCCCCGGTGGCCGAGCGCATTCTGGCCGCATGGCTGGCCGCCAACCCCAGCCCGCCATCGCGCGCGGGCAAAGGCCCGGCATGGATGGTCTCGCATGCGGGCGCGCGGCTGTTGGGTTGGCTGCTGCATGCCCCGCTGCTGATGTCTGGGCCAGACAAGGCCCTGCGCGCGCAAACCATGGCATCCATCGCCGATACTGCCCGCTGGCTTGATAAACATGTGGCGCAGGGCGAAGATACTCTGGCGCAGGTGGCGGGCTGGTGCGGCATTGTCGCGGCTGGCCTGCTGCTGGCCGATGGCCGCCCCCGCCGCCTGTATGGCGAGGCGGGGCTGATCGCCGCGCTGGGCGAATTGCTGGGCGATGATGGCGGCATCATGTCGCGCAGCCCGCTGGGGCAGATGGAGGCGATCAGCCTGCTGGTGCAACTCCTCGCCTGCTATCACGCCTGCCGCCGCGATCCGCCCGCCGCGCTGGAGGGGATTTTGGGGCTGATGGTGCCCCCCTTGCTCACGCTGGCGCATGGCGATGGCGCGCTGGGCAGCTGGCAGGGCGGCTGGGCCGTTTCCGCGGCCCAAGTCTCCGCCCTGATCGCCGCCAGCGAAGTGCGCACCCGCCCCCTGCGCGAGGTCCGCCAATGGGGCTATCAGCGCGTAACGGCGGGCAAGAGCCTGCTGCAATTCGACGCCGCCCCGCCCCCCTTGGCCAAACATGCGCGCAACGGCTGCGCCTCCACGCTGGCGATGGAATTCAGCCATGCCGAACAACGCGTCATCGTCAATTGCGGCGGCGGCGCGGCGGCGGGCGGCCTGATGCCGCTGCGGCTGGAGCAAGGCCTGCGCGCCACCGCCGCGCATTCCACACTGGTGCTCGATGATGTCAATTCCACCGCCGTGCTGATCAATGGCGGGCTGGGCACGGGCGTGAGCGAGGTGGAGATCGACCGCCGCACCATCCCCGGCGATCGCGCCACCGGCGGCGGCACATGGGGCGCCACCCGGCTGGAGGCCAGCCATAATGGCTATGCCAGCCGCTTTGGCCTGATCCACAGCCGCATCCTGATCCTGCGCGATGATGGCGCAGAATTGCGCGGCGAGGATATGCTGGTGCCCACCGGGCGCAAGGGCAAGCGCGGCA
>Ga0302262_10001371_pt1 | contig 10239 bp, 10 predicted proteins | sample II_Fen_E3_4_FD_194557 | JGI IMG/M metagenome (GOLD analysis project Ga0302262, IMG submission 194557) | Peat permafrost microbial communities from Stordalen Mire near Abisko, Sweden - II_Fen_E3_4 | ecosystem: Environmental > Terrestrial > Soil > Wetlands > Permafrost | place: Sweden: Abisko...
CGGCGCATCGAAATCGGCGCCCAATTCTTGATAGTAGGGGCGCAGTGCTTCTTTCCAGTGGCGGGCCTGTTCTTCGTCCGGGAGCGGTGGCTGGTGGCAGAAGAAGTTCAGGTTCAGGGGTGCCCGCGTGCCTTGGCGAATCAGCGCGACTTCGGCGCGAATCTGCTCTTCGCTCAGCAGTGCGCAGGGCAGCGCAGGCAAGCCTCCGGCGTTGCCCACGGCAATCGCCAGTGCCGCGCCGGAAGGCCCGGCCATGGGCGCTTCGAGGATGGGCAGTTCAATACCAAACAGCGTCAGGATGCGCGTGTCGGGCCAGGCAGTCATGGTCTTCTCTCCATAATCAGGGGGATGGTCGAGCAGTTGGCAAGGTTAACAGCGTGTCTTCCTTAAGTCGCACTTGAATTACAAGACGATCAGTCTATTATTCCCGGCATGACGACAGAAGCCCTGCAACCCCGACGCCCCGGCCGTCCACCGCGAGTGGATCGGGACAATCTGCACACCCGTGAACTGCTGATTCGCTGCGGCACCGAAGTGCTCACTGAGCAGGGCTTCATGGCCACCGGCATCGACGCGATCCTCAAACGCGTCGGCGTGCCCAAAGGCTCGTTCTATCACTACTTCGACAGCAAGGAAGCCTTTGGCCGGGCCGTGCTGGATAACTACGCGGCGTTTTTTGCCCGGCGCCTGGATCGCTGGCTGCTGGATGAAACGCTGTCGCCGCTGGAGCGCCTGGTGGGCTTTGTTCAACACGCCAAGACCGCAATGGCCCGCTACGATTACCGCCGCGGGTGCATGGTCGGCAATCTCGGGCAGGAAGTCAGCGTCTTGCCGGAGAGCTTTCGCCCGGTGCTGGAAAGCATTTTCCTCGACTGGCAAGCACGCCTGAGCGTTTGCCTGGAAGCAGCGCAAGCCCAGGGCGAGTTGGCCAAAAGCGCCGATTGTATCGAGCTGGCAGCGTATTTCTGGATTGGCTGGGAGGGCGCGGTATTGCGCGCCCGGCTGGTGAAAAGCGATGTTCCCTTGAATACCTTTATTGCGGGATTTTTGCGTGGATTGCCGCAGTGATTTTTTTTCGGCTATTAAAAGACGATCGGTCTAAATTATCGGAGGCGTCATGTTCAAAGGCATCCTGATCGAGAAAGACGACAGAGGTTATCGAGCCAGCCTGGCCGATATCAGCGAAGACGCGCTGCCTGCCGGCGACGTTACCGTGGACGTTTCCTACAGCACGCTGAACTATAAAGACGGTCTGGCCATTACTGGCGCCAGCCCGGTGGTGCGCAGTTTCCCCATGGTGCCGGGGGTGGATCTGGTCGGCACGGTAACGGACAGCCGCGATCCTGAGTTCAATGTCGGCGATCAGGTGCTGCTCAATGGTTGGGGTGTCGGCGAAGTTCATTGGGGCGGCCTGGCGCAAAAGGCCCGCTTGCAGGGACGCTGGCTGATCCCGCTGCCCAGTGCTTTCACGCCGGCCCAGGCCATGGCCATCGGCACGGCGGGCTACACCGCGATGCTCAGCGTAATTGCCCTGGAACAACACGGCGTTACCCCCGACAAGGGCGAGATTCTGGTGACCGGCGCCAATGGCGGCGTTGGCAGTTTTGCCATCGCGATTCTGGCCCGGCTCGGTTACCAGGTGGTGGCGTCCACCGGTCGGCTTGCCGAGAGCGACTACCTCAAGCAACTTGGGGCCAGCGAGATCATCGATCGCGCAACGTTGTCTGAGCCGGGGCGGCCATTGGCCAAAGAGCGTTGGGCCGGCGCCATTGACTCGGTCGGTAGCCATACCCTGGCCAATATCTGCGCCAGCACCCGTTATCGCGGCACCGTCGCTGCTTGCGGCCTGGCCCAGGGCATGGAGTTTCCCGGCTCGGTCGCGCCGTTTATTCTGCGTGGCGTCACCCTGGCCGGGATCGACAGCGTCAATCGGCCACGCGAAGACCGCCTTGAGGCTTGGGCGCGACTGGCGACAGACCTCGACCGCTCGTTACTGCCGTTGATCAGCCATGAAATCGGCTTGAGTGAGGTGTTGGAGATTGCCCCGCAGATTCTCCAGGGCAAGGTGCGCGGGCGCATTGTGGTTAATCTGGCGCGCTGATCAGCCAGCCAGCATCGGCGGCAAAGTACCCAGCAATGACACGGCCGCCACTGCCGCAAAGCCGAACAGGCATTCGAGGGTGATGCTGGTCTTGAGCGCGGCCAGGGGCCGGTTCGGGTCCTGCACCTGCCAACGGTTGAATAGCGCCAGCGCGAGCATGCACAGGACCATCGCGAGTTTGATCGCCAGAATCAGGCCGAAGCCGGCGAACACAGGCGTTGGCCAGAGCGCGCCGCTCAGCGCCCGGACATTGATCAGCCCGGTCAGGATAGTCACCGCCACCAGGCCGTAGCCGACCCCGCTGAAGCGCCGCAGCAGAGCGCGCATGCTGGCTTCAGAGGTTGTCGTCAGCAACAGGATCAGCAGGGCCAGGCTGCCGAGCCAGGTGGCGACGGCAAGCAGATGCAGTGCCTGATTGCAGATCAACAGTTGGCCGCGCAGGCCGTCGAACATGGCGCCATGCCCGATCGGCGCCAGGGTGATCAGCAGCAGCGCGCTGAGCAACAGTTGCCAAACCGTCGGGCTGTGTCGCAGCACGGCAATCAGCAACAGGGCATTGAGCAGCAGATGCCAGCTCCAGACGTGACCGAAGAAAGTATTGCCTAGCACCAGCAGCAGGGTTTGCGGATCGATGCCGTCTTGCCAACTGCCACCCATGCTCGCGCCAGTCAGCACCAGCCAAGCGATTCCGCTGAGCATGCCAAGGGCTGCGAGCCCGCGCATGCCCCGAGCCAATCGGCGATCCAAAGGACCGACCGCGCCAGGGCTCAGCAACGCGGCGAAAATCCCGTAGCGTGACAAACACAGGCCCAATAGCAGCAACACCGAGGAAAAATGCACAAAGCGGCAGAAGATCAACGCGTCTTGCATGGCTCAGGGGCTGACAGTAAAGCTGTAGCTGCCTTCGCTTTTGTGGGTGTCGACGGAGACGGCGTGCCATTCGACTTTGTACCGGCCGGCGGCCAAGGGCGCAGCCGGCGTGACGATGAGGATTTTCTTGTCGGCGGGATCGGTGCTGATGGTCGCTGCCTCGACTTCGGTCTTGCCGCCGACGGTGGAGGTGATGCTGATCTTGGTGAACTTCTCTTCAACGCCTTCGGAGAAGGTCAGGCGCAGTTCCTTGGCCGACGCCACCGTGCTGTCAGCGGCAGGCAGTTGGCTTTGCAGATGCGCATGGGCGAACGCCGACGTGGTAGCACCGAGCGAGGCGAGCAGGGTCAGGGAAGCCAGGGTGTGCTTGAGGCGTTGAGCAAACATTCAGGTACCTATAAGAACTGAAACGGCAGGAATAAACGCGCTAATAGACCAGAAAGCAGCGCGCGACTCCAGCTTGACGCCGAGGTTTTCACGTCTGTAAACGCGCCCTGAGCTGTTCAGACAGGGTGTTCAGGTCGCTCAGTGAATTACGCCCGATCAACATAAAGGCATGTTCGGCCGTGGACCAGTACACCACATTCATGCCCAGGCGCTGCTCGCTCCCTTGCGTGGCTGGCCCTTGGGCATTGGTCGTGATGCACAGGGCCAGCGGGCCGAATTGCGGGTCAAGATAGGTAATCTGGGCGATGGGCACGCCGTCGTATTCGAGAATTTGCGCGCGCTTGAGCTGCGGTTGCGCCAGGCCGACGCGCTCGGTATCGAGTTTCAGCCCAAGACGTTCGCCGACCGAGGCCAGTTGGCGGTTCTGGGCAGCCGGGTCCGGGTCGAGATTGTCCAGGGTTGCGGGCGTGTACAGCGCCATATACTCGGCGACCAACGCGCGCCAGCCATGGGGGCTTGGTGGCGCGCTGCTGGCGTTAAGAAACAGGCGGTCAGCCACGATACCGGCGAGCATGCAGCTGGCCGCGACCGCGAGAAAGCGCCGACGGCTCAGGCCAGGCGCTGCCGGCGTTGGCGATTTCAGGCGATCCAGCATGGCGTGCAAACGGTCATGGGGCGCCTCCAGCAGCACACTGTCGAAGGCCTGCCGAAAAGGCATTTCGCTGCGGCGCAACAGGTCGAGGCGGTCGGCGTCCCGCGCATTGTGCTGGAGCGCCCGTTCGACCCTGGCGTGCTCCTGCGGGCTCAACTCGTTATCGAGGTAAGCCACCAACTGTTCATCCGCAACCGATGGCTGCAGCGGCAGATCACTCATGATCGTTCTCCTGTCGATGCGCTGGGTACGGTGTTCAGCTCTGGGCCTGAGCCCTCAGCCAGCTTAAGGCGGGCACTGGCCAAGCGGCTCATGACCGTGCCGATAGGCACTTGCAATACCTGCGCAACTTCCTTGTAGGAAAGACCTTCGACGTAAGTCAGGAATACCGTTTCACGCTGAGCGTCGGGCAGGGCATTAACCCGTTTGATCACCTGGGCAACGAGCACTTGATGTTCGGCGATTTGTTCGCCATCCACTGCCAGGGTCTCGTCAGCGGCGACAAAACCCTGGCCCTGGCGCACGCGTTGGGCACGGATCTCGTTCAGCCAGATCGAGTGCAGGATTGCCAGCAGCCAGCGATCCAGGCGGGTCTCGGGCCGATACTGGGCCGCCCGCTCCAAAGCGCGGACACAGGTGGCCTGGACCAGATCGTCGGCCACGTGGCGTTGCCGTGACAGCAGCAGGCCGTAGCGCCACAGGCGTGGCAGGTACTGGGCCAGTTCTGTCCTGAGCTGTGCATCGCTGGCGATGGCGACCTCCGGTCAGGCGAGCGGTTTTCAGCTGCGCGAAGCGTTGTCGATGGCTTCGGCCAGATCACGGTATTCCTCGCAGCTGGTATTGCACAGGGTCTTGATGGTTTGCAGCTGCTCCTGGGCCAGATCGAGTTGGCCTTTGATGACATAGGCTTCGCCGAGGTATTCGCGAACCTGCGCGTAGCCGGGGTCCAGCGCCACCGCCTTGAGGTAGTAGCCGATGCCTTCATCGGTACGGCCCAGCTTGCGCGTGGCGTAGCCGCGATAATTCAGGGCCTTGGCGGTATCGGGTTGTTGCAGGGTGTCGAGCAGGTTCAAGGCTTCCTGATAGCGGCCGGCCTTGGCCAGGCGGTACGCGTAGTCAGTGCGGTCGGCGTCGGAGGTGGCCTTGCTCAGTTGCGCGACGCATTGCCGGGTCTTGCTGTCCCAGACCTGGCCTTTCGGGCAGTTGGGTTTGGGGGGCGCGGATTCATCACCGGAGGCCAGGGCCTGGAAGCTCGACATTGCCGCTGTCAGGCAACCGGCAAACAGCAGGGTGCGGGTAACGCGTGAAGTATTCATCGGCGTATCTCCTGGACAATCGGGGGCAAGCACATTGGGAGAACACCCCGGCTCGCGGTTTTATTCATCGACACAGGAAGAAAAATATCAGTGGCGAGGGGCGGGCAGCATCCGGCGCAGGGTCGAGTCCTTCAGCACCGCGTGATGAATCAGTGCGGCGCAGGCGTGCAAGCCGGCGAGGATGATGATGGCCCAGGCGACGGTGTTGTGCAGGTCGCCAAAGGTATGGCTCAGGTCATGGCTGATCGTCACGGGGGCAGGAATCGCAAACCAGCCGAAGAACTCGAAGCGTTCGCCCTGTGCCCAGCGAAACAGAAAGCCCAGAACGATTTGTGCCAACAGCAGGGCATACAAGGCCAGATGCCCCAATTTGGCGAGCAGGCGCATGGCTTTGGATCCATGGGCGGGCAAATGCTTGCCGGCGAACACTCGCCAGACAATCCGCGCCAGGATCAAGGCGGTGAGGGCGATGCCCAATGAGATGTGTACTGATTGCAGGCTACGGCGCAAATCAGTGCCTTTGGCGAGGTTCTCCCAGATATGCGCGCTGGCGAACAGGAAGATGACGATGGCGGCGGTCAGCCAGTGAAAGATACGGGTCAGGCGGTCGTAGCGTTCGACGGTGGACGTGTTCAGGTCGTTCATGGGAATCCCTCGGTGGTGTCGGACAGTGAACACCGCAGAGGGCGGATTTATTCATTGTGCGCGGCAAAGACCGCGCATCTGATTTGAAATGACAGCACAGCCTGTGGGCGATGCCGCTGATACCGCGCCCTCGCGGTGCGAACACTGTACACCGTGTGGCAGCGCATTCATTCGCGAAAGAGCTGTATCAGGCGATACACACCCATCGACTGTACCGACTGCTTCGCGAATGAATCTCCCACCATCCGCTCCCAGAGACGATTGCCTGTTTACACCTTGAAAAAACTGACCCGGTCGGTCAATGCATCAGCCAGTTTCGATAACGCCAGGCTGGAGCGGGCAACCTCATTGGAGCCCTCGGCGGCTTCCAGGGTGGAGTTGTGGATGCGGTGGATATTCAGGCTGACATCCTGAGTAGCGACACCTTGCTGGGCGGCGGCTGTCGCGATCTGGGCGTTCATGCCATTGATCGCGCTGACCTCGTGACGAATCTGCACCAGGGCGCTCTGTGCCAGGCGCGTCTGCTCGACAGTGCGCTGGGCCATCTCGCGGCTGTTATGCATCAGCTTGGCGGTTTTCCCCGCGCCGGCCTGCAATTGGCCGACCATCTCGCGGATTTCCCGGGTCGAGTCCTGAGTCCGGGTGGCCAGGGAGCGTACTTCATCAGCCACGACGGCAAACCCGCGCCCGGCTTCTCCGGCACGGGCTGCCTCAATGGCGGCATTGAGTGCCAGCAGGTTGGTGCGTTCGGCGATCGAATTGATCACATCGACGATGCCCTCGATCTGCTGGCTGTCCTGGGCCACCTGGCCGACCGATTGCGCGGCGGTTTCCAGGGTCTGCGCCAGCTCGCCCATGGCCGTCGCGGTGCCTTCGACCACCAGTTTGCCTTTCTCGACTTCCAGGTCGACGGTCTGGGTTGCGTTGGCGGCCTGGCTGGCATACCCGGCCACTTCATGCACGGTTGCGTTCATTTGCGAAATGGCCGTGGCCATGCGCTCGGTTTCACTGGTTTGCAGGCGCATCTGCTCGCTGTTGCTGTCCGAGCTTGCGCGCAGTTGCGATGACGAGCCCATCAATTCCAGGGCGACTGAGCGAACCTGGGTAATGGTCGCCGAGAGGTGCGTGGTGGTGGTTTTCAGGGCGCCCATGACGCTGTTGGGGTAGCGGGTGTTGATCGGGTCGTTGAGTTCGCCGCTGGCCAGGCGCCGGATCAGTTGCGCCACTTCATGGGGCTCGGCGCCCAGGGTCGACTTGATGCCGTTGATGATCAGCAGCGAGGCGATCACGCCGATAACCACCGCAATGACCGTGACCAGAGCAATCAGCAGGGCAAAGTGCGACGCGGTGTTGCGGACGAAGCCGACATCTCTGCTGATCAAGGCCTCTTCATGATCGATCAGGGCATTGATGCGATTGAGCCATTCCTTGTACAGCCCGGAAACCTGGCTCATCAGTAGCATCTGCGCCTTGTCCTGTTCGCCTTGCTGACGCAATTTCAGCAGGGTGTCGGTGGCTGCAAGGGAGGAGCGCTCGCTGGCCTTGATGTCATCCAGCAGTTTGCGCTCTTCGGCGCTGGCGCCCTTGCTTTGGTAAATCTGGTCCATCGGTGTCGCCGAGGCTTGATACAGGGCATTCAGCCGCTCGATATCACGCAGGTGCAAGGCCAGGTTGTCTTCGCTACGCACCAGCACGGCATCGCGGATAGCAATGGCGCGGTCGTGGACGCTGCCGCGAAAATTGATGGCGTAGCGTTGTTTGATCGAGGCGTTGTCACTGACACCGTTCAGGGTCTTTTCAATCAGCCCCACGCGTTGCACGCCGATAGCGGCTATCGCAATCATCAGGGTCAGGACCAGACCGAAGCCAAGTCCGAGCCGTTTGGCAATGGTGAGTTGTGTGGACATTAAGGCCTTCCCGGACGTTCATAGACGCTGTGAGTGATGCTGCCAAGCCATCACGGTGATGGTCTTGTACCCCATTCAGGTCAAAAAGCATCCGAGTATTTATCTATTGGCGTCATAAAGTCGACGAACTGAAGGTGCCCATCTTTGCATGAAGCGTTTCAGCCGAAGAGGGAATGAGGCTTCTGTTGAACGATGCGTGGGCATTGCTTATGTTGGTCGCCTTCCGTTACGCCGCCTGGTCGGCTTTACCCCTGAGGGTTCTGGCATGCACTTTTCCTCCCTGGTCGAACGAATTTCCGGGCATGGCGTCGCCGCTTGGGACATTCATCATGCCGCCTTCGAGGCGCAACGCCGGGGTGCGGACGTCATTATTCTCAGTGTCGGCGACCCGGATTTCGCCACGCCGGACTTCATCACCGAAGCGGCTGTGGGGGCCTTGCTCGCGGGTGATACCCATTACAGTGACATCCCTGGACGGCCTGATTTACGTCAGGCCATCGCCGGTCGCTATAGCAAGCGCCTCGGCCGCGCTGTGTCGGCGTCCAGCGTGATTACCCTGGCCGGGGCGCAGAATGCGTTGTTCGCTGCTTCACTGTGCCTGCTGCAAGCGGGAGATGAGGTGGTGGTGCTTGAGCCGATGTATGTCACCTACGAAGCCACGCTCAAAGCGTCCGGCGCGACGCTGGTGCGGGTGCCCTGCGAAGCCGATGCGGGCTTTCGTCCGGACATAGCGCTTTTGGCCGCCGCCATCACACCGCGTACCCGGGCGATCTTTCTCGCCAACCCGAATAATCCGACCGGGGTCGTGCTCAATGCCGAGGAGCTGCAGGGCATTGCCCGGCTGGCGATTGACTATGACCTATGGGTGGTAGTGGATGAGGTGTACGAAAGCCTGTGCTACGAGCCTGAGCACATTAGCCTGGCCAGTTTGCCTGGCATGGAGGAGCGTTGCGTGATTGTTGGCAGCTTGTCCAAGTCCCATGCGATGACCGGCTGGCGAATCGGCTGGATGGTAGCGGCTCCGGCGCTGGTCGCCCATGTCGAGAACCTGTCGCTGAGCATGCTCTACGGTCTGCCGGGGTTTGTCATGGAGGGTGCGTTGGCGGCAGTGCTGGCCCATGACGAGGTGACCCGTGACATGCGTGAAGTCTATCGCCGTCGGCGCGATCTGCTGGTGGAGAGTCTGGGCGAATGCCCGGCCCTCAAGGTCATCAAGCCTGATGCGGGAATGTTCGTGCTGGTGGATGTTCGGGCGACCGGCCTGACTTCGCTGGAGTTCGCCTGGCGGCTGTTCCGCGAAGGGGGTGTTTCGGTGCTTGATGCGGCAGCCTTTGGCGAACCGGCGCAAGGTTTTGTGCGCTTGTCCTTCACCCTCAGCGAGGCGCATCTGGCTCGGGCCTGCCTGCGAATCAAGGCATTTGTCAGCGGTCTGGCGCCCGGCTAGTTGTATGTACAGGGCAAACTGAGGGCATAAAAAAAGCCACCTCACTGAGCAATGTGGTGGCTATAAAGGCGTTACCAAAGGAATGATGAAGTGGAGCAAATGGTCAACCGCTTATCTGATGCGGAGGCAGAAAGCAATTGAACCTGCTGATTCATCGGGGGCCACGTTACCACCGCTGCTCGCATTCAGACTATTACGAAGATTGATAGTCACTATCATTATTTCGACGAGATTATTCATGATAGAAAATGTTACAAAGTTGTCAAGGGTGAGCAAACCCTGTGCGGCTTGGCCGCAAGTGAATATAAGAATCGGGCTAAAAAGCCTGCTGTATCGCCGTGGAGCTTCAATAACGGTGTCGTTGTAATTTTATCATCTGCCGTTGTTCTCTTTACCCATATTCCGTTGTTGCCTGAGTTCAGAAAAATATCTGGTTTCTCTGCGCAACGGGTATTGGAAATTATTTGAAACAGGGGAAAACAATGACGTTCATGAAGTGGAATCTCGTTACGCTCGCCGTCTCGCTGGGCGTGAGCCAATTGGCGATGGCATCGGTAGTCGGCGACCAGTCCCAAGCCACGGGCTTTATCGAAGGCAGTAGCCTCAATGTCCACCTCAAGAATTACTATTACAACCGCAATGGCATGAATGGTAACCGTGACCGTAAAGACTGGACCCAGGCGGTCATGGGTAATTTCAGCTCCGGTTTCACCCAGGGTACTGTCGGCTTCGGCGTTGACGCCTACGGTTACTGGGCCCTCAAGCTTGACGGCGGCGCCGGTACGACGGGCACGGGCAACCTGCCAGTACGTAATAACGGCAAGCCGGAAGACGAGTTCGGCACGGCAGGCGGCTCAGTGAAGGTGCGCATTTCCAAGACCGAGCTGCATTACGGCAATCTGCAACCCAGCGCTCCA
>Ga0302262_10001372_pt1 | contig 10232 bp, 9 predicted proteins | sample II_Fen_E3_4_FD_194557 | JGI IMG/M metagenome (GOLD analysis project Ga0302262, IMG submission 194557) | Peat permafrost microbial communities from Stordalen Mire near Abisko, Sweden - II_Fen_E3_4 | ecosystem: Environmental > Terrestrial > Soil > Wetlands > Permafrost | place: Sweden: Abisko...
CCATGATCGCGGGCAGGATTTCCTCCAGACCGAGATAGCGGTAGGTGACGAGATAGGTCAGCTCATCAAGCACCACGAGATGAATGGCCGGGTCGGCCAGCGCCGCCATGGCCTTTGCCCAACCGGCGCGGGCGGCGGCAATGTCGCGCTCGCGACTTTGGGTTTCCCAGGTGAAGCCCGCGCCGCACTGTTCCCAGATCACGTCGGGGTGGCGCGCGAAAAACGCGCGCTCCCCCACGTTCTCGGCGCCCTTGATGAACTGGAACACCGCCGCCTTCCTGCCATAGCCCAAGGTGCGCGCAACCATGCCAAAGGCGCTGGAAGACTTGCCCTTGCCATTGCCGGTCAGCACCAGCAGCAGGCCCTTGTCCGCATCGGCGGCGGCGATTTTGGCATCGACCACCGCCTTGTGCTTTTGCGCGCGCGCCTTGTGGCGCTGCTCGTCCTCGTGGCTCACCGATTGCGGGCCGGGGCAAGAGCCGGGCGCAGATACACCACCAGCGCGTGGATGGCACCGGCCACCCCGCTCCAGCCCAGCGTGGCGAGCAGCATGATTGGGAGATACCGGACCAGACGGGGCAGGAAACCGGCCAGCGTCGGATCGGGAAAGCGGCCACCCAGGAAGTAGAACCCGCCGCTCGCGATCAGTTCGGCCACACATGTCGCACCGAACACCAGAGCCAGCAGCGCGGGCAGCGCGGCAAGCCCCGGCGTGATCCGCCCCTGCGCCCAGTGTCCGGCCAGCCACATCGCGCCATAGGCCGGAACCAGCAGCCCGTAAGCGATGGTGAAGCAGAAGTCGGGCGTGCCAAACACACGGATCATCACCAGATCGATGGCAAAGCCCAGCAGGAACAGCGCGGGAAACGCATAGCGCGAGCGGATATAAAAACCGGCCACGAAAAAGCTTGCCCAACTGGTATCGGGCAGATGGACATACTGGCTGAGCGAATGGCTGCGGGTGATCAGCATCACCGCGGCAAGAGCGGCAAAAATAGACAGGTCAAAACGATTGTCACGGGCCATGGCCACGAACTCCGATAAAGGGGAGAGGATCGTTGCCCGGCGCCGCGCGCCGGACAGGGAAAGCACACCGGGCGCGAAAGCTCCGGCGCCATAAGGCGCAAAGGCCCCGGCTCGATGGTTCAGACGTGAAGCATGATCTTGGCTTTCCCTTGCAACGCACACACACATGTGTCGCCCGCCAAGGGAGCCCCCGCAGGAGCCTGACCTCGTTCGCCCGGTACATCCCGCCCGCGCGAAGGAACGACGGCAACGGGCCGGTTTCCTGACTTCCCGGATCATCGCGCTGGTCGCCGCCTTCTCGGCAGGAGAATATCCTGCCAATGGCATGATGGCGATGCGCTCACCGGTTACAGTTGCGGGAGCAGTGCCGCTTTGGCCCCAGGGACCAAGGCGCGGACTTCCCGATTAAGCCCTTGCGGGCACCCGTTACACCGCGCCTGATATGCTGGCCGCGCCGCCTGTGCAAGCAGGTTTGCGCGATGGCTCTTGCCACGGGGCGCATCGCGCTTTATCGACGCGCGCTGCGACAGGTTCCCCGAAAGGGGATTTAAAGGGAACGCGGTTCAACCCCGCGGCTGCCCCTGCAACTGTAAGCGGTGAGCCATCGGCCATACGCCATTGGGACCCTACCCGGTCCTGAGAAGGCGGCCGAACCGGCGTTGACCTGCAAGCCAGGAGACCTGCCTGACGCAGTCGTTTTTCGTGCCGACAGGGTGTGCGGTGCGAACGGGGTTTTTCCTCGCGGAGCGACAGCAATTGCCTCGCCGGCCTGGCCGCGCGGGGGGTGTCGTCTCATGCGCGGGGCTGTTCGCCCTTCGATGACCTGTGCCCTTCGCGCGTCCGGCTGACGGGGTCGGCCGTCTGATCGAAGGGGATATGTCATGCCCAACACCACTATCCGAATTTCCGCCCTGACGCTGGCGTTCCTGCCCGCGCCGCTGCTGGCCCAAACCGCCGCCACGCCCGATACGATCATCGTCACCGCGCTGCGCACCCCGGTGGAGCACGACAGGGTCGCCTCCAGCGTCACCGTGCTTGACCTTGCCGACATTCAGCTTGCCCAGCCTGTAGCCCTGACCGACCTGCTGGCGCGAACCCCCGGAATAGCGCTCACCCGCGACGGCGGCTATGGCGAAACGACCGAGCTGCGCATCCGTGGCGCCGGGCCGGATCAGACCGTGCTGGTGATCGACGGGATGCGCATGACCGACCAGACCCAGCCGGGCGGTAATTTCGATTTCTCGCAACTCTTCACCGACGATATTGCCCGCATCGAAGTGCTGCGCGGGCCGCAGGCGATCCTGTGGGGATCCAACGCGATCGGCGGCATCATCAACGTCACCACGCGCGCGCCCGACAAGCCGCTGGAAGGCGACATCGCGGTCGAGGGCGGATCGCACGCCACGGCGAACGTCCATACGGGCCTTGGCGGCACCAGTTCGCTGGTGGACTGGCGCGTGTCGGGATCGGAATTCACCACGGCGGGCATTCCGACACTGGCGGGCAGCACGGTGGCCAATGGCTACAACCGTCAGGCGGCCAGTGTCACCACCACGTTCCATCTGGCCAATACCGTCTCGCTCGACCTGCGGGCCTATTGGAACAATGCCCGCAACGGCTACTCGGATCGCTATACCGGCTATGACAGTGCCTATCAGTTGAACAAGCAATGGGCGGCCTATGCCGGGCTGAATGTCGCGCTCCTGGACGGGCGCTTCAAGAACCGTCTCGCCATGGTGCAGAACCAGACCGACGCGGAAAATTATGACCCGAGCGCTGGCCCCGCGCTGCAATTTGTCGGCCACGGGCGCACGCGCCACTATGAGTATCAGGGCAGCCTTGCGCTCGTGCGCGGCCTCGATCTGGTGTTCGGCGCGGAGCGCGAGGAGCAGCGCATGGCGGTAGGTAGCCCCTATGACACCGTGCCCTATGACCTCACCCCGCACACCGCCAGCACCAACAGCCTCTATGGCGAGGCGCGCGTGTCGCCGCTGAAGGGACTGACGCTGAATACTGGCCTGCGTTACGATCACCAGTCGCAATTTGGCGGCAACACCGTGTTCAGCGCGGGCGCGGCCTATACGCCCGATGCTGGCACCACCCTGCTGCGCGCCAGCTATGATCAGGGTTTCAAGGCCCCCTCGCTCTATCAACTCTACAGTTTCTATGGCGCGGCCAATCTAAAGCCCGAGAAGGCCAAGGGCTGGGAAATCGGCGCCGAGCGCGCTGTGCTGGGCAAGGCGCTGCACCTGACCGCCACCTGGTTCGAACGGGACAGCTCGAACCTTATCGCCTTTGCCTATTGCCCGAGCGGCAACCCCCTACCCGCCGCCTGCTATGCGCCCGGCACGCAGGTCACCCGTTTCGGCTATTACGCCAATGTGGACAAAGCGCAGGCCCATGGCCTTGAACTGTCCGGCACGGCGCGCGCCGGGAGCCTGTTTGCCCATACCAATTACAGCATCATCGTATCCGAGGACCGCACCCCCGGCTCGACCACATTCGGGCTGCAATTGCCGCGCGTGCCGCGCCACCTTGCCAATGGCGAGATCGGCTATGACTGGGCGCACAAGATCACCACCAGCGTGGCGCTGCGCTATGCCGGGGCCAGCTATGACAGCGCCTACAGCACGCTGATGCTGGCCAGCTATGTGGTGGCCGATCTGCGCGCGCAGTGGGTGCTGCCATGGGGCTACACCGTGTTTGGCCGGGTGGAGAACATCGCCGACAGGCGCTATCAAACCGCCGCTGGCTATAACAGCCTCGGGCGCGGCGCCTATCTCGGCGTCCGGGGGCAGTTCTGATGCTGCGCCCCGTGGAGCCCGGCCCGGCGGTGGTGGTGTGCAGCACCTGCCGCCTGTCCGCACAGGCGCGCGAGGATGAGGCCGGGCGGCGGGGCGGAGCCTTGCTGGCCGATGCCTTGCGCGCCGCTTGTCCCCAAAATCCCGCCATCGCCATTCAGGAGATGGCCTGCCTGTTCGCGTGCCAGCGGCATTGTGTGATCCACATCCGGGCGCCGGACCGCATCGGCTATGTGCTGGGCGATTTCGCGCCCGATGCCGACGCGGCCCAGGCCATCCTCGATTTCGCCCGGCTCCATGCCCAGAGCGAGGAGGGCCAGGTGCCCTATGCCCAGTGGCCAGAGGGGGTGAAGGGCCATTTCATCACCCGCACCCCGCCGGAAGGATTTGTTGTCGCATGAGCTATTTTGACACCGTCGCCTCGGTCGATCACGCGCTGGCCAGCCTGCCGTCGCCCGACGGGGCCGCCACCGCCGCCGCCGCCGCCCGGCAGGCCGCGCTGACAAAACCGGACGGATCACTGGGGCGCCTAGAGGAGATCGCCCTGTTCATGGCCGGGTGGCAGGGCCGCGAACGCCCGCGCGCCGACCGGATCGATATCACCGTCTTTGCCGGCAACCACGGCGTCGCCGCGCGCGGCGTCAGCGCCTATCCGGTCGAGGTCACCGCGCAGATGGTCGCCAATTTCCGCGCTGGCGGGGCCGCGATCAACGCCTTGGCGGGGGCCTGCGGAGCCAATCTGTCGGTCGTGGCGCTGGATCTGGACCGACCCACCGGCGACATCTGCGTCGAACCGGCGATGAGCGAGGCCGAATGCCTCGCCGCCCTCAACGCTGGCGCAGAGGTGGTGTCCCCGGAGGCAGACCTGCTGATTGTCGGCGAAATGGGCATCGGCAACACCACGCCAGCCGCAGCCCTGTGCCTGCAAAGCCTGGGCGGCGCGGACTGGGCGGGGCGCGGCACCGGCATTGACGCCGACGGCCTGTCGCGCAAGGCGCAGGCGGTGGAACAGGCGGTCGCGCTGCACGCCCCCGCCTGCGTCAGCCCCTTCGAAACGCTGCGCCGCCTGGGCGGGCGCGAGATTGCCGCCATGGCCGGGGCGATCCTGGCCGCGCGGATGCGGCGGGTGCCGGTCTTGCTCGACGGGTTCATCTGCTGCGCGGCCATTGCCCCGTTTGCGGCGGCGGTGCCCGCCATTACCGACCATTGCCTCGCCGCCCATTGCTCGAACGAGGCCGCCCATGCCCGTCTGCTGAACCACCTGCGCCTGCGGCCGCTGCTCTCGCTCGACATGCGGCTGGGCGAGGCCAGCGGGGCGGCGGTGGCGGCCCAGATCCTGCGCAGCGCCCTTGCCGCGCATAATGCCATGGCCACCTTTGCCGAGGCGGCGGTGGCGGGCATAGTGGCAGAGGCGCCATGACCGGTTTCGCCCTGCACCTTATGCGCCACGGCGCGCCCGTGGGGGCCGGTCGCCTGCTGGGCCACCGCGATGCCGCGCCCCGGCCTCAGGGCGTGGCGGCCTGTCTGAAACGCGCCAGCGGCTTTGCCTTTGGACAGGTGATCTCCTCAGGCCTCACCCGTGCCAGCGCCCCCGCCGAAGCTATCGCCCAAACGCATGGCGTGGACCACATCGTGGACCCGCGCTGGCAAGAGCTGGACTTTGGCGATTGGGACGGCGCCGATCCCGCCGCCATCGCGTCCCCGCGCCTCGATGCGTTCTGGGATGATCCCGAGGCGAACCCGCCACCGGGCGGCGAAAGCTGGAGCGCTCTGGTCGCGCGTGTCGGCGCTGCGCTCGACGGGCTTGCCGCGCCAACGCTGGTGCTGACCCATGCCGGGGCGATGCGGGCCGCGCTGACCTGTCTGCTGGGGCTTACCTACCGGCAGGGCTGGACGCTGGACCTGCCCTATGGCGCGGTGCTCTCGCTGCGGATCGCGGCGGGCAGCCCGCGCTTTGCCCAGATCACGGGGCTGACGGCGTGAAGCGCCTGATCCTGGCCCTGCAATTCATGACCTGCCTGCCTCTGCCCGCGGTTGCCGCCAGCGAGGCCGATTTCGCGGGCGCGATCCGCTGGTTCCCGGCGGCGGGGCTAGTGGTGGGCGCGGTGGTGGCGGGCGCCGGGCGGATCGCGGTGGGCATTGACCCATGGGCGGGCGCGCTGCTGGCGTTGATCGGCTGGGTGGCGGTGACGGGCGCGCTCCATCTTGATGGGCTGGGCGACATCGCCGATGCCTCTGGCGCGGCCCATGCCAATCGCGCCCGATTGAGCGCCGTCCTCGCCGACCCGCATATCGGCAGTTTCGGCGTCGTGGCCATCGTGCTGCAACTGCTGGCCAAGCTGGTGCTGCTGCGGCTGGTGCTGGTGGCTGGCCCGTGGTGGGTGCTGATCGTGGTGCCAGTGCTGGCCCGGATCGGCCCGCTGGTGTGGACCCTGTCGCTGCCGCCGCTGCACGAAGGGCTGGGCACGCGGTTTCGCGGCGCGATTGGCTGGGGCCATGTGGTGGCGTGGAGCCTGCCGGTGGCTGGCGCCGCCATCCTTGCGCCGGGCCTTGGCGCGGGCGCGCTGGCGATTGTGCTGTGGCGCCTGTGGCTGCGCTCCCGGATCGGGGGCATTTCGGGCGACGGGCATGGCGCGGGGATCGAACTGGTGGAAAGCGCCTGCCTGCTCGGTCTGGTGCTGGCCCGATGAGGCGCGCCGGTTTCTCATGGCATGGCGGCCGCATTGGGGAGGCCCGCGCGATGTATGGCGATGGGCCTGATCCGTGGATCGACCTGTCGACCGGGATCAATCCCCTACCCTGGCCCGATGCCCCCGCCATCGCCCCCGATTGGCAAAGCCTGCCCGATCCGGCGGCGCTGGCCGATCTGGAATCCGTCGCAGCGCGCTATTTCGGGGTCGATCCGGCGCTGTGCTGCGCCGTGCCAGGCAGCGAGATCGCGCTGCGCCTGCTGGGCAAGGTGATCGCCCAGCCCGGCGCGCATTTCACCCCTGCCTATCGCACCCATGCCGTCGCCTGCCCGCAGGCCGTCGCGTTTGCCCCCCATCCGCCGGGCGAGGCCCGCCTGTTGCTGCTGGCCAATCCCAACAATCCCGATGGCAGGGTCGTTTCGGCGGACCGGCTGGAAACATGGCTGGCCGGGCAAGAGGCCGCGGGCGGGTGGCTGGCAGTGGACGAGGCCTTTGCCGATGCCAGCCCCGGCACCAGCGTCGCACCCAGGGTCGATGATCGCCGCCGCCTGATCGTGCTGCGCTCCTTTGGCAAGTTCTTTGGCCTTGCCGGGGTGCGGCTGGGCTTTGTGCTGGCGCCGCGCCCGATCATCGCCGCATTTCGGCAGATTTTAGGGGAATGGCCTTTGTCCGCCGCTGCCCTCGCGATCGGGCGCGCCGCCTATGCCGATGCCGCATGGATCGCCGCCACCCGGCAGGCCCTGCCCGAGCGCGCCGCCGCGCTGGATGCGCTGCTGCGCGATCATGGCTTGCGGCCCATCGGCGCCTGCTCGCTGTTTCGCCTGATCGAGACCGACGCCGCCGCCGGGCTGTTCGAGCATCTGGCGCGCCAGAGCATACTCACCCGGCCCTTTACCGATCACCCGCGCTGGCTCCGCTTTGGTCTGCCAGCGGGGGAGGATGCCATGGCGCGGCTGGACCGGGCGCTGGCCCATGGGTGAGCCTGTCGCCCTGATCGCCCTCGCGCTGGATGCGGCGGTGGGCTGGCCGGACTGGCTCTATCGGTGGATCGGCCATCCGGTTGGCGGTTTTGCCCGGATCATCGCCGCTTGCGAGGCCCGCTGGAACCGGGCGGAATATTCGGATATCCGGCGGCGCCTTGGGGGCATCGCAACGCTCGCGCTGCTGCTGGCGGCTGGCGGTGGCGGCGGCTGGCTGATCGCCAGCGAGCTGCACCGGTTCTGGCCGCTCATCGCGCTGGCGGCCTTTCCCGCACTGGCGCAGCGCAGCCTGTATGACCATGTCCTGCCGGTCGCCCGCGCTCTGGAGGACGCGGACCTGCCCGCCGCCCGCGCGGCGGTGAGCAGGATCGTCGGGCGCGACGTGGCCGGGCTGGGCGAAGCCGCCATCGCCCGCGCGGCCATCGAGAGCCTTGCCGAAAGTTTTTGCGACGGGGTGACGGCGCCGCTGTTCTGGCTACTGGCGCTGGGTTTGCCGGGGGTGTGGGCCTATAAGGCTGTGAACACCGCCGACAGCCTGATCGGCCACCCAGAGCCACCCTTGCGCGCCTTTGGCTGGGCCGCCGCGCGGAGCGACGATCTGGCCAACCTTGTCCCCGCGCGCCTTGCCGGGGCGGTGCTGTGCCTTGCGGGCGGCGGCGGTTGGCGGGTGATGTGGTGCGATTGCCGCCGCCATGCCTCGCCCAACGCGGGCTGGCCAGAGGCGGCGATGGCCGGGGCGCTGGGCATCCGGCTGGCTGGCCCGGTATGGTACGACGGCGTGCCGCATGACAAGCCGTGGATCGGCGAGGGCGGACAGGCGGATGCCATGACGATCCGCCGGGCGCTGAAAATTTATAGGCGCGCCTGCGCGATTCTGTGGGCGATGGCCTTCCTATGGGCGGGTGCATTGGAGGTAGTATGGCGGGGTTGATGCTGCAAGGAACCGGCTCGGATGTCGGAAAATCGGTGCTGGTGGCCGGGCTGTGCCGGGCGCTGGCCAATCGGGGCCTGCGCGTTTTGCCGTTCAAGCCGCAGAACATGTCGAACAATGCCGCCGTAACGCCCGAGGGCGGCGAAATCGGCCGGGCGCAGGCGTTGCAGGCTCTGGCCGCGCGGGCAGAGTTGCACACCGACATGAACCCGGTGCTGCTAAAGCCGCAGGCGGATCGCAGTTCGCAATTGATCGTTCATGGCAAAGTCCGTGGCACACTGGGCAGCGGCAATTTCCGGGACGCGCGGGCGCCCCTGCTGGCCGAGGTGATGGAGAGCTATCACCGCCTCTCGGCCCGCGCCGACATTGTGGTGGTCGAGGGCGCCGGCTCTCCTGCCGAGATCAACCTGCGCGCGGGCGACATTGCCAACATGGGCTTTGCCCGCGCGGCGAGCGTTCCGGTGGTGCTGGTGGGCGACATCGACCGTGGCGGGGTAATCGCCTCGGTGGTCGGCACGCGCGCGGTGCTCGATCCCGATGATGCGGCCATGATCCACGGCTTTATCATCAACAAGTTTCGCGGCGACCCGGCGCTGTTTGCCGACGGCTATGCCGCGATCGAGGAGCGTAGCGGCTGGCGCGGCTATGGGCTGGTGCCCTGGCTGGCCGCCACGGCCCGCCTGCCCAGCGAGGACGCGGTGGTGCTGGAGCAAGGGCGCCAGCTTGCCCAGGGGCACAAGCTCGTGGCCTGCCCGATCTTGCCCCGCATCGCCAATTTCGACGATCTTGATCCCCTGAAGCTGGAGCCGGGGGTGGACTTGGCGATGATCCCGCCCGGCACGCCGATTCCGGCACAGGCCGCTCTGATCGTGCTGCCCGGCAGCAAGGCCACCATCGCGGACATGGCCTTTATGCGCGCGCAGGGCTGGGACATTGACATTCTGGCCCACCACCGGCGCGGCGGGGCGGTGCTGGGGATCTGCGGCGGCTTTCAGATGCTGGGCCGGGCGATCACCGATCCGTCCGGTATCGAGGGGGCCGAGCGTCAGATCGCCGGGCTGGGCCTGCTCGACGTGGAAACCGAACTGGGGCCGCACAAGGCGCTGCGCGCCGCACGGGGGCGGGCACTGGGCCAGGAACTAGCCGGATACGAGATGCATATGGGGGTGACGACGGGGCCAGGCTGCGCCGCGCCCTTTGCCCTGCTCGAAACCGGGCGGCAGGATGGGGCAATCAGCGCCGACGGACGGGTGATGGGCACCTATTGCCACGGCGTTTTTGGCTCCACCGGCCTGCGCCGTGAACTGCTCGCCCTGATCGGCGTGGGCAGCGCCGGGGAGGATTATGCCCAATCTGTCGATGCCGCGCTCGACGCATTGGCCGAGGCGCTGGAAAGCCACCTCGATATTGACGCGCTGCTGGCGCTGGCAAAGAGGAGCGGGGCATGACCGCGCTGCTCGTCCTTGGCGGCGCGCGTTCGGGCAAGAGCCGCCATGCGCAAGCGCGCGCCGAGGCGCTGGCGGGCGAGTTGGTCTATATCGCCACGGCGCAGGCATTCGACGGCGAAATGCGCGAGCGCATCGCCCACCACCGCATGGATCGCGGCCCCCGCTGGCGCACGGTGGAGGAACCGCTCGACCTGCCCGGCGCGCTGGCCCGGAACGCCGGGTCCGGCGCGGTCCTGCTGGTCGATTGCCTGACGCTGTGGCTGTCCAACCTGATGCTGGCAGGGCGCGATCCCGACAGCGCCGCCAGACATCTGGCCGAGACGATCGCGCGGGCGCCGGGCACAGTGATCCTGGTC
>Ga0302262_10001373_pt1 | contig 10227 bp, 9 predicted proteins | sample II_Fen_E3_4_FD_194557 | JGI IMG/M metagenome (GOLD analysis project Ga0302262, IMG submission 194557) | Peat permafrost microbial communities from Stordalen Mire near Abisko, Sweden - II_Fen_E3_4 | ecosystem: Environmental > Terrestrial > Soil > Wetlands > Permafrost | place: Sweden: Abisko...
CATGGCAAGAGTTATTCCTGCCAGAAACCCATTAATCAGGTTTCCACGGGTAAGGGTGTATCCAACAATAACCAATGCACAAAGCATCGCAGCAATGATAGTCAGCTTTTTGACTAATGAAGTCATTTCTTTTTTTAGTCGTGTGGTATCTTCTTTTACTCCTTCCAGAGCTTTACCTATTTCGGTGTTGATACCAATGCTGGTCACACGGGCAATACCATTTCCCTGCACAATCATAGAACCTGAATATATAAAAGGCAAGTCGTCGCCACCGGGTTGTGTAATTTGCTGCACTTCATCCCATTCACTTTTTCTGACAGTAACCGATTCACCTGTAAGTAAAGATTCATCCACTAATAAATTAGAAGACTGTAACACGGTAGCATCAGCCGGAACACGATCGCCTTCCTGTAACACAATCAAGTCATCAGTTACCACATTCACACCCGCAATGCGCATTTCCACACTATCACGAATAACCAAGGCTCTCGGACTGGCCATGTCTTTTAGTGCATCCAATGCTTTCTCAGTCTTCTTTTCCTGAAAAAATTCAATGCCCATGATGACGAAAACAAAACAAAGCAGCATGATGCCTTCCTGCAAATTTCCTAGCACCAGATACAAAGTTCCACAAGCTACCAACAGAACAAACATAGGTTCTTTTACAACTCCCAAAGCAATAGAAAAGAAGTTTTTCGGTTTAGAAGATGGTAGCATATTTAATCCTTCTGAAACTAATTTCTCAGCCACCTGAACACTTGTTAAACCTGTAAGTTTCTCGGGAATAATAATTGTGTTTAGTTTTTCTTTTTTCATTATTAATATGTTTAACATCCCCCAGTGTGACTTAAAGACGTAGTATATGAAACTTATAAATATAAATCAATTCTGGGATAGCCTTTTTAAGCCCCTTTTATGGGGTTAGGTGTTACTTCCTCTTTAGCTATTTCGGTCGGTTCAACTTTTCCTGAAAACATAGTAGCATAAGCGTACGTAAATTCCGCACCATACAACACAATCATGGAAGAATAGGTTACCCAAAGTATAATTAATATCACCGAACCTGCCGCCCCGTAACCTGTACCAGGATTTGCTTTCCCAAAATACAATCCCAAAGCATATTTTCCTATCTCAAACAGGAAAGTTGTAACGCATGAACCTATCCAAACATGCCACCATTTTATTCTCGCATCGGGTAATATCCGAAACATAAGTGCAAATAATATGGAGAGTATGATAAAAGACAAGCCTGTATTGAGTACCTGCATAAGCAACAAAAACGAATCGGTAAAATGTCCAGTCAACCAATTTCCAAATGCTGAAATAACAGATGAAACAACCAGTGATACAATTAATAAAAATGCAATGGAAATTATCAATCCAAAAGAGAATAATCGTACCCGGATAATATGCCAGATACCGGATTTAGCCTTATCCAGCTTTACTTTCCAAATCGTATTTAATGCATTTTGGAATTCGCTAAATACGCCTGTTGCTCCGATAAGAATGGAAACAATTCCAATGATGGTCGCCAGTAGCGAATTCTTTAGTTTACTGGCTTGTATGATCATATCCTGAATTTGCTTGGCGGTATCGGCTCCCATAGTGGAGGTGAATTGCGCTGCCACCTGATTATTCACGGCTTCGTGTCCAAAGAAATATCCGGCAAGCGTCATAATAACAACCAGCAATCCAGGAAGTGAAAAAATAGCATAATAGGCTATAATCGAACTCTCCCTCACCGGATCTTTCACCCACCATTCTTTAAATGCGTTCTTTAAAACGGTAAAGATCTTTTGTAAATGGGTCTTCATAAGTTGTTGTAATATATTATGTGTTATTATGTTAATGCCTTTAAATAATAAACGGATATTTAAATACTTAGCTCAAAATTCAAAAGTGATTGAACCTATAGGTATATTTATATGAACTTGTTGATTTATCAGGGGATATCATTTTTTATCCGCCTTTTCCATTGCTTGCTTTTGCGCTGCTTCTGCTCTTGCTTTTTTCTTAAAATAGCCTCTGAGGAAAATGGTATGTTTCAAGGCAGTCATGTTTTCATCCAATCCTTTGGAACTGTTTTTTAAATTAATCAACGTCTCATTCAGATTCTCTGCAAGAGTTGTATCCCGTATCAGCCGACTTAAAGTTCCGTTTCCCTTATTGATTTTGTACATCATTTCCGTCATCTGTTTTGATATGATGGCTGCATTATCGGCTGTAACATTCAACTTGGCCATGATGGTATCTGTTCCGGCTAATCCTTTTGAACTCTTTTTTAAATTTAATATCATTTGGTTCAGGTTCTCTGCCATACTTGGATCCTGAATTAACCTGCCGAGTGTTCCATCTCCCTTGTTTATTTTATTCATAATACCGGCAAGTTGGTATGATACTGTTTCAGCATTCGATGCCGTTACTTTTAAACTGGCCATCACAGCACCGGATCCTGCTAAACCTCTGGAGAACTTATTCAGATTAGCTATCGTCTGATTCAGATTCTCGGCAAGGATTGAATCCTGAATTAAACGGCTTATTGTTCCGTGTCCCCGGTTAATATCAAAGGTGATTTCGGACAGTTGGTGCGATATAATCTCAGCATTCTTAGCCGTTACATCCAAACGAGCCATTATGGCATTCGTTTCAATCGGCTCTATGGAGTTAAGGCGTTGACCTTCTTTTACCAATGCAGCTTCGGAACTTCCCTGGCCAATAATAAGCAGTTTATCCCCGATTACGCCTTCCGAACCTAATGATACTTTGCAATCCGTTTTAATAAACTGCCATACATCTTTTTTAATTGACATGTCAACCCTGACTAATCGATCATTTACAATGACGATATTGTCGACAGTACCAACATTGATTCCGGAAAAACGAACATTATTTCCTACCTGCAATCCACTTACATTCGAGAATGTAGCGGTGATTTTAAATACAGGATTAAACAGGTTCTTTTGTTGACCAATAATAAATATACCCACTACAAAAAGTGCCAGTCCTCCTGCTACAAAAAGCCCTAACCGAATTTTAAATCTTTGACTATGTATATCCATTTTTATTAATTTTCTTTTGCTCGGTGACCTGAAGAAAGTGTAAGTCCGTAATGGGAATAAACTTCTGCAGTCCTCAGATCTTTGTCTTATGTCTTGGTTCTCAATCAGTCTTCAAACAAGCAATAATTGTTTCTATCACCCTTTTCGACTCTTCAGGACCTTTTACCTTGATAGACACAACGCCTGCTTCTTTAGCCGGATAATCATTTCCTCCGGGGAAGAGAGCATCTCCTATAAAAATCATCTCTTTAATTTCTATGTTAAGTGTATCCCTGAGTTTCATGATACCATAAGCTTTGTCAATGCCCGGTTTAGTTATATCAACCGATGTTGCACCTCCTAACCGAACAGAAAACTCAGGAATCAATGTCCCCAGAATTTCCCGTATCCTTACCCGTTTTGTAAAGTCCGGATCCCATTCTTTCTTTTCCTTGATGGGAGCCTGCTGACCTAATGCAGAATAGGTTATCTGGCTACCACGGTCTTCAATTACCTCTCCCCAGATTTTTTCTATTTTAAAATCGACGGTATTAAGAGCACTTTTCAGAGCATCAATAATTTTCTTTTTTTCATCTTTGCTGAAATCTTCCGAATAAATTTTTTCCCAGTCTCCGTTGTATTGGTAAAATTGTGTGCCGCATGTAGGAAGCAGCGATAAGTTTTCTAAACATACGTCATTAGGAAGATTGGATAGAATTTGTTTTTCAAACTGCGGCCATCCGCCTCCCGATATAATAGCGACCTTCACAATACCGAGAAGATGATGCAACAAAGCAACCATTTCGGTATCCAGCGATGATTTACTCTCGGCAAGTGTTCCGTCCAAATCAAAAACAATGAGTTTCTTCATGTTGGATATAAATATTTTAGGTTGATTATTTTTCTGCTTCTGCTTTATATTCTCCACGGCGTGCAGCGAAATTACACTTTGCCCGGTAACACAAAGCTTTCTGTGCTTCCGGTACATTCGTTTTCTCTCCATGCCAGATTTCCATAGCCGGTTGCTGAATAGCACGACCGAATGAGAAAGATAATTCCCATGGCAATTTGTTTTTATACCTTACATTCATCGCGTTTAAACGGGCAGACGCCAGTTCGGATGTTTGTCCTCCCGACAGGAATGCAATTCCCTGAACGGCTGCCGGAACTGCACGTAACAGACATTTTACAGTTGCATCTGCTACTTCATTTATCGATTTCTGTGTTGGACAATCCAATCCGGGCACTATCATATTGGGTTTTAAAATCATTCCTTCAAGCACTATTCCCTGCCTGTAAAGTTGTTCAAAAACGATATGCAGTACTTTCTCCGTAACTTCAAAACATCGTTCCAATGAATGATCTCCATCCATAAGCACTTCAGGTTCAATAATCGGAACCAGTCCTGCTTCCTGACACAACGCAGCATAACGGGCTAATGTCAGTGCATTTGCTTCGATACATGCTTTTGTCGGGATACCCTCACCGATCGTAATCACAGCACGCCACTTGGCAAACTGCAACCCCATTTGAGCATATTCTTTAAGCCGGTCACGTAAGTTATCCAGGCCTTCGGTAATCTTCTCTCCGGGATGTCCCGCCATAATGACAGTACCTGCATCCACTTTTATTCCGGGGATAATCCCTTTATCGGTAAGCGCTTTGATAAATGAGGTACCATCTTTCATATGCTGGCGGATCGTCTCATCATAGAGAATGGCTCCACTAATGCTTTTATTCAGGCCAACGGTGGTTACAATCATTTCGCGATAGGCACATCGTACTTCGCCTGTTTCAGTAATCCCCAACTTGGCAAATCGCTTATTGCAGGTTGGATTACTTTCATCCATTGCTAGCAGACCTTTATCGTTAGCAACCATTGCCTTAGCAATGTCCATGAGTTTTTGAATATTCATTTTCTTGAATGATCTGTTTTTTGAGATATTATTAAGCTTGTTTTCTTGTTGGAACGATAAATAGCGGAATAGTCGTTTTCTTTAATACGTCTTGCGCTTCACTGCCAAGAATGATATTTTCCAACCATCTACGACTGTGCGATCCCATGACGATAACATCTGCATCTAATTCGTTGGCTGTTTTCAATATCGTTTCAGCAATACTATCGCCAACCTCCAGTCTCGTTTGAACAGACTCATCTCCCAGGTGTTTTTTTGCTTTAGCCAGATACTTCCGAATAGATGTCTTTAAATCACCCATAATATCAACCCGTAACTCGCGCATATAAGTGTACGATGAATAATAAACCGGTTGTTCGGATATGACATGGAGTAATATCGTTTCTGCCTCCATAGCATTTGCCATAGCAAAACCTACTTCGGCTACTTTTAACGAAGTCTCATCGTAATCCATTGCAATCAACACTTTTTTAATTTTGTCTGTCTTCATAATCGTTTATTTATAATATTTATTTGATTGAAAATCTATAGTTGCAGTAGTGATTTTCCAAAATGATTACTCCGTAAATCTATTCCACCACATGAAACAAAGTTCAGTATTTTTTGACTCTGTTATGTTACAGAATTTTTGACAATAGTTATATGATTCACACATTTTTTCCATTACCAGATACAAAATAAAAGCAGGTGGAACTGAATCAATTCCACCTGCTTTTATTCTTTTGTCAGTTTCGTATACGATCGTAAGAGCAAACGAATAGTCATACCGCTTTTGTCAACAACTCATTGTCATAAAAGAATATGCTTTTCGCGGTTGAATATCTTTTTCTTTAATTCAAATATCGCCAAACAAATGGCTCCGGCAGTTATTGGTAAAATCCAATCCATTGCATTTAAAGTTGCAGTATGAAAATAAAGATTAAAAACCGGTATGTAAACTACCAACAAGATACAAAAGACAGAGACTGCAAATGCCAAAAGTAGATTTTTGTTTGAAAATAGATATTTTCCTAAAGCATTTCCATAGGTTCGTCTTGAAAGGATATTAGCGTATTGTCCGAATATTATTGAAACAAATGTAATCGTGATAGCCCTTTCATAATTATTATCACCATGCGGATGAATGAAAATAGAAAATAGAAAAGCACTGTATGCAACAAAACCCATGACAATACCTGAAAAAGCAATTCCTATCATGGCTTCTTTTGTAAGTATTTTGTCTTTTGGACTTCGGGGTGGGTTTTCCATAATCCTTTTTTCCGGTGGGTCATAGGTCAGCATAGTAAGTGGAATCATTTCACCTACAATATCGATCAATAAAATTTGAACTGCCAATATGGGAGTTGCGATTCCCATAAAGATACCGACAAACCCGAACAGCACGCATATCAGCTCCGCCACATTGGATGAAAGATTTGTTTTGATAGTTTTTTCCAGATTACGAAATATTGTCCTCCCTTCTTTTATAGCGACAACAATGGTCGAAAAATTATCATCCAATAAAATCATATTGGCGGCTTCCTGTGCCACTTTAGAGCCATTCTTTCCCATGGCAATTCCAATATCTGCCCGCTTCAAGCTCAATGTATCGTTTACTCCATCACCGGTTACCGCCACGACTTCACCCTGTTTCATCAGTAAATCTACAATGCGGAATTTATCATCAGGCGTTACTCTCGAGAATATCAGAGCTCTGTTCTGGAAAACCTCTTTTAGTTCTTTGTCAGTCAACTTGGGTAAATCAGCGCCCTTTATCACTACCGGATATTCATCTTTCTCGTTCATCAATCCGATGTTCTTCGCAATAGCTTTTGCTGTCACTTCATTGTCGCCTGTTATTATAAACACTTTCAGGTGAGCTTTAAAAACTGATTCAATGGCAGCTTTCACTTCTTTATGGGGTGGGTCGAGCATAGTAACGAATCCTGCAAAGATTAGCTCCTTTTCGGCTTCGTCCACCGAATAATCTTTTTTCATTTCAAGATCTTTGTAGGCAATAGCAATAACTCGAAGTGCCTGCTCGGAAAACGTTGCTGCCATCGACAAAAGTTCTTTTTTCGTTGCTTCTGTCAGTTCACTTACTTTTCCATTGGTAATCGTTTTTGTTGAAACTTCCAGCACCGATTCAATCGAACCCTTCACAAAAGAAATAACATTATGCTTATGTTGTCTGATGATGGTCGCTCTTTTTCGGAAAGAATCGAAGTCAAAGACTTTTACCAACGGATAATCTTTTTCAATCTCTTCCAACTTAAATCCTGCTTTCATGGCCAATGTAGAAAACGAAGTTTCGGTTGGGTCGCCAATTGAATAACACGAATGATGATTTTTATCGGGAGGACTGACTTTGCCTTTAGAAGAAAGAAAACCGGAAAGAAAAAATATCTTCAAATCACCCAATACTTCTTTTTTCAGAACTTTCGCTTGCTCATCCTTTATTTCACCCACAGGTTCATAACCCAATCCGGAAACCGAAAACGATTTACCATTAAAATAGCAACTGGTAATAGTCATTTCATTTCTGGTGATAGTTCCTGTTTTATCGGAAGCTATAACAGTAGCCGAACCTAATGTTTGAGCAGAGGCAATATTCTTTACTATGGCCTTTCGCTTAGCCAATCGTCCCACAGCTAAAGCTAAAGCCATAGAAATTTGTGCAGGTAACCCTTCCGGTACCATAGCTGCAGCTATACTTACTGAAAAAACAAGTGCCACTGCCATAGAATCTTTCAGAATCATTCTTGATGCAAAAATAACAACAGCAATAATTATAGTTATGTAAGTTAGTTTTTTGGCAACATCAGCAATTTCAATTTGTACCGGTGCATTAGCAGGTTTTATTTTTTGAGAAGTAGTACTGATTTTACCAATCTCTGTTTGTATTCCTGTGGCATAAACAATTCCGGTTGCATCGCCCCGGGCAACTGTTGTTCCCATATAAACACAATTTTTTATTTCATTAATAGTCAGTTTTTTATCGGTAGTAAATAAAGCATCTTTATTCGTTGGAAGTGACTCGCCTGTGAGTATAAACTCATTTGCCGAATACTCATTCGATTCAATCAAACGAATATCGGCCGGAATACCATCACCTTCGGTTAATCTTACAATATCACCCGGTACAAGATTATCGACCGGAATTTCAATAATTTTTCCGTCTCTTATTACATTGCATTTATCAACGACCAGGCTTTTAAGCGATGCAAGAATATTTTCCGATTTCCATTCTTCATAGAAGCCAATGATAGCATTCAGGATAACTATAACCAATAGGATAGAACCGTCGCGAAACTGACCCAAATAATATGACACTGCGGCTGCAACTATCAGAATAAAAACAAGCGGACTGATGAATTGACGGAAAATAATTTTTATAACACTGATAGTATTGGTTGCTTTCAGCACATTGCTGCCATATTTTAGCCTGGCTTGTTTAATTTTGCGTTCATCAAGACCATCTTTTATATTACTATTCAGCTCTTTTTCAATTGTCTTAATGTCTTCTTTGTAAAATTCCATGCTTTTAAAAACTTTAGGGGATAATTTTATCGGAATTATTTGTAATTTGAGGCCTGCAATCTAGCGTACGCCTTCACCCGCAATAGTTACTTTAATTTTACGAGGGGATGATTTAGTCCGTTTACTTCATTTTTGACAACTATATACTTATTCAAACTTTCAAAAAGATGAGTAAGCGTTTTAAATCCATACGTTCTTGAGTCGAAACTTGGATCAATTTTTCTAAGTGAGGAACCAACCTTTGCTATAAAAGCTTCTTCTTCCTCATTCGTTGAAATATCAAAAGCCTTATCAATAATACCTATGTCGATTCTTGGAAATCCCTTCTTCGGTACGATCTTTTCTACTACTTTTTCTGTTCCTTTTTTGGGTCCTCTTTTAGGTTTGGAGTCCGTTATTTCAAGCTTCTTTATTTCTGCTTTCTCCACCATCTTTTCTGTTGTTAATTCAATTTCAGGTAATAGATTCTCACTGAAAGTGAAAATCTCGCAAGAATTGACAAAAGCGATTGGTGTTGTTCTTCGTCCAATACCCATAACGAAAAGTCCCTCCTCTCTGATCCGTTTTGCAAGTCCGGTATAATCGCTGTCACTCGAAACGATGCAAAAGCCATCAACCGTATGACCATGTAAAATGTCCATAGCGTCGATAATCAGCGAACTGTCTGTTGAATTCTTTCCTGTTGTGTAGGAAAATTTTTGTATGGGATTTATGGAGTATTGATTAATGATTTCTTTCCAACTGTTCATCTGAGGGATTGTCCAGTCACCATAAATACGTCTGATGGTTGCCTTTCCATATTTAGAAACTTCTTCTATAAGTTCTTTGATTAGTTTTGCCTGTGCATTATCGCCATCAATCAATACGGCTATATTAAATTTTGTGTCGTTCATAATATTCTTTGTTTGGTTTTTGCTTCAGCTAAGTAGTTATATGTAACACGACTGTTTATCTGTATTTTGCTTACGGAAGAAATGTCATTAAACAGAATTGCATACCTGACTCTCCGTTTTGCGGTTGTTTCGGAACGTATAGTCAAAAAGTCTGTTTAAACACATAAGGCAAAGTTCAATACTTTTCGATATATTCCTGTTACAGAATTTTTGAATAAAGTTATATGATTCACACATTTTCCATTACTTCATCCAAAACACAAGCAGGTGGAATTGAATCAATTCCACCTGCTTGTGTTTGTATATTTAGAATTTTATCCTTTATTGATTATTATCCGGCTTCTCTGCATACACGACGCTAAAACTCTACATTGCCGGAACTGTAATACATTCAAAACACCTGTTACCATGCAGGTATTCAAACCTGTTTCTTAGATTACACTTTCTTGGAATCGCTTTAGAAGTGGCGTTTTGACATTATATTCTTCCCCACTATGAATCAAGTCTTCAAGCATCTTTTTCATCTCGTCTGATAGATAACGCTTCATTCGCATAAACCTTTTTGGCAATCGGGACACTAATAAACAGGGGTAAATAATATAATTTGTTCGCCTTTTCACTTTTAGGGTTAATTCCTCTTTTAGCACAAACGTCCAGGCCTTCCCGAATAGATTTTATTGCTTCTTTGATTATTTTTGAATTATTGGCAAAAGCCTTGCCACCTCCTGCTTTCACTATTCCGGCAGATAAACCGGCAGCTACGGCATAATGAGTAATAAGCCAGACTGAAATTTGAGATGATATTGTTGGTTTTAAATTTGCAACTTCCAATGCGTTGGCAATTTTCTGTACCCGTGGCGT
>Ga0302262_10001375_pt1 | contig 10224 bp, 10 predicted proteins | sample II_Fen_E3_4_FD_194557 | JGI IMG/M metagenome (GOLD analysis project Ga0302262, IMG submission 194557) | Peat permafrost microbial communities from Stordalen Mire near Abisko, Sweden - II_Fen_E3_4 | ecosystem: Environmental > Terrestrial > Soil > Wetlands > Permafrost | place: Sweden: Abisko...
TTTACGCTGGAGGATAAGGCGCGGGTGATGCAGTACTGCGCACAGTCCCTCGATGACATCGAGAAGGCAACATTGCGCGTTGTCGCGATTCGGGCGACCGACAACCTCAGCCAAGCCGCAGCGCGCCTCGGCATGGCTCCCGTCTCGTTGCATCGATGGATGGCGAGGCGGCTCCCCATGGTGCTGGATCCGGGGTTGCCGGGGTGACCCGGGTCGCCATGAGCAAGTTATCACGTGTCTTGCCGCACTCCCAGCCGCGAACCTCGGCCGAGGTCACCTATCACGAAGCCGTGCTCGCATTCTGCGACGCGGTCAAGCGCTGCTCTCCATTCGAGATCACGGACCACATCGCCATGCTCACGGCGAGCCGGGGCGTGTTTGTCGCGAAGACCGCGCTGCTTCGCGCGAGTGGTACCGTCGCCGACGAGCTCGCGGCCCAGGCCGTGGAACAAGAGATCGCCTGGATCGACGACCGCATCACCTGTCACATCGCCCACTTGCCCAACTAGGCATTCATGAGCATTCACATGTCGATTGAGCTAACCATCTCGACGTCGAGTATCTTCGACACCATCCTCTGTGGCGTGGAAGGCGGCATTGCGCACTGGGCGAGGGTTACTCAGTACTCGATCCCGGGGCACGGTAGCCTTTCTATCGAACCCGCGACGGACCTCCACCTCGTATGCGACCTGGTCGAGCTCGAGAGCGGGAAGTCCTTCTCGCTCCGGGGCAAGTGGCAGGCCGCCCTTCGCCTCATGGCCGAGCGCTACCCGCGAAAGTTCGCCGAGGTCCTCGCTGGAACAGGTGACCCGGCGATCGGCAATGCCCTCATTCAGCTGGCCACGTTCGGCGAGCTCAAGTACGGCTAAGACCTCGGGGGGCCGCGTCGCCGCCAGCGCATCTCGCTCATCTCGGCGGTCGCAACATCGCCAGCCGAGGACGAGCAGATGTGCGGGCCTCTGTGGGCCCCTGTGTCTACCGTTCCGGAAGTAGCTCTGTGCGAGCCTCAGCCACGCTTGCGGGCGCGCGGCTTGCGCGTCGGTCGTGGGGCGTTCATTAGTTGATCAAGGGCGCTCCGCTGGGCCTCCCAGACTCGTTCTCGCGTCACCTTGCGCAGCGTGCGCTCGGTGACGATGGGTTCCTTGTCGTCGACGGACTCCAAGAACAGCACCTGCTCTTGGAGGTCCGGCGCCAGCCGGAGCAGGCGGAGCAGCTGCGAGACGCGCGCACGGGTGAGGTCGAGCCGGCGGGCGACCTCGGCCTGGTCGCAGACTCGGCCCTCGGTGATCCGCGCCTGGAGCTGATGCGCGAGCGCCAACATGACCGCGACCCGCGCGGGGCGGCGGACCGGCTCCGGGGCGACGGGCTGCTCCGCGACGAACCCACAACCGTGGCCGACCTGGACCCGGTACAGGGGACTGGTGATGATCGTGGCCGTCATGCCGAGGGGCTCTGCGGCGCGAGAGGCACGCGCTCGGGCGGTGTCGGTGTCGATGGGTCGGCCAGATTCGCGCCGAGGTCCGCGAGGACGACGCGCACCGTGTTGCCGGGTTCGTCGACCTCCACCCGGTGGATGACGGCGCGGACCAGCCGGCCGCGGTTCTCCACCGTCAAGCGGTCCCAGACCCGGTCGAAGTCCGCGAGGCTTTGCGCGACCCAGGTCACGTCGACCTCGACCGCATCGAGCTCGGCGAGCTGGCGCGTACTGGCGACGAGATCGGCCTCGCTATGGGCGCTCTGATCTTCGAGCTCCTGCAGGCGGGACTGGACCTGTTGCCGCGCGCCCCCTTCTACCGTGGCGAGCACGTCGACGAGCCGTCGGATCTCCTGCGAGAGGGAGGCGATGCGCGCGGGCAGGTGCTCGCGTTCGATCTGGCACGCCTCGCGCCGGGCTTGGATCCGGCGACGCACGCTGGCGGCGACGTCGCCGGCGAGCGTGCCATCGGCGGTCGCCGCGCGGACGCGCTGGATCACCAGCTGCTCGATGGCCTCTGCGGGCAGCGGTTGCGATCCGCACGCTTGGGCGCCCTGCTTATCGCGCGTGCCGCAGCGGTAGTATCGGTACGTGACTCCGTGCGAGATGGTCGAGGCCGTGGTGAACGCGGCGCCGCAGCCGGCGCAGCGGAGGACACCGCGCAGGAGGTACGCAGGATTCCGGACGCCGACGCTTCGATTCGGCGTCCCCTCGCGGAGGGCGGCCTGGACGCGCGCGAACACGACGCGCTCGACGATCGCGGAGTGCTCGCCTTCAAAGAGCGTGCCGCCGGACGACATGTACCCTGCGTAGATGGGGTGCTTGAGGACGCGAGCGACGTCGTTCGTCGTCCAGTCGTGCGGCTCGCGCGGGTTACCATGGATCGAGCGGTGGCGCTTGGTCCGGCGATCGCTCGAGTTCAGGATGCGCGCGACCTCGAGGGTCGAGCGACGCTCCAGATAGAGCGCGAAGATCTCCTGGACCACGACGGCCTCGAGTTCGTTCACGACCAGGCGTCCGGTCTCGACGTTGTAGCCGAGCGGCACCGTGCCACCCGTCCATTTGCCCTTGCGCCGGGACGCGGCGACTTTGTCCCGTGTCCGCTCGCTGATCATCTCCCGTTCGAACTGCGCAAACGACATGAGCATGTTCAACGTCAGGCGCCCCATCGAGTCGGCCGTTGAGAAGTTCTGGGTCACCGACACGAACGCCACGTTCGCCGTGTTGAAGCGCGCCATCACGGCCGCGAAGTCCATCAACGAGCGGCTGAGGCGGTCCACCTTGTACACCACCACACAATCAATTTTTCTAGCCTCGACGTCGTGAAGCAGGCGCTGGAACGCGGGGCGATCGATGTTGGCGCCGGTGAAGCCACCATCGTCGTAGCGTTCTTCGAGCACAGTCCATCCGGGCTGGCGCTGGATGTAGCTGATGCCGGATTCACGCTGCGCGTCGAGCGAGGTGAACGCTTGGTCGAGGCCCGCGGTGGTCGACTTCCGGGTGTAGATGGCGCAGCGCTTCGCCTCGAGGTGCGCGGCGGCGACCGGCGCCGGCTTCCTGCGCCTCATCGCGACACCTCAGCGTGCACCTCGGGCGCTGCCTCAGATTCGGACTCCGCCGCGCCCTGGTCACGGCCGAGGAAGAACACGTAGCCGTTCCAGCTCCGGCCGGTGATCTGCCGGGCGATCCCCGACAGGCTACGGTGCAACGAGCCCTCAAACTCGAAGCCGCGTTCGAGCACCTTGACCCGATGCACGATCCCCTCGTAGATGCGAGTGATTGTCGTGCCGACCGGCGGCACGCGCGGATCAGGAGCGCGGGGCGCGGCCGATGCGGGCGACGGATCCCGCTTGGGAAGAGGCTCTTGCCAGCGCGCCGGAGCCTCAGGCGCGAGTTGCGCGATGCGCTCCAGGGCTCGGGGCGACAGGCTACCGGTCTCGCGTTCCTGCATGCGCCATGCGAGATGGTTGATGAGATATTGCCTGTTCCGACTACGAGTCGGAGTTCCGAACAGCTCCCGATGTTTCGCCGCGAGCTCTGCCACCGTCATGGCCTCGAGCGCGGCGAGCTCGTGCTGCAGATGCGCCAACTCGGCCAGGTCGGCGCGTTGGGCGACAGCGTTATGATTCCCCATGTAATAAACTCCTTGTGGCAGCGGGTCTGTCCCGTCGCCCTGAGGTATAAGGGCGTCTTTGGGTAAACAAAGCAAGCGAGCTTTGCGGGAACGTGGTTTTCGCTCAATGGGATCCATGGGAGTTCCTGATCTTCGAATTGCGCCGGCGTCGCCGGCTGGGTACGGGGGGTACGGGTGGCGCGGGTGGCGCGGGTGGTCCAGGCACGTGACCTTCCAGCAGCAGCGTGAGGATGCCGCTTGCGAGGATCGCGACGACCTCCTCACGCGCCGTGACTCCGGCGGTCTGCGAGCCGATGACCTGAGATCCAGAATGAATATTGCTCGTATTCGAAGCCACGTTCGCCTCCAATGTCCTTCGGAGGCGTACTCGTGTTTCGGCGCTCGAGTGAGGCAGCCAATTCGGTGAAAATGACGGCGAGCTGCGTCGGCCTCGTTGGCCTGCAAGAGCGAGATTCTTGTCGGTCTGTGAAGGGCAGTCCGGCCCCGTCGAAATTTGACGGCCCCGTCGAAGTCGGTATCGGCGCGAGCTCCAAGGTTTCGTCACATAACCGGAGCAGATCAGCCGGGGCCCCTGCGCATCGATCGTGCTCGTTGCCTCTCCAGCGCGGCCTGCCACCAAACAACGCATCGCGTCAGCAGCTGCTGCCTGGCAAAGGCAGGCCAAGAAAAGAAAGGTAGGGCAGGCTCTTGCTTAGGTGAGTCTTACCTCACTATGTGTATCAGGTCTCGCGGTTGTCATGCGCCACCTTGAACAGCGGATCATCGAGAACGCACTGGGCCGGTTGATCGGCGCCCCGTGCCTCCAGTGGGCGGGGGCGTCCAGCCGCGACGTGGGTCTCGCTGCGGGGCGGCCCGAGGCTGGCTCGGGCGCGTGGTGTTCTCCGGCGTCGCTTTGCAAGCGCCGCCCCTTCCAGGGTTGTCGCTGCGCGCTGCGCGCGCATGAGGTCCTATCCATCCATCTTACGTCACCCCGATCGCCGCGACCGCGACCCGGGTGACCCGACAAGGCAGTAACATGAAAGGGATTCGGTTCGAGTGGGAGTATCGGGGCACCGGGCGCCTGACCTGGAAGTGCCAGGGGTGCCTGGGTCCACGATGAGCTACGACCTCACTGTCTTCTGGGACAAGCTGGAGGCGAACGCTCGATTCGGCGGGCCGCGCCGGTACCTCCGTGAGCTCCTCGGCGACCACCTGGAGCGCGCGCTGGAGCGCGCCGGTGTGGTCCTGCGGCAGCGGATCGCGACGGTCTATCCGTGCTCGCACTTGCCGGGCACGGGATGTCGACGCGTCCTGTGGCGCAACGCAGAGGGTGGTGGTGCCCGGGCCACGTGTGAGCGGCGGCCCGGCGCGTGTGCGACCGTCGAGATGATCGCGAGCGACCTCGAGATGCTCGCGGTCATGCCGGCGCTGCTCGCCACCGCAGTGGGCATCGCACTGCAGATCAGAGTCAACGTGGAGATGACGGAGATTCGGGAGGTGTATCGCGTCGGTTGGTTCGTTCCCGACGCCGGGGTCAAACACGCGGTCTACTTCCTGACACGGGGCAACGCGTACGACTACAGCGAGGCCATCGACGCACTGCGGTTCCGTGCCCAGGGCCAGACGCTCGCGATCTTCGTGCCGACCGACCGATTCATCTCCGAGAACCTTCGCAGTCACACCGCGGCGACCGGCGTCCCGCTCCTCTCGCTGGCCGACAGCGTGGGCCTCAGCGACGAACGTGGGTTCTACCCGCTTGTAGATCCGCTCCGGCTGTTCGCCGGCATCGGCCGCCCGTCGCACGGTAGCGGACCCGCCGGGACCGCCGCGACCGAGTACGTGGCCCGTGCGTTGGTCCGTGTGGCCGGCCGCGCGGCGGAATGGCGTGATCTCGATCTGTCGGCGTACCAACGCCTGGTACGAGACACCGCCTTCGACTTTGTCGCCGACGAGCTGCAGAAGACGGTGACCAAGCACGGGGGGATCGAGCGCGAGTCGAACATTTCGCGCTGGAAGTTCAGGTGGATCCGGAGCTGCCTCGAGAACGATCGGGGCCGCTACGACCCGGGCACCGGCGATAGCGACGGGGTCTCCGCGAAGCAGATGTTTCAGCGCGCACGCGGCACGTTCGACATCAAGAACCGCAAAGGCTGGAGCTTCTTTCAGACCGAACTCGTCGACAAGCATGCGATGTATCGCTTCGCGCCCCGCGCTTCGGTAACGTTCGCGTTCATCTTCGAGGCAAACACCAAGCCTGGTGTGCTGCCGGCGGAGTCCTGGGTTGACGATTCGCAGCCCTTCGTCGGCACCAGGGACGATCGCTCGGACACCCTCGTCGACGGCAGACACGACTCTTCGCGCACTCCCCTCGACGGCAGACGCGACCACACGGACACGCTCGTGGACGCCAGGCGCGACCGATCGCACACACCCGTCGATACGATGTGAGTCGCCCCGGCCGGCCCCGGCCGGCCCCGGCCGGCCCGCGGCAGTCGCGCATCGACGAGGGACTCCCCTGACGTGGGCGAGGCACCGCTCGGCGACGTGGCGGTCCCGCGGCTTGAGCGTCGTCGTCGGTGGTGGCGGTGGTGGCGGTGGCGCCGCGTGAGATCCGGTCGGCGCGATCGCCACGCGCTCTCTGCCGGCGGCTGCCGGCTGCCGGCGGCTTGTACGTGGCCCACCGTCGGCGCTTCGCACGCACCAGCCGTCGCTGGAGATCGTGCGGCGTCCTGGATCCTCGCTGCGACCGCGCGCGATGCAGCGTCGCCGCGCGAGGCAACCGCGCGGCGCTACGACCAACGTGGGGAGCTCCGTCCCAACCATGGGGGTTATAAACCCCATGTCACAGGGGGTGGCCAACCCCAGCATGCTGACGATTGTGCACAAATGAGGTCTATAAACCCCGAATTATGGGGCCTATGAGCCCCAAAAAGGGCCTGTTAACCAGCGACGAAAATAAATTTGGGGGGCTCCCAGCGCCCTCTCAGTGTACCTTATACACAGGAGCAGCGCTGGAGGACGGGGCTCCTATTACGAATTATTCAGATAGCCTATACGCGTACGAAGCGACGCTGGACTAGCGAGAACACCGCTCATTGTTCAAGTCTGTAACGGCGTTACAGACCACGTTACAGCCCAGGCGGAAGTAAGTCGTGCAGAGTGGGTTTGCATGACCACGGCACAGACAAACAAGCTCTCGACCGCCATCGGCAAGCTCACCGGCGAGCGAGAATGGCGTTGCACCCGCTGCGGGAAGTTGCTCGGGCATCTCCTCGACGGACGACTGCACCTGCAGATCGCGCGCGGACGCGCGTACCTGGTCGGCTTTCCGGCGACGACAGCCTGCACGGGCTGCCGCGCGATGAACGAGCTCGCCACCGCGAACGCGCTGGTCGAACAGCCCAAGCCCAAGGCGGCGATCACCGCACGTTGACCGAGCTCGCGAGCGTGCTGCTCGCGCAACCCAGGCAGGCGCTCACCGCGCGCTGACCGTCCGCACATTCCAACGATAGCCCAGGGCGCGCGACGCCCTGCGATTGGCCCAGGCGTCCGCGCCGGGGCCCAAGGAGACCTCTTGCGCAAAATCTGGCAGGACACGCGCGCGTTCTTCGCGCGTTCGATCGCGACGTTCATGGCAGCACAGCAGTTTCAAGACGCCCGACGGACAATGGCAATCTTTGCCAGGTTCGAGAGTATCACCGCGCTCATTGCGTATCTGACGACGCGCGGAGGAGACCTCGACGAGAAAGATCAGATCTACGCGGCGCTCGTGCGGGCAGTGCAAGCGCGCGCGGCGTGGACCAAGCTCGCCCAGGCGCTGGTGTGGTGCGGGCTGTGGCCGGCGCTGGATCGGATCTGGCGGCACCGGTCGATCCACTTCAAGTCGGATCCAGGGGAGTTGATCAGCGGGATCTCCCTGGCGCTCACCGAGCGGATCGACCGCATGGACCTCTCACGCGTGCACCGCGTGATCGCTACGCTCGTGCGCGGCGTCGACCGGGACCTGATGGCCGGGTGTCGGCGCACGCGGATCGAAGTCGATCGCTGGGACCCGTTGGTCGAAGACGCGCTGGCCTCGCCCGAGCCGGGGCCGTACCGCGATTCGGATCTCGGGCTGCCGGCCGGGATGTCGTTCGAGGACGAGCTGGCCGCGCTTCGCGAGAAGCTGGAGCCGCACGGCGGCGGCGTTCACACCGAGCTCGTGTTGCGCGTCGCGGTGCTCGGCGAGTCGAATCGAGAAGTGGCCGACCGCCTCGGGCTCTTGCACGGGACCAGCCGAAAGGCGTTCCACCGGGCGATCTGCCGAATCCGTACGGGGCTCGCACTTTGTGTGCCTCACTCTCGCGCGCAGACACGAGTACGTCAGGTGGGGATACACGACGCCCCCAAGGAGCGTAGTCATGAGCGAGTTTGCGAACGAGTCATCGAGCAGGACAGAGCCATCGAGCAGGACCGAGTCATCGAGCAGGACCGAGCCATCGAGCAGGACCGAGCCATCGAGCAGGAATCCCATCAACTGGGACAAGCTCCTGTCCGACATGGAACGGCCGGAGCTGTACTGCCGCCAGCCGGGGCGGTTTCGCCGCTGGGAGATCGGCAGCGTCATCGATGCGGAGGGGGATTTCCGAGTCATGGACGGTGGTGTGGCGGCGGACAACACCCGGCTCTACGTGGTCTACCGGCGGGATCCGGACCTTCGCGAGGACCTGCAAACGGTGCTGAGCTTCCTCGGCGTCAACCCCCATCCCAGCGCCGATACGACGCGTGCCGAGGGTGGCGCGCCGCCGGCCAACTCGACACCGGAAGCCGCGGACGCGATCGGCGTGGCACTGGTGGATCCATCGCACGGGGCCGAGACGCGGGACCGCCCCGCGCCAACGACACCCCCGGCGGGCGAGCTCACCAGCGGTCTCGTCCGGGACACGCTGCGGTTGCCGGATCCGCTGGTCGATCAGCAGCTCGTACGGCTGCCTGGTCTGTTCGTTCGATGGGAGCTCGAGCCGCTGATCGAGCCCGGCGTCGAGTACCACATCGAGCCAGCCGGGCGGCTCCGGGAGGGCACCGACCTGTTCGCGGTATTCGAGAAGCGGGATAGCGCGCAGACAGGCTCTTCCGACATGCAACGACCCGAACGCTAGACCACTCGCTTACATCAGATTCCTAGATCTACTCGGAGGACGTCATACGGACACCTCCGCAGCGCTGCATCGCCACGCGGCTGAGAGCGCAAGGCCCCAACTCGACCCAAAGGATGAAGTAGCTATGACGAAGAACGATAGAGCGAACACGAACACGAACGGCGCAACGACCCAGCGCATCGAACGCGACGAGGCCGCGGTGCAGACGACGGTGGCGCACGAAGACGAGGAGGTGGTGTGGAAGGCGATGGACGACCTGGTCCAGCGTTACGAGCGCGAAGACGCGGAGGCGGCGGCCGCAACGCGTCGCGCACGGGCAGCGGTCGCCGCCGAGCCCGCGAAGCTGTTCCGGGAGATCGTCCTCAGCGTGGCGCGGATCCTTGTCGCCTATCGCGTCGACGAACACGTCGTGCGTCACCTCTCCCGGAGCCTGGCTCGCCTGTACAAGCGGCGCGTCGCTCGCCTGCAGGGTGCGCACGAGACCCTTCGTGTTCACGAGGCGCACGAGGCGATGGGAGAGATCGAAGCCGAGGAGATCGTCCCCGTCCCCCGGCCGGCGCACGTCGGGAGCCCATCGTCGTATCCCAGCGCGGAAGACCTGGCGGTCGGGCTGGAGCGGTAGGTCATGCTGCCGACGCAGAAGACCCCGCCGAAGCAGCTCCTCAGCGACCTGAGTGTTCTGATCTACGGCCGGAACAAGTTCGGGAAGACGACCCTGTGCTCGCAGGCCGAGGGCGCGCTGTTCCTGGCGACCGAGGCGGGGCTCAACAGCCTCGAGGTGTTCCAGGTGCCTATCGGAAACTGGGACGAGCTCCTGGCGGCCGCCCGGGAAATCGCCGAGGGCAAGCACCCGTTCAAGACGATCATCGTCGACACCGTCGACATGGCCTATCGAATGTGCTGCGAGCACATCAACCAGAAGCTCAAGGTCGAACACGAAAGCGATGTCGGGTACGGCAAGGGCTACGCGCTTATCAATAACGAATTCAATCGGGTATTGAACAAGCTGGCGCTCTTGCCGTACGGGCTCGTCCTCGTCTCGCATGCCCAGGACAAGGAGCTCGAGACCCGCACCGGCAAGATCACGAAGATCTTCCCGACGCTGCCGGACAAGGCCCGGAAGATCGTCCTGGGGATGGTCGACATCATCGCGTTTTGCGACTTCGAGCCGACGACGAATGGCGACGGAAAGCCGGGCTACCGGCGCGTCATCCGGACCAAGCCGAGCGCGACGTATGAGGCCGGCGACCGCACCGGGCGTCTACCCGAGGTCATCGACTTCGACTTCGCGGCGTTCACCGCGGCGTTTGCCCGCGGTCGCGGCGCGGCCCCGGCAGCTGAGCCCCCGGGCTCGGCCGCGGCAGCCACGGCACCGGGCTCCGCCCCCGCAGCCGCGCCACCGGGCTCGGCCGCGGCAGCCCCGCCCGCGTCGGCGGCACCGGTGGCGGCCGCGACACCGCCTCCGCCGGTCGCAACACCGGCGCCGGCCGCGACACCGC
>Ga0302262_10001376_pt1 | contig 10218 bp, 6 predicted proteins | sample II_Fen_E3_4_FD_194557 | JGI IMG/M metagenome (GOLD analysis project Ga0302262, IMG submission 194557) | Peat permafrost microbial communities from Stordalen Mire near Abisko, Sweden - II_Fen_E3_4 | ecosystem: Environmental > Terrestrial > Soil > Wetlands > Permafrost | place: Sweden: Abisko...
ATCGCGAGCTGAGGTGCAAGAGCAGGTTGGTCGTTACCGCCCCGGCGATAAAATAACTGTTACTGTTGTAAGAGGTGATTCGGAAGAAAAACTGAAAGTTGAACTGAAAAACAGTCAGGGCAATTACGGAGTTGTATCATCGCAGGATAGTAAAGACGTGCTTGGAGCAACCTTTAAAGATGTTGATGCTAAGATAAAAGATAAATTAGATCTGGATTATGGCGTTGAAATCAAGTCGTTGACAAAAGGTAAACTGGCCGATCAGGGTATTAAGCCCGGCTTTATTATTCTGAAGATAAACAGTCAGGCTGTTCGTTCAGCAGAAGATGTTCAAGCAGCTTTTGATGCGGCAATGAATAATGGAGAGCGTGAAAAGGCTCTATTCATAGTGGGAGTGTATCCTACCGGAAAGGTAACTTATTACATAATAAATCTGGCGGAATAAATCAATTCTTCTTAGAGATCATTAAAAAAAGCACAAATTCTTTTTTCCAGAGTTTGTGCTTTTAGTTATCAACAAATTAGAACAATTTCATTTGCTTTACGTTTATCAACTAAATGTCAAATTAAAAGAGCGACTACTTTATTCTATTTGAGATCTCCAATGTTTATTCTTGTGAATTTGAATATGATTAATATAAATAAAGAATGTTTGTAAACATACTAATATTTAAATTGTTATGTTGTACATAATGAAAGATATTCTTTTTGGTCTTTCGGTATTGCATAACCGAAAATAATGACTACTTTTGCAAGCTAATTTTCATCAATAAAATGAGACAATTAAAAATTACCAAATCAATCACGAATCGTGAAAGTGCATCTCTTGATAAGTATTTACAGGAGATTGGACGCGAAGACCTTATCACAGTTGAAGAAGAAGTCGAATTGGCTCAACGGATACGTGCCGGAGATCGGATTGCGTTAGAAAAACTAACACGTGCTAACTTACGTTTCGTTGTTTCGGTGGCAAAACAGTACCAAAATCAAGGCCTCAGTCTACCTGACTTAATTAACGAAGGCAACCTTGGACTGATTAAAGCAGCTGAAAAGTTCGACGAAACGCGTGGATTTAAGTTTATTTCGTATGCAGTTTGGTGGATTCGTCAATCTATTTTGCAAGCTTTGGCCGAACAGTCTCGTATTGTTCGTTTACCGCTTAATCAAGTAGGATCATTAAATAAAATCAACAAAGCTTTTTCTAAGTTCGAGCAAGAAAACGAACGTAAACCTTCACCAGAAGAATTGGCCGATGTACTGGATATTCCGGTAGACAAAATCGCTGATACAATGAAAGTTTCAGGTCGTCACATTTCGGTGGATGCTCCCTTCGTTGAAGGCGAAGATAACAGCTTGTTGGATGTAATGATTAACGATGATTCTCCCAACGCTGACCGTGTGTTGATTAACGAATCACTTTCTAAAGAAATAGAGCGCGTATTGGCATTTACTTTGTCAGACAGAGAACGCGATATCGTGAAAAAATTCTTTGGAATTGGTGTGACGGAAATGACACTGGAAGAAATAGGCGATGAATTTGGTTTGACACGTGAACGTGTTCGCCAAATCAAGGAAAAAGCGATTCGGAAATTGAGACCAAATGCTAAAAGTAAATTATTAAAAGGATTTTTAGGGTAATCGGAACGATAGTACGATGTCTTTAAAACATAAAAGGAGCAACTTAACGGTTGCTCCTTTTATGTTTATATGATCTCAACTAAGATAGTTTAGTTTCTAAATTGCGTTTTAGTGCTACTAAGAAAGCCTCAGTACTCAGATAGTTGTCGCTGGTCACACTGTCGCCGTAAATAAGTATGGCCAGGTCTTTGGTCATTTCGCCAGCTTCAACGGTTTCAATACATACTTGTTCCAACTTTTCACAGAAGTTCAACAGTGCCGGATTATTATCCAGTTTAGCTCTGTGCATTAAGCCGCGTGTCCAGGCAAAGATAGATGCAATTGGGTTGGTAGACGTTGATTTTCCTTGTTGGTATTGGCGATAATGACGGGTAACAGTTCCGTGAGCTGCTTCAGCTTCTACAGTTTTACCATCGGGAGTAACCAGTACCGATGACATCAAACCCAATGAGCCGAAACCTTGCGCAACGGTGTCCGATTGCACGTCGCCATCGTAGTTTTTGCAGGCCCACACAAAACCTCCATTCCATTTCATACAAGAGGCTACCATGTCATCGATGAGGCGATGCTCATAGGTGATTCCGGCTTCTTTGTATGCCGCCTGAAATTCTTTTTCGTATACTTCTTGAAAGATGTCTTTGAAGCGTCCGTCATAGGCTTTCAAAATGGTGTTTTTGGTTGAAAGGTATAATGGCCATTTTTTCTCCAATGCAACTTGGAATGAAGAACGGGCAAAACCATAGATGGATTCGTCGGTATTATACATGGCCATAGCCACGCCATCGCCTTCGAAATTGTATACTTCCCACTCCTTCGTTTCTCCGGCTTCGTTGGTGAAAGTCATTTTTAAAGTGCCTTTGCCTTTTATTACCGTATCGGTAGCTTTATATTGATCGCCAAATGCATGACGGCCTATTACGATAGGTTTTGTCCAGCCCTGTACATAGCGCGGTACATTGTTACAGATGATTGGTTCGCGAAAAACGGTTCCACCTATGATGTTACGCAATGTTCCGTTTGGCGATTTCCACATTTTCTTTAATCCGAACTCTTTCACGCGGGCTTCGTCAGGAGTGATAGTGGCACACTTAATGCCAACATTGTATTTGTTGATGGCATTTGCTGCTTCGATGGTCACCTGATCGTTGGTCAGATCGCGATTTTCAATTCCCAGATCGTAATATTTAATATCCAGATCGAGATAGGGAAGGATCAGTTGTTCTTTGATAAATGCCCAGATTATGCGGGTCATCTCATCACCGTCGAGTTCGACTATGGGGTTTGTTACTTTTATTTTGTTCATAAATCTAAAGCCCCTAAATCCCTCAAGGGGGACTTTTGAGCATTTGTAAAAGAGTTGTTAATTTAATTTATATAAGTAGGATGATTCTATTGTTACCACTCTAAAGTCCCTTTTGGGAGATTTAGGGGCTCCGGTTCAGCGATCTTTTAGCGGCGTAAATGCTTTCTTTTCACCTACGTTTTTGTAAGCAGGGCGAATGATGCGTTTGCTGGCAAAGTTTAGTTCTTCGATGCGATGTGCTGTCCAGCCGGTGATACGAGCCATGGCAAACAAGGGTGTAAATACTTCTGTAGGAAGACCAATGGCATCGTATACAAAGCCGGAATAAAAATCGACATTTGTACAAACCTGTTTGTTTATATCATCACCTTTAAAATTCATAAATGCCAATACTGCCCGTTCATCGATGAGTTCCAAAAAGGCAAACTCTTTTTGTAAACCTTTTTCAATAGCCATCTGACGAGCCATTTCTTTCAATATTAATGCACGTGGATCGGATACTGTATAAACTGCATGACCAATACCATAGATCAAGCCGCTTTTATTATAAGCTTCCTTATTGAGCATTTTCTTTAGATAAGTGTCAATTTCTTTTACATCCGTCCAATTTTTAATAGTTATTTTGAGATGTTCAAACATTTGAACTACTTTGATATTAGCACCTCCATGCAACGGACCTTTGAGCGAACCAATGCCTGCTGCAATAGACGAATAGGTATCTGTTTGTGATGAGCTTGTTACACGTACGGTAAATGTAGAGTTATTACCTCCACCATGGTCGGCATGTAAGATTAATATCAGGTCGAGTATTCTAATATCTAATTCAGTATATCTTCCCGGACCTTTCATCATATACAGAAAGTTTTCTGCAAGCGACATATCTTCTTTTGGGTGGCGAATGTGCAACGAACGCCCGAGCTGACTGTGACGATGAATATTGTATGCGTAAGCTATGATGGTAGGGAATTTTGCAATCAGATCAATTGATTGGCGAATCAGGTTGTCACGTGAAATATCATCCGGATTGGGATCGAAAGTGTATAACTCCAATACACTTCGGGCCAGAATGTTCATGATATCCTGACCTTCCAGATCAATAATGTTCATTGTTGCCTTTTGGTTTAAAGGCATAGCGTTGTACAGAATTTTTTTGAATGTGATCAGCTCTTCGGCATCCGGTAAATATCCCGAAAGTAACAGGAAAGCAGTTTCCTCAAAGCCAAGTCGGTTTTCTTTGGATAGACCCTGTGTCAGATCTTCAACATCAATTCCACGATAATATAACTTCCCGGGGATGGCTTTTAGTCCGCCTTCTGGTAATTTCTCATACCCAACCACATCGCCCACTTTGGTCAGACCAACTAGTACACCCGAATGATCTTCGTTTCGTAAGCCGCGTTTTACATTAAACTGGGTAAATAATTCTTTGTCGATCCGACTGGTGGTCTTGATCGTTTCAGATAATTTATAAATCAAATAATCCTGTTCCATGATTTTAGATTTTATATTGTTTTTGTTTCTCATATTACTTCTTTAACACGTTTAATCTGAATTTTGTTTTACAATATAGAATAGTTTTTTATTTATTCATGGCATTTAATGCACTTCCGGCTTTAAACCAATCAATTTGGGCCTGATTGTAAGTATGAATAGCTTCAAACTTGTCGGTGATTCCATTACTGTGATTCAATATTATAGTCAGATTTTTACCAGGTGTAAACGCTGTCAGACCGAGGATGCTGATTCTGTCATCTTCAAGCACTTTGTCGTAATCGTTTTTGTTGGCAAAAGTAAGTGCCAGCATTCCCTGTTTTTTTAGGTTTGTTTCATGGATACGTGCAAATGATTTGACCAGAATAGCTTTTACATTAAGAAAGCGGGGTTCCATGGCTGCGTGTTCGCGACTGGAACCTTCGCCGTAGTTTTCTTCGGCAACTACAACAGATCCGATTCCTTGTGCTTTGTATTTACGGGCTAAAGCCGGAACTGCAAGGTATGCACCTGTTTCAGGGTCGAGGACAGCGTTTGTTTTATCGGTAAACGAATTTACAGCCCCAATCAGCATATTGTCGGATATATTATCCAGATGACCGCGGAAGCGTAACCATGGTCCGGCCATAGAAATGTGGTCGGTGGTACATTTGCCTTTGGCTTTGATCAACAATGGTTGCTCAATCAAATCCTTGCCATCCCATGCAGCAAAAGGTTGCAGGCTTTGCAGACGTTTTGATTCCGGATTGATCACAATGTCGCTGGTATTACTTGCCGGAGCAATATAACCCGCATCATCTACTGCATAACCTTTGGGAGGTAATTCGTAGCCATGAGGTTCCTGAAGTTTTACGCTTTTACCTTTTTCATTGATCAGTGTATCTTTCATGGGGTTGAAGCATAAATCTCCGGCAATGGTGAGTGCTGCTACAATTTCGGGTGACCCGATGAAGGTGTGCGTATTTGGATTTCCATCATTTCGTTTGGCAAAGTTGCGGTTGAACGAGGTGATGATGGAATTCGGGCGTTCCGGATTATCGGTTTCGCGCTTCCACTGACCAATGCAGGGGCCACAAGCGTTAGCCATCACTACGCCACCAACTGATTCGAATTCTGCCAGTACACCGTCGCGGGCTGCCGTGTAACGTACCTGTTCCGAACCTGGGTTGATGATAAATTGTGCTTTTACCTTTAGCTTTTGTTCTTTGGCATACTTGACAACTGAAGCGGCACGGGTCATGTCTTCGTACGAAGAGTTAGTGCAGGAGCCGATCAAACCCACTTCCATGGCTTGAGGATAGTTTTTTTCTTTTACCGCTTTGGCAAATTCGGAAAGCGGATAAGCAGCGTCGGGAGTAAAAGGACCATTAATATAAGGTTCCAGTTCCGACAAATTAATTTCAATCAGGCGGTCGTAATAGTTTTCCGGTTGGGCCACAACTTCCGGGTCGGCTTGCAGGTGCTCAATAACGTTAGAAGCAGCTTTAGCTACTGAAGCGCGTCCGGTAGCCTGAAGATAAGCCGCAGACTTTTCGTCGAAAGGAAAAACGGAAGTGGTGGCACCTACTTCGGCACCCATATTACAAATAGTCCCTTTTCCGGTAGCTGAAATAGAGGCTGTTCCTTCGCCGAAGTATTCAATCACAGCATTGGTTCCACCTTTTACGGTAAGAATACCGGCTAGTTTCAGGATGACGTCTTTAGGAGAAGCCCAGCCCGACAGTTTACCTGTGAGTTTTACACCGATGACCTTGGGCATTTTCAGTTCCCAGGGCATGCCGGCCATTACATCCACAGCATCGGCACCACCTACTCCGATGGCTATCATACCCAGTCCGCCGGCATTGGGGGTATGCGAGTCGGTGCCAATCATCATTCCACCCGGGAATGCATAGTTTTCCAACACTACCTGATGGATGATACCAGCACCGGGCTTCCAGAATCCGATGCCAAACTTATTGGATACGGCACTGAGGAAATCATATACCTCGCGGTTGGTATCGTTGGCAGTATTTAAATCGGTAGCGGCCGCAATATGAGCCTGAATAAGATGATCGCAATGCACCGTGGAAGGAACGGCAACTGTTTTGCGTCCCGAATTCATCAGTTGTAACAAAGCCATCTGGGCTGTTGCGTCCTGCATGGCCACGCGGTCGGGTGAGAAGTTGACGTAATCAACGGCACGCAGGTAGTTTGCCAATGGCTCTGCGGCTGCAAGGTGGGAGTAGAGAATTTTCTCGGTAAGCGTAAGCGGCCGTTGCAGTTTATTTTTTATCTGACTAATCTTTTCGGGGAGGGTGGCGTAAATGCGCTGGATCATTTCTTCATCAAAAACCATAATTCTGTATTTTTAATCAAATTGTAACTATATTGCTTGCAAATGTAATAAAAAATAACTTTGTGGCGTAATACAAAGCTATAAATATCTTTTCCTAAACAATTGAATGTGTAAAATGTTCAGACTATTTCACACTAATAAATTAAAAGATCGCAGGTTTATGCATAAACCTGCGATCTTTAGGGGTTGGGTGTATTTATATTCAGAAATTAATTTCGTGTGAAACTTATCGACCGGACTTAAATCCGATTGCTGTATTTCTCAGGATTTAATTTAACGTGAGTTCGAAATTAGATTCTTTTGAATCTCACTATTCTACAAGTCCGAAGGACTTGAATGTGAATAACCGTCCCGATGCATCGGGATGGAAAAGACAGAACCAGAATGCGAACCCCGAATGGGGTTCAATATATAAATATTTGATATTGAACCCCATTCGGGGTTCGCATTATTTTGTACAAATACCACGGGTTACACCCGCGGTTATTCACATTGAATCCTTTCAGGATTCTAAAATCTACTTTTAATTGATTGTTAGTTGTTTGCTTATATCGAACTCACGTTACTCAAGGTTGCTTCTTCCGTTTATGCTTGTTTTGCTGTTGTACATTGGTCTACCAGATAAACAATCGACATGTACGGAATGCCACTATTCGTAGTCAACCCAATTTCGCAGGTGCGGCTGTTGGAATATCCCCGTTGGATGCCTTTTGTTACAAGCTGCGGTTTTAATTTACGCAATGCGTAGCGGTTTACTTCAGGTGTAGTGAAACCTTTATCGCCGGCAAAGCCACAACAGCCGACCTCTTCGGGAATAAATGCCTGGTCTGTACAGCGATTAGCCAGACTAATCAGCGTATGTTTTAATCCCATCTTTGTCATCGAACAGGTAGTATGAATGGCAACCAGATCTTTCACGGGGTGAAAATCAAGTTTATTCACCAGGTATGTCTCTATAAATTCAACGGGCTCATACAGTTTCATCTTTTTTATTTTGTCGCGCATACGGTATAAGCATGGACTTTGGTCGCATACTACCGGATACTTACCTTGTTTGCTTGCCAGCCACAGAGCATCTTCCAGCTCTTCGGTTTTTCTGTCGGCAATGTCATACATACCTTTGCTTTCCCATATTGTGCCACAACACATGTTTTCCATTCCCAGTGGAAAAATAACTTCATAACCTGCCTTTTGAAACAGATTGGTCATCTTGTCGGACAGCGGAGTTTGTTCGGGGCTCGCTTTGTCCACTCCCATGAACTGATTGATGCAGCTGGGGAAATAGACCACTTTGAGTTCGGAAGCGTGTTGATGTATTCTGTCGGTATGTATTTTATGCGACTTTGGCATGGCTGTAGTCCAAAGTGGAAGTCCGAGTTTATTTGCTTCGTTGCACAGAAAAGTCATATTCTTACTACCAACGACGGTGTGTGCAAAGTTGGCTAAGGTAAGTACTGACCGGAGTCCGGTTTTTATGCCTTCGAAGTGATTGGCAGCAAAGTTTCCGGTTTTCCAACCAATGCTTCCGGTGGGTATCGACGCATGTCTCACGTCGTGGGTGAGATGTCCTGTGTTGATTTCCATGGGGCAGGAGGTGGCGCAAAGACCATCACCTGCACAGGTTGCATTTCCCAGATATTTGTATCCTTTTTCCAACTCGGCTAATAAGGCCGGATCCTCCTTTGTTAGTTTTAGTCTGGAGATTTCTCGTTGTATAACAATGCGCTGACGCGACGAAAGCGTAAAGCCTGCAGTAAGACAATTGACTTCACAGAATCCACATTCAATACATTTATCTACATGCGGGTTGGTCAGAGGTAGTGGTTTGAAATCTTTGATAAAGCACGCAGGGTCATCATTGAAAATAACCCCGGGGTTGAGTATGCTGTTCGGATCAAACAATGCTTTTACGCGTTTCATGATGGCAAAAGCTGCGCTTCCCCATTCTTTTTCGACAAACGGAGCCATGTTTCGTCCGGTACCGTGTTCTGCCTTGAGCGATCCATCGTATTTTTCGGTAACCAAAACCACTACTTCGTTCATCAAAGCTTCGTATCGGTCAATTTCGGCTTGAGAATCGAATCGTTGATTAATGATGAAGTGAAAATTCCCCTCCAGTGCATGTCCGTATATAACCCCGTCGTTGTATCCGTATTTCAGGAGCAGCGCTTGTAAATCGGCTGTTGCCGAGGGCAAATTTTCGATATGAAAAGCCACATCTTCAATTAAAGTTGTTGTGCCCAACTCCCTCATACCTCCCACGGATGGGAAAATGCCTGAGCGGATAGCCCACCACACATTATAGATTTCCGGGTTTTCGGTAAATGCAGCCGGCATGATTATATCAAATGTTTTGATACAAGCTTCTATAAGCTCAATTTTATGCTGAAGTTCTTCCTGCGAGTCAGCCTTTGTTTCAATAAGCAATGCTGTAACCTTATTTTCCAAAGACGAAAGATATTCGGGCATACCTGCTTTTCCTTCTACCGATTTCAATGCTTTCCGGTCCAGAAGTTCGATGCCAGTTACCGGAGTAGTTTTTAGTTGCTGCACAGCTTCGCAAGCATATTTAATATCTTTCAGATAAAGCATTGTACTTGCTTTGTACTTCTTTTCCACTTCCGTTTTCACAGTAGCTTCAGCCAGAAAAGCCAGTGTGCCTTCGGAACCTACAAGCAGGTGGGTGATGATGTCGAACGGATCTTCGAAAGTAACAAAAGGCAAAATATTGAGTCCGGTAACATTTTTTATGCTGTATTTATAACGTATCCGGTTTGTCAGTTCCGGGTCTGCTTTAATGTCATCGCGTATCTGAAGTATGGTATCGACAAATTCGCTGTGCGTGGACAGAAAAGAAGCCCTGCTTTCGTCGTCGCCGGTATCGAGTAATGTACCATCGGCAAAAATGATGCGTGCCGAACAGAGTATTTTATCACTGTTGGCATGGATACCACAGCTTTTGCCGGAAGCATTGTTGATGATAATACCGCCCACCATGGCTGAATTGAGCGATGCCGGATCGGGAGAGAAAAGTCTTCCGTAAGGCTTCAAAACATCGTTTACACGACTGCCCACAATGCCGGGCTGTAAAGAAATTGTCTTTCCTTCGTCCTGGATTTTATATTTCTCCCATAGCTTTCCGGTAACCACCAACAGGGAATTACTGATACTTTGCCCCGAAAGACTGGTACCGGCAGCTCTGAAGGTAACCGGCACATGAGCGTCATTTGCCTGTTTTAATAACGATGAAACTTCGGCCTCGCAGGTAGGCATAATCACTGCCTGTGGAATTTGCCGATAGAATCCGGCATCTGTTCCCCATGCCAGTCGACGGGTGATGTCCTTAAATAGTTGAACTTTGTTTAACGAGCTTTCAACTTGCTGTATGAATGCACTGATATTTACTGAAGGTTCCATAATTACAGACGTATGTTATAAAGTTATACCG
>Ga0302262_10001380_pt1 | contig 10208 bp, 7 predicted proteins | sample II_Fen_E3_4_FD_194557 | JGI IMG/M metagenome (GOLD analysis project Ga0302262, IMG submission 194557) | Peat permafrost microbial communities from Stordalen Mire near Abisko, Sweden - II_Fen_E3_4 | ecosystem: Environmental > Terrestrial > Soil > Wetlands > Permafrost | place: Sweden: Abisko...
GTCGCAGTCACTGCGTTCGATGTTGGTGCGCAGGTCTTTGATCCGCGAAGCATCGAGCACGTAGGAGCGGATCTGATGCCCCCAGCCGATATCGGACTTGGTGTCTTCCAGGGCCTGGGAAGCGGCGTTGCGTTTCTGCACTTCCTGCTCATACAAACGCGCCCGCAACATCTTCATCGCGGTGTCTTTGTTGGCGTGCTGGGAGCGTTCGTTCTGGCAGCAGACCACGGTGTTGGTCGGAACGTGGGTGATCCGGACCGCCGAGTCGGTGGTGTTAACGTGCTGACCACCGGCACCCGAGGAGCGGTAGGTGTCGATGCGCAGATCGGACGGGTTGATGTCGATTTCGATGTTGTCATCGATTTCCGGCGACACGAACACGGCCGAGAACGAGGTGTGGCGACGGTTGCCGGAGTCGAACGGGCTCTTGCGCACCAAACGGTGTACGCCGATCTCGGTACGCAGCCAGCCAAAGGCGTACTCGCCCTTGATATGCACGGTCGCGCCCTTGATCCCGGCGACTTCACCGGCCGACAGCTCCATGATGGTCGCGTCAAAGCCACGCTTGTCGGCCCAGCGCAGGTACATGCGCAGCAGGATGTTGGCCCAGTCCTGAGCCTCCGTGCCGCCGGAACCGGCCTGGATGTCGAGGTAAGCGTTGTTCGGGTCCATGTCGCCGCTGAACATGCGGCGGAACTCCAGCTTTTCCAGGGCTTCGCGCAGGCGCTCGACTTCAGCCGCGACGTCATCGACGGCAGCCTGGTCTTCTTCTTCGGCGGACATCAGCAGCAGGTCCTTGGCATCGACCAGGCCGGTGGACATTTCGTCCAGGGTGTCGACGATCTGCGCCAGCAAGGCGCGCTCGCGGCCCAGGTTCTGTGCGTATTCGGGGTTGTTCCAGACGTTTGGATCTTCGAGCTCGCGGTTGACTTCGGTCAGACGATCATGTTTGTGATCGTAGTCAAAGATACCCCCGAATGGTTTCGGAGCGCTCGGACAGGTCCTTGATGCTGTTTAGGATCGGGTTGATTTCCATGGTGGGCAGCACTCGCAGGCGAAATTTTCAAAGCCGGCGAGTATACCCTACGGCGCGCGTCCAAGGCAGCCCGTTGGGCCAGATTACGGCCCATTGATAGCAATTGCCCCTGGCCAGGCGTCAGCCCACGGCCACCCGGTTACGCCCATTGTGCTTGGCCTGGTACAAGCCCTTGTCGGCGTCCTGGATCACTTGGCGGCTGTTGCTGCCCACGGCTGGCGTCACGGTCGCCACGCCAATGCTCACGGTCAGATGTGCACCCGACGCCGGCGCGATGTGCGGAATGTTCATGGCGGCCACGGTCTGGCGCAGTTTTTCCGCGAGCAAACGGGCACCGCCCGGGGTGGTGTTGGGCAGCACCACGGCGAACTCTTCCCCGCCATAACGCGCGGGCAGATCGGACGGCCGACTGCAACTGCCGCGAATGGCCTTGGCCACCTGGCGCAGGGCTTCATCGCCCTCCAGATGGCCGAAGCTGTCGTTGTAGGCCTTGAAGAAGTCGACATCGATCATCAGCAATGACAGCTCGCTCTGGTCACGAATCGCCCGGCGCCATTCCAGCTCCAGGTATTCGTCGAAGTGCCGACGATTCGACAGGCCGGTCAGGCCATCGGAGTTCATCAGGCGTTGCAGCACCAGGTTGGTATCGAGCAGTTGCTGCTGGCTGACCCGCAACGCACGGTAGGCTTCATCGCGTTGCAGCAGGGTCATGTAGGAACGCGAGTGATAACGGATGCGCGCGACCAACTCGATGTTGTCGGGCAGCTTGACCAGATAATCGTTGGCCCCTGCCGCAAAGGCGGCGCTCTTGATCAGCGGGTCTTCCTTGGTCGACAGCACGATGATCGGGATGTCCCGGGTCATCGGGTTATTGCGGTATTCACGTACCAGGGTCAGGCCGTCGAGGCCCGGCATGACCAGATCCTGAAGAATGACCGTCGGCTTGATCTCGATCGCCTGGGCAATGGCCTGATGCGGGTCGGCACAGAAGTGAAAATCGATGTTGTCTTCGTTGGCCAGACCACGGCGCACGGCTTCACCGATCATTGCCTGGTCGTCGACCAGCAACACCATGGCGGCATTTTCGTCCGTGGCCTTCAAATCGGGCAGTTGCAAGTCATGCATGTGGGGGCTCCTGGTCACTGACAAACAGTGAATTCACCTGGAAAGTCATTGCGCAAATACCTCGGTCAAGCGAGGCGCGATTGTGGAGAGCGGACGAATTTCGACCGCCGCATTGATGGCGGCGGCCGCCTTTGGCATGCCATAGACCGCACAGCTCTGCTGATCCTGGGCGATGGTCAAAAAGCCTTGTTGACGCATCATTTTCAACCCTTCGGCGCCGTCACGCCCCATCCCGGTCAGCAGGACACCCACTGCATCTCCACTCCAATAGCGGGCCACACTTTCGAAAAACACGTCGATAGAGGGCCGGTAAATTTCGTTCACGGGCTCTGCCGTGTACGCCAGGGTGCCGTTTTGCAAGAGCCGGATATGGTGGTTGGTGCCCGCCAGCAGGACGGTTCCCGGCTGTGGTGGCTCACCTTCACAGGCCAGGCGTACCGGCAGACCCGCAGCGCTGCTCAACCACTCGGCCATGCCAGCCGCGAACACCTGATCGACATGTTGTACCAAGACGATAGCTGCCGGAAAGTTGGGCGGCAGTGCCTTGAGAAGCAATTCCAATGCCGCCGGGCCGCCCGCCGACGAGCCGATGGCCACCAGCCCCTTGCGTTTGATCGCGGTGCGCACCGGCGCGGCCACCATCGGTTCGCGGGTATGACGCTTGCCGATCAGCCAGCCGATATTAAGAATCTTGCGCAGCAAAGGCGCAGCAGCCTCCTTCGGATTCAGGCCGCCAATGGCCGGCGTATCGACCACATCCAGCGCGCCGTAGCCCATGGCTTCGAATACCCGGTGGGCATTCTGCTGGCGGTCCACGGTCACCACCACAATCGCGCACGGGGTGGCCGCCATGATTCGACGCGTCGCCTCGACGCCGTCCATGACCGGCATGATCAGGTCCATCAGGATCAGGTCGGGGGTCAGCTCCGCGCAACGGGCAACAGCATCGGCGCCGTTGCTTGCGACCCAGACCACTTCGTGCTGCGGCTCGAAAGCAATAGCCCGCCGCAAGGCCTCGATGGCCATGGGCATATCGTTGACGATGGCGATCTTCATCCTTGTGCGTCTCCTATCAACTCGGCGACTACATCCAGCAAGGCATCGTCATGGAAGCTGGCCTTGGCCAGATAATAGTCGGCACCGGCGTCCAGGCCCCGGCGCCGATCTTCCTCGCGATCCTTATACGAGACCACCATCACCGGCAACGATTGCAGGCGGCTGTCACGCCGCAGCAGGGTCACCAACTCGATACCGTCCATGCGCGGCATGTCGATATCGGTGATCAACAGATCGAAATCTTCGTTGCGCAAAGCGTTCCAGCCATCCATGCCATCCACGGCCACCGCGACTTCATAGCCGCGGCTGAGCAGCAACTTGCGCTCTAATTCACGCACCGTCAACGAGTCGTCCACCACCAGCACGCGCTTGCGAGCGACGCTGTCGGCCTGACGATTGCGCCGGTCGATACGCTCCAGGCGGCCGGTATTGAGCAGCTTCTCCACCGAGCGCAGCATGTCTTCGACATCGACGATCAGTACCGCCGAACCATCATCAAGCAAGGCGCCGGCGGCAATATCCTGGATCTTGCCCAGACGCGGATCCAGCGGTAGCACCACCAGGGTGCGCTCACCGACAAAGCGCTCGACCGCCACGCCATAGGCGCTGTCGCGTTCACGAATGACCACAACCTTAAGCACGTCCTGCGGGTCCGGATTGTGCGGTCGCTGCAACAGCTGGCTGGCGGCGACCAAACCGATGTGCCGCTCTTCGTGCCAGAAATGCTGACGCCCTTCCAGCTGGACAATGTCCTCGGTCGCCAGATCGCGCATGCATTCGATGTGTGCCAATGGGAAGGCATAGGCTTCGCCACCCACCTCCACCACCAGACTGCGCACCACCGACAGAGTCAGCGGCACTTCCAGATGGAAGCAACTGCCCTGGCCTGCGCTCTGCCGCAGCTCAACCCCGCCGCGCAACTGGCGAATCATGTGCTGGACCGCATCGAGGCCGACGCCGCGACCGGAGATTTCGGTGACTTTGTCACGCATGCTGAAGCCCGGCAGGAACAGGAAGCTGAGCAACTCTTCCTCGCTCAGCTGTGCCGCCGTTTCGGCCGGCGACAACTGGCGCTGGACGATACGGTTACGCAGGCGCTCAAGGTCGATGCCGTTACCGTCGTCACTCAGTTCGACAACCAACTGACCGGCCTGATGGGTCGCCTTGAGACGAATCACACCCTCAGGCTGCTTGCCGGCGGCGATGCGCAATTCCGGCATTTCGATGCCATGATCGACGGCGTTGCGCAATAAATGGGTCAATGGCGCTTCGAGCTTTTCCAGCACATCGCGATCGACCTGGGTTTTCTCGCCTTCGATTTCCAGGCGCACCTGTTTGCCCAGCTCGCGGCCCAGGTCACGCACCATGCGCGCCAAGCCCTTGAGCACATCGGCAAATGGCCGCATGCGGCAGACCAGGGCGGTGTCATACAACAGTTGGGCGCGCTGGTTGGACTGCCAGCCAAACTCGTCCAGCTCGGCCGTCTGCTGGATCAGCATGTGCTGGGCTTCACTGTTCAGACGCCGCGCCTCGGCCAGGGCCTCGCGCACATCCTGGGGCATGTCGGCGCCACCGAGGGTGGTTTCCAGCGTCGCCAAGGCACGGTCACTGCCGCTCTGCAAACGCTTGAGGCGCTGCATATTGTTGAGGATCGGCTTGACCCGCTGGGTTTCGACCAGTGACTTGCTCGCCAGATCGAGCAAATTGTTCAAGCGGTCGGCGCTGACCCGCAGAATGCGCTCGCCGGAATCGGTCATGCGTCGACTGCGGCGTTCCGGCTCAGCCTCAACCGCTGGGCGCGGGGCCACCGGGGCGAGCGGCTGCGACACTGCCGGGGCCGGGGCCGCCGCCGCCAGCGACTGGGTCAATGTCGAAATATCCCCGGCCAGCAGCGAATTGATCGCCGCGGGCGGAGCAGTGCCCAGCAATAGCGCATTGGCCAGCAACATCTCGTCCGAGGGTGTTGATGCCGACGCCGGCACACTGACCCCGGCACGGCTGCCCTTGCCTTGGCTGGATAGGGTATTCATCCGCGCGACAAAGGCATCGACATCCGCCTGCGTCACCTGACTGGCTGCGGGCGTGGCGATACGCATCAGCAGATCGGTACCGAAGAGTAACGCGTCGATATGCTCGGGTTGCAGGTAAATACGCCCTTCCTGAGCGCTGACCAGACAATCTTCCATCACATGGGAAACACTGACGCCGAAGTCCACCCCGACAATCCGTGCCGCGCCCTTGAGCGAGTGGGCAGCGCGCATACAGGCTTCAAGTTGATCGGCCTGGGTCGGATCACGCTCTAGAGCGAGGAGCCCGACACTCAGGACCTGGGTCTGCGCTTCGGCTTCCAGGGTGAACAACTCGAACAATGAGGCGTCGCGCATTTGATCGGGGGTCATGCCAGGCTCCGGGTGATCGCGGACAGCAGTTGTTCTTGATCGAGCAAGCGCAAGCTGCGGGCCTTCCATTGCAAAACACCCAGGGTGAAGCGGGCATTGGCCTGAGTCCCCGACGCGGAGGCGGACTCCAACTCGCGCTCGTCCATCCCATGAATGCCGTCGACTTCATCCACCGGCACCACCACCGGGCCACCCTGGGTTGCGACGATCAACATGCGCGGCGTAATCCGTCCGCTCGGTTCGGTAACCAGAGTGGCATCCAGCCCGAGCAATTCGACCATCGACAGACAAGGCACCAGCACCCCGCGCACGTTGGCGACGCCCATCAGCGCCCGGGAGCGTTGGTGCGGCAATGAGTGAACAGTCTGCACCGGGGCAATCTCGGACAGGCAGCGGGTCGGCAGCCCGAGCCATTCTTCGCCGAGGCGAAACACCACGATCGAACGGGTTTTTATCTCACCCTGCACAGACTGGGCAGCATGATCGTCACGGGTTTCCTGGGTCAGGGAATAACGATCCAGCAGGTGAGTAGCCGCTGCCGAGTACACCGCACAATTACGGCAATGGATATGCCCAGGCAGCAACGGGCAGGAACGGTCGCCGTGAATACCGATACGGTTCCAGCAGTCATCGATGGCGCATGTATCTTCCTGAATCACACTTACATGGCTGTAAGGATCAGTCATCGACGGTTTCCTTCTTTATTTTGGCTGCTGCGTGCCGCCCGATCCTGCAAGCGTCTTGCGCCAGCGACATCACCCTGGGAAGCCAGCAAGGCGGCGAGTTGTGCCAAGGCCTCGGGATGGTGGGGTTGCAAGTACAGCGCCTTGCGATAAAAACCCTGGGCCTCGCTCGCGTTGCCGGCCACCTCACTCAGCAACCCCAGCCAGTAAAACACCTGGGCGACCGGCTCATGCTGTTGCAGATAACGCTCGCAAGCGGCCCGCGCCTCGCTGCTTTTGCCCTGATTGGCCAGGCTGGCGATGGTCGCCAGCAAGGTCGCTACATCATCCTTGCCGACTGCTGGCGCAAGCGGCTTGCGCACGGGGGCAACGGCAAATGCGCTGCTCGACGCAAAAGGCCGTGGGCTGACCGGCGTCGGTAATGGCAGATCCACCCTCTTGTGCGCACTGAGCGGCAACAGCGACGGCAGCGGCGTCGGGACCGGCACCGCCGGCTCATCGCCCGGCGCGGCATGGCGAAAGGCAAACGACTGGGCAATGCCCGTCGAACGCATGCCCATGCGGCTGAGCAGCGAGCCTTCGGCTGGCCCGATAAACAGCACGCCGTCGGTATGGGTCAGGCGTTTGAGCGCCTCGAATACCTGCTTTTGCGTGGCCTGATCGAAATAGATCAACAGGTTGCGGCAGAACACAAAGTCATAGGCTTGCTTGCGCGAGGGCAACATCGGATCGAGGATATTGCCCGGCTGGAAATCGACCCGTTCGCTGACGCGCGGATCGATGTGATAGCCCTCCTCGACCGCCTTGAAATAACGCTCGCGAAAATCAATGCGCTCACCGCGAAATGAGTTCTTGCCATACACGCCGCGCTTGGCGCGCTGGATCGACAGTGGACTGATATCGATGGCATCGATCTGAAACTGTTGCGCCGTGAAGTGGGCATCGAACAGGGCCATGGCAATCGAATAGGGCTCTTCCCCGGTCGAGCACGGCACGCTGAGAATGCGCAGGGGGCGCGCGCCATTGAGCGTGTGCAAGCGTTGCAGCGCCAGTTTGCTTAAGGCAGCGAACGAATCGGGATAACGGAAAAACCAGGTTTCCGGAACGATGACCGCTTCGATCAATGCCTGCTGCTCAGCCGCCGAACCTTGCAGCAAATGCCAGTAGGCATCGCTGTCGGCGCATCCGCTGGCGCTGGAACGCTGGCGCAGGGCACGTTCCACGATCGACTCGCCCACGGACGTCACATCGAGACCGATACGTTCCTTGAGAAAGCTGAAAAAGCGCGTGTCGTCACTCATGGCGCCTCCTCAAGCGCCGCGAGGTCCCAGGGTTCGCGGGGGTACAACAATTCGCGCACCGGATCGCTGAGCAGTTCCTGCACGCGAATCCATTGCAACAGTCCTGACTCGCTTTCGCGCACCGGCCCCAGGTACGGCGCCTGGCGGTTATCCAGACCGTATGCCTTGAACTCGCTGCGCGGGCAGCGCAGGGTATCGGTCGCCTGCTCGAGTACCAGCCCCAGCAGTTGCTCAGGGCGCTCGGCATCGGGACGGTAATGCACCAGCACCAGGCGCGTGCTGGTGCGCGTGCTGGCGGCATGGCCGAACGTCAGCGCACTGACATCAATGACGGGCACCACCTGGCCACGATGGGGAAACACCCCCGCCACCCAATGCGGTGCATGGGCAATGGCACGCAATGGCCGGCGCGGCAGGACTTCGGCGATTTCCACCGCCTTCAGGGCGTAGCGCTCTTCGCCGATGCGAAACAGCAGGAACAGGGTGTTCGACGCTGCCGGGGCAACACCGCGGTCAGCCGGATGCTCGATCATCGACAGGTCTCACACCTTGAAGCGCGAGACGCCGCTGCGCAGGCCGACGGCGACCTGGCTCAGCTCGTCGATGGCAAAACTGGCCTGGCGCAAGGATTCCACGGTCTGGCTACTGGCATCGCCCAACTGGACCAGCGCCTGGTTGATCTGCTCTGCGCCCGTGGCCTGGGCCTGCATGCCTTCATTGACCATCAGCACCCGGGGTGCCAGCGCCTGGACCTGATGAATGATCTGGGTCAGTTGCTCGCCGACCTGGGTCACTTCGTACATGCCCCGGCGCACTTCCTCGGAGAACTTGTCCATGCCCATGACCCCCGCCGATACCGCCGACTGGATCTCCCGGACCATTTGCTCGATGTCATAGGTGGCCACGGCCGTCTGGTCGGCCAGGCGCCGGACCTCGGTGGCAACCACCGAGAAGCCGCGCCCGTATTCGCCGGCCTTCTCGGCCTCGATGGCGGCGTTGAGCGACAGCAGGTTGGTTTGGTCGGCGACCTTGACGATGGTCACGACCACCTGATTGATATTGCTGGCCTTCTCGTTAAGGATCGCCAGCTTGTTGTTCACCAGATCGGCAGCACCCATGACCGAATGCATGGTCTCTTCCATGCGCGCCAGGCCTTGCTGGCCGGAGCCGGCCAGGACCGATGCCTGATCGGCGGCCGAGGTCACTTCAATCATGGTGCGCACCAGATCGCGCGACGTGGCCGCGATTTCCCGCGAGGTCGCGCCGATTTCGGTCGTCGTCGCGGCGGTCTCGGTGGCGGTGGCCTGTTGCTGCTTGGAAGTCGCGGCGATTTCGGTCACCGAGGTGGTCACCTGCACCGAAGAGCGCTGGGCCTGGGACACCAGGGCCGTCAGCTCGGTCATCATGTCGTTGAACCCGGTTTCCACCGCGTTGAATTCGTCGTGACGCTCCAGATCCAGGCGCTTGCTCAGGTCACCGGTACGCATGATTTCGAGGATGCCGATGAGACGACTCATCGGCGCCAGGATCGAACGCATCAACAGCAGGCCACAGAGCCCGGAGGCGATAAGCGCGACGATCAGCGAGACGCCCATGCTGACCTTGGCCGACTGTACCGACGAAGCAATATGGCTGGTGGCCTTGTCGGCAACTTCTTTATTGGCGGTAATCAGGTCGTTGAGCTGCTTGCGACCAGCAACCCAGGCCGGGTTGGCCTGATCGTAGAAGATCGAATGGGCAAGGCTGTAGTCGCCGCGTTGATAGGCCACCAGTGTGTCTTTGAGCAATTTGGCGTAGGTCTCGCGCTGGCGCTCGAACACGGCAAAGTTGGCCCGGTCGGTGTCGTCGAAGATGGTTTTCTTGTAGCCGTCGATCTCGGCTTGCAGGCGGACGTCGATCTCCTGATAAAGGTCCTGCTCGGCGCGCGTCAGCTCACGACCTTTACCTTCGCTCATCAACTCCAGAGTGCGGATGTAGCTCTCGCCCCAGCCGCTGCGGACCATGGTGCTGTAATAGACGCCCGGCAAGGCATCCTCGCTCACCTCATTGGCATTGGACTCAATCGACAACAAGCGCGAGTAAGACACGACAACCATCAACAGCATGATCGCGATGACCACAGCAAAACTCGCCAGAATCCGTTGGCGCAATGTCCAGTTCTTCACAATCAGCCCTCAGGAAGTCAACACGGACGCCGAGCCGTGCTCGAGAAGCGGACCGACGGACGGTCCAGGCTGGCGGAGTATAGCCCAGCCGCTGGTTCAAAAGCGTTCATAGAAGTCAATGTAATGACACGCTTCGATACAAAGCGCTCGGCCGTTATCGCCCTGGGGATCTGGCAGTCAGGGCGCCTGGCGGTCACTGCCAGGCGCCAACGGGTTAAACGGCCTGCCTGACCTGCGCCTCCAGCTCGGCCTTGAGGGCGGGTTCGAGCTTCAGTTGGCGCGCCAGTTCGTCCAGGTAGGCGCGCTCCATAAACTGATCTTCATCCACCATCATCACGCTGACCAGGTACATCTCGGCAGCCATTTCCGGCGTGCTGGCAGCGCGGGCGACGCTGGCCGGGTCCAGCACCATGTTCAGTTGCCCATGCAGCCAGCCCTGCAGG
>Ga0302262_10001381_pt1 | contig 10203 bp, 10 predicted proteins | sample II_Fen_E3_4_FD_194557 | JGI IMG/M metagenome (GOLD analysis project Ga0302262, IMG submission 194557) | Peat permafrost microbial communities from Stordalen Mire near Abisko, Sweden - II_Fen_E3_4 | ecosystem: Environmental > Terrestrial > Soil > Wetlands > Permafrost | place: Sweden: Abisko...
TGTTGCGGCACTGGCGCGCGCGGCGCTTTGTCGTGCCCATCATCATCCTGACCGCACGGGGCAGTTGGCAGGACAAGGTGGAAGGGCTCAACGCCGGGGCCGACGATTTTGTGGTCAAGCCTGTGCGTTTTGAGGAATTGCTGGCGCGGCTTCATGCCGTGTGGCGGCGGCAACAGGGGGGCACGGACAGTTGGCTGGAACGGGGCGGGCTGCGGCTCGATCCGGTCGGCAAGCAGGCGGAGCTGGATGGTGTGCCGCTGGCCCTTTCCCGCATGGAATTCCGCCTGTTGCACCTGTTCATGCGGCAGGCGGGACAGGCTCTGGCACAGGACGTTATCATCGACCATCTCTATGATCTGGATGCGGAACGGCAATCCAATGCTGTCGAAACGCTGGTAAGCCGCCTGCGCCGCAAGATTGGCCGCGACAGGATCGAGACTGTGCGTGGCTTCGGCTATCGGCTGATCGCATGACGACGCAGAGCTTCTTGGGCAGGCTGTCCGCCGCCAGTCTGCGCTCGCGCTTTCTGATCGCGATCCTGCTGTGGGTGGCCCTGGGCATCGGCGGCATCTGGTATTCGGCGACCAGCGTTTTTACCCGGCATATCGAACAGCAATATCACGATGAACTTTACGGCCATGTGCGCGAACTGGCGGGCTTGGTGGATGTGGCGCAAGATGGCCATATCGCGTTGACGCGCCCCTTGTCAGACCCAAGGTATCTGGAGCCGATGTCGGGGTTTTACTGGCAGGTCACCGTCGATGCGGGGCAAACGCTGAAATCGGCGTCGATGCGCCGCGGCTTGCTCGATGACAATGTGGCGCATTCGCCGCAAGTCATTCATATGGTTGAGCGCGGTCCCACTGGACCAGCGATCACCTATGGCTTTACCCGCCTCGTGCCGGATGGCCGGGTCATCCACTACGTTATCGCCACCGATAAGCGCTATCTTGATGACGCCATCGCTGGTTTTTCTCGGGAACTGACGGCATGGCTGATGGCTCTTGCGGTGGCGCTGATCGGCACCGGCGTGCTGGTGATTGCCTTTGCGCTCATGCCGCTTAACCGCCTGGGCATGGCGGTCGCGGAATTGCGCAGCGGGCGCCGGGAGCCCTTGCAGGGCCAATTCCCGGCCGAGATCAGCCCGCTGGTCGATGATCTCAACATCTATATCGTGGAAAATCAGGCGATCATCGAGCGCGCCCGAGTGCAGGCAGGCAATTTGGCACACAGCCTGCGCACCCCTCTGGCCATTATCACCGACGAAGCCGAGCGCTTGACTGACGAGACGCACAGCGCGGCGCATGGGGCAAGCCTGCTGCGCCAGTGTGCCATCATGGTTCAACAGATCGAATACCATCTGGCGCGCGCACGTTCCGCCGCCATGGCCAAGACCTCCGGGCGGACCAGTCTGCTGCCCGATATTTTTGCGCCCCTGCTCGGCGCGATGCGCAAATTGCATCCCGGCAAGACCTTTGTTCTGGAGCATCCCGCCGGAATGGAGGCCAGGGTTGCGGTCGATCCGGTCGATCTGTCGGAACTGCTTTCGATCCTGCTTGATAATGCGGGGAAATGGGCAAACTCCCGGATCGAGATCAGTCTGGTGGAGCAGGAAGGCAGGCTGACGATCCGTCTGGCCGATGATGGTCCGGGCATGACGCCCAGGCAGATAGGCGATGCTTTTGCGATTGGCACAAGGTTTGACAGTGCAAAGCCAGGCTCAGGCCTGGGCCTGGCCATCGCCAGAGACATTGCCGAAGTCTATGGGATCGACTTGGGGCTCGCGGCCAATCCGGCAGGCGGGATCACCGCCCGGCTCGATATTTACGCCGCGCCGCGCTTGGTAGCAGCTAGCCGGGGGTGGGTGAGGCAGCACCCATGATCGCGGTGGCGGTAGCTATTCTGGCCTATCCATAATTGCACTGAATATGGTCGCTCAGGAAATCGATGAATGCCCGAACACGCGCCGACATCCGGTCATGCCCAACATGCAGGGCGTGAATATCTTCGCCATCTCCCGGATTGAAGGGCGCAAGGATTTCCACCAGTCGGCCCGCTTCGAGGTCCGCCGCAATATGAAAACGTGCAAAACGGGCAATTCCACCGCCAGCAATGGCCATCTGGCGCACCACTTCGCCCGAATTACCCATAAAGGGGCCATCAATGGCGAATTGTGAAACTGCGCCGTCGATTAAAAAGGGCCAAGAATCGATGGAGCGGCGAAAGCTGAAGCGCAGGCAGATGTGGTCTGCAAGCTGTGCGGGTGTCGCCGGTGTGCCATACCGCGCGAGGTAGTCCGGGCTGGCGATAAGGACCATCGTGCTATGCCCCAGCTTGCGTGCGCGCAGGCGTGAATCGCGCAAAGGGCCGATGCGTATGGCGACATCCGTGCGTTCCTCGACCAGATCCACCACCGCATCGGTCAGCGCCAGATCCAGTGTGATCGCCGGATACGCCCGCTGAAACGCTGGCAGAACAGGGATCAGGCAATGCATCCCGAAGGGCACCGAGCAGTTGATCCGCAGCTTTCCGCTGGGTGCGCGCTGCCCCATCGTAAAATCGCGTTCCAGCCCGTTGAATTCTTCAAGAAAGCCGGATGCTCGGGCAAAATAGCGCTCCCCCTCGGTTGTCAGCGCAAGCGACCGCGTTGTGCGCGTGATGAGCGTCACGCCCAGCCGCGCCTCCAATCTGGCCAGGGTGCGGCTGACAGCGGAGGGGGTGAGCCTGAGTGCGGCTGCGGCCTGGGCCAGACTGCCCTGGCGCGCCACGGCCAAAAATACCTCCATCTCGCCCAGCCTTGTATCCATGAATGCCTATCCGTGAATTTTAGACAATTCTGTCTTGAAGACGTGCATTCTAATCATGGGTGACCTGATTGGCTATCTCCGTTCGCCAACACGAAGGAAATTGCCATGGATCTTGCTCTTGTCGGAAAAACTGCATTGGTGACGGGTGCTACAGCTGGCATTGGCCTGGCGATCGCTGGGCGCTTGGCGGACGAAGGTGTGAAGGTGACGATTTGCGGTCGCAGCAAGGCTAAGCTTGATGCCGCCCTTGCCGCGATCGGGCATCACGGCGCGGTTAATAGTGTGTTGGCAGACCCGGCTACGGCAGAGGGGGCTGGGGCGCTGGTTGCCGCATTGCCCGATGTCGATATCCTTGTGAACAATCTGGGCATCTACGAAGCCAAGGCCTTTACCGAGATCACCGATGCCGACTGGCATCACCTGTTCGAGGTGAATGTCGTTAGCGGTGCGCGTCTGGCACGCCATTACTTTCCGCGCATGTTGGCCCGCAATTGGGGGCGGGTGATCTTCATTGCCAGCGAGAGCGCGCTCGTCGTTCCGCCGGAAATGATCCACTACGGCATGACCAAGGCCGCCCAACTGGCCATTTCGCGCGGCCTTGCCGAGCAGACACGCGGCACCGGAGTCACGGTGAATGCGGTTTTGCCAGGCCCGACGCGATCTGAGGGCATTGTGGAATTCATCCGATCCGTCGTTGAAAACAAAAACGCGCCAGAAGCCGAGCGCGAGATGGAGTTCTTCGTCAAGATGCGGCCGTTGTCCCTGATCCGCCGTCTGATCGAGCCTGACGAGATTGCCGCGCAAGTGGCCTTGTTAGCCAGCCCGCTGGGCGCTGTGACGAATGGGGCCGCGATCCGCGTTGAAGGCGGTATTGTGCCGACGATCGCCTGAATTACGGCTGTGTGTGCTGTCGATCAGGGGCGACAAATTGCTGTGCCCCAGCAAGACCTGGATAATCCGGATAAGCGTGAAGATCGAGGTCCTTCCAACGGCCCAAGCCGATCTGATTGATATCGGGGCTGAGCGATCGGCGCGAATGGTAACCTGCCCGCGAACCGGTCGCCGATGCTGCATGGGCGGATGACCCTGGGTTTCACCCCGTAACGAGCCTGGTCACCAGATCCGGCGTCAGCACCTGCGGCAATTCGCGCAAGGGTCCCGACGCCGGATACCACAGATACAGCGGCACGCCCGCGCGCCCATGCGCCACCAGCAATTTCGTCACTTCGGGGTCGGATCGCGTCCAGTCCGCCTCCATCATGACCGCCTTATGCGTTGCAAAGGCGGCATGGACGCTGGCCGGAGACAGGCTGGTCGCCTCATTCACCTTGCAGGTCAGGCACCAACCCGCCGTCGCATAGACCAGTACGGCGCGATGGTGGGCGCGCAGATCCTCCAGCCGCGCCGCCGAATAGGGCAGGACATCGCTGGCCCCGGCAACGGCGGCGAGCGGGCGCATCGCCCCCACCCCCACCAGCGCCAGCGCCAAGGCCCCCGCCAGCACCGGCCAGCACCGCCACACCGCCACCAACTGCCGCTGGCGCAGCCCCATCCACCACAGCCCCAGCCCCAGCACCAAAGCGCCCGCCAGCGCCACGGTCATCGCCGCAATCCCCGCCTCGCTGCCCACCAGCCAAGCCAGCCCCAGAGCGGTGGCGAACATCGGTATCGCCAGAATATGGCGCAGCCTGTTCATCCAGGCGCCAGGACGCGGCATGTGGCGCCGCGCTGGCTCCCACAGGCCGATGACGAGGAATGGCAGCGCCAGCCCGACGCCAAGCCCGGCAAAAATCGCCATGGCCTGCGCCACCGGCAACACCAGCGCCGCGCCCAGCGCCCCGGCCATGAATGGCCCGGTACACGGCGTCGCGATGAAAGCCGCCAAGGCCCCGCTGCCCATGCCGCCGACAAACCCATGGCGCTGGCCATGCATCAGCGAGCCGCCAATCGTCGGTAATTCAAACAGCCCGGCCAGATTCAGCGCAATGCTCAGCACCAGCAGCAGGAGAACGGCCACCACCGAAGGGCTCTGCAACTGAAACGCCCAGCCCACCGCTGCGCCGCCAGCGCGCAACGCCAGCACGACACCGCCCAGCGCCATCATCGCGCCGCAAGCCCCCGCCAGATACCCCAGCGCCTCGGCCCGCGCCTCGGCGGGACCGGTGCCGGTACGGATCAGCGCCATGGCTTTCAGGCTGAGGATCGGGAAGACGCAAGGCATCAGGTTCAACACCAGCCCGCCCAGCAAGGCCGCGCCCAAAGCGCCCCAGAACCGCCACGCCCCGCCCGCGCCCGCCGGTGTTCCTGGCGCCAGATGCACCGCCCAGGCCCGGCCATCGGCGCCCGCTATCACCGCGTCAAAGCCATGGCCCACCTTCAGCGTGCCCAGCGGCATCGCCAGATCCCCGGCATCGCTCATCTTGCCAACGCCCGGCTCACCGCCATCTGCGGCACTCGAAAACAGCGTCAGGGTGCCGCGCGCGGTCGTAAGGCCCGACAGGTCGATATGCAGCATCGTGCCTTCGACATGAAACGGCACCGGCGCGGCGATATCTTGCGGCAGGCGCTGGCTGGCCTCGGCGATGAGGCGGCGGGCCTGCGGGTCGGGGCGGCCATCGCCCACGCTCAGCGCGGCATGTAGCGGCACGCTTTGCGGCACACAGCTCGCCTCGGAACAGACGAGCAGATCGGCGGTGCCAGCGATATCCAGCGGCGTCCCCGGCGCGATCCCCGCTGGCACCCGCAACCGCGCCAATAGCACCGTCGGGCCGCTGTGCACATTCATCGCGATCCCGCCCAACTCCAGCCGCGTCGGGGCGGGGTGTTGGGGCGCGGAGATCGTCACGCCCTTGGGCACCACCCATTCAAAGCGGGGCGGATAGCCGCTGTCACCCGGATTTTGCCAATAAATATGCCAACCCGCGCCCGGATCAATGGTGATCGCCAGCGGTGTGTCCTTGCCGCTGACCGGCGTGGCCGACAGCGGCAGCAGGCGGATCGCGAGATGCGGCGCGAGCGTATCGGCGGCAGCGGGCGTTGCCGCTGCCCACAGTGCGACCAGTGCCGCCGTCAGCAGCGCCTTGGCCCAGTTCATCGCGTAACCCATGCTTTCACGCCTTCCGATTTCAAAAATGCCTCGGCGCCCGCTCCTTGCAGCATCGCCAGGGTGGAAAGGATGCCCGCCTCGACACAGGTGGGCGCGGCCACCGTGACCGAGCGCGGCGCCTCCATGATCGGCATGCCGGTGCGCGGATCGAGAATGTGGCCGTAACGCCGCCCACCGCGCTCGACATAGCGGCGCGCGTCGCCGCTGGTGGTGATCGCCCCCGCCGCCAGTTCCAGCCAGGCCGGCTTCTGGTCAGGATCAATCCCCTCGATCCGCACCCGCCACCGCTCGCCCGCCGCGCGCGGGCCAGACACGCGCAGATCGCCGCCGAAATTGACCAGCACAGGCACGCCCGGCGCATGACGCGCAAGGCGGGCCAGCGCCATATCGACGGCATATTCCTTGGCGATGCCGCCCAGATCGATCTCCATGCCGACCGCCAGGGTCAGGCTGGTGCCATCCCAACCCACCTTGTTCCAGCCGACATGCGCCAGCGCCGCTGCCACGCTCTCCGCATCGGGCACCCGGTCCGATCCGTCAAAGATCCAGGCGCGGCGCAACGCGCCCGAGGTGATGTCGAACAACCCCCCGCTCATCCGCCAGCAGGCATCGGCATAAGCGATCAGTTGCGCCGTCTCGGCATCGAGCCTTGTGGCAACGCCCGCCGCCTCATTGATCAGCCCGACCAGACTGTCGGCGCGATACCGGCTGAACCGGGCCTCGATCCGCCGCGCCTCGGCCTCGGCAAGGGCGCCAAGGTCCTTGGCCAGTTCCGGATCATCGCAATCCGCCTGCACTTCGCAGGGGCTGCCCATGGCGGTAAATTGAAAGGTGTGAACCATATGCGCCCGCCGACTGTTGCTCGCTTACATCTTGATCTTGAAGCCCATCATCACGCTGATAGCATGGACCCCCGAGAAGAAGTCCAGCCCGGCCAACTGCCCCGGCGCGCCAGCTATCGTATGCGTGCCCGCCTGCCGATAGCTTTCGCCCTCGACATAAAGCTCGCTGTCTTCGAACAGGCGCCAGCCGATCCGTCCGCCGATGGTCGTGGCCGAAAACCGCGACAGGCGGGCATCGGAACTGGCATAGGCGGGCAATCCGCTGAAGGTGGTCGCGCCACTCTGGCTGATCAGATAGGGTTCATAGAAATTGGCCGCGCTCTGTTTGTAATAGCGGAACAGGGGCTTCACATAGAGATAGCGGTTGATCGGCACTTGTTCCGACACTTCGGCGGTGATGCCCTTGATACCCCAGCTGTCGGTGTAATAGCGCACCCCGACATCGGCCACCGTTGGCCCCAGCGCCAGCTTGTTACCCCAGTAGAACGAGTGGCGCTGGCGGCTGCGCGGACGGCTTTCGAACAGATAGGCCAGCGGTGCGCCAGAGTTGTCCACCACCGAGATCAGCCGGTAGGGATCGGCCTGATAGCCGCTGCTGGTCGAGTAATTGTAGTTCAGCTGGGTCAGCCAGAACCGGGTCAGCGTTTGCGTCACCCCGCCAACCACATTGATCACCGTCTTGTGGTCGTTGCCGCCGGTGACCAGCGTGTTGAGGTTTTCATAAGCCGTCGGCGTGCCGCCATGCGGGCGCGAGATATCGCCCTCGACGCTTGCGGTCAGCGACAGCGTGGTGTTCTTCTGGTTGAAATCGCGCGAGATGCCGGTGGTGCCGGTAAAGGTGGTGTAATCGCTCTCCACGGAAAACGCCCCGCCCAGTTTGACGTGGGTATCGGCATCGGCCTGCCAGTTATAGGTCAGGTTCGCGGCCACGCGGTGATCGTGAAAGCTGGCCAGCGGGATGGCGCGCGCTGGCTGGGTATAGACCGAGTTCGCGGTGGTGGTGCCCGGGATCGAGGTGACGGTGCTGTTACCCGACGCGCTGGTGGAGGTCACCTGTGTCGATGTCGCCTGCCTGATGATCGAGGAGAAGGTCTGGCGGCCCGTCGAGGGCGCCGCGCCATTCGGGGTGGCGCCGGTCAGCGAGTCATAGGTCAACCCGCCCGAGATGACATCGCCATTGTCGAGATGCACCTCGCCATTGATCACCGGCTCGATGGCCTGCACCCGCCCGCCGGTCTCCTGATAGAACAGGACAGAGCTGTCGAGCACCACCGACCCCGCCCCGGGGGCGGGTTCATCCATCAGTCCGGGCAGATGCGCCTCGGTGTTCTGGGGCGCCGACGCGTCCTGCGCATGGGCCGCATTGGCCGATAACAGATTGGCCGACAGCGCGGACAAACCCGCCGCGATAGAGCCCAGCTTGCGGTATTTGGTCTCGCTCAGTTGCACCCGCAGCCTCCCCCGTCGGAAGAACGGCCGCCGGTGGCGCCTTCCTTGCTGAAATAGATATGGTCGTGATAGCCGCTGATATTGCCTTCATTGTCAGGCTGCATCGCGGCGCGGGCGAGGCTGTCGCGCTGCCAGGGCTTGACGCCCACATGCGCGCAGCCGCCCAGCAGGGCCAGCACCGCCCCCATGCAAATGGTACGGATCATGGAAATACCTTTCAGACGATCAGGGATGTTCGGCGATCAGCGCTGCGACATGGCCGTCATATTCGCGGGTCTTGTTCGGGAAATAGCCGCGATGGACAAAGCGCTGCTTGCCGGTGCGGTCGAACAGGACGGTGGTGGGCATGGTGGCCACGTCATAATGCCCAGCGATCATGCCCTTTGGGTCATAAATCACCTGCGGATGCCCGCCGACCGCGTTGAGGAAACCCGCCGCCGCCGCCCGGTCATGATCAACATTGACGGCCAGGATCACCAGATCCTTGTCACCATAGGTGGCGTGCAAGGCGTTCATGAAACCGAATGACAGCTTGCATGGCGCGCACCAGCTCGCCCAGAAATCGAGATAGACCACCTTGCCCCGGTAAGCGGCCAGATCCAGCGTTGGGGGCGCTTCGGCCGCATGGGCCGTGGTTGAAAGCCCGGGCACCGCCAAGCCTGCCACCATCATCAGCCCGGCAGCCAGCCCGGCTCCGGTTAGTCGGCGCCAGGCTCTGGAATGGGAATTCATCTTTGGTTCGTCCTTTCAACCACGATCAACCTTGCAGACGAGACGGCGCCAAGCCCCGACCACCCCAGTTCCCGAAGGGATATTTCACCAGCCGCAGCTCCGCCCTGATGTATCCCGCAACGCGTCTCCGATGGGCGCCCCCGTCTGGCAACGGCACGCGGGTTCCAGCGGGCACGGTTGAGGATCTGGTGAAAGGTTGCAAAGTTGGCAGTCTCGGTCCGGCCGGTGAGGCGCAGATCACCCGGTCCTGGGTAACCAGATGCCGGGTGATCAGATGGCTGCTGTTCTTGAGCGCGCCGCATTGCACGCGATCAGATAAGCTTCACCATCGGCGGTCAGCCGGGTGATGCGGGTGGTGCGATGGAACAGGGTCACACCCAGCCGGGCCTCCAGCCGGACGATGGCCTTGCCGACGGCCGATTTGGTCAGGCCCAGACGGTCGGCGGCCACGGTAAAGCTGCCCGCTCGCGCCGCTGCGACAAAGACGGATATGCCCGCGAAAGGATCCTGTTCCATGGCAACCTATTTTTCATCAAGGAAATGGGTGAGTTCGGCCACGAACTTCACCGGGTTTTTATAGGCCAGCAAATGATCGCCATAGTCGGCTTGGGAAAAGACGATCAGGCGCGCCCCCTTGATCTGGCGCTGCTCCCATTGCTGGCTGGGCAAATTGGGGCTGAGCTGGCCGGTGAAGATGGCGGTGGGCCGGTCGATCTTGTGGGTGATCACGTCGCGCCAGTCATTGTGGGCATGATCGCGCATCACCTGCGCCATCAGTGGCATGTCATTATCCTCCTCGGCCATAGGCAAGGCTGTCGCGCGGTTGGAGGAGGAACTGGGCGTGCGGTTGTTCCACCGCTCGACGCGGGCGATCACCCTGACGGCGGAAGGGGCGCTGTTTCTGGAGCGATGCCATCGCATTCTGGCCGAACTGGATGTGGCGCGCAGGGAACTGACCGAGGCGGCGGGCAAGCCCAAGGGGCGACTGCGGGTCGGGCTGCCGCAACTGGGCCGCTATGTCATGCCCAGTCTGATCGCCTTTCAGCAGCAGTTTCCCGAGATCGAGCTCGAACTCGATTTCAGCGATCGCCTGGTGCATGTGATCGACGAGGGGTTCGATGCGGTGATCCGCATTGGCGAGGTGGAGGATTCGCGGCTGTCGATGCGGCGTCTGGGCCGGTATCGCCATCATCTGGCCGCATCGCCCGACTATCTGGCCCGGCATGGCACACCTGCTACCCCCGCGGACATGTCTGGCCACGCTTGC
>Ga0302262_10001383_pt1 | contig 10198 bp, 7 predicted proteins | sample II_Fen_E3_4_FD_194557 | JGI IMG/M metagenome (GOLD analysis project Ga0302262, IMG submission 194557) | Peat permafrost microbial communities from Stordalen Mire near Abisko, Sweden - II_Fen_E3_4 | ecosystem: Environmental > Terrestrial > Soil > Wetlands > Permafrost | place: Sweden: Abisko...
GTCTGTGTTGATTTGTTTTCGGAAATCAAAAAAGTAGTGGTATTCGAAAGTTCTTCACGAGACGGACTAAGAAAAAAGGCTGCCACCGATTTGGAATTTTTTCTGAAACCCAACTGGGACATAATGAAAAGTGCTATAGGGAATCAGATTGACCAGACAGAGAAAGTGGTGCTGCAATATCGGAGCAACCCTGACTTTGTGAGTGGTGGCAAGCTGATAGCTGTGGATTCGGTGATAACTGAATTGGAAGCAGGTAACAAAAAATTGAGAACTACATTTGAGGCACGCGAAGATGAAGATGCAAAACAAGAACCATCCGGCTCTGACCTTCGGCCGCCTGCTACCGATAGCTTTATCCGATTTAGCAACATCATTGAGCAAGCAGTAAACTATACCCCTAACCCGGCCACAGAGGATCTGTTTGAAAAAATGGATCAGCTTCGAAAGAGGTATCAGGCCCTGATTCCTCCCAAAAAGGATAAAGGTACAACGACTACCGAAACAAAATAAAATAGCTTTTCCCCTGCTACGATAAGTGGTGGGGGAAAATTTTTTGGAGAAAAGTAATTCACGAACAATAATTTTTTCAATAAAGAAACTACTATGATAAAAACCATTTACGACAATGATTTCGAAATAAAACCCGAAGATTTTAAATTGAATTATCAGGAAAATCTAACTAAAAGGCTAGATTCAATTTCAACTATATTTGACCAAAATATTATTAATGAAATAGTACTTTGGAAAGTAAATCGTTATGCAGAATTATCTGAAGAGTCTATATCTTTAATAAATTCTATTTTCACAACTTCAGACAAAATAAATGTTGAATTAACCAGACAGGTGCTAAGAAAACTAATAAATGAACAAGGAATACAATTGCCAATGGCTTCTACCATTTTGAGGTTCAAAAATCCCAAAATATATCAAATAATTGACCAAAGAGCATATCGGTTTCTTTATCCGGGTAAAACACTGAAACTTTCGACATACAAATCAAAAGATAATATTGAAAATCAAATAGACATATATCTTAACTACCTAACCGATCTGAGAAATGCTGTTGAACTAAGAGATATTCCTTTTGAAGAAGCTGATAGAGTATTATATAATCTTGACAAAAGAATCAACAAACAAGAAAGACTCATAAATTATGGTATTACAAAAACAGATTAAAAACACATCCATTTTTATAACGAGAATATCAATTATCTCATACTTTGGCTGGATGAAAGAAAAAAAATAAAAACAGGCTTTAGCTAAAATGATAAGTTTTCATTTAGCTAAAGCCTGATTAATTATGTTTCAAGCAGATTTAAACCCCTAAACGTTCGGCTACCTATTCATCATACTTGGCTTCCCCGCCAATTGCGCCGCAGCATCCACGCTGAATGTGCCATCGGTTACAATTTCTTCACCTTCTTTCAATCCACCAAGCACCACATAGCTATTGCCAAGCATAGGACCAAGGTCAATTTCACGCATCTTGAAATTTAGCCCGTCGACACCCGGCTGTTTTACATATACAATGGATCGCTTGCCGGTCCACAACACTGCCGAGCGTGGAATAACCAGTTTATCTTTGAACTCGTTCAGATTGGCTTTTACCACACCGGTTGCAAACATTTCAGGCTTTAGTTTTCCACCCGCATTGCTCACTTCCACCCGCACTTTAGCCACGCGGTTCACCGGATCAATCACCGGATCGATAAACCGGATATTGGCCGAGAAATTGGTTCCGGGCAATGCCTGCAAACTGAAAGAAATGGTATTGCCCACTTTCAGAAAAGGCAGATCGCTTTCGTAAGCATCAAACAGCACCCAAACATTCGACAGGTTTGCCACTTCGAACAAAACAGCCCCTTCGGATACATGATCGCCGGTATTAACACGCTTGGCCGTTACAATGCCGGAAGTATTGGAATACACTTCGAAATTTGTTTTCACCCTACCCGATCGTTCTACCTGTGCTATTTGTTTTTCTGTCAGCATCCATTGCATAAGCTTCTCCATAGCTGCTTCGTAAATCTCGGGCTGGGTTTGTTTACTTTTTGCCGCCTCCAGCAGTTCCTGCTGCGCCGTAATCAAATCGGGCGAATAAATCAAAGCCAGCAACTGTCCTTTACGTACCGGTTCACCCGTAAAATTCAGCATTAATCTCTCTATACGCCCACCCACATGTGCCACCTGATTTTGCAACAACCGTTCGTCGGCCTGTACTTTGCCGTACAACCGCACTTCTTTCAACGGTTTCTGCCGGCTGACAATTGATGTAGCAACGTTAGCAAGTTCCATCGCTTCTTTACTAAAATGCACTGCATTAGAATCAACCTTCACTCCTGCGCTTTTCAACAGAATCAATTCCATCCCACAAATGGGGCATTTCCCCGGATGATCCAGACGAATTTGCGGATGCATGGCACAGGTCCATAGTTGTTTTTTTGTTTCAGCCGCCGAATGATTATGCTCGTCCTTCACCGCCTTTGGCGAATGGAAGAACAACCAGCCCAGAAACAGTCCGGCAAGAACCAAAAGAAAACCCTTAAGCCATAAAGAACCCCTAGCCCCTAAAGGGGAACTGGAGATAGTTTTAAATATTTTGTTCATATTCTATCATTTTATTCAACCCCTCCGGGGTTGAGTTTGTATTGATTTGTTGATCCTCCGGTTTTACCGGAGGTTATTCACATTCAAGTCCTTCGGACTTGTCTTTTTATACGCATGTCTTTAAGCCCCTTCAGGGGTTTGGGGTCGTATTAGGATTAATTCTTTTAATCAATGCTTCTGCCTTATTCAATTCCACCACGGCTTCCACTTGTTTCAATTCATAGTCGAGCAATTGCTGGCGGATGCGCAAAATGTCGCTTAAGCCGGAAGCCGATGATGAAAAGGTTTTAATGGAAATATCCAACGACTTTTTCGCCAACCGACTTTGACTATCGAACAACTTCATGCGTCGCCCTGCATCATTATATTGTTGCAAAGCTTCGTAATATTGCGATTGTAACATATTAGCCGTGGCCTGATAATTTTGCTCCGAAGCCGTTTTCATAAACCGGGTTTCAGCTTGCTGCGCCTTATATTTCTTTCGATAAATAGGCAATGTCACCGTGAGCATAGGCATAATCATATCCTGCCCGTTCATGGCAGAGGTAGACATCTCGCTTTTGTTGATAACCGTATAGTTCAGCCCGAGTCCCACCATGGGCAGTCCCATTTGTTTCTGCATACGCGTGCGAGCCGTGAGCGATTGTTGTTCGTACGTCAACATGCCCAACATAGGATTATGCGTAAACATCGAATCATTAACCGACAAATACGCTATATCCAAGGCTTCGGTAGGTAACAAATCAATCGTTGCAACGGACATTTTCTGCGGACGATTCAAAAAACTATTAAACCGGGCAACAACTACTAGCTCTTCGTTTTTCAACGAGCTGATAGTATTTTCCAGATCACCCATTTCTATCTGAATTTCATACACATTTACCAAAGCAGAAGTCCCCGAAGAAGAACCCATAGAACCGGACGAAGTCACAGCAGTTGTAGGACGGGCCGAAGCTGCAGATGAGTTTCCACCCATCGTATTCATACTGCCCGAACCGGAAGAAGGTGATGTCGTATTTCCACCCGACATGCTTCCACCCGAAGATGCAGAACCGGCTCCCAAAGAACCCGACCTGAACTTCACCAACGTGAGCCGCTCAATAGTTTTCAATAGTTCTACATTTTCCTCCGAGATGCGAATATTTTGGCGGACCCTGTACAAATCGAACCAGGTGCGTTGCACATCGTAGTATACCTGCAGCTTAGCATCCCTGAAAGTTTCATATTTAGCTTTTGCCATCAGACTCATTTCATCCTTTGCATTTTTGAGTACGCCAAACCACGGAAACATTTGCATCAGCTTGATATCTGCCACCTGATTTCCACTCAATACCTCCATCGGGCTCAGGAAAACGCCCATTTCCAATTGCGGATCGGGCAAACCACCCACTTGCGGTACCTTTTGCAATGCAGCCTGATATTCATTGTATCGCTGCAAAACAGTTGGGTTATTTTTTGTAGACAACTCAAGATAATGCATGAGCGAATCGGTTTGGGAATATGTTGAAATACATGGAAATAGGAAATACATTGAAATAAATAGAAATATCCTGAGGCAGTTCGAGGTATTTAGAAATACATTGAAACGCATTGAAATATTTCGAAGTATTTTTCTTATATCCATGTATTTCCACGTATTTCCACGTATTTCTATATTCCTTTTATTATTTTGTTTTTTCGTTTTCATTTTTTGTAAACTTTATAAAGTTATTCAACTTTATCTGAAGATCTTTTGAAATAGATTTATACTCGTCAAAGACTTGCTGGTTTATTTTATTTCGTTCAAATAATAATTCAAGCCAATGATCTGTCGATTCAGATTGAGAAGCCCGGGCATTATAATAAAACCTGACTTTATCCAAAAAGTGAAAACGACTATATCCTTCAGCAATGTTGGCACCGATTGAATCCGTTGCTCTTATAAATTGATCTCCTATAATTTTCTTTTCTTCAAAAGACATTTTAGAATAAATATCCCAAGCAATTGTGGAAAGCTTCCGTGACAATTGATAGACTTGTAAATCCTTAATCGTGATAAAAGTTTTAGTTTCCATATTCAAAATTATTTAATTCGCAAACAATGTATTTTAATTGTGAAAATAATATATTTCTATCATATTTCAATATATGTCAATTCATTATAACTGTATTTCTATCTTATTTCAATTGTATTTCAAATTATTACAATTGTATTTCCAACTTATTTCAAAGTCTTCTCCCTCCACATAGCCTGGAACAACGGCACCACGTAAATAGTCATTACCTGAATAATCATTCCCCCAAAAGTGGGAATAGCCATTGGCACCATGATGTCTGCGCCTTTTCCGGTAGATGTAAGTACAGGTAACAAAGCAATTACCGCCACTGCTGTTGTCATCATAGCCGGACGAACCCGCTTTTTACCGGCTTCAATCACTGCTTCACGCACGTCATGCACTGTTTTGGGTTTTTTATCTTCGAACACCTGGTGAATATACGTTCCCATGATCACGCCATCGTTAGTGGCAATGCCAAACAAGGCTATAAATCCGACCCAGACCGCCACGCTTAGATTTATAGGGTGCATCTGGAACAAATCGCGCAGATTCATTCCGGCAACGGAGAAGTTCATGAACCAATCCTGACCATAGAGCCACAGCATAATAAATCCACCGGCAAATGCTACAAATACGCCCGAGAAATGGATAAAGGAAGCTGTCACCGTTTTGAACTGGAAGTACAACAAGAGCAAAATCAGCAATAAACTAATCGGAATCACAATGGACAAGCGCTCCGTAGCCCGAATCTCATTTTCGTAGTTTCCGGCAAATTTGTAAGTAACACCAGCAGGTAATTTTAATTCACCCGAATCCAGTTTCTTCTGCAATACCTTATCGGCTTCATTTACCACATCCACTTCGGCTTTACCTTCCAGTTTGTCAAAAATAACATAACCAACCAGAAATGTATTTTCACTGCGAATCATTTGCGCACCACGTGTATAATTAATGTCGGCCAGTTCGCTCAATGGAATTTGCGTTCCGTTCATGGCCGGGATCAGAATCCGCTTGATGTCTTCGGGATTATCACGCAACTCGCGGGCATAGCGCACACGCATCGGGAAACGTTCGCGCCCTTCCACCGAAGTACTCAGCGCCATACCTCCCAGAGCCACTTGCAAGATTTCCTGCACATCGCTCACAGTCATCCCGTAGCGCGCCATATTTTCGCGATTGAGTTTTATCTCCAGATAAGGTGCTCCCACTGCACGATCATAAAACACGGATGAAGCCTTTACCGAAGGAACTACTTTCAATGCTTTCTCGAACTGCATGCCGGCTTTTTCTATTGATTCCAAATCCGATCCGTAGACTTTCAGACCCATCGGCGCACGCATTCCGGTAGAAAGCATTACCAATCGGGTTTCAATCGGCTGGAGTTTTGGAGCAGAAGTCAAGCCGGGAATATCAGTTACTTTCACAATTTCATTCCAGATGTCATTCGGCTTTTTAATCTGTGGTCGCCACTGACGGAAGTATTCACCACCTTTATCAATAATCAAATAATCAGAAATATTTTCACTTTTTGAAATAGATTGAAATATGTCGAAATAGATTGAAATATCAGTGTAGGGTATTTTAGAGGTAAATTCTTTATCATTTACAATAAAATGAAATACCTCTTTTTCCTTATCAAAAGATATTTTCTTTATATCTTTTATTTCTATTTTCTTTCCACCTATTTCAATCGTCTTTCCGTTTATCTCTTTTTCTATCTTACCCAAATCCAGAAAATAATTATTCTTGTTATCCACTTTGAAGCGTTCGCGGTGACCTTCTTCATTCAGAATATACTCGGGACGATAATTAATCGTATTCTCAAACATCTGCACCGGAGCCGGATCGAGCGCCGAATTCACACGCCCCCATTTGCCTACAGCTACTTCTACTTCGGGAATAGATGCAAGCCGTTTATCCAGTGTTTCGATATATTGCAGATTTTTTTCGATACTCGAATGCGGCATACTGGTTGGCATAAGTAAGTATGAACCTTCGTTGAGCGACGGCATAAATTCTTTACCAATTCCGGGAAAAGCCTTTGCCGGAGCTTGCCAACCTATCTTCTCAGCACCAGTTGCTATCGGTCCGAATACTTTATCGAATCCCATCCATACCAACAATCCGAAAAACAACGTAAAAGCCGGCAATATCAAAAATTTCCATTTATGTATCAATGCCCAACGAAGAATCGGTTCGTAAAAATGAACCATCGTCATTAAAACACTCAGGATAGCCGCAACGATTCCAGCGACAAACAGAAAGTTTACCAACAAACTGTTGTGAGCCCCCAACGGCAACCATTCCATAGACAAATAATACACTGCCACCAAAACGGTAATAGCAATATTGATGTAGTTTGGAAACTCTTTCCTGTCTTTCGGCCAGCGATAATCCTGCAGATTATTTATTCCCACAGCTACCAATGCCAAAGCCGGCCAAACCTGCCAGATAGCCACAAATAATACTCCGGCAATGATTAATCCACCATTAAAATAACGGCGAATCTTTTTCGTGTCAATCCGTATATCAAAAACGATATGTACCAAAGTCGGCAACACCACGATACCAAGGATAAAGGCTGACAATAAGGCGAATGTTTTGGTGAACGCCAGCGGGTGGAAGAGTTTTCCTTCGGCTGCTTCCATGGCAAATACCGGCAAGAAGCTGACAATGGTGGTCGCAATGGAAGTCACCACCGCAGCACGCACTTCTGTCGTAGCCAGGTAAATGACGTTCATCAGTTCTTTACCACGAATGCCTTTGTTCTCGGGCATTTCCAGATGCCGCAGAATGTTCTCCACATCCACAATACCAATATCCACCATTACACCAATGGCAATAGCAATACCGGACAATGCCACGATGTTCGCTTCCACATGGAAAAAATGCATCAGAATAAAAGTCATCAGCACGCCCAATGGCAACAGTCCGGCAACAATCACCGAAGCCCGAAGATTCAACACCAGCACAATAATAACAATGATACTGATCAGGATTTCGTGCGAAAGAGCCGATTCGAGTGTGCCGATAGTTTCTTTAATCAGACCTGTACGGTCGTAGAAAGGTACCAAGGTAACTTTCGAAATGCTACCATCCGGCAAAGTCTTCTGAGGCAATCCGGCTGCTGTTTCTTTTATTTTGGCCTTTATATTGCCAATCACTTCCATCGGATTAGAGCCATAACGGGCTACAACCACCGCTCCTACCGCTTCGCTTCCGGCTTTATCAAGTCCACCACGACGGGTAGCCGGACCAAAGGAAGTTTTGGCTACATCTTTTATCCTGACAGGAATATTATTCCGCACCGAAACAACCGAATTGTCCAGATCGTCCAGATTCTTCACGTAACCGAGTCCCCGGATAATGTATTCCACATTATTCAGTTCCACGGTTTCGGCACCAATATCGAGATTACTTTTCTTTACGGCGTTCATCACGTCCATCACCGAAACGCCAAACGCTTTCAGTGCTTCGGGATTTACATCCACCTGATATTCCTTGGTAAAACCGCCGACCGAGGCTACTTCCGAAACACCTTCGGCAGCCGACAGACTATATTTTACATAGAAATCCTGAATGGTACGCAATTCCTGCGGATCCCAACCACCATTGGGCTTGCCTGTTTTCGGGTCGCGCCCTTCGAGCGTATACCAGAATATTTGTCCCAAAGCCGTAGCATCAGGTCCTAACGACGGTTGAACACCTTGCGGTAATGTTCCGGCAGGCAATGAATTCAGTTTTTCCAAAATGCGTGAACGACTCCAGTAGAACTCTACATTATCTTTGAAAATAATGTAGATAAACGACATGCCGAACATGGACGTGCTCCGAATGGTTTTTACTCCCGGAATGCCCAGCAAAGCGGAAGTGAGTGGATAACTAATCTGATCCTGTATATCTTTGGGCGAGCGACCCATCCATTCGGTAGAAACAATTTGCTGATTGTCACCAATATCGGGAATGGCATCCACAGGAATCGGATCACGGGGAATTATCCCCGTTTTCCAATTGAAGGGCGAATACGCAATTCCCATTACCACGAAGGCAATCAGAAAAATAAAGGTAATCAGCCTGTGCTCGAGAAAATATTTGACGAGTTTGTTGAACATAATACTAATGTGAGAATTAGAGGATGTGGTGATGTGAGGATGTGGTAATGTGTTGATGTGGTAATGTGATGATATGGTAATGTGATGATATGATGATGAAATAATCAAAATATTTTAATAAATAAATTATCACATTAGCTAATCATCATATCAGCTAAATCAACTAATCATCATATCAGCTAAATCAACTAATCATCATATCAACTAAATCAACTAATCATCATATCAACTAATCATCACATTAGCTAATCAACTAATTACCACATTAGCTAATCATCACATCAACACATCATCGAATCATCACATTATCTGTATTTACAGCATCCGGGCAAAGCATTATAAGCTGCAGCAGTAGCTTTGTACTTAGGTGTATCATGACCTACAGCTGCAATTTTCTTTTGCACGTCGTCGCTTTTCACTTTTGCCGGATTATAGACCAAAGTCAATACTTTAGTTTTTGTGCTCCAGTCTGCTTTCGTCACACCATCCACTTTGGCTGCCTTTTCGATACGGGCTTTACATGTTTCGCACTTGCCCGATACTTTGATAGTTTCTGTTTTGGTTGCATTAGCTGCAAATATTACTGTAGAGAAAGTAAGTGCCACAATGGCTATGAAGAATTTTATAGTTTTCATTTTGTTTGAATTTTTAGAATATAATATGAATTTTAAAATATATTAATTCCGGGCAAAATCAGGCTTTGCCCGGAATTAGATTCTGATTTATCTGTATTTACAGCAAGAAGGTAAAGCATTGTACGTTTTAGCTTCAGCTCTAAACAAAGGAGTATCGTGACCAACATCAGCTATTCTCTTCTGAATATCTGCACTTCTCACTTTTGAAGGATCATAAACCAACGTTAGTAATTTTGTTTTTACGTTCCAATCGGCTTTCGTCACACCTTCTACCTTCGCAGCTTTTTCGATACGTGCTTTACACGATTCACATTTGCCGGATACTTTAATGGTTTCAGTTTTAGGAGCTGACATTGCTGAATGATCAGTCATTTGTGCAGAAGCAGTTGCACTCACAGTAATAGCTATAATAGCTACAAGGAAATATTTTAATGATTTCATTTTGATGTATGTTTATGAAGACCCCAAACCCCTAAAGGGGCTTAAGACCTTGATTTAAATAAATATTTTGATGGAAAAAGATACGTAAAAAAGAGGCATTTCAATCATGAAACACTTCTGAACGCACTCTTAGTTCCCCTTTAGGGGATTTAGGGGTGTATTATTAAAATCAAATGCGGAATACGCAAATATCGGGTAGACTTACAGCACTGGCAATGAATTTTCCCGGTGGCTGGACATTTGCGTTTAGAGAAGAACAAGTATTGAAAAATTGGATTCCAACACTCTCGGGGATATAGAAAACCTGCAAAAGATGATTTACAGGTTTATTTATTTCTAAAGTAGAAGGGTTATAATTGCTATCAAC
>Ga0302262_10001384_pt1 | contig 10194 bp, 8 predicted proteins | sample II_Fen_E3_4_FD_194557 | JGI IMG/M metagenome (GOLD analysis project Ga0302262, IMG submission 194557) | Peat permafrost microbial communities from Stordalen Mire near Abisko, Sweden - II_Fen_E3_4 | ecosystem: Environmental > Terrestrial > Soil > Wetlands > Permafrost | place: Sweden: Abisko...
TGCCCGTGCCGCCACGGTCAGCGGTCTCGCACGTGGCACAGGTGATCCCGGCCGCCCCGAGGTCCTGGATGCTGACCGCCAGGCCCTTGGCGATGATCTCCAGCGTCGCCTCGATGAGGAGCTTCTCCGCGAACGGGTCGCCGACCTGGACGCTGGGCCTCTTCGAGGGGTCCTGCTCGCCGAAGGTGGCGCTGGCGAGGACCGACGCGCCGCCGATCCCGTCGCGGCCGGTGGCCGAGCCGTACAGGACCACCAGGTTGCCGGGGCCGTCCGCGGACGCCCGCATGAGCATCCCGTCCTCGAGCAGGCCGATGGCCATGACGTTGACCAGCGGGTTGCCCTGGTAGGACGGGTCGAACACCAGCTCGCCTCCCACCGTGGGCACGCCGACGCAGTTGCCGTACCCGCCGACCCCCCGCACGACGCCGTCGACGAGGTGCCGCGTGCGCGCGTCCGAGGGATCCCCGAAGCGCAGCGCGTCGAGGACCGCGATCGGGCGCGCGCCCATCGCGAACACGTCGCGCAGGATGCCTCCGACGCCGGTCGCGGCCCCCTGGTACGGCTCCACGGCGGACGGGTGGTTGTGGCTCTCGATCTTGAACGCGACCGCAAGGCCGTCGCCGATGGCGATGACCCCGGCCTGCTCCCCCACGCCGGCGACGACGTCCTCGCCCGTCGTCGGCAGGGTGGCGAGCAGGGGCCGGCTGCTCTTGTAGGAGCAGTGCTCGCTCCACATGACGCTGAACATGGCGAGCTCGAGGCCGTTGGGCTCGCGACCCAGCTTCTCGCGGATCGCGTCGAGCTCCACGTCCTCCAGTCCAAGCGTCCGGTGCAGCGGCATCGCGGGGACCTCCGGCGCGGTCATCGCCCGGCCTCCGCCATCGGGCGCGTGCCGGTGATCGTGCCCGTGCTCGCCCACTCCGCCGCGCTCACGACCAGCGAGCGGATGATCCCAAGGCCGTCGTCCGAGCCCAGGATCGCCTCCACCGCCGTCTCGGGGTGCGGCATCAGGCCGGCCACGTTGCCCGCGGCGTTGCGCACGCCGGCGATCCCGCGGAGGGACCCGTTCGGGTTGCCCGCGTCCTCCGGGCCCGCCACGGAGCCATCCGCGTTCGCATAGCGCCAGAGCACCCCGCCGTCGCGCTCCAGCTCGTCCAGCGTTGCCTCGTCCGCGTAGTAGCAGCCCTCGCCGTGGGCGACGGGCATCCGGAGCGGGCGCCGTTCACCGATCTCGCGCGTGAACGGCGTGTCCATGTGCTCCGGCAGGAGGGTGACCTCCCGGCAGACGAAGCGCAGGCCGCGGTTCCGCAGCAGGGCTCCCGGGACCAGCCGCGCCTCCGCCAGGACCTGGAAGCCGTTGCAGATCCCCAGCACGGGACCGCCGCGCGCGGCGAAGTCCGCCACGGCGCGCATCACGGGGCTGAACCGCGCGATGACCCCCGCCCGCAGGTAGTCGCCGTAGGCGAACCCGCCGGGCAGCAGGATCCCGGCGACGCCGGCGATGTCGGCGGCCTCGTGCCACAGGATCTCGGGCTCGGCACCGGCCACGCGAAGGGCGTTGACCGCGTCGATGTCCCGGTTGGATCCGGGGAACAGGACCACCCCGACCCGCACCGTCATCCGCCCGCCCCCGCCCCGGCCGAGGCCGCCTCGCCCGCCTCGCTCACCTCGCCCAGCGGTTCCACCTCGAACCGTTCCATCAGCGGGTTCGACAGCAGGTCGCCCGCCAGCCGGTCCACGACGGCTCGCGCCGCGGCCTCGTCGGCGGCACCGACGGTCATCTCGACCCGGCGGCCGACCCGGACCCCGCTCACCCCCGTGATCCCGAGGTGCGGCAGGCTGCGCTCCACGGCCTTCCCCTGGGGATCCAGGATCCCGGGCTTCGGCGTGACGTTGACGGCGAACCGGTAGGCGCGGGTCGAGTCGCTCATCGGGCGATGACATCCTCCATGAGGTAGCGGGCGAAGCTCGCCCCGGTGATCCGTTCGTAGGCCTCGACGTAGCGGGTCCTGGTGCCGGCGACCACGTCGTCCGGGAGCTCGGGCCCCGGCACGGTCTTGTCCCACGGCTGCTGCTCCAGCCAGTCGCGGACGAACTGCTTGTCGTAGCTGGCCTGGGCACGGCCAGGCTCGTAGGCCGCGGCGTCCCAGAAGCGCGACGAGTCCGGCGTCATGACCTCGTCGATGAGCAGCAGCTCGCCGGACGGCAGAAGGCCGAACTCGAACTTGGTGTCCGCGAGGATGATCCCCACCCGCTCGCAGATCGCCGCGCCGCGGGCATAGAGGGCCAGTGAGATCTCGCGTACAGTCTCCGCCGTCTCGTCGCCGATGAGCTCCGTCACCCGGTGGAACGGGATGTTCTCGTCGTGCTGGCCGGCGGGCGCCTTCCAGGCGGGCGTGAAGATCGGCCCGGGGAGGTGGCCGCTCTCGAGCAGGCCGTCCGGGAACCGGATCCCGCAGACAGCGCCCGTGGCCAGGTACTCCTTCCAGCCGGACCCGCTGATGTACCCGCGGACCACGCACTCGACCGGCAGGACGTCGGCGTGGCGGCCCAGCATGATCCGGCCGCGGAGGTCCGCGATGACGCCCGGGTCCCCCCCGGTGATCGTCCCCGGCAGGTCGGCGGCGTCCGTGGACAGCAGGTGGTTCGCGACGATGTCGGCCGTCTCCGAGAACCAGAACCGCGACAGGCCCGTGAGGATCCGGCCCTTGTCGGGGATCGGCGTCGGCAGGACCACGTCGAAGGCCGACAACCGGTCGCTGGCGATCAGCAGGAGACGGTCGTCGTCCACGCGGTAGAGGTCGCGGACCTTGCCGGACCGGACGAAGGCATCAGCCAGCGGCATCGGGGTTCCCTTTCCGTTCGAGCGCGTCCAGGCGGGCGATCACGGCCGGCACGTGCCGGAGGACCGCCGCGTCGTCGAAGCAGGCGTCGAGGTCGGCGAGCGGCAGCCGGCCCGCCACGGCGGGATCCGTGGCCAGGAGGCCGTGGAGCGGCACCCGCTCGTCGGCGGCGCGCAGGGCGTTGCGCTGGACCAGCGCATAGGCGTCCTCGCGCGACATCCCGGCCTTCTCCACCAGCGCGAGGAGGACGCGGGACGAGGCATGGAGCCCGAGGCCCCGCTCGATGTTCTCGCGCATCCGATCCGGCCGCACGACCAGTCCATCGACCAGCCCCGTGGTCTTGGCCAGCATGTAGTCCAGCAGAATCGTGGCGTCCGGCAGGATCACGCGCTCCGCCGAGCTGTGGCTGATGTCGCGCTCGTGCCACAGCGGCTGATTCTCGAACGCCGTCTGCGCGTAGCCCCGGAGGAGCCGCGCGAGCCCCGCGATCCGCTCCGACAGGATGGGATTCCGCTTGTGGGGCATCGCCGACGAGCCCTTCTGGCCGCGCTTGAACGGCTCCATGACCTCGGCGATCTCGGTGTGCTGCAGGTTGCGCACCTCGGTCGCGAGCCGCTCCAGCGTGCCGCCGAGGATCGCGATCGCCGCCAGGAATGCGGCGTGCCGGTCCCGCTGGACGATCTGCGTGCTCACCGGGTCCACGCGCAGCCCCAGGTCCGCGAGCACCTCGGCCTCCACGTCCGGCCCGAGGTGGCTGTACGTCCCGACCGGGCCGCTGATCTTGCCGGTGGCGATCTCGGCGGTGGCCTGCGCCAGGCGCTCGCGACCGCGGGCAACCTCGAACGCCCAGCCCGCACACTTGAGGCCGAACGTCGTCGGCTCCGCGTGGACGGAATGTGTGCGGCCCATCATCACGGTGCCGGCCTCGCGGCGGGCGCGGGCGATCAGGGCCGCGAGCAGGGTGTCCGCGCCGAGGAGCAGCCGCTCCCCCGCCGCGCGCAGCTGGAGCGCCAGGGCGGTGTCCACGACGTCGCTGCTGGTCAGTCCGAGGTGCAGGAACCGCCCCTCCGGTCCCACGGCCTCCGCGACCTGCGAGACGAACGCGATGACGTCATGGTCGGTGGTGGCCTCGATCTCGTTGATCCGGTCCACGTCCACCACGGCGCGGGCCTCGATGACGGCCGCCGCCTCCGGGGGCACGAGACCGCGCCGCACCTGGGCGCGGCAGACCGCGAGCTCCACCTCGAGCATCCGCTCGAAGCGGGCCTGCTCCGACCAGATCGCGCCCATCTCGGGGAGCGTGTAGCGGCGGATCACCGGGGGACCTCCAGCGCGACGGCGGGCGACGGGTGGGCGACGCTCGGCCGGGCCGCGGCCGGTGGCAGGCCTGCCGCGATGTCGTGCCGGCGCTGCAGCCCGTCCCATGTGATCGCGTCCGCGGCTCGCTCGGCCGAGGCGCGGGCCGTCGCGAGGTCGTCGCCCCTGCCCACGACGCTCAGCACCCGGCCGCCGCCGGTGACGAACCCGCCGGCCGGCCGTGCCGCCGTGCCCGCGTGAAACACGAGCACACCGGTCTCACGTGCGGCCGCGAGGCCGTGGATCTCGTCGCCGCGCCTGGGGTCGCCCGGGTAGCCCGCGGCGGCAAGCACGATCCCCACCGCGGCGCCGGGCAGCGCCGGGACCCGTGGCGGGAGCCCCTCGGGAAGCCGGCCCCGTGCGGCGGCGAGGAGCAGTGGGCCGAGGGCGGCGGCAACGCGCGGCAGGATGACCTGTGCCTCGGGATCCCCCAGCCGGACGTTGATCTCAAGGAGCGCCGGACCCTGGGCGGTCAGCATCAGGCCCGCGTACAGGAACCCGACGAACCGGGTGCCACGCCGGGCCATCTCGGCCAGGATGGGCCGGTGGACGGTCTCCAGGATCGCCTCGACCCCGGTGTCGTCAAGGTCCGGCAGCGGCGAGTAGGCGCCCATGCCGCCCGTGTTCGGGCCCGCATCCCCGTCGCCGAGGCGCTTGTGGTCGCGGGCGACGGGCAGGGCCACGGCGCGCTCGCCGTCGCAGATCGCGATGACGCTGGCCTCGCGACCGGACAGCCGCTCCTCCACGACCAGCGCAGGGCCGTCCGCGGGGTCGCCGCCGAGGAACGACGGCGCCAGCTCCAGTGCCTGCGCCGTGGATGTCGTGACGATCACGCCCTTGCCCGCGGCCAGGCCATCCGCCTTGAGCACCACCCCGGCCCCGTCGTCGTCCAGCTGCCGGATCCAGGAGTGGGCAGCCACGGTCTCGCCACCCGCGAATGAGCGCGCCCGTGCCATGCGCACGCCCGCGGCGCGCGCGACGTCGTGGCAGAACGTCTTGGAGACCTCGAGCCGGGCGGCGGCACGGGACGGACCGAACACGGCGACCCCCGCCGCCACGAGCGCGTCCGCCACGCCCACGGAGAGAGGCGCCTCGGGACCCACCACGACGAGGTCCGCGGCGCAGGTCTTCGCGAGCGCGACCACCGCGACCGGATCGAGCGGATCCACGGCCGCCGTGCGCACGCCCGGTTCCGCGGCGATCCCCGCGCTCCCGGGCGCCACGATCACCTCGGGGGCGCCTGGCTCGTGGGCCAGCTTCCAGGCGATCGCGTGCTCCCGGCCGCCCCCGCCGAGGACAAGGATGCGGGCGGGCATCTCGTCGGGCATCGGCGTGCTCGTCGTCCTACGCGGGCGTCGGCGGGCGGTGGCGCATCGGCCGCCAGGCCCGCTCGATGGTCTGGGTCCGCTCCGGGCCAACGGAGACGAACACGATCGGCACGCCTGCGTGCTCCTCGAGTGCCGTCACGTAGCGGCGGGCGTTCTCGGGCAGGTCGGCCAGCGCGCGGACGCCGTGGATCGGCTCCTCCCAGCCCGGGAATTCCGCGTAGATCGGCACGGCCCGGGAGAGCGCTGCGCCGGACGACGGCCACCGTTCGACCCGCTTGCCGTCCATCTCGTACGCGACGCACAGCTTGATCGTCTCGATCCCGGACAGGATGTCCAGCTTGTTGAGGACGATGGCGCTGTTGGAGTTCACGGCGACCGCGTACCGGAGCGGAACGGCGTCGAACCAGCCCACGCGCCGCGGGCGCCCCGTGACCGTGCCGAACTCCCGGCCGCGCTCCGCGATCCCCTTGCCGATGTCGTCGAACAGCTCCGTCGGGAAAGGCCCGGAGCCCACCCGCGTCGAGTAGGCCTTCATGACGCCGATGACCTCGTTCACCTGGAGCGGCCCGATGCCGCCGCCCGTGCAGGCACCGCCCGCGACGGGGTTGGACGAGGTCACGTACGGGTAGCTGCCGTGGTCGAGGTCCAGGAGCGCGCCCTGGGCGCCCTCGAGGAGCACGTGGTCCCCCCGCCGGAGCGCGTCCTGGACCAGCCAGGTGCTGTCGTCCAGGTGCGGCCGCAGGCGCTCGCCCCAGGCCAGGCACTGCGCCACCAGCGGCTCGACCTCGAACGTGTCGGTCCCCATCGCCGCGAGCAGCAGGTTCTTGTCCACGAGGGCGCGGGTGATGCGCTCGCGGAGCGTGGGCTCGTCGACCAGGTCCTCCATCCGGAGGCCAAGGCGCCACGCACGGTCCCCGTAGGTGGGCCCGATGCCGCGACCGGTGGTGCCCACCTTGGCGCCGGCGAGGCGGCTCTCGTTGCCTTTGTCGAGGGCCACGTGGTAGGGCATGATCACGTGCGCGCTGCGGCTCACGCGAACCTTGGCCACGTCGATGCCGCGCCCGATGAGCATGTCGAGCTCGCGAATCAGGGTCGCGGGGTTGACGACCACGCCGTTGCCGATCACCGACGTGATGTGCGGGTACATGACGCCCGACGGGCAGAGCTGCAGCTTCACCGTCTCATCGCCGACGACCACCGTGTGGCCGGCGTTATCGCCGCCCTGGTAGCGGACGACCATTGCCACCTGCTCCGCGAGGAAGTCGGTGGTCTTGCCTTTACCTTCGTCGCCCCACTGGAGGCCGACGATCACCGTCGCGGGCATCACACGTCTCCGGACATGAAACGACCCCGGCCCGTGCCGGGGTCCTGGATAGACGTCTCCCGCGTCTGCCCGCCGAACGAGCGGCGGACGGGGCGAACGAAGGTGCGGTCCCGTCTCACGGGGCGGACGCCGCTCCTCCCTCGAGCAATGGCCAAACCCTCCATCGCGGTCCTGGCTCCGCGCAGCCTCGAGGACCCCGGGAGTATACCGAACGGGGACCCTCGACACCGGGTTTGACGAGGACGGAACTGGGCGGAACTGGGAGGAACTGGGACGGCGCTGGCAGCATCGCCAGGTCACGGCCTCAGCCGATCCGCACGCTGGCGCCTCCATGGCGACCGATTCGCCCGACGCGGCGCGCGAAAGCCGCCATTGGGCACCCTCGTCGACTGTGCGGCGACGATGACGCACGAACCGACCCGTGCATGGCCCTCGGGGCGGCCACGCGGGCGGCTTCAGCGCCTTGCAGGCGACAGCCGCGACGGTGATCGACCGGAAGGTCCCGGCAGCAGTCCCGGCCGCAGTCCAGAGCACCAGCCAAGGCGGTGACTGCTGTCGAAGGCGCGCATAAGCCGCGGTGAAGAGGGCATGGCTAGGGTTCGCGGTGCCCGGTGAGGTCGCCGGCCCGGCGGTCCATCGTCCCTCGTGGACCGACCCAGACCGCCGTCGTCACCGGCCCGCCGGACATCGATGCCCGCCGCACAAGCAGGATCGGCCGCATGGAGGCTCGCCCAGGCGCGTCTGCGGTCCGGTCGGAAGGAGACACGGACCATGAACAGGGTCCTCCTCACCGGTCGCCTCACGCGCGACCCGGAGGTTCGCACGACCGCCGGCGGCAAGGCGGTCGCCAGCTTCGCCGTGGCCACGCACGAGTACGTGGGCGGTGGCAAGGAGAAGTCGGAGTTCCACAACGTGGTCGCGTGGGACCGCCTGGCCGAGACCTGTGGCCGGTACCTCGGGAAGGGCCAGCAGGTGGCCCTGGAGGGAAGGCTCCAGACGCGCTCCTGGGACGACGACAAGGGCGCCCGGCACTGGAAGACCGAGATCGTGGCCAGCAGCGTCGAGATGCTCTCGGGCCGCCGCAAGAAGGACTACGCGGCGGAGACGGCAGCGTCCGCGCTCGAGGCCCAGGCACTCGCGGCTGGCATCGCCCCGGACGCGGGAGAGCCCATCGCCGACGACTCCGGCTTCGCCGTGGTCCCGGGCGGCGACGATGACGAGGAGGAGGACGAGCTCCTCGAGGAGGCCGTCGCGGCCTGACGTCCTTCTCCTCCCAGCCCGGCGGCGGCGCGGCATCCCCCTCCCGTGCCGCCGCCGGAGCCTCCGGCGGCAGACGCGGCCGGACGTGCGGGATCGCGTCCGCCCGGCCGGCCGGCAACGTCCGCGATCCCGCCGATCGCGCGGCTACTCCGACGTGGTGTCGTCGCGATCGTCGGAGGTCGCGTACAGGGCGCGCCGGGGCACGCCGGTCTCGCGGGACACGCGCCTCGCTGCCTCGCCGCGGGCGGTGCCCTCGTCCACCAGGCGCTGGACCGCCACGCGTGCCGCCGCGATCACGGCATTCCGCGCCTCGCCGCCGGTCCGGCCCTCTGCCGCGTCCGATGCCACCGCGCCGGCCCGGTCCCCCGCTCCGCTGGCCCAGCCGACCACGATCACGATCTCGCCGCGCGCGGGGATCGTCCCGTCCTCGACCCGCGCCGCCAGCTCTCCCAGCGTGCCCCGCGCAACCTGCTCGTGCAACTTCGTGAGCTCCCGGCAGACGGCTCCGGGACGCTCCGCGCCGCACGCCGCCGCGAGGTCCCGGAGCGTGGCCGCGAGGCGGGACGGCGCCTCGAACAGCACGCTCCCACGCTCGTCGGCTGCGAGCTGCTCCAGGCGCTCGCGCCGCTCCCGGCCGCTCCGTGGCAGGAACCCCTCGAACGACCACCTCGGACCCGTGACGCCGCTCGATGCAACGGCCGCCAGCACGGCCGACGCCCCCGGGATCGCCACCACGGCGCCGCCGGCGGCGGCCCATGCCGCCACCAGCCCCTCGCCCGGATCGGAGACCGCGGGCGTGCCGGCATCCGTGACGAGCGCCAGGTCCCGCCCCGCGGCAAGGTGCGCGAGCAGCTCCCGCTCACGGGCCGCGTCGCTCTGGGCGTGGTAGCTGGTGGTCCGCGTGGCGATCTCGTACCGGTCAAGGAGCCGGCGGCTGACGCGCGTGTCCTCGGCCGCGATGAGCGGGACCGACCGGAGGACCTCCAGGGCCCGGTGCGTCACGTCGCCCAGGTTGCCGATCGGCGTCGCGACGACGTACAGCGTCCCACCGGGCGCCGGCGCGCCGGCATCAGCGGACGGCCCGCCACCCGCTCCGCGGGCCATCGTCAGGGCCGCGCCGAGGAGCCGGGCCGCCGCCGCGGGTACAGGTAGTCCACCCCCGCGGTCCGGGGGCCCAGCTTCGCGATCGGCGGCACCTGGCGCTTGAACTCCGCGCCGGCGACCATCCGGTCCACGCGGTCGATCAGCGCCGGGTCGAACCCCTTCGCGACCAGCTCCTCCGTCGACCGCCGCTTGTCGACCCGCCAGAACAGCAGCCGGTCCAGCTCCGGGTAGGAGAAGCCGGCCTCGGTCTCGTCGGTCTGGCCGGGCCACAGGTCCGCGGACGGCGCCTTGCGGATGATCGCCTCCGGCACGCCGATCGCGGCCGACAGCTGCCGCACCTGGCTCTTGTACAGGTCGCCGATCGGGTTGAACGCGCAGGCCGAGTCCCCGAACAGCGTGGTGTAGCCGATCAGCGACTCGGTCTTGTTCCCGGTGCCGACGACGAGTCCCCTCCAGGAGACGCTCCGGTCGTAGAGCACGGCCATCCGCATCCGCGCCATGAAGTTGCCGCGCCGGAGCTGGGCCGCAGCCAGGGCAGCGGCGCCGCCCTCGCCGGCGACGCCGTCCCGCCCGAAGTACCCGTCCACCATCCCGGTGATCTCCACCAGGTCCACCGCGCAGCCGAGGTCCGCGACCACCGCCTCCGCGTCGCCCTGCGAGGCGGGAGAGGACGCGCTGTAGGGCATCATCACGCACAGGAGCCGTTCCGACCCGATCGACTCGGCGACGAGGTAGGCGACCAGGGCGGAATCGATCCCGCCCGAGAGGCCCAGCACCGCATGCTCGAACCCGGCCTGCCTGAGCTGGCCACGGATGAAGGCCGCGATCGCCTTGCGGGCCACGTCGGTGTCGATCGCCAGCTCTTCCGGCAGGTCGAACAGCGGCTCGTCCGCCCTGGCGAGGCCGGTCGCCGGATCGGTGCCGGTCGCCGGATCCGTGCCGGTCGCCGGATCCGTGCCGGTCGCCGGATCCGTGTCCG
>Ga0302262_10001385_pt1 | contig 10190 bp, 7 predicted proteins | sample II_Fen_E3_4_FD_194557 | JGI IMG/M metagenome (GOLD analysis project Ga0302262, IMG submission 194557) | Peat permafrost microbial communities from Stordalen Mire near Abisko, Sweden - II_Fen_E3_4 | ecosystem: Environmental > Terrestrial > Soil > Wetlands > Permafrost | place: Sweden: Abisko...
CCCGCACTTCGAGGCGGGCAATTGGGAACAGCCCGGGATTGACCGGCGGTTGCTGGACGAGGCCGCGGCGGTTCACGGGTTGGCGGCCAGTCGCTACGGCCAATACCGCTTGTCGCGCACGAACCCAGACAGCGCCACGGAGCCGCAGACGCTCCCGCTGCATGTCGAGTTGCACCTGCCCCACGGCACGCCGGTGGAAGCACCCTTCGCCGGGGTGCTGCACGTCGGCGCCGATGGCCTGTTGTGTGTGCAGAATGGCCCGTTGAGCCTGCGTTTGTGGGGCGTAAAAACCCTGTTGAAAGCGGGCTCGGCGGTGGTGGAAGGGCAAATGCTGGGCGAGGTCCATGCCCCCATGACCGTGCAATGGTGCCGCGCCGATCTTGAACCGCCGTTGTTCTGTACGCCGAGCCGAGCATTGGCGTGGCAAGCGCTATGCCCGTCACCCTCGACGCTGCTGGGGCTGGCCTGCGATGCCGAACCCGAGCTCGACCCCGAAGCCCTGCTGGCGCGACGCGACGCCAGCTTTGCGCGCTCGCAGAAGCACTATTACGTCGACCCGCCGCGCATCGAACGGGGCTGGCGCAACCACCTGATCGACATGCAGGGCCGCTCCTATCTGGACATGCTCAACAACGTGGCCGTGCTCGGCCATGGTCACCCCCGCATGGCGGCGGTGGCAGCGCGGCAGTGGTCGCTACTCAACACCAACTCGCGCTTTCACTATGCGGCGATTGCCGAATTCTCCGAGCGTTTGCTGGCGCTGGCGCCGGACGGCATGGATCGGGTCTTCCTGGTCAACAGCGGCACCGAAGCGAATGACCTGGCGATCCGCCTGGCCTGGGCCTACAGCGGCGGGCGCGACATGCTCAGTGTGCTGGAGGCCTACCACGGTTGGTCGGTGGCGGCGGATGCGGTGTCCACGTCGATTGCCGACAACCCCAAGGCCTTGAGCAGTCGTCCGGAGTGGGTGCATCCGGTGACCGCGCCCAATACCTATCGCGGCGAGTTCCGCGGGCAGGACAGCGCGCCGGATTACGTGCGAAGTGTGGAACACAACCTGGCGAAAATCGCCGCGAGCAAGCGTCAATTGGCCGGTTTCATCTGTGAACCGGTGTATGGCAATGCCGGGGGGATCTCCCTGCCGCCGGGCTATTTGCAGCAGGTATACGGGTTGGTGCGCGCCCAGGGTGGCGTGTGCATCGCCGATGAAGTGCAGGTGGGTTACGGCCGCATGGGGCATTTCTTCTGGGGTTTCGAAGAGCAGGGCGTGGTGCCCGATATCATTACCATGGCCAAGGGCATGGGCAACGGTCAGCCGTTGGGGGCGGTGATCACCCGTCGGGAGATTGCCGAGGCGCTGGAGGCCGAGGGGTATTTCTTCTCGTCATCGGGGGGCAGCCCGGTCAGTTGCCGGATCGGCATGGCGGTGCTGGATGTGATGGAGGAAGAAAAGCTCTGGGAAAACGCCCAAGTGGTCGGCGCGCATTTCAAGGCGCGCCTGGAAGCCCTGATCGACCGTCACCCGTTGGTCGGCGCCGTTCACGGTTCCGGCTTCTATCTGGGCCTGGAACTGGTGCGCGACCGGCATACCCTGGAGCCCGCCACTGAAGAGACCACACTGCTGTGCGACCGCTTGCGTGAGCTGGGGATTTTCATGCAGCCGACCGGTGATTACCTGAACATTCTCAAGATCAAGCCGCCGATGGTCACCTCCCAGCGCAGTGTGGATTTCTTTGTCGACATGCTGTCGAAGGTGCTGGATGAACAGCTTTAAATAATCGATTGTTATCGGTTATTTGCTGTCATATTTATCGACTATGTTCTTTTGATGCTTTTAAGGCCGATTTTTATCCGTTATAAAGTCGGCCTTCACCCTTTCGGAGCCCTGATTGCCATGACCACCCTGCACAGCACACCTCGCGCCGATGGCTTTCATATGCCCGCCGAATGGGCGCCACAGACCCAGGCCTGGATGATCTGGCCCGAGCGACCGGACAACTGGCGCCTGGGTGGCAAGCCGGCGCAGGCCGCGCACGTGGCAGTGGCCAAGGCCATCGCGCGTTTTGAGCCGGTCACTGTCGCGGTTTCCGCCGGCCAGTACGAAAACGCCCGCACCCGTTTGGATGTGCCCAATATCCGGGTGGTGGAAATGTCCAGCGACGACGCTTGGGTGCGTGACACCGGCCCGACCTTCGTGATCAACAACAGTGGCGAAGTGCGCGGCGTGAACTGGGATTTCAACGCCTGGGGCGGTTTTGACGGTGGCCTGTATGCGCCGTGGAGCCGTGACGCGCAGGTCGGCGGCAAGATTCTCGAGATCGAACGCACGCCGCGCTACCGCACCGAAGGGTTTGTGCTGGAAGGCGGTTCGATTCACGTCGACGGCGAAGGCACCCTGATCACCACAGAAGAATGCCTGCTCAACCGCAATCGCAACCCGCATCTCGACCGCGCAGCCATCGAGGCGGTGCTGAGCGCCAACCTGGCTGTGGATAAGATCATCTGGTTGCCAGACGGCTTGTTCAACGACGAAACCGACGGCCATGTGGATAACTTCTGCTGCTATGTGCGCCCGGGCGAAGTGTTGCTGGCCTGGACCGACGACCCGCAAGACCCGAACTACTCCCGCTGCCACGCGGCCATGGACGTGCTGCAAAGCAGCACCGATGCCCAGGGCCGCTCGTTCACGGTGCATAAAATGCCGATTCCGGGGCCGCTCTATGCCACCGAGGAAGAGTGTGCGGGTGTGGACCCGGTGGACGGCAGCCAGGAGCGCAATCCTTCCGTGCGTCTGGCCGGTTCCTACGTCAACTTCCTGATCGTCAACGGTGGCATCATCGCGCCGAGCTTCGACGACCCGCTGGACAGCCAGGCCCGGGAAATCCTGCAGAACCTGTTCCCGCAGCACGAAGTGGTGATGGTGCCGGGCCGCGAACTGTTACTGGGTGGGGGTAATATCCATTGCCTGACCCAACAACAGCCTGCCCCGCAGAAAAATTGAGTGCAGTTGTAACAGCGCCGGAACGGCGACCGGGCGCCACCCGGTTTTAGCGTTCACAGCAAGCCCGCGGCCCCGTAAGGCCGTGGGCTTTTTTGTGTCCGACTGCCTATAAACACGGCACATTGGCATAGCTCTTGTATTGGTATTGTCACAGTAGCCCACGGTAATGACTGCGCAGTTCTGTCATAAACCTTGAGTAAATTAGCCGCTCAGGCAGTAGGAGAGAGCGCTGAAATGAATGCCAATATTAACGTGATGCACGCGCGCACGTTCCACCCCGTGCGGGTCAACAGTGACGAAATCCAAGCGCTGGCGCTCTGGTTGAAGACACACGGCTCACGGCAGATCAGGCAGCAGCCAGATTTACGCAGTGTGATGAGTGAGCGCTACCCGGCTGGCTTGTTCAGCGAGGATGAAGTGCATGCATTGTGCGAATTGATGCACAACTAGAAACGCGCCTATCAAAAATGTTCGAGTGAGCTTGCTCGCCATTGCGGTATGTCCTCCACTGAATAAGTGGCTGACCGATACCAATCGCGCGCAAGCACCCATTTCAACTTGCATGCGTTATGTATTCCCCAACGTGTGACTTGTAAAATACGTAACTAAATATGTATTTTTTCTGTATGGATGAGATTTCCAGGCGATGGCCAAAGCGTTGTAGGCCGTGGCTTAGAATTTTTTTGCCTAAATACAGACGATTCGCGAAATTGACACATAGTTCAACGCGAGACTAGCATTGCGTCCAACGCCTGTGGCTAACAGCCATGACTCAACCAATAAAAAAAGGCCCGCGGCAGTTAAGTCGTCCGCGGGCTTTCTTTTTTTCGGAAAAAGTCGACACCAAAACAGCAATAAGGAGCCTGGTGTCATAGCGCGTACTCAATCAGTAATAAGGAATAAAAAAAATGTTGAAACAACGGATGAGTCTGATCGCTCTGGGGATTTTGAGCGCATCGACAGCAGTGGCAAACGACCAGGAACAATCCAAGGGTTTCGTTGAAGACAGCCATCTGAACATCGCAGCACGTAACGCTTACATCAGCCGTGACTACAAAGACGGCGCGAAAGACAAAGCCGAATGGGGCCAGGGCTTCATCGGCAAGTTTGAGTCCGGCTTCACCCAAGGCACCGTCGGTGTGGGTGTAGACGTGATTGGCCAGTACGCCATTCGCCTGGATGGCGGTAAAGGCCGCGCAGGCGCGGGCGGTATCGACTTCTTCAAGCAAGGTGCTGGCACCACGGGTGCCGACGGCGAGTCAAATCCCGGCTCTGCCGCCAACGACCTGGCCAAAGGCGGCGCGGCGGTGAAGTTCCGCCTTTCCAACACGGTGCTCAAGTACGGTGACCAGTTCCCGAACGTGCCCGTGCTGGCTTACGACAACTCTCGTCTGTTGTCGGAAACCTACACCGGGACCTCGATCGTTTCCAAAGAGATCGAAGGTCTGCAACTGGACGCGGGTCACTTCACCAAGGAAGCGCGCAAAAGTGCTGAAGGCACCGATAGCGGCAACCTGAAGAACATCAGCTATTTGGGCGGCAGCTACAAGTTCACCGAAAGCCTGTCTGCAGCGCTGTATGCCTCCGACATGGAAGACGTGCTGAAGAAGCAATACGTCAACGTCAACTACGTGCTGGCCCTGCCAGAAAAGCAGTCGCTGACATTTGACTTCAACGGCTACAAAACCAAGCTGGATCGCAGCTTCGCCGAGCAACGCGGCGATGCAGGCGCGCGCGACAACAAGATCTGGAGCCTGGGCGCCACATGGGCCGTTGGTCCGCACAGCTTCACCTTGGCCCACCAGCGCAGCACTGGCGACACCGGTTATCTGTACGGCGGCTACCGTGACAACACTAAGAACACCGGCATCGGCGACGGTGGCAACACCATCCTGCTGGCCAACTCCTACTGGTCCGACTTCAACGGCAAGGACGAGCGTTCGTGGCAAGCGGCCTACGGCATCGACTTCGCTACCTTCGGTGTACCTGGCTTGACCTACAACGTGGCTTACGTCCGCGGTACCAACATCGACGACGGCAGTGGCCGTGGCGATGGCACCGAGCGTGAAATCTGGAACCAGTTCAAGTACATCGTCCAGAGCGGCCCGGCCAAAGACCTGAGCCTGCGTGCTCGTGCCTCGTGGTTGCGCGTTTCCAACAACGCTGACAACTACAACGTAGGCGGAAACGAATTCCGCCTGTTCGCCGACTACCCGATCAACGTTTTCTAATTGATCCGGCGTCGCGCCTGATTGCAGGCGATAAAAAACCCCGACTGGTTCGGGGTTTTTTTATGTCGGTGGGACAGTCCTGCCGGTTTTGCAGAATCTTGCGTGCGAGTATATAAACCACGCTGTACAAATCAGATTCAGACTTTCCAAGATAAAAATACACGTAGGCATTTATGGATTATCACATGCTTACTACGTCGTTTCGGTCTTCTGTGCTCTTCGGCGAAGTATCCGACGTTGAACTAGGGCTGAGCGTTTCCTTCGATCAATTGACCCTGCACCGCGACATTGCCGTGTAATGCCGAATATTTTGCCAACTGCCCCAAGCGCCGCTCCAGTTCCTGCAACAGGCGGCTGCGAGTAGTCGTCACTTCGGTTCTATTGAACAATCCAGGCTCCACCGTATACAGGTTGAACCTCTGGTTGATCTCAGCCGCTGAGCAAATGCTGTAGTTCGCCTCGGCGTTGTGGTTGTAGAGCGCGACCATCGTCCCGGTCTGGCTGTCGGAGGGGCGTGCAAACAACATGCTGATGTGCTGCCCTTCACGAATACGAACGTTGCTGTCTGCGAACTGAAAGCAAGCTTCCTTGCCATCCGCCAGATGAACCCAAAATTCGTGTTCCTGAATATTGTGGCTACTGACACGCATCGAGGATGAACTACCGCCCACCGAGCCATAGCCATTGATCATATAACCGCCGCCGGAGCTGTGCGAATGACTGGCACTCAGGTGCGTCTGGTTGCGTTTCTGGCTGTCCAGTACCTGACCGCTGACGACAAAGAAGCATAGCTGGCGGTCGTAATGATTGAACGGCTCATCGATGAAGTTGGGGTCTTCGGCCGACAGGCTGATGTCGTACATGGTGCGGATCATTTCGTCGCGCGCAGCCTTGTCGTGCTTGGCGCGCTCCTTGAGCTCGGCGCGGCGCACTTTGGCGTCGTCGATGGCCTTGAGCGCCTGAGCCTTGAGGATTGGGGTCTTTTCGCTGGCGTAGGCGGCGGCTTTCTCGCTCGCCTCCTTGAGTACCGGCGCAGCCTTCTGGCCGGCCTCAACTACCAGATCCTTGGCTTTACTCAGCGCCTGCGCTGCCTTGGCAGCCAGTTCGGGGTTGGCGTCGGCGGCTTTCTTTTTCAGGTCATCCCAGAGACTCATTCTCTATCCTCTCAACGCGTCATCAATGAACAAGCCACGCATGGCGGGGCGTTGCAGAGTTTACAACTAGTTTGGGGGCGCAATGCCATCAACCGCTAGCGAAAGAAGGCCGGAAATAGTTGCGTGAACTTTGCGTAAGTTCACCTGAAACCGCCTGAAAATCAACGTTTTCACCACTTCTGCGCACCCTATCATCAGGTAATATTAATTAGCCATCTATTTGAATTGACGGCCCCTCCGCTTGCCGTTAGTGTTGCTGCAAATTTCGGGGACCTATATATATCAAGGGTGCCCGATGCTTATTGGAAGAGCGAAAGGGTAGGGAAAGGATGCGCGGAGTACTGCTACGCAGTGGCAAAAGTGAACAATTCACTGCGCTGGGCGAGACGGGTCAACCGGTTTACCGGGCGGCAATTCAGCTTCGCGAAGCAATCCGGCGGAAAAACCCCGACCATCCCGAACTGGTCGAGCACCTTGCTATTCCCAAAACCGATGAGCTTGGTAGCAACATCGATTGGTACAGCGAGCGTCCCGGTGACGTTATTCCCTGGAGCAGCGCCACCGAAGAAGAGCGAGAGCCTGCGCGCGCGCAACTGGAAGTGCTACAGCGTAAAATTGCCGACCTAAGCAATGAGCTACTCGGCCTGGATGCCAATGGCCAGCCAGTGCCAGGGCGCAAGCTGGGTGCGCAAGGCGACCGAACCGTGTTCGGCAAACTGCTGACCTGTGTGGTGCCCTTCCCCGACGAAAACTACGTTTACCTGGTTGATGGCAAACCGGTCCTGACCTTCTGGGGCTTCATTCATGCTGGCGCCGAACGCAGCCGTCAGCCTCTGCATTGCCTTTACCCAAACACAGCAAAAGCCACCGATCCTGTTGCCCCCGCGCCAGTCGCCCCTTTGGCGGCAGCGCCTGCGGCTGTGCCAGTGGCCAAGGAAGTCGTTAAACGCTCTTGGTGGCGGCATTTGTTCTGGCTGCTGCCCTTGCTGCTGTTACTGGCTTTTTTGCTGTTTGGTCTACGCGGTTGCTGGCCAACCTTGGGTTTTGGCGGTTTGCCGCAGGTTGATTTATCCAGCGAGGGCGCGCGCGCCCATGATCTGACAACGATTACCCAGCCCTCAGGTAATCGTGCACCTACTGTCGATCAAGGGGCTGTGGTCGGCAATGGCACAGGCGTGAACCTACCTGAAGGTGCCGCTGTAGCGGCAGGCCAGAACCTGCCCGGCGCACCTGAAACCGGCTCAGCCAAAGCGCCGGCCAGCAGCGCTCCTGAGGCCAGTACTGCGCCAACACCAGAATCACAACTTGAAGCTGCATCCGCGTCAGAACCTGGCAATCAAGAACCCGCCCAGATACCGGCCGAGCAGACACCACCCGCTCCGCGCGAGCTGCCTGCTGACGCCCAGCAACAGCCGAGCGACGTGATCATTCCCCCCGATGCAGGCAACGGCGCAGCTGATTTCCTCAACGGCAACTGGAACGGTGCCGGCCTCCAGGAAGTGGGCTCCGCCAAGCCACTGCGACTCAAATACAACATCCACAATGGCAAAGGCCAGGCCACCGTCAGCCGCTCCGATGGCGTGCGCTGTAGCGCACCCGTAGCGGCCACGATGAACGCCGGCACACTGTCGATCAATAGCGAAGGCCAAGCAGCCTGCGCAGACGGCAGCAGCTATGAACTCCCGCAAGTGAATTGCAAGCCAGGCGCTCAAAACATCACCAATTGCGCCGGTAACTACGGTGCCAATGACTTCCAGATGCTGATGAAACAAGCCGGCCAATAACTCGAGAAGCACAGAACATGTTGCCTGAAATCACGCAGTTCGAAGATACGGTCACGCTAGTCAGCGATACCGGTATTCAGTTCATGGACTTCGCCCTGCGCCTGGGGCCCGACGAGCAGGCCGGCAAGTTCGTGCAGCTCAACAACGGTATGGTTCCGACCCGCCTGTTGTGGTCCAAGGAATACAAGGACTTCTACGAGCCCGAACCCGACAAAGTGGTTCAAGTCGAGTTCGACTCCAGCGAAGAAAACCACTTCCGTCTGAGCATGGAAGAGAGCCTGAAGCTATTCGACGGTGTCTGGCTGCCGATTCCGTTCCTGCGCTTCATGCCGCCCTACCGTTATGACGAGGGGCCGAACAACTGGTCGCGGATGCGCCTGATCAAACTGCCCGAGGCTGATGTCGACGGCAACACGCACCGCCTCACCCTGGCCTTCGACTGCCGCATCATGACGACGGTCCTGGGTGCGGCCTATCTGGCTCCAAGCGAAGAAGACGTGCGCTCTGGCGTCGCCTTCAAGCTGGCCTGCAGCGCACGCGAGTATGGCTGGTTCCTGACCAATGGCTGGATCCGTGAATGGCTGACCGACCTGTACACCGAAGCCCGCGTGGAATGGACCCGCGAACGTCTGGACAGAGACCTTCAAGGTAATCGCCATCTGGGCCACTACCTCAACCTGTTGAGCCTGTTGCGCCGCCCTGTCCCTGCTGAGCAGAGTACTGAAAAGCCCAAGGTCGAGATCCCGGAAATCAAAGTGGTCGCCAACGAAGCGCAAGGCGTCGTGCAACCGATTCCTGTCGACCTGGTGCTGGATGTCGGCAACTCGCGCACCTGCGGCATCCTCATCGAGGACCATGGTCAATCCGGCTCTGGCATGCGCAACAACTATGTACTTGAGCTCCGCGACCTCAGCGAGCCCCACCAGATCTACAACCAGGCTTTCGAAAGCCGGGTCGAATTCGCCGTGGCCGACTTCGGCAAAGATAATTTTTCGCACAAGAGTGGCCGTCACAACGCCTTCCAGTGGCCGACACTTGCCCGCGTCGGTGGTGAAGCCGGACGCCTTGCCAGCCGCCGCCGTGGCACCGAGGGTTCGACCGGTCTGTCCAGCCCGAAACGCTACCTGTGGGATGAGAAAGCCTACGGCCACGGCTGGCGTTTCAACACCACCTATCAGAAAGCAAGCGATGAACCCGAAGCGATTGCCGCGCCCTTCTCGGAGCTGATCAACGACCTCGGCCAGGCACTGTATCTGCCACCGAAAAACGACATGCTGGTGTTCAACTCACGCTACTCGCGCAGCAGCCTGATGACCTTCATGCTGGCCGAGGTCGTGACCCAGGCCCTGGCGCAGATCAACAGCCCGGCGCAACGTTCGCGTCAGGGCCACGCCCGCGTGCCACGCTTGCTTAACAGCATCACCCTGACAGTACCGCCAGGCATGCCCCAGGCCGAGCGCAGCATTCTCAGCAACCGCGTGTTCGAAGCCGTCGGCCTGGTGTGGAAAAGCCTTGGCTGGCATGAAGGCGAAAGCAACCCGTTCAAGAACAAGACCGTAAAACCGCGCACGCCGCTGCCAAGCATTCGCGTCGAGTGGGACGAGGCCAGCTGTGGCCAGTTGGTTTACCTGTACAACGAGGTCAGCGAGAACTTCGCCGGTCACCCGGAAGAGTTTTTCGCGGCGCTGGCACGCCCAGACAAGACCGAGACCGAACAGATCACCCTGGCCACCATCGATATCGGCGGCGGTACCACTGACCTGGTGATCACCGACTACCGCCTGGACCGTGGCGCCAATGGCGGTAACGGCGCCAACGCGCATATCGTGCCCGATCAGCGCTTTCGCGATGGTTTCAAGATTGCCGGCGACGATATCCTCCTGGATGTGATCCAGGAGTTCATCCTGCCCTCGTTCAAGCGCGCCCTGCAGGATGCCGGGGTGTACGCACCTGACGCACTGATGTCACGCCTTTGCGGCAATGGCGATGCCAGCGCCCCGGAACGTATCCTACGCCAGCA
>Ga0302262_10001391_pt1 | contig 10171 bp, 10 predicted proteins | sample II_Fen_E3_4_FD_194557 | JGI IMG/M metagenome (GOLD analysis project Ga0302262, IMG submission 194557) | Peat permafrost microbial communities from Stordalen Mire near Abisko, Sweden - II_Fen_E3_4 | ecosystem: Environmental > Terrestrial > Soil > Wetlands > Permafrost | place: Sweden: Abisko...
TGTCATATTCGGCCGCATCAGCCCAAGCGCCGCGCGGATCGAGCAGCTTGGTGTCCACGCCAGCCACAGCCACCGGCACTTCGAAGCCGAAGTTGGGGTCGATGGTGAACTCAACGTCGTTCAGCGAACCATCGAGAGCAGCGTTCAGCAGCGCGCGGGTGGCCTTGATCGGCATACGCTTGATGCCTTCCTGCGTGGCCTTGCCGCCCGACCAGCCGGTGTTGACCAGCCAGCACTTCACACCGCCCTTGTTGATGCGCTCCTTGAGCAGGTTGCCATAGACCGACGGATGACGCGGCATGAAGGCAGCGCCAAAGCAGGTGCTGAAGGTGGCCTGCGGCTCGGTCACGCCGATTTCGGTGCCGGCGACCTTGGCGGTGTAGCCCGACAGGAAGTGATACATCGCCTGATCCGGCGTCAGACGCGCGATCGGAGGCAGCACGCCATAAGCATCGGCGGTCAGGAAGATCACGTTCTGCGGCACGGGGCCGAGGTTATCCGTCGAAGCATTGGGGATGAAATCGATCGGATAGGCGCCGCGGGTGTTCTCGGTCTTGCTGGCGTCGGTGAAATCCAGCTCGCGGGTTTCCGGATCGATCGTCACGTTCTCAAGGATCGTGCCAAACATCTTGGTGGTCGCATAGATCTCCGGCTCGCCTTCAGCCGAGAGGTTGATCATCTTGGCGTAGCAGCCGCCTTCAAAGTTGAACACAGCCGAGTCCGACCAGCCATGCTCGTCGTCACCGATCAGCGTGCGCGAAGCATCGGCCGACAGGGTGGTCTTGCCAGTGCCCGACAGGCCAAAGAAGATCGCGGTATCGCCCTTGGGGCCGATGTTGGCCGAGCAGTGCATCGGCATCACGCCCTGCGCCGGGAGCAGGAAGTTGAGCAGGCCAAACACGCCCTTCTTCATCTCGCCCGAATATTCGGTGTTGCCGATCAGGATCAGCTTTTCGCTGAAGTTGACCGAGATCACCGTGTCGCTGCGGCAACCATGGCGCTCAGGGTTCGCCTTGAAGCTGGGCAGGTTGATGATCGTGTATTCGGGCGCAAAGTTGGCCAGTTCGTCAGCCTTCGGGCGCACCAGCAACGTGCGAACGAACAGGCTGTGCCAAGCCATCTGGGTGATGACGCGCACGGCGACGCGATATTCGGGCTGGCTGCCACCGAACAGGTCGGCAACGAACAGTTCCTTCTGATCCTTGATCGCATCAAGGAAATCAGCCTTCAGATTGGCCCAATGCTCAGGGGACATCGGCTGGTTGATCGGGCCCCAGTTCACCGGAGCCTCGGTCACGTCATCGCGAACGATGAACTTGTCCTTCACGCTACGACCGGTAAACTTGCCGGTATCGACCAGCAGCGCGCCATCCTTGGTCAGCTGGCCCTCGCCGCGACGCAGCGCCTGTTCGACCAAGGCAGCGGTGCCGAGGTTGGCATGGATTTCAGCCGAGGTTTCGATGCCCTGGGCGGTGAGCGGATAGCTGAGCGAGGAAGTCAAGATCGTCTCTCCGAATGATGGCGCGGCGCACCAAGGTAGTGCCCGCTTCGGCCTCCCCCCGCATACGAAGGCATTGGGAACACGCCTGTAGACGACACCCCATTTGCATACGAATGCGAGAATTGGTTTTCGAATAATGCAGCCTTGCGCCTTCGTCAAATGCCAGATGAAAAATTCCTTGAAATTAGGCGCTTGTCAGACAATATCGCGCTAATTCCAAGAAAAACTCCCACCATTGCCAGATGTTAGCCAGACCGCTACCGCTCAGCTTCCGTTCACCCGTGGCCTGCTGGTTCCATTCCTATGGATGAATCTCTACCTACCCCGTCCGACACCTCCCCCGATTCGCATCCGGCTGGGCGGCATACGATTGCGCTGGTCGATGATGATCGAAATATCCTCACCAGCGTGTCCATAGGACTTCAGGCCGAAGGCTATGCCACCCGCGTCTATGCCGATGGCGCCAGCGCGCTGCGCGCCTTGCTCGACAACCCCCCGGATCTGGCGATTTTCGACATCAAGATGCCGCGCATGGATGGGCTGGAATTGCTCCAGCGACTGCGCGAAAAATCCGCCTTGCCGGTAATTTTCCTCACCAGCAAGGATGACGAGCTGGATGAAGCCCTCGGCCTGTCGCTGGGCGCGGATGACTATATCACCAAACCCTTCAGCCAGCGCCTGCTGGTCGCCCGCATCCGCGCCATCCTGCGCCGGGTGGAGGTCGCCCGCGCCGATGCCGCCCCGCATCCCGGCGCGCCCGCCACCCCCGCGCCAGACCTCATCCGCCGCGGCCGCCTCACGCTCGATCCCGCCCGCCACGAAGTCCGCTGGGCCGATACCCCCGTCGCGCTCACCGTCACCGAATTCATGATCCTCGAAGCGCTGGCCCAGCGCCCCGGCGTGATCAAAAGCCGCAACCAACTGATGGATTGCGCCTATAGCGACGACACCTATGTCGATGATCGCACCATTGATTCGCACATCAAACGCCTGCGCCGCAAATTCCGCGCGGTGGATGGTGATTTTTCCGCCATCGAAACGCTCTATGGCGCGGGCTATTCCTTTGCCGAAGGCTAATGATGGCCTCGGCTGATGATCGCGCCGCCCGGCGGGCGCTGGCCTTGCGCATGGGCGCGCCATGGCGTGGTGTCTCGCTCACCACGCGCATTCTGGTGGTCAATGTCATCGTGCTGGCGCTGATCGCCTTCAGCCTGCTCTATATCGATTCCTATCGCCGCCAGGTGCTGGGCGAACGCTTCAAGCGCGCGAGCAGCGAGGCCGAAATCGCCGCCGAGGCGCTGGCCCAAGTCTCACCGCAAGATCGCGCAGCCGTGCTCACCACCATCGGCCAGCGCCAGCATCTGCGCCTGCGCATCTACGCCCCCGATGGCGATCTGCTCGCCGACAGTTTCGCGCTGGTCCCCCCGTCCTACACGCTGGCCGACCCCCATGGGCAACCTTGGCCCATGAAGGCCGCGCGCACCATTGATCGCGCGATGGATGCCCTGCTCGGCGCGCCCGATGTGCCCGCCTATGCAGAACCGGCCACCACCACCCTATCAAGCTGGCCCGAAGCCCAAGCCGCACAAGCCAGTGGCCGCACCCATGTCCGCGAACGCTACGCCCCCGATCGCACCCCGATGATCTCCGCCGCCACCCCCATCGGACGACAAGGCGCGGTCCTCCTCGTGCTGCAAAACGCCAAGGATGTGACCCAAGCCATCCGCGACGCACGCCAGACACTGGCCGATGTGGTGGGCGTAGGCCTGCTGCTCACCATCTACCTCTCGCTGTTCCTCGCGCGCACCATTGTGCAGCCCCTGCGCGTCTTGGTCCGCGCCGCCGTGCGCGTGCGCCTTGGCCGCGATCGCACCGTGGTCGTCCCCCGCCTGCCCGACCGGCGCGATGAAATCGGCCTGCTCGCCCGCGCCCTGTCCGATATGACCGGCGCCCTGCGCCAGCGGATGGATGCCGTCGAACGCTTCGCCGCCGATGTCGCGCATGAGATCAAAAACCCCTTAGCTTCCCTGCGCAGTGCCCTGGAATCGCTCGACAAGATTGAAGACCCAGAATTGCGCCGCCAGCTCTCCGACATCGCCAACCACGATGTCCAGCGCATCGACCGCCTGATCACCGAAATCGCCGAAGTCAGCCGCATCGACGCCGAACTCGCCCGCACCACGTTCGAACTGATCGACCTGCGCGCCATGGCCCGCGCTCTGGTCGGCGGGCGCAGCCGTCGCGGCGTCAACCGCGATTGCCAACTCGATCTGCGCGTTCTGGGCAACACCCCCGCCATCGTCGAAGGCGTCCCCCCCCGGCTCGAACGCGTGTTTGAAAACCTGCTCGACAATGCCGTCTCCTTCTCTCCCCCCGGCGGCCTGATCGTGATCGAGATCACCACCTCGCCCGAGACGATCAGCATCGAGGTCCGCGACCAAGGCCCCGGCATCCCCCCCATCGCACGCGAAAAGATCTTTGAACGCTTCCACTCGCTGCGCCCCGCCGCCGAGGATTTCGGCGCCCACAGCGGCCTGGGCCTCGCCATCGCGCGCACCATTATCGAGGCGCATGACGGCTCGCTCGCCGCGCGCGACCCGCTCCCCGGCGAGACCGGCGCCCGCTTCGTCATCGATCTCCCCCTCTGGCGCCCAGAGCCAGAGGAAGCATGACCCCCTTCCCCCACCAAGCCGGCTGCGTCGCCATCGGCGGGCGCGGCTTGCTGATCGAGGGCGCCCCCGGCCTCGGCAAATCCTCGCTCGCCCTCGCGCTGATCGATCGTGGCGCGCAATTCATCGGCGATGACAGTGTCCTGCTCACCCCCCACGATGGCCGCCTCCTCGCCAGCCCCCACCCCGCCACACGCGGCCTGATCGAGATCCGGGGCCTTGGCCTTGTCCCCCTCCCCACCTGCGAGAGCGCCCCCATCGCCCTCCTCCTGCGCCTTGCCCCCGATGCCCCCCGCTATATCGAGAGCGCCCCGCACACACATCTCGGCGGCATCCCCCTGCCCACCATCACTCTCTACCCCGATCCGGCCACCCTGCCCCTGCGTGCGCAATGGGCACTGCGCCACCATGGGCTGATCTGGCCCACATAACCCCCTTCCCTTTTGCCGCGCGGCGGCGCAGATAAGGCGCCATGACTGGCGAGCCAATCGATCCGATCCCCCACGGCGGCCCCGCACCGGGCAAACAACGTATCCTGCTCGTCACCGGCGTGCTGGGCGCGGGCAAAACCACCGCCCTGCGCGCGCTCGAAGATCTCGGCTGGGAAATCGTCGACAATTTCCCGATCCGCTTCCTCGAACGCTTCATCGACAATACCGAGGATGATGATCCGGGCGCTGGCCCGCGGGCCATCGGCTTTGATTCGCGCACCCGCGGCTTTGATCCGCGCAGCGCCATCGAGCTGGTCAAGCGCCTGAGCCAACGCGAAGATCTGGAACTGACCACGCTCTACCTCGATTGCGAACTGGGCGAGCTAGAGCGCCGCTACAACGAGACCCGCCGCCGCCACCACCTCTCCGCCGATCTCCCCGTCGCCGCCGGCATTACCGCCGAGCGCGAGTTGATGGAGCCGCTGCGCCGCTGGGCCGATGTGGTGATCAACACCACCGCCTTCTCCTCCAACGCGCTGCAACAAGCCATGCGCGAGCAATTCGCCCCCGATTCCGGCCCCGCCCTCACGCTGACAATCACCAGCTTCGGCTTTGCCAAAGGCATGCCCCCGGTGGCCGATTTCATCTTCGACATGCGCTTTTTGAACAATCCGCATTGGGATCTGGCCCTGCGCCCGATGACCGGGCGCGACGCCCCGATTGCAGACTTCATCCGCCGCGATCCGGCGTTTGATGATGTCTTCACCCGCATCCGCGATCTGCTGCTGCGCGTGATTCCGCGCTTCAAGGTTCAGGGCAAGGCCTATATCCACATCGCCTTTGGCTGCACCGGGGGCCGCCATCGCTCGGTATTCATGGCCGAACAGATCGGCGCAGCCTTGCGCGACGCAGGATTTTCCCCCACTATGATCCATCGTAATTTGGGCTCGCGCGCGGCAGACCTTGTGGAAGGCCCCCCCGCACGATGACCCAACAGGTTTGATCGCCCGCGAAAGGCTCTGCGCGAAACATGCAAGTTATCTCCCCCGCACGCCGCCGATGCCACCAGCAACCGGCGATGGCCTGCGCATGATCGGCCTTATTCTGGTCACCCATGGCAATCTTGCCGAAGAATTCGTGCGGGCCATGGAACATGTCGTGGGCAGACAGGAGGCAATTGTCACCGTCTGCATCGGCCCGAATGACGATGTGGAGCGCCGCCGCAAGGAAATCGCCGAGGCGATCAAGCTGGTGGATGTTGGCGATGGCGCGATCATCCTGACCGATCTGTTCGGCGGCACACCGTCCAATCTGGCGATTTCGCTGATGCAAACCGGCCGGGTAGAGGTCATCGCGGGGATCAACCTGCCGATGCTGATCCGCCTGTCTGGCGCGCGCAAAGGCGCCACCGTGCAAAGCGCCGTGTCGGCCGCGCGCGAGGCTGGTCGCAATTATATAACCGTGGCGTCTGAATTTTTAGGACAAGACGCCTGATAAATCAGGGTGTGAGGGTGCATGACTGAGCTGCGGGAAACCGTCAAAATCGTGAACGCCAAAGGGCTTCACGCCAGGGCGAGCGCGAAATTCGTGAACATGGTGGCCATGCTGCCCGGCGGGCTGGATGTGAAAGTCATCAAGGAGGGCACAGAGGCGGTCGGCGGATCGATTCTGGGCCTGATGATGCTGGGCGCGGCAAAGGGCGATCTGGTCGATGTCGTGGTATCGGGCGATGATGCCGAAGCGGCCCTTGCCAAGCTGACTGGCCTGATCAAGGATGGCTTTGGCGAGGATTAAGGCGTTTGCCGGTTCGACAGATGCCCAAGGGGCGGTTATAGGGCGGCGCTTTCCGATCCGCCAAAGGCCTGCCCCATGCGCCGCACCATCACCGGCTTCTCAAACCCCACCGTCAAATTCCTCAAAAGCCTGCGCGATAAAAAGCATCGCCGCCGCGAGGGCAAATTCCTCGCCGAAGGCCTGCGCCTGCTGACCGACGCGCGCGAATGCGGCCGCCTGCCCGAAATGCTGGTGATGGCCGACAGCCGCGATCCCCACCCGCTGCTCGATGCGCTCGAAAGCGATGTGCTGCGCGCGGGCGGCGAAGTGGTGGAAACCAGCGAGGACATCCTCAGCAAAATCACCGGCAAGGATAATCCCCAAGCCGTCTGCGGCGTCTTCCCCGAATTCGACACCGCGCTCTCCGGCATAGACCGCGCCGCCGCACCGATCTGGCTGGTCGCCCAAGCCATGCGTGATCCGGGCAACCTCGGCACCATGCTGCGCACCGCCGATGCGGTGGGCGCAGGCGGCCTGATCCTGCTCGATGATTGCGTGGACCCGTTCAGCGTGGAAACCGTCCGCGCCAGCATGGGGGCCATCTTTACCCAGCGCATCGCCCAAGCCCGCTGGGAAGAGTTCCTCCCCTGGCTGCGCACTGGCGCCGGGCAATTGGTCGCCGCCAGCTTGCGTGATGCCGTCCCCTATCGCGGCGCGCCCTACGCTGGCCCGTGCTTCCTCATGGTCGGCAACGAATCGCGCGGCATCCCCGAGGAATACGAACGCGCCTGCGACCTGCGCGTCACCATGCCCATGAAAGGCCGCGCCGACAGCTTGAACGCGGCAGTGGCTGGCGCGGTGTTGGCCTATGAGGTGTTGGCCGGGTTGGAAGGGTAACAGCATGCGAGGGGTCGCACCCCTCGCGCTCCCTTTTCCTGTCCGCGTTACGCCCGGCATCAGCCTAACGCCATAAGAGCCGATTGGCACACTAACCGCGCCTTAACCCCTCCTTATTGACATGAAGCGGAGGGGCTAAACGCCCCTATTCCCCATCCGGCCAAGGCAGCCCCACCGGCACGCCCCCATCGGCATGTCTCGGCTGCGCCTCCACCAAAGCCACATCCTCAATCTCGCGCTTGCCAATCTCGATGCCCTTCTCGCGCATCCTCTTAGCCGAAGTCATAACATTGCGCTCAAACGACCCCACAAATTTGTTATAATTTTCAACAGCACTGGTCAGCCCACCCCCAACACGCTTCAAATGCTCAGCCGCCACGGCCAGGCGATCATACAATTCGCCCCCCATCCGCCCAATCTCGCGCGCCTCGCGCGCCAAACCATCCTGCCGCCACACCTGCGCCACCGTCCGCGCAATCGCGACCAGATTGGTAGGTGTCGCCAGCAAAACCTTATTCCGAAACGCAAAATCCCAAAGCTCAGGATCCTTCTCCAGCGCCGCCGCCACAAAATGCTCGCCCGGCACAAACATCACCACATAATCGGGCGCATCCTCAAACTGGCTCTGATAGCTCTTGGTGCCCAGCGTCTGCACATGGTTGCGCATCGATGCCACATGCGCGCCCAAGGCCGCCTCACGCGTCGCCTCATCCTGCGCTTCAAACGCCTCCTGATAGGCATTAAGCGACACTTTGGCGTCAATCACCAGCTTCTTGTGCCCCGGAATATTCACAATCGCATCCGGGCGCAGCCGCCCATCCTCGGTATCAATCGAATGTTCGGTTACAAAATCAGTATGTTCTGCCAAGCCGCATTGCTCCAGAACATTGCGCAACTGCTGCTCGCCCCAACGCCCCCGCGCCTTGGGCGCATTGCGCAGAGAATTGCCCAAACGCTGCGCCTCCTCGCGCACCTTTTCCTGCCCCTCGCGCATCGACTGAATCAGCCCGGCCAATTGCCCAAAACTGTCCACCCGGCTCCGCTCCAGCGCGACAACCTGCTGCTCATAGGCCTGCAACCGCTCGCCCACCGGCGCCAAAACGGTCTTGATCCGCGCCTCGCTGGCCTTCTCGCTCTCGGCAAAACGGGCATCTGCACGCGCCAAAAACACCTCCTGCGCCCGCTCCAACACCCGCGCGCCAGCATTCTCAAACTCGCGCTTCAGCCCATCCTGTGCCGCCAAAAGCAACCGCTGCTGCTCGGCAAAATGCTCGGCCTGCGCCTTCATCCGCGCCAGATCCGCGCGCAATCCCTCGCGCTCGCGCTGCGCCGCGCCCAGCTCCTCGGCCAAACGATCCGCGCGCCCAGCCCGAGCCTCGGCCCCAGCCAATTCGGTGATCGCGCGGCGGAATTTCTCATCCAACTCCCGCGCCTCGGCATCGCGCGCCGCAAAACGCGCCCTCCACTCCGCCACCGGCCGCCCGCCAAGCCACCAGCCCAGCGCGCCAAACACCAGCGCCGCCACAATCACCAAACCTGAATCCACAACCACCCCTTCACCAGAACGTAGGGGGAACGTAGCCGCAGATCAGCCCGGGATCAACCCAGCTTACGCGCCTTTTCCAATTTCTTCAGCGCCATATTGCGCTTCAACCGCGACAGGTGGTCGATGAACAAAATGCCCTCAAGATGGTCGATCTCATGCTGAACACAGGTCGCCAGCAGGCCCTCAAGCACCTCCTGATGCACATTCCCGTCCAGATCCTGCCAGCGCAACGTGCAGGTCTCAGGCCGCTCCACCTCGGCAAAAATATCGGGCACAGACAAGCACCCTTCCTGATACACGGAATAGTCTTCCGACGGATCAAGGATTTCCGGATTGATGAACACGCGCGGCTCTTTTTTCAAAGGCTGATGCGTATGCTCATGCCCGCCGTGTGATGTGCACACCTCCGGCTCCGCATCCTCGTCCTCGGGCTGCAAATCCACCGTCACCACGCGCAAAGGCACGCCGATCTGAATCGCGGCCAGACCAATGCCCGGCGCGTCATACATCGTCTCAAACATGTCCTCGACGAGCGCTTTCAGCTCATCGTCAAACACAGTGACAGGGGCAGAAATCTGCTTCAGGCGCACATCGGGCGCTTCGATAATCGTTCGGATAGCCATAGGTGGCAGATAATCACACCCCCGCCCCGGCGCAAGCCCCCCTCACCCCACGGGCCGCCGCGCCCGCAGGGCCTGCGCCAGTGTGCCCTCGTCCAGATAATCCAGCTCGCCCCCCACCGGCAGCCCATGCGCCAATTGCGTCACGCGCAGAGGAAAACTCTCCAGCCGCTCGGCAATGTAATGCGCCGTGGTCTGCCCCTCCAGCGTGGCATTCATCGCCAGCACCACCTCGTCGATCCCGCCCTGCGCCACACGCTCGATCAAACCGGCAATGCGCAAATCCTCTGGCCGCACCCCGTCGAGCGCCGACAGCCGCCCGCCCAGCACATGATACCGCCCGGTAAACAGCCGCGCCCGATCCAGCGCCCACAGGTCCGCCACATCCTCCACCACACAGATCGAGCGCTGCTCCCGCCGCGGATCGGCGCAAATCTGACAAGGGTCGCACGTGTCCACATTGCCGCAGACCCCGCATTCGACCAGCCGATCTTTCAGCACATCAAGCGCCTCCAAAAGCTGCACCAGCGCGGTATCGCGCCGCTTGATCAGCCATAAAACCGCCCGCCGCGCGCTGCGCGGCCCCAGCCCCGGCAGGCGCGCCAAGGATTGCGCCAGTGTTTCGATCTCTTGCGATGCCATGCCAGCCCAGATAGGGCGGCGCGAAGCAAAGGCAAAGAGCCGGGAACAGACTTATGCGCATCATCTACATGGGCACGCCCGAATTCGCGGTG
>Ga0302262_10001392_pt1 | contig 10166 bp, 6 predicted proteins | sample II_Fen_E3_4_FD_194557 | JGI IMG/M metagenome (GOLD analysis project Ga0302262, IMG submission 194557) | Peat permafrost microbial communities from Stordalen Mire near Abisko, Sweden - II_Fen_E3_4 | ecosystem: Environmental > Terrestrial > Soil > Wetlands > Permafrost | place: Sweden: Abisko...
TTGATTCCGGAACTGATAAAACCATTACTCAACCGCCTCGGAAATGTGCACAATACCCAACCCAAAGTTATTTCGGTAAGCCAGAGTACGGAACTGGGTACGGTTTATTCACTTAATGAACTAAAAGCCCTGTGTGACTTTGCGCATTTGAATAATATGTATGTTCATCTCGACGGTGCTAGAATTTCGAATGCAGTCGCCTCTTTGAACGTAACTATGAAAGAAGCAACCGTCGATTGTGGCGTTGATATTATGAGCTTTGGTGGTACTAAAAACGGCTTGATGATAGGGGAGGCTGTATTAATATTTAACGAAGAGCTGAAAGCCAATGCTTCTTATTTCCATAAGCAAACTGCTCAATTGTTTTCCAAAAACCGTTTTATAGCAACACAATTCTCCGCTTTACTTTCTAATGATTTATGGCTGCGCATGGCAAACCATTCCAATAAAATGGCTAAGTTACTTGCTTCTCAAGTAAGTCAGCTTCCCGGAGTGCATGTTACGCAAACAGTGGATGCCAATGCTGTTTTTGCGGTTATTCCTTTTCATACTATTCAACCGTTACGAGATCAGTATCCTTTCTACGAATGGAATGCCGAAACCCACGAACAACGCTGGATGTGCTCTTTTGATACAACCGAAGAGGAAGTGACCGGATTTGTGAATTCATTGAAACTACTGTTGTAAATGCCAATTAACGAGAGCTGTAAATTTTTAATATAATTACACCGATCGAAGTGAAAGTATTATTTTTTAAGCACACTTAAAGTGTTAGCGTTTTTAATGTGTTGATTATTAATTATTTCTTATAACCTAAATGCAACTTAAATCCTTTTCTCAAACTATTCAGGTGACTGAAAATCAAACTGCAATTCAATATGGCTCCGGTTTGCTTCCGGTTTTTGCAACCCCGGCATTAATTGCGCTTATGGAAAATACAGCTATGCAACTTATTAGTCTCCCCGACGGTAGTTCAAGTGTCGGTATTTCAATAAATATGCAACATGTTAAAGTCAGTCCTGTTGGAGCCGATATACAATGTACGGCAACTGTTTCATCTATTGAAGGGCGGAAATATACCTTCGAAATCATTGCGACAGATAGAAGCTCAGAAATAATTGGCAAAGCAACTCATGAGCGGGTAATAGTTGATATTAAAAAATTTATGAGTAAAATAGCTTGAACTTCAAGTTCTCGTGATTCTTACTATTCATGTCTCTTTTTAGATTTTCAGAAACGAACGTTTATATATCTAAAGTAGAAAACAAAAAAATGCCCGTATTGCTTCAAGCATTACGGGCATTTCAATTTGTTGTTTTACATCATTTCAATTTATTTCTTAAATCGTTGAATCAGATTATAGGTCTTGTAAATTCCTAACTCACCTGCTTTACTTAGATCGGCTAAGCCTTTGGTATCTTCTCCGATAAACAAATAGGTCAATCCGCGGTTAAAATAAGCTTCGGCAAACTCATGATCAATTTCAATACATTTTGAATAATTCGATATGGCTGAATTGAAATCTTTTTGAGTACATAAAATATTCGCTTTATTGAAGTATGCGAAAGAAAAATCAGGATTGAGATCATTGACTTTATCATAGTCACGCATCATTAATTCAATCTCAAATATCGATTGTTTCTCGACTGCATTTTTCTTGTTTTTTTCTTTCGAACTCTCAATAATAGCTGTTGTAGATTGATCGCCGTTATTTTTGATGTAATCTAATAATTTAAATCGAATATTTGCACGACAGAAATAGGCTAACATAAAATTAGGGCGGAGTGAAATAGCTTTGTTTAAATCTTCTATTGCACTATTAAAATCCTGAACAATTGCATATTCAAATGATCGGTTAAAATAGATGTCTGCGTTATTCGTGTCATGTACTAACAGGTTGGAAATATTATTAATGGCTTCAAAATGTTCATTCACCAACTCTGCTGTTAATGGCAATTCGTTGTTTGTGATCTTTAAAATCGAACTAAGTTTTTTCTCTTTGTTGTAGTCATCAAGAACTGAATAATAAATATTTGTCCGGCGAATTCCATCAGGCTTTGCATAATAGGTTAAAATGAAGTTCCGTTCGTTTACAATATCCGTGTATTTGTCCTGAACGGCTCCGCGGGTCTCATCACTGCTGTATTTTGACGCGGTTTCTGTGTCGTCAAGATCTTGAGTGGCAAACCTGTTAAATAACTCTGTCTTACGACCTGTGATCCCTTGTTGCGTGTTCTTTGCTAATTTATTGGTGGCCTGAATAATTTGTTTGTTTTTCCGATTGATATAATCTTTGTTCTTTTCTATGTTATTGGCGGCTACCCGGTATTGATAGGCAATTTTTTGATTCCCCAGAGCTTCTTCCGATTCTGCAATACCAATATAGGCAGGGATAAAATATTTAAACTTGCCAATGATTAATTTGTAATCTTTTATTGAATTTCTCAAATCTCCGATTGTTGACTCCAACATGGCTTTCCTCAATAGAGCCTCATCATTGGTTGAATCAAGTCTTAGGACGGTAATCAGATCTGTTAAGGCATTGTTGTTGTCCCCTAAGTTTGCCCGAAGCAATCCCCTGTTATAATAGGCCAGAGCATTGTTTTTGTCAATTTTTATCGCATTGTTGTAATCGCTGAGAGCCTGATTGTAATTCTTTTTCTCTACATTCAGAATCCCCCGGTTAATATAATCACCTTCATACGTTGTATTCCGTTTGATTGCTTCTGTATAATCTTTTAAGGCTCCATCCTTGTCGTTCTTTTGCATTCGGAGTATACCACGGGCACTCCAGCCCAAATAATTCAGACTGTCTTTCTGAATGAATTGATTAATGGTCTTTTCGGCATTGACTGTATCTTTTAATTCTAATTGAATTCTGCCTTTTTCATAAAGTAAACTGTATGTCTTTGGACTTAATTTTAAATACAGGTCTAAATCTGTCAGAGCTCCCACGTAATCTTTGTCTCTTTCTTTTGAATCCATCCTGCTCATAAGTAAATACAAGCTATTGGGGCTAAATTCCAGTGCTTTGGTGAAATCGGCAGTCGCTTCATTGAAATAATTCATCTTTTTTCTTGCAAAACCACGCGCATAATATGCTTGGGGCAAAAAAGGGTTGATTTGAATAGCTTCACTGCAATCCTGATCAGCACCCTGATAATCCCCCAGCTGTATCTTCGCGATGGCTCTGTTTAAATAAGGCTCTGGAAGATACGGCTTTATTTTTATCACCTGATTGAAGTATTGGATCGAAAGAACATAGTCTTCAAAGTAGAGTGCGTTCTCTCCAATTGCCATAATGCGTTCGGTATTCCATTGGGCCATAGCTACTACCTGGCACAGTAGACAAATTAAAATAAAGTTTACCTTTTTCAAGTGTCTTGTTTTTTATGTATTGATTACTCTGAAACGTTTCCCTCGCAACCGGAGTTGGCATTAAATGAACTTGGTATATCAAATTGTTCGGTAGATGAATATCCTAAATCACGGTCTGCTAATACCTTTTTCATATATAGGGCCCAGATTGGTAATGCCATACTGGCTCCCTGGCCTTCTGATATGTTGTCGAAGTGTATGGAACGATCTTCTCCGCCTACCCAAACTCCGGATACCAGGGACGGTGTGTAGCCCATAAACCATCCGTCCGAATTGTTTTGAGTTGTTCCCGTTTTAGCACCCATGGGCATGGTTAGTCCGTAACGACTGCGAATACGACTACCAGTACCTCCATCCACGACGCCGCGCATCATGTAGATCATCTTATAGGCTGTTGACTCACTGAATATCTCGTGCATTTGCGGCGTGAATCTCCCAATCACGTTTCCGTTGGCATCTTCAATCTTCGTTACATAAATCGGATCAACCCGGATCCCTTTGTTCGGGAATGCGGTATAAGCATCAACCATTTCACCTACCGATATGTCACAAATTCCTAAACACAATGATACTACAGGGTCTAAGTGTCCCTTTATTCCAAAAGACCGCATCAGTTTTACTAATGCAGCAGGCGTAAATTGTCCCATTAGGTAAGCAGATATCCAGTTGTCCGAATTTGCTAACCCCCAGCGTAAAGTGACAATATCACCGATTGTTTTATTCTTTGTTGTTGTTTTAGGTGTCCACGGCTTCCCGTTTCCGTCTATTAATGTAGTTGGTCTCCACGAAGTTTTATCACAGGGCCACATGCCTTCTTCCATGGCCAGTGAGTATAAGTATGGTTTCACGGTCGAACCTACCTGACGGCGTCCCATATTCACCATGTCATATTGAAACTGTGAAAAGTCGGGTCCGCCAATATAAGCTTTTACCTGACCGTTGTGAGGATCCATCGACATAAAGCCACAACGTAAGAAGTACTTGTGATAACGGATTGAATCCAGCGGCGACATAGTGGTGTCAATATCTCCTCTGGTTGAATAAACCGACATTTCGATACGTTCTTTGAATGAGTTTTCAATTTCCGATTCGGAATTTCCGGCTGCTTTCATTTTCAAATACCGGTCCGATTGCTTCATCGATCGCTTCAGTGTAGCTGCTATAACCTCTTGTTTTACGCTTCGTGAAAACGGTGCATAACTTCGGCCTCTCTTTTCTTTGAAAAAGTCTTTTTGAATTACCCGCATATGTTCATCAACGGCATCTTCTGCATACCGTTGCATGCGCGAATCAATCGTGGTGTAAATCTTTAATCCGTCTGCGTAAATATTATAGGGCGTTCCGTCTGCTTTCTTGTTCTTATTGCAAAAACCATATAATGGATTGGTATCCCAGGCCTTGCGATCTTCTTCGTATTTTCCTGGTTGCCAACTGGCATAATCGCTCTTGGAGGGCTCTTTAGCAGTCAGTATAATACGCAGGTATTCTCTGAAATAAGCGGCCAGGCCTAATTTGTGATCTACCTTTTGATAGTTAAGCGTAAGCGGAATCGCTTTTAATGAATCGTATTGTTGTCTGGATATGAAATCTGCTTTACGCATTTGGTTGAGTACCACATTCCTTCGACCACGGGTTCGTTCGTTATACCTCACCGGGTTAAAGTATGACGGGTTCTTGCACATTCCGATTAAAGTCGCTGCTTCTTCTATCTTTAAGTTCGCCGGCGATTTACTGAAATAAATTTGAGCTGCCGATTTTATCCCTACTGCATTATTCAGAAAGTCGAACTGATTCAGATACATGGCCATGATCTCGTCTTTCGTGTACAATCTCTCCAGTTTAACCGAAATAACCCATTCTATGGGTTTCTGCAAAGCACGTCGGATAAAATTATCTGCTTGTGGCGAATATAGCTGTTTGGCTAATTGCTGTGTGAGCGTGCTGCCACCACCCGAACTCTTTCGATGTAGGATCCCGGTAAGTACCACGGCGCGTGTTACGGCTCTGCCATCAATGCCCGAATGATCATAAAAACGTACATCCTCTGTGGCTACAAGGGCATTAACCACATTCTTTGATATCTCGTCGTAGCGAACGCCAACACGATTCTGTTTGCTGTAAAAATAATTACCCAGCAACTGTAAATCGGATGAGTAGATTTCTGTCGCAAATTTATTCTTCGGGTTCTGCAATTCATCAATAGGAGGCAGGTATCCAATCCAACCCATATTAATGAAAACAAACATTAGAACAATGCAAGCAACGCCGAAAACAAATAATCGCCAGAATATACGTTTGAACTTAGAACGTTTATCGCTTTTTTGAGTCTTTTTATCCATAATAAATGTTACATAATAAAGGCACAAAAGTACTATTTTTTTTTATAAATCAGACCTTCATTAGTTCTATTAAAATAAGGTTGGAAATCTGTATACCTTCGGGAGTTAAACGAAGTTTTCCTTCCGAATGATATGCTTGATCACTATCCATAAACCTTTTTATGTTTCTTAAGCAATAACTGCTAAGTTCAGGACCAAATTCCTGCTCCATAAATTGAACATCCAAACCATCGGATGTTCGCAGCGAAACCATTACAAAATCATTATATCGATCGTACAGGGATAATTCTTCCCGTTCATAAAAGGTCGTGTTGTTGTCGATGGCTTTGACATATTCTTTAATCGAAGCGATATTCCATTGCCTCGAAATTAAATCGTATGAATGAGCTGACGGGCCAATACCTAAATAAGGTTCTTGTTTCCAATAGGAAGAATTATGCCGCGACCGGAAACCTCTTTGCGCAAAATTAGATATTTCATAGGCTTCAAAGCCATTCGATTTGACTTTTTTAAGTAAAAGAAGGTACATTTTATTCATTGTTGTTTCATCCACCGGTTCCGTCTTGCCGCTTTCTCGCTGTTTCCACAGTGCGGTCCCCTCTTCGTACGTTAATCCGTAAGCTGAAATATGCTGTATCTCGAGACTGAAAGCTATATCCAGTTGCTTTTCCCATGCTTCAGGGGTTTGATATGGCAGTCCGTATATCAGATCAATGCTTATATTGCCAAATCCGGCATTTTGAGCGTTTTTTACGGCATTAATGGCTTGGACCGATGTCTGGCGCCGGTTGATACGTTTAAGGTCACTATCGTCGAAAGATTGGACACCTATGCTGATCCGGTTAAACGGAAGCGTACGGATCGATTCAAGGTATGCTGAAGTCAAATCATCCGGGTTTGCCTCAAACGTGATTTCAGCATCTCCGGCTACGGTAAACAGGTTGTAAATTGTTTCAAAAATCATTGAAAACTGTTCCCGGTTTAAAATACTGGGTGTCCCTCCTCCAAAATAAATCGTGTTAATGGGGCTGTTTGCTAAATAATCCTTTCGAATATTGAGTTCCCTGACGAGCGAATCAATGAATACGGGAATAAATTGCGGTGCTACTTCCGTGTAGAAATCGCAATAGGTACATCTTCTTTTACAAAATGGAATATGAATATAAATACCTGCCATTTTTATCTATTTAGTTGTCAGTTGTTTGAACTTTGTTGAAAATTAATGTTTCTTTTTTCTGACAAAAATATGACAATTAGTTTGTATAATCGAAAAAAGCGCGTATCTTTGCACTCGCTTTTCAGAAATGATATTCACGGTGTCAAAAGTGATTCACGGAGTTTCAAAAATGAATTGATTGTTTCGGGGTGTAGCGCAGTCCGGTTAGCGCACCTGCTTTGGGAGCAGGGGGTCGTGGGTTCGAATCCCGCTACCCCGACAAAGAAAAATCAGCTATTTACAATGTATGTTGTAGATAGCTGATTTTTTTGTTATATACACAATAATTTTAAATGCAAAATAAGCATCTAATTCACACTCACTAAGTTAGTATAAAACGCCTGTAATGTACTGAAAACACACATCTATGCTGTAAATTTTCAGCCGATACAAACCGCAGGTAAAGTCTTTGAAAAGCAAACCGGATATTACCCAACTTACCGAAACCAGAGAGCAACGTTTGGTAAGGCTTACGGGTTACAATCCCTGTCGATGCCCCAGGTGCAAAACAGGAACTATGCAAGCAGTAGAAATACTGCCTCGTATCCGCTCTCCCGATAATGTGTTTTACCCACGAACTGAAACCCTGAATCTGTAATTTATTGCCTCTCAAGCCCTGTTCGTGAATAGGGACGGCCATTGCTTTGCCTATACTGTAGCAAAAACCGCTGTTTCTGCTGTTTTCTTATCTTACTTCAGCTGTGTTCTTGTAGAAAATCTACTTCCTACAGCGCACTTTGTTCTTTATTTTGTCTTTTCCATCCTGCGACAATCTATCAAAATTGGTCGCTTTTTCCATAACTCAATTACTTCTTAGCGCTCGTTGAATGGAAATCCTGCGAAAGGGAATACGGTTCAACCGACGCTTCCTTGCTGGGTCGTTCCGACCACAGGAAGCCTATGTATTATGGCTTCGTTATTTTTTCATTTTTCAGTTCAAAAGTATGTCTTAACTGCAAATTCAAACTGGTTGATAAATATCTCTTTAAATCTCGATATGTTGTTTTGTTCGTAAAACAGTAACATTGCTTTCTTGTAGTCTACAGAGTCAACTGTCCTGAATGAAATGGGACAATGCTTGTAATTCATTAGAATTGCATTACTTACTATTCTTGCTGTTCTCTTGTTTCCGTCCATAAATGGTTGAATATATGAAATCAGCACTAAAATCAACAGTGCTTTTTCAAATATATTTTCTTTCTTGTTCACTAATTTACAAGCAGATTCCAATGCTTCACGTATTTGAAATTCATTGTCAAGCGGTCTATAATTTGTTCCTGAAATACCAACTCGACGTCTTCTTAAATGCTTGTCAACAGCTAAATCTTTTATAAGTAAACTGTGTATGTCTTCGATTTTCATAATCGATAATGGGATTAAATAATCCTGATTTTCAACAAGAAAATCTAGTGCATCTTTGTGATTTAGAAGCATAATTGCTTCTTCTTTCGTTTTCCCAGCGGCAGTTTCTTTATCTTTAAGTAGTCTTTCTGTCTCAAGTAAAGAATAAGTATTTCCTTCAATTTGAGACGATTTCCAGCTTAAATCAATAGCGAGTCGTTCCAGTTCTTTTTTATATTCGAAATCTGACAGTTGCGAAATATTCTCATTGTATTTTGCTTGTAGGTCAGCTAGTTTTGAAAGCTCAGTTTTATTCAGTATCTCAGTCCTGTCTAATAATTCAAAAATTTCTAAGTTGAATTCTTCTTTAATCTGCCTTTCGTCAATTTCCTTTTCATAATAGCTGTCTAAGTCAATCGAATATAACAATTCATAGGAAGGTGAAATAAAGTATTTTGTTCCTTTACCTTTTCCTTCTGAGATTATGTACTTCTCGGTTAGAAGTTGAGTTAGAATTCGTTTAACTGTAGCAAAGCTAATCGAGGTAGCAAATTCTTTGTGAATCTCGCCCGAGGAGCAGTTTGCGTGGTTCTGAATGAAATTTAAAATTTCTATTTGTTTCGTTTCTGCCATAATTTTATGTTTTAGCTCACAAATATATGAAATACGGCTCAATTCTCACCGCAAACGAGCTTTATTTTTTTTTATAATGAGCCATAACGACCGAGGCTATGGGCATTTAGCGGTTTGCGGGAGCATTCGCTGTCGTGGAACGACAAAGTAAATGCGGGAGCAAAACCTGCTAAATGCACGTCAGCCAGCCAATGAACATAATGTGTGTTGAACTAAATTCCCTTCGGGAAGGGTTTTGATTAGTCCTATTTCTTAATTAATACCATATATTTACATTTCACGTTTCAGGATGTTGAACGGGAGTTCGCAGCTCCCTTTAAAACTATTACTAATTTTAATGTTCAGCATCATGAAACAGAAAAAGAATTTACTGTTATTGGTCGTGCCATGGCAACAATTGCCGGCTTTGACCGTGTGTACCGGACCCTCGAACAGCAGGTTGTACTGCGTGGTCAGGCTAAAAGTACTTTCGAGAATTACATTCATCGCATTGCGCAGGTTTCACTTCATTTTAACCGTTTACCCGAAGAAATTTCGGCTGAAGAACTCAACGAGTATCTGGCTTCATTAGCCATGTCAGCCATTTCTCCTTCTCGCAGTGCTTTCAAACATTCGGTGTACGGACTTCGCTACTATTATCGCTATGTAGGTTTGCCCGATCGTGCTATTAAACTTCCTTCGCTCAAGAAAGACGCTAAGTTACCCAGTATTTTCAACAAGGATGAACTGCGCCGTTTGTTTAATGCTCCTGCTTTGCATAAGCACCGTGTGCTGCTTATGCTTATTTATTCCGCCGGACTCCGTTCTTCGGAGGTGATTAACCTCAAAATCTCAGATATCGATTTTGAACGTCGCTCTATTCATATCCGGCGCAGTAAGTACAACAAAGACCGCATGGTTCCGCTCTCGGAGTATATGGATGTTGGACTTCAAAAATACATTGTCCTGGAACGTCCGCTTACCTGGCTTTTCAATGGAAAAACCTTAGGTTCGCCTTATTCTGCCAAAGCTATTTCCTGGGTAATGCGCGAAGCTGTAAAAGCAGCCGGCATTGACAAGGATGTTACTGTTCACACCCTTCGTCATTCGTATGCCACCCATCTGATAGAAGACGGGTTGAACATTGTCACGGTCAAAGACCTGCTGGGGCATTCCAAAATAGAAACCACCATGATTTACCTGCACATTGCTCAATGTCCGTTGGTGAAAGCTCACAGTCCGTTGGATACGCTTTATCCCGAAGCTTGTAAGGCTAAGTA
>Ga0302262_10001396_pt1 | contig 10154 bp, 9 predicted proteins | sample II_Fen_E3_4_FD_194557 | JGI IMG/M metagenome (GOLD analysis project Ga0302262, IMG submission 194557) | Peat permafrost microbial communities from Stordalen Mire near Abisko, Sweden - II_Fen_E3_4 | ecosystem: Environmental > Terrestrial > Soil > Wetlands > Permafrost | place: Sweden: Abisko...
AGCCGCCGCCACGGCGGCATAGTTTTCCGCAACATAGCCGCCGAAATAGGCCGGATCATCCGAATTGATCGTGGCGCAGAGGCCCTTGGCCAGCATCGTGTCGATGGGGTGATCGGCCAGATCCTTGACCACGCAGAGCTTCAGATTCGACAGCGGGCAGACCGTCAGCGTCATCTGTTCGGCGGCGAGGCGGGCGGTGAGGGCTGCATCCTCCAGCGCGCGATTGCCATGATCGAGCCGATCGATGTGAAGCAGGTCGAGCGCTTGCCACACATAGTCCGGCGGGCCTTCCTCGCCCGCATGGGCCACGCGCTTGAGGCCCGCCTCGCCCGCGGCGGCGAAGACTCGGGCGAATTTGCTGGGCGGGTGGCCGACTTCGGAGGAATCGAGGCCGACGCCCGCGATCTGGTCCAGCCATTTTTCAGCAGAGCGGAAGGTGCTCAGGGCCGCGTCTTCGTCCAGATGGCGCAGGAAACAGAGGATGAGCTTGCTGGACAGGCCCGCTTGCGACTGGGCGGCGGTCAGCCCTTCCATCACCACATCAAACGGGATGCCGCGATCGGTGTGGGTCTGGGGGTCGAAGAAGATTTCGGCATGGGTCACGCCATCGGCCGCCGCGCGGGTGAAATAGGCGGCGGCCAGATCGCGGAAATCCTCGGCGGTTTGCAGGACTTGCGCGCCCGCGTAATAGATGTCGAGGAAATCTTGCAGGTTAGAAAACTGATAGGCGGCGCGCACTTCTTCGACACTGGCAAAGGGGATCGCCACCTTGTTGCGCCGGGCGAGGGCGAACATCAATTCAGGCTCAAGGCTGCCCTCGATATGCAGGTGGAGTTCCGCCTTGGGCAGGCCGGTGATGAAACTGTCGAGATCGCTCATGGCCACAGATTAGCGCGTGTGGGCCAGTTTGCCAGCGATATACGTTTGCGCCACCGCCCGATCATCACCGAGGATTTGCAGCGCAAACAGCCGATCCGCCAGCGAGGCGCCTGCGGTGCGCCGGGCGAGGAGGGGCGTGGCGGCGGGGTCGAGCAGGATGAAATCGGCCTCCTGCCCCACTTGTAGCCCGCCGATCCGATCGCTTAGCCCCAGCGCCCGCGCGCCGCCTGCGGTGGCCAGATAGAGCGCCCGGAAGGGATCAAGCACGGCCCCGCGCATCTGGCAGACCTTGTAAGCCTCGCCTTGGGTCGAGAGCAGCGAGAAACTCGTGCCCGCGCCCACATCGCTGCCCAGGCCCGTCTTGACGCCGAAACGATCCGCATGGGCGAGGTCAAACAGACCCGAGCCAAGGAACAGGTTGCTGGTCGGGCAAAAGCTGATGGCGGCGCCCGCCTGCCCCATGCGCCCCATCGCGCCATCATCCATATGGATGCAATGGGCAAACAGGGACCGGGGGCCGACGAGGCCGAAGCGGTCATAGGCGTCGATATAGTGGCGCGCATCGGGGAAGCGACCGAGCACGGCGGCGCATTCGCCGGGATTTTCGGCCATATGTGTGTGCATCAACACATCGGGATGCGCGGCGACCAGATCGCCCGCGATGGCCAGTTGTGCATCGCTTGAGGTGAGGACGAAACGCGGCGTGACCGCATAGCCCAGCCGCCCGCGCCCCTGCCAGCGGGCGATCAGCGCCTCAGTCTCGCTGCGCGCTGTTTCGGGTGTGTCGCGCAGGGTGGGCGGGCCAAGGTCCATCAGCACCTTGCCCGAGATGATGCGCATATTGCGGCTCAGCGCCGCCTCAAACAGCGCATCGACCGAGGTCTCATGCACCGTGGCAAATACCAGCGCGGAGGTGGTGCCATTGCGCAGCAACTCGTCGAGGAAGAAGGCGGCGATGGCATCGGCATGGGCGCGGTCGGCAAAAGCCGCCTCGGCCGGGAAGATATGGGTTTCGAGCCATTGCAGCAATTGTTCGCCATGGGCGGCGATGCGCTCGGTCTGCGGATAATGGATATGGGTGTCGATAAAGCCGGGGACGAGCAATCCCGGCAGAATTTCCGGCGCGAGATCGGGGTAGCGCGGGGCCAGATCGGCATAATGGCCCAGCGCGATGACCACCCCATCTTCCACCACCAGCAGCCCATCGGGATAATGCTGGATGGCGTCGGGCGATTGTGCCGGATCGGTGGGCACGGTGAGGATTTCGGCACGAAAGGCGGTGAGCGTCATGCGGTCTGTTCGTTCGATAGAGTGAGCAATTGGGCGAGGACGGCGATGGCGATCACATCCGGCTCTTTGCGGGTTTCCCCAAGGCCGGTGATGCCGGGCAGGCCGATGGGGCAGGTGAGGCGGGCGCTATCGGTGCCTTCGCCCTTGAGCCGCGAGAGGAAGCGGGCGCGCTTGGTGGCCGATCCGATCAGGCCGACAAAGCGCGCGGGGCTGCGCAGGGCCGCAGCGGTCAGGCGGTAATCGAGGTGGTGATCATGGGTGAGGATCAGCACGGCGCCCTCCGCGCTGGCGGCGCAGGTGATCAGATCCTCCTCGGGCGCGATGACCACGCCGGGGGCGTCATGATCCGGGCGGCTGTCATACCAGCCCAGATCGAGCGGAAGGCCCGGCAGGCGGCTTGCAATCGCGCGGCCAACATGGCCCGCACCAAACAAGAGCACCGGCAGGCGGGGGCCATCATCGGCTTCGGCAAAGCTGGTGCCGGGGGTGGGCAGGGGGCCGCGCGCGGGCATGGTGGGCGCGGGGGTGAGGCCAAGGGGGCGGCGTTCAACCCGCGCCGGGGTGAGGGTGGCGAGGCTGGGCGTGTCGAACCAATCGGCATCATCAAGATGCTCGACCAAGATCCGCACCCGCCCGCCGCAGCATTGGCCCAGCAAAGGCCCCAGCGGCCAATCCTGCACCCGCCATGTGCCCGCCGGATAGGCGAGGATGGCGCGGGCTTGCTCTACCGCCTGATATTCCAATTTGCCGCCGCCGATTGTGCCCGCCAGCGCGCTGGCTGTGACCACCATGCGCGCGCCCGGCCCGCGCGGGGCGGAACCTTCGGCGGCCAGCACCGAGACGAGCGCCACTGGCTCTTGCCCCAGCGCCGCGCGGGCGGCTTGTTTCCAGCTCATCGCGCGCTCGTATCTCTTTGGGCCAGCTCCGCCAGCGCGTTGAGAATGCGCTCGGGCGTGGCGGGGGCGTCCAGACGCGGCAGGCCCGCCTCGGGCCGTGTGGCGCGCAAGGCCTCGGTCAGCGCGGAAAACACCGCAATGCTCAGCATAAACGGCGGCTCGCCCACGGCTTTCGACCGGTGGATGGTCGGCTCCACATTCTCGCCCGGCGCCCACAGGTTGATTGCCATATGGGCGGGGCGGTCGGATGCGGTGGGGATTTTATAGGTGCTGGGCGCATGGGTCAGCAATCGGCCATCGGGCGCGAATACCAGCTCTTCGGTGGTGAGCCAGCCCATCCCTTGGATAAACCCACCCTCGATTTGCCCCAGATCGATGGCCGGGTTCAGGCTGCGCCCGCAATCATGCAGGATGTCCACCGCCAACACCTTGTGCTCGCCGGTCAGCGTATCGACCACCACCTCGGCGCAGGCGGCGCCATAGGCGAAGTAGTAGAAGGGGTGGCCGGTGTGGCTGGCGCGGTCATAATGGATCTTGGGCGTGGCATAGAACCCATCGGACCACAGCTGAATGCGGGCCATATAGGCCATGCGGGCCAGAGCCGCGAAGGGTATGCAGGCCGCCCCCGCGATCACGCCTTCTGGGGTGAAGCGCACATCTTCGGGCGCCCCCCCCTCGCGCGCGGCCAGAAAATCGGCGAGGCGGTCGCGAATGGTGCTTGCGGCGGCATAGGCGGCCATACCGTTCATATCGCTGCCCGAGGAGGCGGCGGTGGCGCTGGTGTTGGGCACTTTGTCGGTGCGTGTGGCGGTGACGCGGATGCGCGCCAGCGGCACGGCAAACACATCGGCGACCACTTGCGCGACCTTGGTATACAGCCCTTGCCCCATCTCGATCCCGCCATGGTTGAGCTGGATCGAGCCATCGGCATAGACCAGCACCACCGCGCCCGCCTGATTGAGATGGGTCGCGGTAAAGCTGATGCCGAATTTGACCGGGGTGAGCGCGATGCCTTTTTTCAGCACCGTATGGCGGGCGTTGAAATCGGCCACGGCGGCGCGGCGCTGCGCATAGCGGGCGGTTTCGGCCAGCTCCGCGATGATCTGCGGCGCGACATTATCGGCCACCCGCATGCCATAAGGCGTCATATCCCGGCCCGGCGCATAGAGGTTCGCCCGGCGCACGTCGAGTGGATCGCGCCCCACATCCGCCGCAATGGCATCCATGATCCGCTCAATCGCCACCATCCCCTGCGGCCCGCCAAAGCCGCGATAGGCGGTGTTCGATACGGTGTTGGTGCGCAGCCGGTGGCTCAGGATTTCGACGGCGGGGATCCAATAGGCATTGTCCGCATGGAACATCGCGCGGTCGTTGATCGAGGAAGACACATCCGCCGCATAGCCGCAGCGGCTGGCCAAGGTGATGCGCAGGCCCGCCAGCAGGCCCTGATCATCAAAGCCCACATCATACCAGACCACGAAATCATGCCGCTTGCCGGTGATGGTCATGTCATCATCGCGGTCATAGCGCATCCGGGCGGGCCGCCCGGTCAGCGTGGCCACCATGGCGCAGGCGCAAGCAGGGGCGCTGGCCTGCGTTTCCTTGCCGCCAAAGCCGCCGCCCAGACGCCGCGTTTCCACCACGACATCGGCGCTCACCCGCCCGATCAGATGGGCGACCATATGCTGCACTTCGGATGGATGCTGGGTGGAGGAGAGGACATGCACCTGCCCATCCTCCAAGGGCGTCGCCTGCGCGATCTGGCCTTCGAGGTAGAAATGCTCCTGCCCGCCGATCTCCAATTCGCCGGTCAGGCGGCGCGGCGCGGCGGCCAGCGCGGCCTCGACATCGCCCCGGCCCATGCGCTGCGTCGGCTCGATATGGCTATCGGCGGCCAAAGCCTCGCGCACGGTCAGCAGCGCGGGCAGGGGGGCATAGGCAATCTGCCCCAGCCGCGCCGCCCGCCGCGCCGCCTCGCGCGTTTCCGCCGCGACAAGGAAGATCGGCTGGCCATGAAACAGCACCTCGCCATCCGCCAGCAAAGGCTCATCATGCGCCAGCGGGCCGGTGTTATTCTCGCCGGGCACATCGGCGGCGGTAAACACCGCCACCACACCGGGCACCGCGCGCGCGGCGGTCAGATCCATGCTCAGGATCCGCGCATGGGCCTTGGTGGCCAGGCCAAAGGCCAGATGCAGCATACCGGCAGGCGTGGGCACATCATCGATATAGGTTGCCGTGCCCGCAACATGCAGCGGGCCGCTATCATGCGGGTTGGGCTTGTGAACTTCACCCATGGGTCACCTCCAGCACGGATACAGCCTCGCCCTGCTGCGCCAACCACAAGCGGCGCAGCAGATTGGCGGCCACGGTCTGGCGATAGGCCGAGGAGCCGCGCACGTCGGTCAGCGGTTGATAATCCTGCGCTAAGGCGGGAATAGCGGCCTCGATAGTGGCCTGCGCAAAGGGCTGGCCGGTGAGTGCGGCTTCGGTCGCGGCGGCGCGGTGGGGGGTGCCGGCCATGCCGCCAAAGGCGATGCGGGCCGATTGGATCACGCCTTCGCGCACCGACAGGTTAAACGCGCCGCAGACCGCCGAAATATCGCTGTCAAACCGTTTGGAGAGTTTGGTGATGGCGATGATGGCCTCCGGGCCGGGGCGGGGGATGAAGATCGATTCGACGAATTCCCCCTCGGCGCGGTCCTGCTTTCCATAGGCGATGAAGTAATCCTCCAGCGGGATCGTCCGCCGATCAGCGCCGCGCCGCAGGGTCAAGCGCGCGCCCAGCGCGATCAGCGCGGGCGGCGTGTCGCCGATGGGGGATCCATTGGCGATATTGCCGCCGATGGTGCCCGCATTGCGCACTGGCGTTCCCGCGATACGGCGGATCAGCTCGCCAAGGTCCGGGTGCAGCCGGGCGAACGCATCCCACGCTTCGGAATAGCGCACCCCAGCGCCCAGCGTGACGCCCTCGGGCGCTTCCGTGATGCCGCGCAGATCCGCTACATCGCCGATGAAGATCACCGTGCCCAATGCACGCATCTGTTTCGTCACCCATAGGCCAACATCGGTGGCGCCCGCCACGATCCGCGCCGTGGGATGCTCGATCAATAGCGCGGCCAGAGCATCGGCGCTGCGCGGGGCGAACCAGCCGGGGCCAGAGCCGCCGGGGCGCAGGCTTTCGAGCGCCGCCAAAGTCGCGCTATCATCGCGCGGGGCAGGGGGCACCGCCTCGCCGCTGGCCACAATCGGGCCATAGCCGGTGCAGCGGCACAGATTGCCCGACAGCACATCGGCCACTGGGCGTCCCACCGTGCCCAAGCCGCCGCGCGCGCGGCCCTCTAGGCTCATGATGAAGCCAGGGGTGCAGAAGCCGCATTGGCTGCCATGGCGGGCGACCATTTCGGCCTGCACCGGGGCTTTGCCGCCAAGGCTTTCCACCGTCACCAGCGCCTTGCCATCGAGCATGGGTGCAAACAGAATGCAGGCATTGACCGCGCGCCATTGGACCGCGCCATCCTGCGCCTCGCCCAGCAGCACCGTGCAGGCGCCGCAATCGCCCTCGCCGCAGCCCTCCTTGGTGCCCTTGCGGCCAAGGCGGGTGCGGATCAGCTCCAGCGTGGTCTCGGTCGCTTCCGCCTCGACCTCCACCACCGTGCCATCGAGCAAGAAGCGGATCATGGTTTAGCTCCCCCGATAGGTGGAATAAGAAAAGGGCGAGACGAGCAGCGGCACGTGATAATGCCCGCCATCGGGGGACAAGCCGAAGTCGATCGTTACCGCATCGAGAAAGGGCGGTTCGGGCAGGGTGACCCCCTTGGTGCGGAAATAATCTGCCACGGCAAAGGTCAGGCTATAGCGCCCCGGCGCGAGTTGTGCGGGCGCCAAACCCGGCGCGCGGCCATCCTCATTGGTCAGCCCTTGCGCGATCAGCCCATCCGGCCCAGCCAGCGTGATCGTCAGCCCAGCGGCGGGGGTGCCGTGCATCGTATCGAGCACATGGGTCGAAAGCGTGCTCATTGGCCCATATCCTTGAGGCGCAATTGGGTGATCTTGCCAATCTCGGCCAGCGCGGTGGCGATCTCGGTCTCGGTGTCCTGCGCGATGCGGGCCTCCATCGCGGCCAGAATACCCGCCTTGTTGGTCAGCCGCACGCAGATGATGAAAGGCATGGCATGCGCCGTGCGATAGGCGGTGTTCAGCGCATGAAAACGCTTGAACTCCTCTGCCGTCAGCCGGTCTAGCCCGGCGCTGGCTTGTTCGGCGGTCGAGGCTTCGGTCAGCGTGCCATCCACCGCCGCCTTGCCCGCCAGCTCGGGGTGCGCGCGGATCAGGGCGAGTTGCTCCGCGCGCGTGGCGGCATAGACTACCGCCATCAGATCGGCATGGCGGTCCCCGCTGCTCGGCGCGGCATCGGCGCGGGCTTCCACCCAAGGCGAATGTTCAAACAGAGCGATCAATGGCTGCTCCCTTCCAGACTGACATGGGCGGAGACGACCTTCCAGCCATCGGCAAATTTCACCCAGCTTTGCGTTTGCCGCCCGCGTCGATCGGACCCCAGGCGGAAGAATTCGGCATCGGCGGTGGCGAAATTATCGCCGTAAACGGTGATGGAAACCCGGCCCAACTTGCGCTGCGGCGATCCGCCCCGGCCTTTGCGGAACTCCCGGATTTCCTCGATGCCATACAGCACCTCGCCCACGCCATAGCGGTTGGTGGTGGGGGCATCATGAAACAGCGCATCCATCGCGGGTATGTCATCAGCCATCAGCGCGCGCTCATATTCGGCAAAAGCGGCGGTCATTTCGGCCAGCAGGATGGGGTCATTGATCCTCATGCCGGGTTTACCTCCGCAGGGTTTACGCTGGCCCAATGCCGCGCAATGTCGATGCGGCGGGTGATCCAGGCCTCGCCGCTGTTCATCACATGGTCGAGAAAGCGCGCCACCGCCCGCGCCCGGCCCGGCTTGCCCGCGATCCGGCCATGCAGGCCGATGGACATCATCCGCCCGCCTTCCTCGCGCAAGTGGTCGAATGTGTCGCACAGGTAGCGGTAGAATTGCTCGCCTTCGGTAAAGCCGTTGAGCGCGACCATCTTCATGTCATTGGCGTCGAGGCTGTAGGGCACGATGAGCTGCGCCCGCCCGTGGCGCCGGTCCCAATAGGGCACATCATCGGCATAGCTGTCGGCATCATAGAGGAACCCACCTTTCTCTGCCACCAATCGCGCGGTGTTGGGGCTGGTACGGCCCTGATACCAGCCAAGGGGGCGCTCCCCGGTCAGTGCCTTGTGGATGGCGATGGCTTTGGCGATATGTTCGGCTTCGATCTCGGCGGGGATATATTGGTAATCGATCCAGCGGTAGCCATGGGTGGCCACCTCCCAATCGGCGCGCAGCATCGCCTCCACCGCATCGGGGTTCTGCTCCATCGCGGCGGCCACGCCAAACACGGTGACGGGCACGCCGCGCTGCGTAAACAGCCGGTGCAGGCGCCAGAAACCGGCGCGGCTGCCATATTCATACAGGCTTTCCATCGCCATGGCGCGGGCCGGGTGGCGCGCGGCGCCCACCATGTCCGACAGGAACCCTTCGGACAGTTCATCGCCATAAAGCGTGCTGTTTTCCGCGCCCTCTTCGTAATTGATCACGAAATTGACCGCCACCTTCGCCCCGCCCGGCCAATGGGCGGCGGGCGGCGTGGCGCCATAGCCGATCAGATCGCGGCTCATCCGGCCATCACCTCATCCCAAGCCGCCAGCGCGGCAGGCACAGCCGCGCCCAGCGGCAAACTATAGCCTTCGGCCAGCAGACAGGCCTCCAAAGCGCCCAACGTGATCAGCACCTTATGCTTCATAGCGTTATAGCCCATCGCGCCCAGCCGCCAGATCTTGCCGATCAAAGGCCCGAACGCAGTGCCGATCTCGATCTCGAAATCGACGCGCATCCGCAGGCGAATGCGTTCACCATCCACGCCAGCGGGGATGTAGACCCCGGTCACATTGGTCATGCGATGCGCATCATCGCCAAACAGCGTCAGCCCCATCGCGCGCAGCCCGGCGCTCATCGCCGCCCCCGCCGCGCGGTGGCGCCGGAACCTCGCCTCCAGCCCTTCGCCCAGCGCCACGCGCGCGCATTCGCGGGCGCCATACAGCATGGTGGTGGCCTCGGTGTGATGGTTCAGCCGCTTCTCGCTCCAATAATCCATGATCATGGCCAGATCGAAATAGTTCGACGGGATCCGCGCCCCCGGCCCATCGACCGCATCGGCGGCACGAATGCCCTTTTCATCATGACGCCGGGCAAAGATCTTGTCGGCGGCGGCATCCGAAATGGTGATCGGCGCGACGCCCGATGGCCCGCCGAGACATTTCTGCAAGCCCCCGGTGATCACATCCGCGCCCCAGCGGTCGGCGGCGATTTCCATGCCGCCGATGGTCGCCGTGGCATCGACATAGACCAGCGCGCCGACCTCCTGGGCGATCGCGCCAATACCATCGAGCGGCTGGGCCATGGTGGTGGAGGTATCGCCATGCACCGTGGCGATCAACGCGGGCTTCAATCGCTGCGCCGCCGCGCGGATGGCGTCGAGCGGCACGACCTCGCCCCAAGGCGCGTCCACCGTTTCAAACTTCGCGCCGATCCGCGTCAGGATTTCCTGAAGCAGCAGGCCAAAGCGCCCGAAATTCACCACCAGCGCCGTTTCCCCCGGCGCGATCAGGCTGACCAGCGCGGCCTCGATCCCCGCGCGCGCGGTGCCATCCACCAGCATGGTCTGCTGGTTCGCCGTGCCAAACACCGGGCGATACAGCGCCATCACCTGATTCATGAAGGCGGTCATTTCCGGGTCAAACTGGCCCAGCAAATCCGCGCTCATGGCGCGCAGCACGCGCGGATGGGCATTGACCGGGCCGGGGCCCATCAGCAGGCGCTGGGGCGGGTCGATTTCGCCAAACAGCAGAGCGTTAAGGTCAGACACGGGCATCTCCAAGGCGAGTGATAAAGCCGAGCATCACGGCCAGCGCGGCATCGGCGTCGGCGGGGGTCACATCTTCGGCAGGATTATGGCTGATGCCATCGCGGCATCGGAT
>Ga0302262_10001398_pt1 | contig 10150 bp, 9 predicted proteins | sample II_Fen_E3_4_FD_194557 | JGI IMG/M metagenome (GOLD analysis project Ga0302262, IMG submission 194557) | Peat permafrost microbial communities from Stordalen Mire near Abisko, Sweden - II_Fen_E3_4 | ecosystem: Environmental > Terrestrial > Soil > Wetlands > Permafrost | place: Sweden: Abisko...
CGCTTCAGCGATGTCGCGAAGGTGTTGTTCTAAACTGTCGCGCTAGCTCCTACGGCCATCGTTGTGTCCGTCTGGAGGCTCCATGACCCCGATTCGCCTGATCGTCCCGCTAAGTCTGGCCCTGCTCGCCGCGTGCGCTCAGCAGCCACGGCAGAATGTCACGCTGGAAAAACAAGGCGACTGTCCGATCCAGCTCAAGACCGGGCAAAACCTGATCCTGTCCCTGCCCAGTTCTCCCACCACCGGTTATCGCTGGGCCATTCAGGATTCGGCCGGCGGCGTGCTGCACAGCCTCGGTCCGGAGGTCTATCGCAGCCCGGACAACTCCGATCTGCTCGGTGCTTCCGGGGCCTCAACCTGGCGCTTTCAGGCTTTTACCGCTGGCACCGGGCGCCTGCGCCTGACCTATCAACAGCCCTGGGCGCCGGAAGAACCGTCGGCCGAGGTGTTTGACTGCGCGATCAAAGTCGACTGATCGTCCGGCGCCGTCAGACAGTGCGCGCATCGCCAGATCAATTTGGCTAAAATGCCGCCCTTTCAGATCCTTCGCCGGAACCGTCGTGAGCCAAGAACCCGATCGCCTATTCGCCCAACCCCTGACCCAAGTGCCGGAATTCGCCTTCAACGAAGCCGTGGTCAAGGTGTTCCCGGACATGATCAAGCGTTCCGTGCCGGGCTATCCGACCATCGTTGAAAACCTCGGCGTGCTGGCCGCGCAATTCGCCCAGCCGCAAACGCTGCTGTATGACTTGGGCAGTTCGCTCGGCGCGGTGACCCAGGCCCTGCGCCGCCATGTACGCAGCGACGGCTGCCGGGTGATTGCCGTGGATAACTCGGCGGCCATGGTTGAGCGTTGCCGCCAGTACCTTAACGCCCAGGACTCGATGTTCCAGGAATTGCTCCCGGTCGAGGTGATTGAAGGCGATATCCTGGCGCTGGAATTCCAGCCTGCCTCGGTGATTGCACTGAACTTCACCCTGCAATTCATCGCCCCGCAGCAACGCCTGGCACTGCTGGGGCGCATCCGCCAGGCACTGGTGCCCGGCGGCGCGCTGATACTCTCGGAAAAACTGCGCTTTGACGATGAACAGGAACACGCCCTGCTCACCGACCTGCATATCGCCTTCAAACGTGCCAATGGCTACAGCGACCTGGAAATTGCCCAGAAACGCAGCGCCATCGAAAACGTGATGAAACCCGACAGCCTCGACGACCACCGGGAACGCCTGCTCGCTGCCGGTTTCTCGAAAGTCGTGCCCTGGTTCCAGTGCCTTAACTTCGCCTCGTTGATTGCCCTGCCATGATCGATCTCGCTCCATTGGTCCGCCGTCTGGCGGGCACCCCACTGGCTGACTGGGCCAAGGGCCTGCAAGCCCAACTCGACGCCAAGATGGACAAGGGTCACGGTGACCTCGAACGCTGGCAAGGGGCGCTGGACGCGCTGCCCAACCTGCGGCCGAGCCAGGTTGACCTGGCCGACAGCTTCACCCTCGACAGCGAATGCGACGGCGCAACCCGTACGCAACTGCGTCAGGCCCTGCTGGGACTGTCGCCGTGGCGTAAAGGGCCGTTCAAGCTGTTTGGCGTGCATATCGACACCGAATGGCGCTCGGACTGGAAATGGTCGCGAGTCGCCCCGTATCTGGACCTCAAAGGCAAGCGTGTCCTCGATGTCGGCTGCGGCAACGGTTATTACCAGTGGCGCATGCTCGGCGCGGGGGCGGAAAGTGTCATCGGGGTCGATCCGAACTGGCTGTTCTTCTGCCAGTTCCAGGCCATGCAGCGCTACCTGCCCGATCTGCCGGCGTGGCACCTGCCGTTTGCCCTGGAGGACCTGCCACCGCGACTGGAGGGCTTCGACACGGTGTTTTCCATGGGCGTGCTGTATCACCGCAAATCACCCATCGACCATTTGCTGGCACTCAAGGATTGCCTGGTCAAAGGCGGCGAACTGGTGCTGGAGACCATGGTGGTGGAAGGCGACGCGCGTCAGGTACTGGTGCCGGAAGACCGCTACTCACAGATGCGCAATGTCTGGTTCCTGCCATCGGTGCCGGCACTGGAGCTGTGGTTGCGTCGTGCCGGGTTTGTCGATGTGCGCTGTGTCGACGTCAGCATCACCACGGTCGAGGAACAGCGCAGCACCGAATGGATGCGCTATCAGTCCCTGAGCGACTTCCTCGACCCCGAGGACCACAGCAAGACCGTGGAAGGTTTGCCGGCGCCGATGCGGGCGGTGATCATCGGGCGCAAGCCCTGATTATGTGGGAGCGAGCTTGCTCGCGAACGCAATCGGCTACTTGCCGAAGGATCTACAAGCCACACCGGCGCCTTCGCAAGCAAGCTTGCTCCCACATTTCGAACAATTGCCACGCGCTGGGGGCTTTCTCAGACGCCTAGCGGGCAGCGGCGAGAATCAACGCCTTCATCTCACTGACCGCCGCCTTGAAGCCGACAAACAGCGCATGGGCCACCAGTGCGTGACCGATGTTCAGTTCATTGATGCCCTTGATCGCCGCCACGGGTTCAACGTTGTGGTAGTGCAGGCCATGCCCCGCGTTAACGATCAGGCCCTGACTGACGCCAAAGGCCACGCCATCGGCAATGCGCTTGAGCTCTTCAGCTACCGCTGCGGGGGTCTCGGCATCGGCGTAACGGCCGGTGTGCAGCTCGATGGCCGGGGCGCCGACGCGTTTGGACGCAGCAATCTGATGCTCGTCGGCATCGATGAACAACGACACTTCACAGCCAATCTTGCTCAGGCGCTCCACCGCGGCCTGAATCCGCGCTTCTTGCCCGGCGACATCAAGGCCGCCTTCGGTGGTCAGCTCCTGACGGGTTTCCGGAACCAGACAGACGTGGGCGGGACGGATACGCTCGGCGAACGCCAGCATCTCCTCGGTCACGCCCATCTCGAAGTTCATGCGCGTTTGCAGCACGTCCTTGAGCAGCAACACGTCGCGCTCCTGGATGTGCCGACGGTCCTCGCGCAAATGCACGGTGATGCCATCTGCACCCGCCTCTTCGGCATCCAGCGCCGCTTTGACCGGGTCCGGGTAGCGTGTGCCACGGGCCTGGCGCAAGGTGGCAACATGGTCGATGTTCACGCCAAGCAGAATGCGGGGGCTTTGAGTCACGGGTATCTCCTGAAGAGTGATCGGAACAGGTCGCAAAGCATAAAGCTTGCTTAGGGCTTGCGAAACAATTCGCGGCTGACTAATGGACGGCCGCCCAAATGCACGGCCAATGCTTGACGCATCAAGCGCTTGGCCGCAGCCAGTGCGCCTGGGGCACTCCAGTCGGCTTCGGCCATGGCCAGCAGTTCGACGCCCTGGAACAGTCCGGGCTGGACCATATAGACCCGCTCAAGCCCGGCATCCACTTGCAAGCGATAGAGACCATCGGCAGCCAACGGTTCGCCATTGAGGTCCACGTCCAGCGCGAAGCCATAGCCAAGATCGTCCAGCAGACGCCATTCAAATGAGCGCAACAGCGGCTCCAGCGCACGTCCTTCGGCCAGGGCCAGCAGGGTTGCCGCGTAATGCTCGAACACCGCCGGATGCGGATCTTCGGCCGGCAGCAGGCGAATCAGCAGTTCATTGAGGTAAAGACCGCTGAACAGTGCCTCGCCGACCATCCAGTTGGCGACGCCCGAGCTTTCCATGCGACCGACGTTTTTCAGTTCGCCGCGGCCGCGAAACTCGACCTCCAGCGGCACAAAAGGACGGGCCAGCGTGCCTGCCTTGCCACGGGCACTGCGTAACACGGCGCGCAGGCGACCTTGAGGCGTGAGGAAATCAACCAGGGCGCTGTTTTCGCGATAGGCCCGGCTGTGCAACACGTAGGCCAGTTGGCCGACAGGAGCGCTCATGGTTCTGGCTGGCTCGCGGGGAAAGCAGCAGAGTGGCCCGCGACCCCTGACGGGTCCACGGGCCGTGTCGGGTTACAGGTCGCCGTAGCCCAGCGAACGCAGGGCGCGCTCGTCATCGGACCAACCGCCTTTGACCTTGACCCAGAGGTTGAGCATGACCTTGGAGTCGAACAACACTTCCATGTCACGGCGGGCGTCAGTGCCGATACGCTTGATGCGTTCGCCCTTGTCGCCAATGATGATTTTCTTCTGGCCGTCACGTTCGACGAGGATCAGCGCATGAATATGCAGGGTACGCCCCTGCTGCTTGAACTCCTCGATCTCGACGGTGATCTGGTACGGCAGCTCGGCACCCAGCTGGCGCATGATCTTTTCGCGAACCAGTTCGGCGGCCAGGAAGCGGCTGCTGCGATCGGTGATCTGGTCTTCCGGGAAGAAATGATCGTTTTCCGGCAGATGACTGGCGATGAGCGATTCCAGCGCGTCGAGGTTGTGCCCGTGCTGGGCCGAAATCGGCACGATGGACGCGTTGGGCAACTGGCCTTGCAGCCACGCCAGATGCGGCATCAGCTCAGACTTGTCTTCGATGCGGTCGGTCTTGTTGATCGCCAGGATCACCGGGCCCTGCACGTATTGGACACGTTCGAGGACCATCTGGTCTTCTTCGGTCCAGCGCGTGCGGTCGACCACGAAGATCACCACGTCAACGTCTTTCAACGCAGCCGAAGCGGTCTTGTTCATGTAGCGATTGAGCGCTTTCTCGCCGTTTTTATGCATACCGGGGGTATCGACGTAGATCGCCTGCACGGCGCCTTCGGTTTTGATACCCAGCATGTTGTGGCGAGTGGTCTGGGGCTTGCGCGAGGTAATCGCCAGCTTTTGCCCGAGGATATGGTTCAGCAGCGTGGATTTGCCCACGTTGGGACGGCCGACGATGGCAACATAGCCACAGCGTGTTGCGGTTGAATCAGTCATGGCCATTCTCCACGCCAAGGGCAATGAGTGCTGCGGCCGCTGCTACCTGTTCGGCAATACGACGGCTGACACCCTGGCCCCGGCTTTTTTCATTCAATAAGCTGATCTCGCACTCGACGAAGAACGTCCGGCAATGCGGCTCACCCTGGATATCAACGACTTCGTAACGCGGCAGGTCGCAAGCGCGGGACTGGAGAAACTCCTGCAGCCGGGTCTTGGGATCCTTGTTGGTGTCGACCAGCGTCAGGCTGTCGAACTCGGTGGTCAACCAGGCCAGCACGCGTTCGCGGGCCATTTCCATCCCGGCATCCAGATAAATGGCACCGATCAGCGCTTCCAGGGCATCAGCCAGGATCGACTCACGCCGGAAGCCACCGCTTTTCAGCTCGCCGGAACCCAGGCGCAGGTATTCACCCAAGTCAAAACCACGGGCCAGCAGCGCCAGGGTCTCGCCCTTGACCAAGCGTGCGCGCAACCGCGACAACTGGCCTTCACGCGCTTGGGGGAAGCGCTCGAACAAGGCTTCACCGGCTACAAAGTTAAGGATCGCATCACCGAGGAATTCCAGCCGCTCATTATTGCGACCGGCAAAACTGCGATGAGTCAGGGCCAGGACCATCAGTTCCTGGTCCTTGAAGGTATAACCGAGCTGACGCTCCAGACGACTCAAGGAAACGCTCACGGTTTACCTACACTGAATTCTTGATCGAACTTCACCACCAGATCGATGTTCTGGATCAGGGGCTCCCGCTGTTCGTATTGCAAACGCGCGACAATCTTGTTGTCCTGCACCGTCACACTTAACGCCTTTTTCAAATCCAAATCCCGAATACCGTTGACCTGCATGCTCTTGGCAACATAGTCATAAAATTCACTGGCTGTCATGTCAGCCTGATTGCGGTCCACGCTGGTGATGATCCGCTTCATCTGCAGATTCTCTGCGTAATGCGGCCCGATCTTGAAGGCCACATTGATGGCGAATCCAGCCAGCGCCAGGAACACCAGCAGACCCAGCAAAGACACACCCTTTTGCGAACGCTCGAACGCCATACTTGACCTCAAGGATAGCCCGCGAATTCAGCTGGCAAGGTTTATTGACCGGCGACAGCGTTTTCAGGCAACCCCAAAATGACATGCGGCGCTGTCCAGACAGCGCCGCATCGATTACTTGATCAGCCCGACCCGAGAGAAGGTAGGCAAGTGACTCAGCTTCGGCTCGGGCCAGCTCATCCACACGGCAAATGCCTTGCCGACGATGTTCTTGTCCGGAACCATGCCCAGCTCGTCCTTGGGAATATTGGGATCATCCCAGTAACGGCTGTCATTGGAGTTGTCGCGGTTGTCGCCCATCATGAAGTAATGCGCGGCAGGGACCGTCCACTCCGTGTCAGGTGGCGCACGATAGCGGCTCATTTCCTGACGGATCAGGTGCTCCGCATCGCCCAACTGTTCTTTGTACAACTCGGCACTGCCCAGCGTACCGGGCTCGGTGCCCAGCAACTGCTTGGCGACCAATTGATCGTTGACGTACAGACGCTTGTCACTGGTGTAGCGAACCTTGTCGCCCGGCAGGCCAACCACACGCTTGATGTAGTTGACGCTCGGGTCGCTCGGATAGCGGAATACCATCACGTCGCCACGCTGCGGATCACCGACGGGAATCACTTTCTGGTCCAGGACCGGCAAGCGAATACCGTAGGAGAACTTGTTCACCAGAATGAAATCCCCCACGTCCAGTGTCGGCTTCATCGATCCCGAAGGAATCTGGAACGGCTCGACGAGAAACGAACGCAGCACCAGCACAATGAACAACACCGGAAAGAACGATTTGCCGTACTCGACCAGCAAAGGCTCTTTGTTCAATCGCTCGACGACCGCGATATCCGGCTGGCTGACACTGCCCTGGTAGCTGGCGATCGCCGTCCGACGGCGCGGAGCGAAAAAAACCAAGTCAAGCAGCGCCAGAAAACCGCATACGAATACAGCGATGACTAACAACAGCGGGAAATTTAGTGACATAGGACCTGACTATTCCAACCTGAGCACAGCAAGGAAGGCTTCCTGTGGAATTTCCACGTTACCGACCTGCTTCATGCGTTTTTTACCGGCCTTTTGCTTTTCCAGCAATTTACGTTTGCGACTGACGTCACCGCCGTAACATTTAGCCAGTACGTTCTTTCTGAGCGCCTTGACGGTTGTTCGCGCAATGATCTGGCCGCCAATCGCGGCCTGGATCGCTACATCGAACATCTGCCGAGGAATCAGTTCTTTCATCTTCTCGGTCAACGCACGGCCTTTATAAGCCGCGTTGTCACGGTGAACGATCAATGCCAATGCATCGACCTTGTCGCCGTTGATCAGTACATCCAGCTTCACCAGATTGGCAGACTGATACCGGTCGAAATGGTAATCCAGCGAGGCATAGCCGCGGCTGGTCGACTTCAGGCGATCGAAGAAGTCCAGGACCACTTCGTTCATCGGCAAATCATAGGTCACCTGGACCTGAGTGCCGAGGAACAGCATGTCGTGCTGCACGCCGCGTTTTTCGATACACAGGGTAATGACGTTGCCCAAGTGTTCCTGCGGCACAAGGATATTGGCGCGCACGATCGGCTCGCGGGTATCTTCGATGGTCGACAGGTCGGGAAGTTTGGACGGGTTATCGACGTAAATCGTTTCGCCGGTCTTGAGCAACAGCTCAAAGATTACCGTCGGCGCCGTGGTAATCAGGTCCAGGTCGTACTCGCGCTCCAGGCGCTCCTGAATGATCTCCATGTGCAGCATGCCGAGGAAGCCGCAACGGAAGCCGAAGCCCAGGGCGTCAGAGCTTTCAGGCGCATATTGCAGCGACGAGTCGTTCAGCGTGAGCTTTTGCAGCGCATCGCGGAAATCCTCGAAGTCTTCGGAGCTGACCGGGAACAGGCCGGCGTAGACCTGCGGCTGGATACGTTTGAAGCCAGGCAGGACTTCAACATCCGGGGTCGTGCTCAAGGTCAGGGTGTCACCGACCGGCGCCCCATGAATGTCCTTGATACCGGCGATGATGAAGCCTACTTCGCCGGCTTTCAGGTCCACGGTGGCGGTGTGCTTGGGGTTGAACACACCCACGCTGTCCACCAGATGGATCTTGCCAGTGGACTTGACCAGGATCTTGTCGCCTTTGCGCACCCGACCATGGCGCACACGCACCAGGGACACGACGCCCAGGTAGTTGTCGAACCAGGAGTCGATGATCAGGGCCTGCAAGGGGTCTTCGATATTGCCGGTCGGCGCCGGAATGGTCTGGACCAGACGCTCCAGCACTTCATCGACACCCATGCCGCTCTTGGCGCTGCATGCGACGGCGTCAGTGGCATCGATACCGATGATTTTTTCGATTTCTTCCTTGACGCGGTCCGGGTCGGCCTGCGGCAAGTCCATCTTGTTCAGTACCGGCATGACCTCAAGGCCCTGCTCGATGGCGGTGTAGCAGTTGGCGACCGATTGCGCCTCCACACCCTGACCGGCATCGACCACCAGCAATGCACCTTCGCACGCTGCCAGGGAACGGCTGACTTCGTAGGTGAAGTCCACGTGACCGGGGGTGTCGATGAAGTTCAGCTGGTAGGTCTTGCCGTCTCTTGCCTTGTAATACAGCGTGACGCTATGGGCCTTGATGGTGATCCCGCGTTCGCGCTCGAGGTCCATGGAATCAAGCACCTGAGCTTCCATCTCGCGCTCGGACAGGCCACCGCACATTTGAATGAAGCGGTCAGCCAGCGTCGACTTGCCATGGTCAATGTGGGCGATGATGGAGAAATTGCGGATATGACTCAAATCACTCACGGATCAACACTCAAAAAGGTTGCAGGCAGATTGCCCGCCGAAAAATAGCCGGGAATTGTACCTGATGGAAGACTGGGGCGTCACGTTCGCAGGCCACACCAGCGGTCAGTAACCGCATTCTCTGGACGACAGGCGCAAAAAAGGGCGGTGATCACCGCCCTTTTCGTCACGCCAATCTGTTACTCGGCCAATTTGAAGGTGATGAAGCTCGCTCGACCCTGACGCAGAACGCGCATGGACACGGAACGATTCTTCGGCAACTCCTTGGCAACCTCAGTGAAGTTCTTGGCCGACGTGATCGCCTGATTGTTCAGGTGCGTGATCACATCGCCCGGTTGCAAGCCGATCAAGGCCGCAGGACCGTCCTGCACTTCCTTGATGACCACGCCACCCTTGAGGTCGTAGCTTTTTTTCTGTTCAGCGCTCAAATCGACCACCGACACACCCAGGCGATTGCTGCTGCGCTCGACGCCAGAGTCCGGAACATCCATTTCCTGGCCTTCTTCGGGCAGCGCGCCGATGGTCACGGTCAAGTTTTTACGCTTGCCATCACGGATCACTTCCAGATCGGCCTTGCTGCCGTCTTTCAGATTGCCGACCAGATGCGGCAAATCGGCTGACATCACAATCGGCTGACCATTGGCACTGAGGATAACGTCACCCACCTGCACCCCGCCTTTCGCGGCCGGACCGTTCTCCAGCACCTGAGCCACCAACGCACCGGCCGGCTTATCCAGACCGAAGGACTCAGCCAGGTCTTTGTTGACCTCCTGAATCACTACGCCCAGCCAGCCACGATTGACCTTGCCGCCCGCTTTCAACTGGTTCGCGACATCCATCGCGACGTCGATCGGGATGGCAAACGACAAGCCCATGAAACCACCGGAGCGGGTGAATATCTGGGAGTTGATCCCGACCACTTCGCCAGACATGTTGAACAGCGGACCGCCGGAGTTACCCGGATTGATCGCCACGTCGGTCTGGATAAACGGTACATAAGTATCGTTCGGCAGGCTGCGGCCCTTGGCGCTGACGATACCCTTGGTTACCGAGTGATCGAAGCCGAAGGGCGAACCGATGGCCAGCACCCACTCACCGACTTTCAGTTTTTCGGAGTTGCCAATCTTGACGATTGGCAGGTCTTTACCCTCGATCTTCAGGACCGCGACATCCGTGCGAGGATCTGTGCCGATCAATTTGGCCTTCAACTCGCTGCGGTCGGAAAGACGCACGAGAATCTCATCCGCGCCGTCGATGACATGGTTGTTGGTCAACACATAACCGTCGGCAGAAATAATAAAGCCGGAGCCCAGAGACTGGGTTTCGCGCTGGCGATCACCTTTGGGCGTACGTTGCCCCTTGGGTATGTTGCGCTCAAAAAACTCGCGAAGCTGCGGTGGCAGCCCTTCCAGGTCCGGCATTTGATTGCTCACGGTGGAGCGCTCAGGCATTTTCTGGCGGGTACTGATGTTCACCACG